>JAAUXT010064049.1_pt1 | contig 35356 bp, 38 predicted proteins | sample 7278171 | NCBI WGS metagenome assembly JAAUXT01 (sample SAMN14350112, study PRJNA611818) | marine sediment metagenome | isolation source: surface marine sediment (1.8m) | place: French Polynesia: Moorea | collected 2018-08 | reverse complement strand
TTGAGGGGTGAGTTGCATCCAGAATAGTGTGTGAGGATGAGTTAAATATCTGTCATACAGCACAAGTGTGATAGTTGAGTAGTTTTCAAGTAATCAATGAGAAACGCCCCTCAAATATCGCACTAGTGCTGTATATTGAGTTTAACTCGTGCATTCAAAGCGCAAGGGCAGTATGCATGCATAAGAAGCGACCACGGTGGGCATTTGGTGCAAACGAGCAGTGCAGGAGCAGAGGCAAATCATTCACGGCAACGTGACGGGCCTATTGATCCAGAACTGCGCCGTGTGCGACGTTCAAGAGATATTGCGTTGACTGACATTCCGATAACGACGTAAGAGCGTATTTGCCATAAAACACAGCCGCACATGCGAACAGCTCACGTCTCGTTGGATAAAATCTCCATCTTTGGAGGCAAAGCGTGCAGAGTGTGGAAAGTGACACAACAATGCGTCTCAATTATCAGCTTCTAAAACTTGATTTGTTGCGTGCACCACTCAACATCCATCGTCGTTGCCACTGTTGCACTGATTCGACGTGAATCTCATCAACTCTTCCAGAAAGCCTGAACCAGATGAGACCAGGTGTTTCTTATTAAGCCTTCTCTGGGAAGCGAATAGAACACCGCAGCCAATCCATTACTTTAACTGAGACTGCTGAACAATCTTCTAGGTCACTGAAGGAAAGTCTTTCACAGGATTGAAAGCATATCCTTCGGGAATGGCAGCTCGATACCCACGGGATTCCACGGGGAAGGTTTCCGCCGCCTCAAGCAATAAGAGCCCCTGATCAATGGGAGCCAAAGATTGGCTGACTATGGCTCACATCCATTCTTAAGAGCCCAACACGAGAGCTCTGTCGCTGTGGATTTATTCATTTCAGCTCAGAGGTCCTCGCTTCTCACGCCTGCAGGTGACATCTCGGCGACCGGACATCAATGTGAGAGACCCGCACATCTTCCTCTGCATCTGTCTTGGACTTGAAGCGAGTCTGCGTGGCAATGCAACTTGAAAGATCTGCTCTGAAAACGCGTTGCCTGAAAATGTCTCTGTATGAAAACAATCTTCCAAGAGTGAAATATTTTTTGAAAACAAGTTCAATTTCATCACGAGGAAATAAACATGCATGTACAGTGGGGAAAGGATTTTAGGTGTGTCGTTCCAAAGTAGGGCTGTGACACTGTTCCCAGTCTACGTACCTAATCCATTACTGCGTCCTCGGTGCACAATACAGGATGTGCATCAGGTGTGAAATTCGCTTCGCTGTTCAATGTCGATTCTCCGCGAGGGATTCATCAGCTTTTCAATCAGTGCAGGTCAACCGCTAGCTTCCATGGAGCTTCCATGGTTGGGTATGTTTTCGTGTCTGTGGAGATGCGCTGAGCCGTGAGCAACGGATCAATTTCCTCAGAATCGTTTTTCCTTTAATGAGACTTTCTGCCTGTGCGGTAATTATCGGGAAAACTGATAAAAAAAATCGGTCGAAGTGGCTGCGGAGAGAAAGAGCAAGTTTGATGCAGCCTGTTGAGCATGATCATTGCGAGAAGAAGCCCGAAGAGGAGGCTCCACTGAAGTGAAGTGTGTTGTGAACACGCAAACAATGAGTTGGAACATGCACATGAAGAGACGGATTGTGGCATCGAGAGATCTGTTTCTGGCTGTACTCATGACCAAACAGGCGTTTTGTGCTTCACGTCAGCAGACTCAAAGGTGGCCTGCAGACTTTCGGTCGCTGTCGTCAGCTGCAACCTCCGCTTCACCCCCATCACGCGTCCAACTGCCGTCACTTGCATGTTGTTTGTCATCAGGGCGTCAACTTCAGTCGATTCAGCCGATGACGATGTGTTGGCTAAATTTTTCACACTAAATTTTTCACACACACGCCGTCACGAGAAGTAATTTCCCGCAAGCTCCTTGGCTGGCAAGGATTTATTGTTCTCTGGTACTGCTGTCCAGCAGTTAATTCCTGCAATTGCCATGTGGACTTCCCACGAGCTGGACCTCCCCACACCTAATTTCAGCGTTCATAGGAGACAGTGTGTGATGTATGGGCTGCGATGTCAATCAATTATTCACGTGAAACAGTCTAAATGCAGATTTTTTGGTGACGTGGTACGAACGAGTAGATTTATGCTTTTTGTCTGCAGCTCACACGTTGGACAACGAACTGGTATATATGTGTCCACACTGACTTTGCAGAAAACGAAGTCTCACGATTGCTTTTTTTTTCAAGCAGACACCAGGCAGTTTGTCACGTGCACATCTCCAATCAATTACTTCACTTTGAACCCCGAGGAGCAGATGTCCTGAATCACAGGTTGGGTGGCAGGAAGACATGCCAGCTGTTTGCATGTGACAACGCAATAAATAAAGATTTTTTGTAGGATCTTTCTCCTGGCCAGAGCCAAAAAAGTACAAGCAGTGCAATTTCGGCTTGATGAGAAGGCACCGTTGTTGCCTTCATCTTGCGCTTCTCTCTACATGTTTGTACGTATCACCAGAAATTTGTTCCTTCAGACTTTTCCTTCCAGGTATAATTTGTGGGATTCACTTGACAATGTACGAATGTACGAGTGAAGGTACCAAAAGGCATGCAAAACCAAATTTCTGGTTGTCAGATGATCACTCTGGATGTCACTTGCAAACTGATTCCAAGTGTTCCACCTTCTAGAACAGATTCGGAAGTGCACAATGTCATGTACGTACTTGCGTCTCGTTTTAAGAAATTATTTGCAGATTATTCATGTTCAGCGAAACACGAATGGAGACGGATTGACAATGAACGCGCCACCGGTGCATGTACGCATCTCTTGTCTTCTGATCATGAAAGAAATGGCACGATCTTGGCGAAACAGCTTCTTAAGGCTGGTGTCACTTCGTACCAAACCTGCGTTTCATCAGCGACACTCCCCTGAGAGATGCTTCCCACAGCCAACACTCTCGGTCGCACCGAACCAATGGCAAGGCCTGAGTTGTAATTTCCTTCACCTCTCTGACCAAACATCGTCAGCGACTTCAGCTACTTTGTGCGCCACAGCCCCCGGCTGTTCCAACTGTAATACGAGAGACTCATTGACCTCCCAGGTCAGTCTGCGTGTAACATTAGAGACTCCAGCATCATGAATCTCTGACAATTAACAAAGCCCATCATTAGGTGACAGCGCACTATCCCTGGGAGGTTTATGCGACAACGGTGACACTCATTACTATCTGTACTAAATCATCACTTTCTCAAATGATTGCCAAAACTAAAGAAGGTGGGGAATTATTTTACACGCAGTGAAGTTGCGCCTTTCTCTGCGCAGATGAAGACATGAGAAGCATTCCCAGCTCCTACAAAAGATGTAAAACGCTCTTCAATGCGCGTCCCAGCGTGAAAGCTCGTCCCCTACGAAGGCAACGAACACCTGTGGAAATGATCGCCTCAAGACACAGGTGTTGGTGAAGAGAATCACACGTACTTCAAGGCTCGCTTACCAAGTTCAAGTTCTTTGCACGCAGCGCAACAGGATTTGCTTTCTGACCAAACGTTTGTTAGGTAATCGCTTTGAACGAAGTTCTTTCAAACCCAAGCCTGTATTTTCTCAACTAAGTGCTGCTGTGGCTTCTGTCGGAAATTAGCTTTGGGACGTATCAATCGCTGCCGGATGTGGCGCTTACACAACGCAACAAAGAGTGGAAAATTGGTTCCACAGAGTCCAAATGCAAAGAATTTCAAGTGTTTGCCCATGTTTCGCAAAGACTGTGGAATTTCATTCTGAAGAGGGACAGCACCATTCTTTTCCAATGTATTTCGATCAAGTTCATACCTCGCATAAATTAATGTCAAGAGTAAAAGTGTCTCTGGGGTAAATGAGGATGAAACACCATTAGCGAGCAGTTTGGGTGACAGGGTTTTGTCACTTTTGCGCAAGCAGTTGCCAAACACGACAACTTGATCTTTTTCCAAGCATGGCCAGCCACAGGCAAGATGTGTGCCGTGTAAACAGAGGCTCGACAAGTTGTTGAAGAACGAAGGCTGTGAAATCAGGGAGCGAGAAGAACACGACCTGGGGAACGACAGATCAGCCAACTTTTCTTCAGCGACACTCCAACATTTGAAGATTTTTGGAGCACAGGTCTCCTTGGACACACAGCGCAAGCGCGCTGCCTCTGCAACTCTGCGCAAATCGCCAACCATTGAGATAGCTGCGGAAGAAAGTGTGGAAAGCATCTTCTTGGCTCTATCGGTCTTCATTAGCAACAAACTTAACAGCTCAGAAAATGTAGTTTGTTGGGCATCTATGACTGTCTCATAGATACAAATACGCTCGAGAACAGCACACAGATCACAGAGCTTTCAACCCGAAGATAGCGCGATGAACACACCCTCCAGTTTCACTCGCTTTCACAAAACTGTGGTGTTTTTCTTCACACAAACCTGGTCACAATGTGACGTTTTGCAAAGAAAAACACCAAATGATTTTGACATGAGAATGCGGGTTGCCGTCAGCTCCTGCCTTGTGTGAAAATGTGAGAGCGCAAATATTTTCTCACCAAGCACATTTCCCTGAGATACTGCTTCATGCTCAAAAGGAAGTTGAAAGAAACCTGACCTTTACTTCTGCGTAATCACCTTCTTTTCCTTTTGTATCGACTGAACTGGTTCAATGTGTTCAACATTTATGAGACGCTTTGCAGACAGAATCGATTCCCGATACGATCTCTTGATCAATGCTGAAACACGTCTGTGAAGACAAACTTCACATTTGAGGTTTCTTGAAATGAGGAAAAGAAACACTGCAAGTACCTCGATGAGTCTTACTTTTCTGCGCTGGTTGTGTGAATTCGCAAAAAGAACAGAAACATCAAGCCTTTCAAAAACTGATTCGCAGCGTCTGCTTTTTGTGGCGTTTTTTTAAAACTGAACACGACGGGTTTGTTGTTGTGATCGTGGCGAAGGAAGTTTCTCACACATCTCATCATGCCAAAGACTTTGTGGTTCGATATTGGAGATTTGCAGCACATTTTCAGGCAGAGAATTGCCAGAATGCTTTCGGCAATCGTACATCACAAAGTGATATTTTTTACCTTTGCGGGGAAACACTACTACGAGGCTTGTCCTATATTTTCCTTCTTTTTGCGTTTGCATGCCTGTCTGCTTTGATATTCCACTGGAAGGTGAGCCCAAAACATTTCCTAATATCATGCTTTCATGTGCTGAGGAAACAAGCTTCTCTGACATTTCAAAGTAGTGATTTTGAGGAAATGAAATTGGTCCAAAATGGTTTTTCTCTATAATAGTTGCAACCTTCTGTATAACTTTTAGCCAAAAGAGTATCCTGCTCATGTTCTTCTTTGGTGTCAATTTGAAGGAAAGTTTGTCACTTTGTCAAATTTACTATTACAAAATCAAGCTTTTTGCTCACTTTTTAAGGCTTTCTCTTACAAAAAAATGATGTATTCTAAACTTAAAAAGCTTCCTCATCAATAAGGGATGAATAAATTGACCAAAAACTAACAAAAATGTTTTTTAGTTTTTAAGGTTTGATAGCCATCACACTGAAAAGTTCAATTTTGGATCAAAGAAAAGATCATGTTTCCAAAGATATTTTTGTTCTTTCTGGTTACAAAACCTGAGGTCCTATCTAGAAGGAAAAGAACAACTGACACAAGAAGTGGTTGATCGATGTGGAACACCACAAACGCAAAAAAGAGGAAATATACAGGACAAGCCTCGTAAGTGTTTCAGCTTTGGAGCTTTTGGACGGAATATCACTCCACACTGACAACGCAGTTGCCTACGAACACAAGAAAGTTGAAACTGGCGGCGAGATAAAGCTCGGATAACAGTGGGTGTTGCAACTACAAAAGTCGATTTCGTATACAGGCCGAACAAGGCTCAGTGACCCTTCCAGTCCAGCAGCGATGAGTGGGCGAAAGGACGCGATATGGAGTGGACGGGCCCATGCATCACATGAAGCTATTAGTGCGACATTTATAATCTGGGCATTCAACAAGGTAGATGGAGGGAACTGGGTGGCCTTTTCTGGTCTTTCTGCCACTCATCACTACGCCAAAGGACCTGATTATGAGGCAAGCTTTCGTTCTTTCATTTTTTGCCAGGTAGTAAACCGCGTACATGATTGTCCCAAAAGACCGAAAACCTTCTTCAAAATTCATGACTCACACCTGCATTCTTTACTGCAGTTTGCTTCAGTGGATTTGTGACTGGGATTGAGAGGCCCTGAGAAGGTTCCAACCAAGAGGACAGTTGCTGGGGGGGGGGGCTGTCAACGTGGAAAGAGTGTTTTCACCTCTGGTGGTGCAAACTGAGGGTCAGGGGCCGGAACCCTGGGCCGCTGCAGCCTTCTGACCAACGCAATCCAAAAGCTTTCGAGCTTTGAGATACAAAACACTCCATCTAACTCAACTCTTTGACTTTCATCATTCGATCTCAACTTTCAGCGAAACCTTTCCAGATTGAAGTGAATCAGAGTTTACACCTAATTTGCTTCCAGTCATTCCAACAACAAAGTTCTGTGTGCACGAAATTTCCACCTTTTCTGATTTTTCTTCAGCTTAATTGTTCTGAAAGGCAAAGATTCCCTTTTCGGCTACAATTTCCTGCTGCAAACAGTCACGTTTGAGTGACAACTTGAAGATTAGATATGACAGAATAATTGAGGATTTTGTCGAAGTGCCAGTCTGAATTTGCTTCAGACATGCAACTACTGAGAACTTTTCAGTCGGAGGTGTAATTTGATGTTTAGAGTTACACACGGTGCAAATCGAATCTTTTTTGATGCTACAACTTATTTCAAACATTGTCTTGTCGCTCGGCGAAAGGAATGTTACTGGTGAAGTCATCTCATTTTCAACATCATGGTGCACCTTAGAATCTCTGTATTTTGAAAAAAAAGATTCAAGTGTCACTGCTGCCAAAATCTGCTTCTTCGAATGTGCTCGACTTCATTCAGTATTTGTCACTTATTCGTTAGTTTTACAGAAAACTTCAGAGAACATTAATTGGTCTACTGTAAATCTTCTTATGGCAGCTGGAGTTGCAGAGCCTTATCTGTTTGCTTCTGCGTAAATCAATCGTTGACTGTAATCGGCCTTAAAAGCGTTCAATTAACACTAAGTGCAGCTTGAGTTTTTTTCGTGGACCTCCATGCAGCATTCCAGCGGTGCGTTCACAAGAATTGAAAAGAGCTGGGAAGAGCGCACTGGTTGACTGCAAAAGTTCTTGGCAAAAGGGATAAAATCTGTCTTGCATGTGGAACACAACCTTTCGTTTCTCCTCGGTAACTGTTCGTTTCTCACACACAATGAGAGGGTCCATATCCAGCACACTGAATGCAATAGTGATCGTGAAGCTTTCTTGGTATCGAGCGTTTGGGGCTGAAGCCTGTTTGGGACTTTTCAGAACGATCTCGAGAAGTTGGTGAGTCCAGACTCTTGATAAAACTAAGAGCTGAATACACATAAAGATGTCGAACCTTTTGAAAGGCTTGGTTTATTCTGTTCCATAAAGGGACAATTAACACACATTGAAAACCGCGAAGTGCACGTTTGAATGAGCCACAGCTTTGAGCGGATAGGACCTGATTGTGGTTTCGCATCTGAATAAAGGATAAAATGCAGAACTCTATTTGTTTGTTGCGAAGGCTTTTCCCGTCCTATTGATTTCAATTTTATCAATGTAATATTTTTTCAGGGCTTACGATACAGGTTTATTAATTTTCTCTGTGTGTTCAAACATGCATGAAATTGGAGGAACAGTGCTTTCAGACTTCCACGGTTGTGTTACTCAGAATGTATTGCACCGACAGTGAGTGCACAGTCAATGAAACTGAAAACAATATTTCATTGAAGAGCGAAATCATGTGCTTCAGTGCTTTGGTCTGGGAATTGGGAAGTGTGGGAGTTTGGACGTGACGCGTTGAAACAGATTTATGAGACCTGTGGTTGTGCGTCTCTTCCATACCTTCTCCAGACACGTCCTGTTGACACCATTTTGTCTTGGTTTCCTCTGGTTCCCGAGGCATCAGGATTCTACGTTTCATTATTTTCCTCTTTCCACCAAACAAGGCCAAAATTAGCAGGTGCGCACGATCAGCAATGTTGTGCGCAGGATGTGAAAGATTTTGACTCGGAACGCGCACGCCTCTTGCCGATAAAATCACCTCAGTTGTTGTTCCGCAAGCAACACTTTGTCCCCACCAAACATCGCTCCAGCAGCTCTCATCCTCAGTGTCCTCGAGTGAAGGGCAAAAAAGCTACAAGTGCGATCAAAACTGAACGAAATTGGTCCCGACAAGCTTTCTGTCAAACCCGCAGTCAACATTGGTTTCGGTGGGGACGAAATTCCCACACCTACTCACTCTGATCAAAAGTAAATGGACTTGCAATCACAATGGATTTGCAGACGAATCTATTTTTCATGAAGAGTCAAATCTACAAGAACGCCAGTTGCCTGCACGATGTTTCCAGTTTTTTGGTTGATCTGGCTGACGTTGAGAACTTGAATAGATTGGACGGAGAAGAATGCTTGGCAAGAATTCGAGAGACAAACAACAAGGAACATCTTTCGTCTCTTATCCTTGTGGTATTTCAACTGGCAGTCTGAGGTTCCGTAATCTTCACTCTGCTCATTTTGGAGGGGTTTTCCAGATTTTCCAGAATAAACCTCTTATCAATATCCTTTCCATCAAAAGACTCCTGGTTGTGCAAGCCCCAAACCCTGTCTCCTTATCTTCAGAGGAGCGGAGAATGTGGGTTAGATTGGGCAGGTCAGGTTCTCTCCTTGTCAGTCCACTCATGCGAAAGAATCCATTCACGTCTTCAATTCTCCTGATGAATCTTTGCAGTCGGTCAAGGTGAAGGCTCAAGCCTGTAATAACTTCCCCAGAACCGCGCACTCTCAAATCTCCCAGGTCAAGTCCTCGGCCACAAAACCCCAGGTTACGGACTGAAAATACTGTCGCTTGCATCGCTGAATGCTTTCTTTTCAAAAAATTTGTGTCTTTTTCAAATGCCATGAGATCTTCAGAACTCGGCCAAATAGTTTGCAGTGCCGAAAGAGGATTTCCGGTACGCTGAATAGCAGATTCAGTCACGAGTGTCCACGCTTTTGATGTAGTATTGACAGCTGTGCAGTTTCGACAGCCTTCAAGTCGAGGATACTTTTACCAAATTAGTTTAGTAACCTGTCTTTTACTGAAAGGAGTGTTTATTTTGTCTTTGTCACGTCAGACAAACCTGTGCAATGTCTCAGCGACGATGCACAAAACTCGTCGGCCTCTCCTTGTGTCTCAGCAGTCCTTGACGTGTGGTTCTTATGTGTTTCAGAATGCAGGGACCGGCATCGGTCGTGTCGGCAGATCGGCAGCAGGAAGCCCGTCAACCGCTGCTACAGGAAACACACGAAGCACGAGTGCTGCGTCACGTGCCGCCGGCTCCAGGTCGACATTCCAGGTCAGTGCCATCGTCTGCAACCACGCTCGTTTTGAAACAACCTGTGTGTGCCGAGAATGCAGCGTCACACTCAGACGAAATAACTCTCTGAGAATATCGTATTCGGCGATCAAGTACCCTTGGTTCTCTTCGTCTGGCACTTCCCCAGGACCTTGGCAAGTCGTGCCCAAGGTCTGAAGAGCCCTCCAAAGCCGCTATCCTTCTGAAATGCACTTGATGCAGAGACGGAGAAGCCAAATCTGTCCAATGATCAGCTTCAGTCTCCCTGGACATGTCTGGTCAAGTGTTTGCGACCTGCACTCATGAGAACATAGATCTCGCCGAGCCTTGCGACTCTGCTGTGACAAAGCCGATTTCCTCTGACGCAAATGAAGGCAAAAGTAGCGTAAACGGGACAGGAATCTGCTGGACCTAAAACTGTTTATGCGGTTCATTTTGGAGGCTTCACCGCTGATTGGAGTTCCTGTCGCCTCACAAATCGTTCTGGACAGGATCAACCCTTGAAACCTTGTCAATGCATTTCAGCCACGCAGCCAACCGCAAATTACACTGAATATAATATGAGTTGTCAAAAGTTTTCCCAGCTAAAGTCATCTGAAAATCTTCAATTTCAGATTGTGAGTTTGGAGACAGGCAGAAATGGTGTTCAAGCATTGGGAAGCGATACTCGATTGCGTCCTGCTACGACAGTGAATCGGACTGCTGTCAGACCTGTCACAACCTCGCCACCGGAATACCGAGTAAGTAGGTTCCATCTGAGCATTCAGCTTCATCAACTCTCGAGATGGGCCACGGACTTCCTTCCTGATAGAAGAGATTCCCGCTGTTGTGCGGCGGTCGCCATATCTTGTTCGTCACCATGTTGCAGCAGTCGAACGGCTTCTGTGCCGGAAGGACAACGAGCTTGCTCAGTCGGGAACACGGTTCCTTCCTGTCCACGCGCTGTTTCTGTCGCGCCAAGATTGCGGGCTCATAACTTAGGACTGTGGGTCTTTAGGAACTGAACCTTGCTCAAAGCAGAGATATCCTTGCAAGGAGCGCTGGGAAAACAGGATGTGGAATGGGAGAAGGGGAAAACATGTGTTGTTTCTTGAGTACACCCAGATTGTTCTGGGACAGGATATTGTTTGTTGGTATCGCGTTTTCTCTTTGGATACAGGTTGGGGGTGATTAGTGCTGGAGCCACAGACGCATCTTCAGAAAATGTCCCATTCGCTGTTTGTCACGTGGTTTCCTCCCTGTGGGTGGGACTTCTTACTGGCACCCCAAGATGTGCAATATCAGTGACGTGCAGATAAAGAGCCGGGTTCACCTCCCAGAGCTGCTGGCAATAAACGCGTTGCAAGTCTGTCGCGCAGTCAGGGTGCTCGCATCGCCTCTGATGGGCTTTTGTGTAAAACTGCTCTCGTTCTGTGGTTTTATGCTTCATGAAAAATTTACACGGCTTCGTACTTTTCTTTCAGATTGCGCTTATGGAGACAAAGTGCAATGGTGTTTGCACATTGGGACCATTTACGGTGCAGATACTTGCTTGACGGGTGACGGTAATGAAAAATGCTGCGAGACTTGTCACAGACTGAACCCACCGAGTAAGATGCCTTCAGGTTAATTAAGAGCGCCGCAAATAGACACAGGGAACTTAATTACCAGACGAAAGTGCGAAGCTTGATAAGATGGTAAAGGCCGGGCCGTGAGGTGAGTTGAGGCGAGCTGTTTAGCAGCTCGGACTCATCTTAATCCGGATGCCGGACATTCAATCAAAGACACGATGAAGGTTTGAGCCGACCCGGAGAGCGAAATTGTGACCGTTTGCCCTTTTCTTGATCCGAAATGTTCAGGTCTGCCTCGAGTGTGACACATGAGACGCTCTTTTTTCTGTTGTGCAGGCAACTCGACGACAACCTCCACAGAAAAGCCAACCACGAACTCGACACCGCTTCCTCCAGGTCTCGAGTCTGCAGGGGGAGAGGGCGGCGCCGCGGCGAGGGGAACGTCGCACGGACACGCTCACACTACTCAACCCATTCCGACGTCACGCACGCCAAACGTGACATCATCAGCGACGCCCTCGTCACAGAGTGCTTCTGACTCCAAATCAAAATCTGCAAACTTGTCTCATGCATCGCCTGCACCCCCAATCCAGTCAACTCACAACAAGTCAGCATCTAGTCTCAGTGGTGGTGGACGCCAGACTCCAACCAAACAAAGCTCTTTACAGACTGAGCCGGAGGTTACTCAGAAAGTCAGCCACGTGAACAAGATGGCTGAGTTTTACGTCAGTGTCTCGCCAGCGCCCAGGACCACTCCGACAGTGCGCACCAACAACAATCGGGGCGCCAAGCAAGTGGAGAACACTCCAAGTCCGTCTGTGGTTTCAGTGCGTGATAACGACAGATCCTCGGCCGCTTCCAGTGCGGCTGAGGTTTATCCAGTGGAGGGTAATGAAGATGACAATGGCCAGTCTCTCTCTGCTGACAATTCAGAGTCTGATGCTCAGTATCCAGAACAAACGGACATCGACCTATCAAGGTCACACAAAAATAGATATGGCGAACCCCTGGAGACAGATGATGAGGATTTACTGGAGGGGATGGGGTCTGGGTATTACAGCAGCAGTCGGAGTCCGCTTCAGCACAGGGACAGATTCGCCTTCGAACACGACATGGGAGGGGTGTTCGCAGGCAGCAATAATATTTATGGACAAGTTGAAAAGGTAAGAACCGCATTCCCCAGCACAACTGAGTGTCTAATTGTCATGTTTCTTCACTGACATTCCTAAGCAGCCTAGGGTAAAAGATTCAACATTCTCAAAGCAACTCTTTTCCAGTTGTGGAAAAGTTAGCATTTCGCGTGAAGAGATGAAGCAATTTCTCGGTTTCACGTGTATCACAAGGCTCCTCCGTCTTTGCAGGATTACGTGTTCGAGGAGTTCCCGGTGCACGGCGGGAGCGCCGCTCCACGGCTCTCCGCACTACTGGCAGTAATGCTATCTTCTCTGCTCTTCTGCCTTGTTGGATTCTAATTAACAAGGAAACTAATCACTCAAAGAGCGCTGCAGTTACCAGAATTGTACACCTGTCTGCATCGGATTTAGTTGTTCTTCGATGTGGAAGAAAGCACCTTGTTTTCCAAATTGAGGTTTGCCTCGCTCAGTTTCGTTGCATCAAGACCAGGAGCACATTTGTTTCCGTGCTGCAAGTCAGTCACCACAACATCCATTCATTTGTTGTTGGCGATGAACTTTTTTTGTTCGTGCATGTGGATGTTGTACCTTCTTTCCTGTCTGAATATTCAACAAACTCAACCGTGCCAACCCTGATAAAGTTTTTCAAGCCAGCAATTCTTGTATCAACTCACACCAGGCAAGCTAAATCAGCCACTCATCTTGCCGAACATGTTGTCCAGCGGGATACGACCTCCGGTATTGACTTGGCTTTGTCTTGCAAACCTTACAACGAACGAACCTTTCCTTGTTTCTCGTCTGGTTTCAGTAAATTGGTAGCCGTGTCTATTTTCTGAGGCGACAGAGAGCCAAAGGAGATATTCCTGGGAGAAGTAACAAAACGTGACTGTTCCCAGGGTGAAAGTTGAGCTTGCTACACGTCGAAATTGTTCCCGTCAATACGATAAAGAATCCTGTGGAGTCGCACAACGAATTCGAGGGATTCTGCTCTGAGTATTTTGTGACGGAGAAACCTCGGCTTCAGTGAATCGGTGGGCGGATACTTCTCAAGACGAAGATTGGTTTTCACGGCGTTCGCAAGAATTTTCACTTGTAAACAAGAATACATGGAACATAGACCTAGAGCTCAATGTTTGTTGCAGTCAACCAACTGCGTGTTTTGCAAAAAAAAAGAAATGTTTTGTGAATCATGAACGACGTGTACAATTGCACAAAAAACGTATTTTGACAAAAAATTGAAGTCTTGGTGTTTATAACTGTCAAGGAGGCAGGAACAACCTCGAAGGTCTTCGGAAAGCGTCGTCCACAACTTTGTTGTCCCAGCTTCAGGTGTGTGGTCCACGGAATGAAAAGTTGCACAACGGATTACTTTGACACAAACACGCACTGAATTGCACAGGAGAAATGTGTGCAAGTGGTGGAACTCGAATGGAGGGGGCTCAAGGGTTTAGCCGGATTGCCTCAGAGGATGAACATCCTTCTGGAGAAGCACACGGGTGTCACATCAAACCAATACTTTCCAGTGCTTGCTTTAAGGCGAGCTTGCTTTGAACTCGAATTTGCAAGTAGCAGCACTCCGTTCTAATGACTGTGTTATTTTAAGACACGCAAATTGAATTTGGATTTCAGAGGAATTGAAGAACTCGAAACAAGTGACCTTCAGTGGATTCCCTTTTCACAAAGTTGCAGGTCCTTTCCACAATGTAAGCTGTTGGCTTCACACAGACCCTGCATGAGGATCGTACAAAAAGAAAGCTTCCCAACCCACATTTATGATCGCTACAGCCATAAGGTGGCTCTCGACAGCAGGAACCACCTAGTTAAGCCGATCAAGTCCACCCATTGACAACGCAAAGCGTCAAGCCATCCCCAGAGCATGTAAGAGTTCACCGCAGTCTGAATGAAGTGTCTGCGCCATGGAGGGCCATTCTGATGAGTGGCTTCTACGGCAGATCACAAGTAAGCTGCTTGCCGCGACAGACCCGTCAGTTCCTTTCATCAAATTGATTGCTCGCCTCGCGGTTTTCAGATGCTCTTTGTTGTTGCAAGTGGCTGGTTGGCCTGTCACCACAACCACAATGTAAGTATTTTCGAATTTGTGCCAAACAGGTAGTGCAAGCAGCCAAGCTTACTGGACCTCTCTGCAGGAGTTAAACAGAGACTGACCAGTGTTTTTTCCCAACGTCATCTGGGATTCGTATGGGTATGGTGACGCAAAAACCATAAACTGGTCGTCAGGTACCACCACAGGAAACAAAGCCTGAAGTGTGTTGTGAACTGACTCGGACAATCAGAAAAAAGTGCTCGGTGATGCTTTTCTGCACGGTACATTCACTTCTTCCACAGTGAAAATACTCGCACCCACACATCTTGAATGCCTGGGGGTGTACACAACAACCAAACACATGAAAGCGAGGAATGAAACATGAGGCTGGTGGAAACGGCATCGAGATAGGAGGTGACCACAGGCTTTATTTGGTACCAGTAGGAGCTGCAAAAATTACGCCTCGTCGGTGCAACACGAAATAAATTTGCGCGAATGTGACGGGTCTATTGATCAGGGACTACGAGGAGGTGTGAGATTCATCGGAAATGTTGTGTTGATTTCTGTGTGGCTGTGAAGGGTGAAGCACCGAAAGCAGTTCTGACACGACGAATGTTGCTCTTTCCTTTCCATAACCACGACCACATAACCTGCAGCGTAGGCCTTTCCTGTTTTTGCCTTTGTTGACCTGCCCTGGTGACGACTATGAACCAGCTTCCAAGAGCAAGACTTGCAAGCGCATTTCCCAGCAGTAAACCGGAACCCTTCATTTCGCCGGTTTCTTTCCTGCTGCACGCTCAGAAACCTATATTTGGACTTCGTTGTACGCGCTTGTTGAAGCGAATCCGCTATTTCGCGTGGGAGACTGGCTGCGACCGAGCTCTTCACACTGCAGGACACCTCGCCTGTCTTCCCAACAAGGACGCATTAAGGTCGCACCAACACTGCGGTTTGCCATTTCCACTGAAAGCATTTCCAGCTGACTAAGTGTTTCTTGGCCGTTTGGTGCAGTCCCGTGCGAGCATTCGACCCCGGAGATGTGATGACATAAACTTGTTTCGCCATTTGGTGAAAGAGCATCAGTATTGATCGAATGATGAGAATGCGCACTGATTGCATTCCTGTCACTCCCATGCAGTTCCTGGTCCTGCTGTTTGCGCGCATCCCTGCAGGCCTGTGTCTGCGTGACCACCAGTTGAGTGGACCACGATGTTTTGAGGTGAACCCTTCAGCGCATTGCATGCATCTGGGTGGTGCAGCTTCTCGGAAGGTGCGCGTTGAGTACAAAGTGCTGGAACCTGGCAATTGTCCTTTGTCGAGTTCGTTCCAAATTTTCGGATTCAAGTTTGATGTCAACTCTGCACCATTTTTCGGGTTTGAATCCACTGTGTGACACAACCTTGTCTCAACTGCATTCCGGTCAGCTGGTCACTTCCAGCAACTGTGCCAGTGCTCAGCTGGTGCACACGAACGACAGCTGTGTGCACTTCTCTGCAGAACACAACCTGAAGCAAAGCGATACCTGATCTGGGCATCGCGTGCTTCTGCTCAATTGACACGTCTTCCTGCTCCAGATCAAATGCACACGCAAATGCCTGGCTAATCAATACAGATGCCTGAAAAAGTCAAGCGACTCAAAAGCTGGATTGTCCATATGTGCCCATGCAAACTTGAAAACAATGAAGACATAACTTCCGCGGTACAAAAAAAAACGCAGCACATCAAAATTTTCGATTGCTTGTCAGTTTGTAATCAAGTGTGTCAAGGAAAGTGACGTCGTGAAATTCACCAGAAACAGAAAGACAAACAAGTTTCAAATTGATAGTTTTGCAAAATCGTGAGCGTTGCCGCAAATGACTGTGAAAGTCACTGATTAATTTTATCAGTATGATCGCAAATTTGTCATGTTTAGAAGCTGCCAATCCTTCTTTCAGATAATTCCCAGTGGTTCACTTCTCAGAAACCGTGTGCATATTCAGACAACCATCAAGCACACTTCACTTCTGCGAAACCCAAGGCCTTACTGGGCCAAACAAAGATCTCTAGAGCCAACATAATGCCTTCGCCAATATGAACTATTTGATATGGCAACGCAACTGAAGCTGGAGGCCAAGATTTCCATCAGTTCTTTAGGGATTGTGAGACTTTCACAGTGAGGAACCCACAAGGAGGAATGTTTGCTGAGAACGCCGATGCAAACCTCCTTCACAACCTGGACGCTGTTGCGGGAGCAAACTGGATTATTTACTGAGCATGCAAGTGGAAACACAAACGAGTGGATATGTGGCTGAGGAGCAAAAACATGACATCAATGCTCATTCCTGGGGAAAAAACGAAGACGCCGGGATGGACAAAGGGATCGAAGTTCTGAACTGAAAGACACGCTCACAGAGGAAAAATTTTGTCGTGCAAGGGAAGGCCTTTGGGAACTCGTACAAAAATTGTTCGATGGATTTTGAGGCCCTTGCAAGCAAGGCGTTGCCCACGTGCGGTAAAAGGCTGATCCTTAAAGACAGGTGCTGTGTCCACAGATCCCACCATTGTAGTTCACCCATCCATTGCAATCGACTAGAGAGGCGCTCTTCTATCTCTGAGTGCAGCTCCATGTTTCCAACACGCTTCATTACGCCACGTTTTAAAATTGCTGTCAAGTTTCTGAAACATGCACAGCAACATATTCTATCCTCTGAGGTGAAAATGTGTTGCACGTATAATCGACAGAACACTCTGCTCAATCGGAAGAATCGAAGAACCTGAGCTTGTTTTTTGCTCAGAAGGAACCAGAATTTTGGGGAAGACCATTAAGGTACTTGATCTTTGTGGCCCAAAACCAGTGAACCGATTGATTGGTTCACAACGACAAAACATTTCTGCTCTGTCTCTCAGACAAGAGTTGCAATAGAACATGCGTGCACGGTGCGCGAACAAGAAACAAAAGGTAGAAAATCACGGTTTGATCTGGAGCAAGCTGACGCCTGCAGTTGACCAAGTCTGTGTACGGAAATCGAGAAGAAACAGCTGAAACAGTGGGGATCGTTCGTTCCCTCCCACTGTCTATTACGGATGTACGGATGAGTCCCTGGAGTTCTCAACTGTCATTGTAATTCATCCACTTGGGCGTTTTGCTCCACCACTGTACACTGCAAATGAAACGAGACCTGTTAGATTCCACGAGCCGATATTGGCCATATATTGTTGTTATATCGGAAGACTGCCTGCAGTTACATGACCACTACGTCCACTCACTTGTGTGGCGCTGAAGCTACGAGACCAATTTTCCATTTGGGGTGCTTTGGTCTCATTGGCCCTGTGAAAAACTGTTGCAAAAAGCTCCTTTGTTTGACTTTCAATGCAATTCATGGCGATGCTGGGTTGCAATTGGCAGGGTCAGACGATCGGTCACGACATGGTGGCAGTCAAGCTTCAATCCAGTTCAAGTGACTTGTAACCTTTATTCAATGGAAGTTGGCCATCTCCCCCGGCCCAGTTCTTCCTGTGCTTACATTGATACTTTATCAATGGAAGCAGTTGCACATAGATTCACAAACTTCACTCAGCTATTCAATACCAAATTCCTCAGACGCCTTCCCTCATGATCATCCCTTAAGATTTGGCTTTCATGCGATAAGCCATTTGCACATATTTGCACACTCTGTTGCAAGCTTGCAGCAATCAGGAACAGAGCTGCCGGGCATTACGAAGAGAAACACTGAGAGAATCTTCGCGATGGGGCTCGTTAAATGAGGGCAACCAACCGTGAGTAACAACACTTTCCACACAACAGAAAAGCAAGATTTTGAATGAATTTTCCACCCAGACAGCGACTGACGAAGTTCCCACAGCCCATCTAGTCTGTGACCTTTGCACAAAGTTTCACCACATTCCACGCGCTTTTGTTCTGCAGCGTTCGGCATTCCTTTATTGGAGACGAAAACAGATATGGAGACCCACAGAAACTAATTGGTTCCATGTGACCTGGAGGCACACTCTCCACTCCTTCTCAACAGGCACTGATATCCGAAGCAAGTCTAATGATCTGGAGCCTTAATTGGGATCACCAAAGCTTTCCCCACAGGCTTTATTGTCAGAAGTTTTGGAAATTAGCCTTCGAATAGAGATGTCTTCATTGAAAACAGTTCTCTCTGTAGCTGAGTAGCTTTGTTTCTCTCTGACTTCGAAGGAATTTGTTCAAGACTTTAACTTAAATTTTCATGATGAAAATAAGCTCGTAGATAATTTTTCTCAAACCCAACTGGACTTTTGTGAACAGTTCAATCACTCGTGAAGCAACTGCACGGATACAAAATGGAAATTCCTTCACTCTCCAGCAACAGTGATCGCGGTTCCTGGGGACTTTGCAACCCACGATGGGAACCGCCTGAAACCTCCATTGCCTTCAAAAGACAGCCCGGGATGAGGGGGCAACAGCTGGTTCGCTGGTTGCCTCTGTTCCACTGCGCTGCTCGCGAGCGCACATCGCAATCTTTGACCGCTTTGCAGGCAGTGCACACTTCAGACCACTCAGCATGGTCGCTTCATCAGACGACCAAGTTTCCTGATAGACACCTTGCAATCAGCAGCCGTTCTTATCATTTCTGTAGGTTTGGAGTTCTTCTGTATCAGACCACCAAAATCCAACCAAGACACGTACTTCAAGACAAACAGCAAACGCAAGGACGCGTGAGACAACCTCAGTTTTCGAGGACAGAGAAGCCATCATGAGACCCAGAACCTCAGCATTGAGTCAACTCGGTGCAGAACGAGCAAACCACCTGACACAACGTTACTGCGTAAGAAAGACAATATTAGTGCATCGGTGATTTAAGACTGGGAGCGGAAATTAACATCCAGGAGATTCAGCCGTGCGCATTTGTCAAGCTGGAGGTAATCACCGCATTGTAAGTCAACCGCATGCAATGACAAATGCCTTCATATTCGAGCTGCTTGCCGTTCAGGCTCGGCTCAGCCTCTTGCTCGCGTGCACCATGTTTTCCATCCTGAATGCCAATAAATTGCACGTCCAAAATGCGATCAGTTACATGAGGACAGGAGCACAATGCACATGCCTTCAGAGCTCTACATTCACAATCAAACAACCACTGCAATGGAGTCCGTTCTCGCACACACCAACTCACACGGGCAGAGTTCAATTGCGTGTTACTCGTATGGCAACCCTCCAGGATTGGAAATGCCTGAAGCGCGTTGATCAAAAGCCACACCAAGCAGCGCAGAAAACCTTCAGTTATCAACTTTCCCCGATTCATTTACAGCTGCCTGTGTCAAAGTTGTGCTCTTTCAGCAAAATCCCTCAAAGCCCCACTTTCTTGGAGTCAAAACCTTTCCAGCGACGGATAAAGCAAACACTTTCCTCCACAAGCACTCAGACTTAAAGCTTCAATACCTCAAAGTACCTGTGGAAAACCTTTCCCCAGGCGGTCAATTTCCCTTCCTGTATCAGATATCTAATATTTGAACAGGAATTCTATGCTTGTGCAATTCTGGACAAACGTAAGACCACACGACGATTGAGGGGAACGTTGGCAGAATTAGGTGCATGACCAAATTCTGAACCACTGTTGGTGGTTCCCCTCGGACAACTTGTTTGACTGAAATGTCATAAATCTTCATTTATGGCGGCGTGTGCACGGCCCGTGTAATTATTCTGTCACAAATGATATCCACTTGGCAACTCAAGCTTCGTGCCAGTGCTAATGGCCCAGTTTGACCCGAACAGGGAGATTCAGCTTCGGATCACAAGCGAGCGACATTCAAACCTGCAGGTCAGGGCGAGAACAGCAGATGTGGGTCCGCAAAGTACCCTCAAGCGGATCAAGGGGGCCATGAGCCTTGTCGCCTTCAGACCCCTCAAACAGAATAGAAACCCCACCAAGAACAGCAAAGTTGGAGTGTGTTTCTCTCTGTCTCGTAGTCTGTCTGTCTGTCTGTTTGCTGTCAGTCAGTGAGTCAGTCAGTCAGTCTGTCTGTCTGTCTGTTTGTCTATCTGTCTGTCTCTCTCTCTCTCTCTCTCTCTCACTGAAACCACCAGAGTCACCACTTGACGTTTGTTGTTTGCACCAGGAACTGACCAAAATCTGCCGGTCACGTCAAATTCAAACAAAGAAGCAAAATGCAACAGAGAGCACTGGTCCCTCATCGACCTGGGCACCTGATGGAGGCTGTGAAAACTGGGAAGGTGAAATGTTCTTGCTGAGAGGAAAGGGGAATTAATTGAAATTGCATCATAGTGTTGCAGTGAGAACAATTGAAAGGACAGTGGCCTGAGAGGTGACACGATGAACACTGAAATGTTCATCATGAACAAGAACAAGACCTTCATGTTGCTATCCAAGCCTTCAAGGTCCCTTACCCTGCAGGACAAACCGGTGACTTCACAAAAACTTTCGTGCAGCCACACTCCCTCATCTGGTCTCAATTTTGACACATTCCTCACACAATGATCAAATTTGTCAGATTTCTTGGATGCAACAGTTGTCAAACCTATCAAAACTCCAGTGCTGCATTGCAAGCGCTAGAATGTTGCATGGCTCTCCTTCAAGATGAGTAGGTCTGCACAGCTGGATGAGAAGAAGAAATCACCTGTTGACAGGGACATGCTTGTCAAAGGGAGCTGACACAAGCATTGAATTCATGGAGAGAACAATGGAATGTGTTTTGTGAAGTCAGTGCTTGAGACTGCAGTCACATTGAACTTCATGTCATGGTTTGACGTCACTGACAAAGTGTACTTGTCAAAAGTACAGATGAGATCTTGCAGCTCTGCTGAGCAAGCAGTGTTGTGCGCGACAAAGAGTACCACCACAACAGATTCATGACATTCATCCAATCACACAGAACCCGATATGGTGAACAGCATTATCTTTCTGCTTTGCTGTGTGCCAAAACGCATGCAAAGATTCTTGCACAAGAACAATGCTGCACTTAGAGACACTGTTCTACACTCAGACACTGTTCTACACTCAGAGACACTGTTCTACCCTCAGTATCCACTGGTCAGTTCTTGTGTATGTTTGTGCATGCAAACTTCTGGCCCAGTCTACTGCCTGACAATATCTTTCAGTGAGTCTTGTTTGCCAGTCAGGTCTTGAGTGCAGTGGAGGGCCCCTCCTCTGTGCATTGAGAACTCAGGATTCAAGCAGCTTTTACTCATGGTCACTGAGCTACTGCTTTTCTCGCTTTCTTTACAGTCAGAGTCGCTTTGGCCATACAGCTGACTAATTGTGCCTCGGTTGTACTCTATCTCCTCACAATGCTTCTCAAAAGAAGCCCATGAGCAAAATTCTGAAACATTATACTTGTATGCTTGCAGCGTCTTGTACAAAATACAAATGGAAAGATTTCCTTGCTTTACCTTTCCGCAGATCAAAAGGGACATTGCCATCGATGCATTCAACCTCACTGCTGCAAAAACAACCGAGTCAATATGATAGCCTGTGGCAATCGCTGACACTGCAGAAGTTCCCACCCCACAGGGACTCAGGACTATTGATTGCTGGGCGCGTAATCTCGTGCTCCGGGGCTTCCACTAATAGTTCTGTTTCCCAACGTTAATGAAAGCGCTGTGTACATTTTAACGAGCAAATTAGAGAAAGGATGACCCTGTAGTTCTGCTGGGCCCGCCGCTCATTCAAATGGTGGAGGCTTTTTGTTGGTCGCATTTTGAACGGTGCAATTGTCCACCAAATTGTCAAAAAGAGAATTGTCTATCCAAACGACCAGAAATTTCTCAGAAAAATTCGGCCATTACGTCGCGCGTGGCCAAGACCCCGCTTGCTGCGGGTTTCTCTGACACACAACCAAAGCAATGGAACACTCCCAAATCAGAATCTTTCAAACCGAATGGCCAGCTTGTGTATGCTGGTCAAAACATCAGCAGCCACAATTTCTGGTTCTGTGGACCCTTGCTAAGAAGAGTGCCAATAATTTTCAGAACAAAGAACCCAGCAAACGTAAAGGACCCCACCAAATGCATTGAATCTGTCAGTGTCGCAAGAGGCCATCCTACCTTGGGTGGTTCACCCAAATCCATAAATGTATTCATTCTGCGTCCCAATAAAAGCGTCATGTATCAAAACACTGTGCTTGTTCTTTGCTCTGAGTCCTTTCCGTGCAAAGGCTACAGTGTGCAGGAGGCCTCGAGACCAAGGCAACAACTTTCTGTGCAGTTCAACATCAAAGGACAATAATCGCCGAAAACAGAAAATATCAATGAATCACAGCTTTCTTTCACCAAGGTGTTAACAAAGGCAAGTCTTTGAAACTGCTTCAGACGATAGTTCCCCGTCTGTCGAGGAAGCAAGTCAAGAACCTCCTTTTCGTGAGTCGTGTTTGACCTGAGCAGGAATTCAGGACCAAAGAAGAGGAACCAGACTGAGAAAAGATCACGTGTCTGCAAGAAGGACAATATTTTGGAAACTTTCACTGTAATGCAAGCTTTTGAAATTTCTTCATTGACCAGGCTTCTCTGTTCATCTTTTCCTTTGACAAAAACAAAAAGTTTCAACCGGAGAATCACGCAATGTGCCGTTCTTTCACCCTTTTATCTGTTCTGGAGCCAGATTAGAAGACATACCTGAGCTTCATGCAAATACGTGCTGTCTTTTTCTTCATGAAGGCCTTTCATGTTCAATTAAACCGGATAATTGATCTGGAATCATCCTCGACCACGCCAAGGACTTCTCTCATCTCCCGAATTTTGAGTTTACCAAACGAAGAGACCTCATCATGAAACTGAAAACTTGAGGTTTCCTCGGAAATATGCAGGCGCGCTTCTTCATTTGGACAACATCCGACTCAGTTATTTGCCCAGCCACGGCTTGTATGTGTGTTCAGTAAAATCTTTCCAGGTCTCCTCAGGAGAGCAAACCGACCCTTCCAGGTCCAGGTTTGCCTGCATTTTTTGTGGCAAACATTTGATAACAGTTGTTTGAGAATAAACTGATAGAAACGCGTACATGTTCGGCCGAACTACAGAACGAAGAACATGCAAAGAAAATGGTAAATTAACCCCACTTGACGCTGAAAAGCAAATGTTCTGCACAATTAGTTGTTTGTTTGTGACTGAGATGACTCAACGTCGTGCGCAAAACGACGCTGAAACCAATCATGAAGTGCAAACGTATTGATAGATTTGTGTTTGCAAAAACGTGATCGTTCTTTTGCAGAAAAGTGTGAGTTGACTGTTCTGGTGATCATCAACGTATCTGCAGAGACACAGCTTCATGAAGAATTGATCAATTGTCAATATCCTGCTTGAAGACAAAAAGAGGAAACCAAACGAGAGTCGATTCGAGAACAATTTTCTGCCAATAATTGTCACCGAGACGCAAGTACAAATTTGCCCCAACTGGTTCCACACCACGACAAAAGGACATGTTTGGCAGCCATGGCAACACAAGCCAGTATTGAAATATTTATCCTCTGCATTTCACACCGAGTGCTGCGTGAGCTTCCTTTGTTCTGGAAATGTTTCAGCAAACCAATTAAACACAACCTTCAAGTAGTTTGTGTGGAGAAAGAAACTTCAAAGGCTTCGCGTCTGGCGTTCCTGAGAAGCTAATTCGGGCATAAAATCACGACCCCACTCCGGGTATGGCTTGGTCAACCCAATCACTTAAAGCTACCTTTGTCCCCACAGAATTCAAAGATGCATTTAAGCGGTGGGAAGTCCTGAAGAAGGCCATTATTTTGACCATGTAAACGTGTAGGAGCCTGGGGCTTAATTGCAGTTTTTCCCAAAGGAAGGATGGCACAAAAAGCACCGTGATTTATGTGGCCCAAGATGCTGTGACAGAAAACCGCAGATCTCCGAAGACGGCGGCCCACCTCAAGCTCCGGGCCCACATGTCGGAACCCATTTTTGCTGCTCGTAGACACCCTCTGCACGTTTCGACTGAACGGAACGACCACAAAAGTGTTTCGGGAGAGTGAAAATTACTGTCAAACCTCCAGCAATTTCTTCTGTCAACCAATTAACATCAGGTTTGATTCTCGCCAGCTGGGTTCGCCGTGTAAAATCTGAAATCAAAGAAAACTTAGGCTTCGCTGTTCATCAGAACCGCAAAAGCTCACCAAGGGGCTGGACTTTGCCCCGGGGAAGAAACGCAAAGGCGCTTTGCAAAAAGACAAATGGAGCCCAGATGGTACACAAGGAGCCTTTGCTGCTTGGTTTCTTGCCTGGTTTCTTTTGCTGCATGTTGTGGCAGTTTTTCACTTCAGATGTGATCAAAATTTTTGACCTGTAGGGTCCAATGCTCAGATTCTGACCTCACAAATTCATTTTCACCCTGCTTGACGTTGCCAATTGTGTGACATTGGGTTTCCTTCCCTTGCAATTTATTGGCGCTTTCCGGTCAGGCCCCGACACCTGCTGAGACTTCCAAAAGCAAGAGATTCCTTTCACAACAGGAGGAACCAATTTCCGAGCAAGTTAATTGGTGTCACTTGCCACAAATTGATGTTGCATGTCTGGACTGTTCAAAATGAACCCGAATTGTATTTGCATCTTATGCAAGAACCTGCACGAAACACTCCGATCACCCAGCAGAACAGGTTTGGCTTTGGACGCATCCTGTTTTGTGAGCGAAAGCACTGCCAACAAACATTCTGAACAAATTCGTGTTCAGCCTTTGGTTTGGCCAAATGTAGATCCACCACGAAGTAGTGTCAACTTTGTGGCGATGCAGAAGCGCGGGGATGACAATTTGTTCCCAAAATGATTCACACCAAACTCTCGTTTGTAACAAGATTAGGTGAGGATCAGACTCTCCCCAAGAAACCCAAACGCCAGGCAGGTCCAGACAGCTGCAGGTTCAAAAGGGGAAAGTGCAGGCCATTGAGGAACCTGTTGGAGACTTGACACATTCCAGCTGTGACATTCAGTGAAATAAATGCTCCAATCCCGTTCACTTAGGGATTCTACATTTCTTTAGATGGGAGCAATCCTGCCTCACAGACAGTTTTCAGCGGCGTAATGAATGCCGCCTGGGCCTCCTTGGTGCCGCAATGTTGTCCTGCTTGTCAAACAGGGAGGACTGCGTACCAAAGAATGGACACAGCTCTGAGTCACTGTGCACAAAAGGACACGTTGACAATTTTGCAACATTTCATGGTTGGTGAAAAGAAAAACGTGCACCTTTTGTTCCACCTTTTGTTCTGCTTGTTCTTCAGTCCGCCGTACAGGTCAAGCCAAAAAATCTGAAGTTCACGCGGCAGTTCAGTGTTGTGATTTATACGCTCTCGTAATGCCTGGTCAAGCAAGAGTCCGACCGGAGGCGATAACATGACCTGAATATATGTGCCTGCACAGCTTCCGAGGCTGGGTAACTGTAAATGACGCAGAAATGCATCCACGCGCGAGGGTGACAAACACGACACAAATTGTGAGGGAGGAAAGGACATCGCAATCCAAAGAAGGAGAGAGAGAGAGAGAGAGAGACAGAGAGAGAGAGACAGAGAGAGAGAGACAGAGACAGAGAGTGAGACAGAGAGTGAGACAGAGAGTGAGACAGAGAGAGAACCGCGCCTTGGAGGTGACCTCGGTCTTGGACAGAGTAGCTCTGATTCTCTAATTGGTCACGTTACTTCAACTGAAATATTTTTGGGTGCAAAACAAGACAAGAAACGAAAAGAACAAGGGGAGTAAATAAAGTTTGAGGGTCGCAAAGCATAACGGAGCAAAGTTCACAAACAGCGACACAAAATGATGATTTGATACAATTCAGACTTCGGAAAATATGTCAATGAGAACAGACCAAACATCCAAGGAGCAAACAAACTTCGTGTGGATAACACGAAAGAACGACAATTGCAGACATGATGACAGTCCTGGTCTTCTTCAATTTACCTGGCAGAGAGGCTTCAGGAACCTGATCCTTCCTGCAATTTGATGTAATTTTCTTACAAAAGGCTTTCTTCTCATAGCATGCCACCTTTCAGGAAAGAGGATTTCGGTGAGATTTGGATCAGTCGAATTCTGTCCGTGCCATTATCCTGGGAAATGGAAAGCATCTGCCTCCGAGGGTCTTTAATTCGAGCTGCTAATTACACGGACAAATACGTGCCAATCCGTCTCTCGGGCGCTGAAAGCCAGGCTGAAGGCTGAAGGTCGGTGAGCAATGGAGAGTGCCGAGATGACACGTCTCCACAGAGATACAAACTCGAGGCGGGTTCGGGAATGAACGGGTCAGATCCAGAATCGTCACCACTCGTTGGGTGTTCTTCTTGACGCCTCCCCAAGTTCCTGCCACGGTCGTCGGAGAGGTTATTGACATGGCATCAATTGGTCAAATCTGACCAAATTATTATCCATGTCCCATTTCAGACGGACTGGTTGTGCCATGGCTCCATGTTCCATTGACACATCGAGGCATTGTGCATGCAACTGGTGATTGTTCTTGAGACTCAAGCTTTCGAAAAGACCGACCGCCGTCTTCCCCAAATCACCCTGTTCGTGAGGGGTTTCTACCTGTATTGCAGTGCCATCACCTCACCCTTCAAAATTACTGCTTTTTCTTTGGGGCACTTGGTTATGTGCAACATTTGATGGCACTCAACAGCATGATCCGGACACAGATTTCGGACACAAACACACTGATCAAGTTGGTTGAGCGTCTCGGAGAAAACGACTTGAGAATTTAGTCACATCTTGACAAAGAGCAGTGGCAAGCAAAGACCAAATCTTTCACAAGCGCACAACAACGAACAAAATGTTCCTCACATTTTTCCGTCGCCCAGCTGAAATAAGCGCTTGTGCATGTTCAGCAAAGTACGAGGCTTTGTAAATTGCCATTTATCACGGGAAGGTACTCGAGGGATGATAGTGTGTAATTGCGTGGAATGGAAAAACACTCGTCAGTGAAAATCGCGTAGTAAGCCATGAAATCTACAACCATGAAGCATCTGTGCAGCAAAAACATAACGGAGGCAAATGTTTGATCAGCTGTGAATTCTACAAGCTCCAAGAACATCTTTGGTTTGGTTGCGAAGCTTTCCTCATGCACAAATATGGAAAGTTCTTGTGAAGGATGTTCTTTTTGTGGACAGACTCAACTGGCCTGTTGGAGCGCAGGAACAAGAATTGCACTTGCATGCAATGCTCGTGGATGAAGTCCCTTCTCAAGGAATAAAAGCTGTGAACCTAAACAAAACCAAACACAAGAACACACAAACTGAAGAACTACCACCCCACCTCATGTCGATATTTTGAAGCTTCAAAAATGATCACACAAAGACCGGATTTGGGAGAAACCTCGCTCGTTAATTATTGAGGCGGATCTGTGCATGTGACAATCCGGCACCGACGAGTGATTTATTGGGACTCTGCTTGTCAGCGCGAGAGAACAGTAATGCATCAGGTCTGTGCTGTGTTCACATGTGGCCGCAAATGCCATGACAGAGCCAAGAGGCGAGTGTGAGCACCTTCAATCAAGACCGACTGTGGGCTTGTTGCTTTTGAACCGTTGTTTGGGATGATTGTTCTGCGCACTCTCTGAGACGTTTGTTCAGAGAGAGGCATTTTGTTCGGAACAGAAAAACAAAGTGGCAATCAAACTGGGTGTGAGAGGACACCGATTCTTTGCTTCATCAGCTTGTGGTCAAGCAAGCCAATGAACACAGAAGAGAAGCTCAACTTCGACACCATTATTCCAGCAAATGAAGAAATTGTAGAAGTCAAGGATCATGGGTCAAAATTTAACAACGCAACAGTTTGGAATGACTGAACCGAACGACGATCGTGTGCAAAGCCTTGACTCATCTAGACTGATGCACAACATTCTTGTTATTTTTCGCACCAAGAAACCAGTCATGTGGGAAATGAACAAAGATAGGAAAGATTGCTTCTGAGTACAACAAGTTGAAGAGCCATTCAGATCAAGCAAACAGGGAAAGATATGAGAAGGGGAGTCTTCTAGAATTTCCTGCCTCCAATTCCGAACACAACAGACTCCAAATTAACACAATGGAAACAAGATGGAGAACCGAAGCAGACGTGTCAGTTTGCGTGGTTACTTTTTCATGTCACGCATCCAGTTGTATTCCTTCGTTAAGCTCCCAACACTTCATTACCAAGGTTCCAGTGACTCAGCAGGCATTCCATGCTAAATCACGAGATTTGTTGCGCAGTACCTGAGATGCAATTGGGAGTCAGATCAGGACGAAGGAAGCCAAACCAGCAGTGAACATCCTGAAAAGCTCCAGGACAAAATCCGGGATAAAGGCGTGCACATGTGTGTCAGTTTAGCATTATGACAGACCCTGAATCCTTCAGTTTCTCGTCGATAATGCCATTCACACAACGGTGGATACAAAAACGTCCCTCATCATTGCTGAGAAAAAATTGCAACAGAAAGGAATGCAGCCCCTGTAATTCAATGCAATTGAAATGCCAATTTAAATTTCGTGTCGTGACTTGATGGAGTGTCATTAGGCAAATGAGGACGGGTTACGAAGATTTTGTTGCATGATTTGCAGACACGCAAGTTTTGAAACATTTTCTTTGCTTCAGGCAAATCCACGGCCGCACCGTGACACTTCTGTTTCGAACAGCCGGCCCAGGACGCACAGACGCAGTTTACTCTGTCGTTGCAGTTGCACCCAGTGCAATCAGATGTGGTATAAACTGAAATTATTGTCTATTAGACCGTCAAATCAAAAACAAAATGCTCAGAATTACTTCACTGTGAAGCGACGGAAAAGAGATGAGACTCTATGTCTTCCAACTGAAAGCTGAGGTTGTGTGTTCACAGATCTTCTTCCAGACCGGCAGCGATGTCTTCGCCCTTGTGTCGAGTGCCAGAAGTTCACGAAGTGATGTGGTGAACCTGCGTATGGTGCATGTACATGTACGTGAAAGCACCAGTTGAAACATCTTTTCTTTTTGTTTCGTTTCTGTCCTTTTGCCTGTGTGGATGGCACAGGACAAACTTTGTACGTATGCACACTCAACGCAGCTTCTCCATGTCGTCACGTCTCTCTCAGATCCGTTAGATACACCGCACCTCTTTACTCGGAGAATAGGCAAATCAGATTACTCTCTTCGCATTCTTGTCAGGCGGTTTTACCTCCACCCAGGAAGTTTAGCCGTGCTCGCAGGAAGTGAGGAATTCCGCCGCAGCGATGCGTCCGTCGTTACCTTGGTTTGTTCGGAGCCGATATTCTCGCAACAAAGGAAGCGCTGACTTGAATTCAAATCTCCGGATTTACAATTATTGCTTTCTTATTGCTTTCCTCCCAATTCCCTGATCTGGTTGTAACAACTGATGAAAAGCTTGTGGAAAACTTAGGTGCTGTGAATACGTAATGGCCCGGAGAAAAGGATCTGCGGGTGGAACAATTAGATTTCAAAATGATCTGAATATCAATCACAGGCAAGCGAACGGGCATAAATTCATGGAACCGGTTCATTTTGCCCGCTGTTCAGTGACAGACATTTGTATCACGGCGGGAAAATAGAGACGATTCGATTCTTGCTGTTCGAAACCTTTTGTTCTTTGTCATGTTTGGTCGATTTCAGGTAGTACCAAAAAGTGATGTACACGGACTGTCTTCGGACAGGGGCTCCTCCGCGAATCAAATTCAAAATGCATAGTGGTCTGTCTCTGAAACTTAGAATCACCGCACAAATGTTTGCGTGACCCCCTCCCCAGGTTTGATGGTCTATGCTGCTTAAGAAATTGTGTCAACGATTTACAAAAGAGCTGCGCGACACGAAGCTGACTCCCTGGAAAATGTGGCTTTCCCTGTGAGATATCACGCTTTTTTTTCTTTCTCCCGAATTTTCAAAAAAGTCCGTCCCTATGGAATTGCCAGCCATTTGTGAGTGCACTACGGTGATGTTGAGGTAAAATCGCGAATAAAGCGAACATGAAGCGGGCGCGTTATCGCGGTTTGATGAGAGGAAATCAGGTGTTCGCGTGAGAAGTTTCAATGCGCACACCTCAGACTCCAGGTCAGTCATTGAAATGGCATTGCATTAAATTCTCATCAGCTCTCGCGTAAATGCTCCTTCGTTGTTGGTGACCTCGCAAGCCACACATGAATCAAACAGTATTGTGCATTTTTCTTTTTTCAAAATGTCACAGGTCAGCGTTGCTTCGTGTGCAAAACTTGATCATTGTTGTTCAGAGTGGCGACGCAGCTAAGTGTGAACCTATCTGAATCTGTACTCTCCAGAGTGGTTCTCTCGGGCAGCTTTGATCCTAATGCTCCCGTGTGGCCCCTACTCTTTTCCGTTGCATTTCTGGAACCTACAATCAGCGCAGAAACAGCACCGCTCGCCAAGAAGGCACAAGAACCAGATGGGGTGGGTGGCTCCAGGTTCAACTCATTACGCAATGTCATCAATCAGCTGTTTTTTCTGTCACGATTCCAGCCCGTTTCTTGTCCTGAGCGGATACAACACCAAGAGCTTTCAAAGCCCGACACTCTCCTGATGCAGCACAACAGACGTCAGGACTGCAAAGGCATCCAGTTCAACCCTGTTTCCAGTGACGACTGCCAAGGAACGAAAGAGGTGCATTGTAAGGTCTCAGTCCGTATGCAATTCAGGATCCCATGCAAGATTCACAACTGTGATAGATCCACAACAAAACACGAAATTTGTCGCTCATGTTGTACGGTCACAACTGAGAGCGACTTTTCCCTTGTTCGTCCGTCAACTGCACATGACGGATTATTAGTTTTCATTTTTGAAACATCAAAACCTCACAAATCTTGAGCTTCTCCTATGACAACGAGGAGTACGAGTATTTGGGTGCAACAATCTGAAATGCTGTTCTGATGGCGAAAGAAAACGAGAACAGAAAAGTGCTAAAATCGCGCGCTTCCAGAATTACGTGAAGCACAAGAAGTTTTCACATTGGTCATGCACGAACACAACTTTTTGACACCGTGAAACTTGGTGTCAGGAATGCATCCATAACGTGTACCGCCGCCTGCATGCACGACCACCATCGGATTCCAAGTTAAAAATTGACGTCAACATCAAAATTTCGCCGCTTGTGTCAACAATTCGACATGCACAGCACCAATGTGAACACAGCTTCAGACAGCCCTCTGAAAAAAGCTGATAAAAAGCTAGTTGACTCCAGAAAGTGGTTTCCCTTTTCCCTTCGAGAGAGGTGATACACACTAGTTCGGCTCGTCTTCACTGTTCGTGCAGACATAAAGCCATCTTCAGTCATGCAAGCTTTGACTGCATCGTCATTTGGAGAAAAGCTGTGTCTTTGTGCATGGGACCTGGGAAACTTTTGTTTTGGCACAGTCCACCGAGGCTTTTTGCGTGCGGACGGACTCGTGCAATTCATAGTCGACCACAACCACAGCCAGAGCGAAAATCAAAACTTCACAACAAATTTCACAACGAGAGACCACAACCTTGCAGGCAAGAAAAGACACTGAATCCAGCCCAACTGCGAAAAGAACCTTTCTCCCTTCATGATTTGCCTTGGAGTTCCTTTGGAAGAGTGTGCTTTTTTGCCTCTGACTTGCGCGCACTGCATGCTCATGCATGAGAAGACAGTGACGCAAAACACCGAGAACGTTGAGTCGTTTACTCGTATAAAAATACAAATCATTGCAAGTGACTGCAAATTTAGAAGACCGCATAAAAGAATATTTTGTGTGATAGCAGTTGTAAATTCCATTGCCACTTGCAATGCTCCTTGAGCTTGCGCGCGGAGGATCTCGGTGCACAAGTGCATGGATCATAAATGCTGACACCGAGTACGAGACTGTGACACAATTCTGCAGCGTGTGCTCGGGTGACATCCGTTGTTCACTGAATGTTCATTCAACTTCTTTCGGCCACAAGCATGCAGAGAGGTGCAGGGATGAAACACAAGCGATGAAACGTGCATGCATCAACAGCAAATAGTCAAATCGTAACTTGTGTTGGATAATCCACTCGCTTAGATCAGCGTCTCTAATGCTCTTCGAACCCCTGCATTGTCTCCATCAACATGAAGATCGTCCTGGCGCTGCTGGTCACCCTGAGGTTGTTGGAACCATGCAGAACAGCCACTGTGATCATTGTCGGAGCTGGAATTTCTGGCATTGGAGCCGCTCGGAAACTTGTGAATGATGGTCACAGCGTCACCGTTCTGGAAGCGAGAAATCGGGTTGGAGGCAGAATTTGGACCAACTTCGAAGCAATCCCTGATGCTCTGGGTGAGAACTTGCGCATTTTGGCCAAGGACCTCTTGTGAAACAGCAAAAGAGGACAACAGCCAAAAAATCATAGCTCTTGTTTCTGCGATCTTCACCTCAGTGACATTTCGCAGAATTCGGCACGCAAATGCATTCGGCACGCAAATGCAAAAATGACCGAAGTTCAGTGGTGAAAGTGTGGTTCATGCTTCGTGCAACCAACACTTTCGTTCAAGATTTGTCCATTGTTTGCGGTTGTGACGTCTGGCTCTTTTTGAGTCTCTGCACGAAGCATGGCAAACCTTGAACTTCATATTGAGAGATGTTGTCATGACTGCAGGGACTGAGGTGGAGATGGGTGCCGCTTGGATCCACGGAGCGCAACCAGGGCATCCAATCAAAGACCTCGCGGACAAGTTTGGCTTGGAAACGATGGAGATGAGGTGGGATCTCAAGTCGCTGTTCTATTCGTCCGGACAGAGGATGAACGTGTCTGCAGCGGATTGGGCAGTGAGTCAGGTAATGTTCCTGCTGGCGAGGTTTTGTCCAAACTCCTGCAGACACGTCCTCAACGTGAGCAATGACAGAAGTTTGAACTGATCGCACAACTTTGCCTTGGATATTCACTTGTCATTGCATTTTCTTCTCTCGAATCTTCAGATCCTGGAACAGACCCATCAGAAGTACGGTAACGTATCTGATGCTGATGATGTGTCATTGTGGGAGGCCATTGTTGGACTCGGTCTTCAAGAAGAAGCCAAGGACCCAGCAGGTGCAAACATACATTTTTTTCCTCCTCATCACATCAGAGCGAGCCCAATGCTTTGTTTGACCTGACATTTTGCAATGTCGCCCCCACAGTTGCAGCTCAGTTGTCAGACACGGTGGAGTTTTTGTGGGGCGGGACGCTGGACACAATTTCAGCTCGAGCAGCTGGATACTCGTCCGCCCCTGCAGGACCTGATGCTGAGACTGCAACAGAACCTCAAGAATTGCTAATTGTGCGTGGATACATTGGGATTTTGAATGGGTGAGAATTTGTTTCTTCAAAACCTGCATATCTTAATTGGGTGCAAATTTGTTTTGGGTCCAGAGTTGGTGATATCAGTTCGATCTTTTGTTTCTCCACATCTCTGACAAATTTCGTTCTCATGGCGTTTGGGTGTCAGCCTGATCGACGGTGTCGACGGAGAGACCCCCATACAAGTTGTGAACTTCGATACAGGATCCGGACCCAGAGTCATTCTCAACAGTCCCGTCACTCGAGTGGAGAGAAGCGACGGTGACAAAGAGCCCTGGGTGAAGGTCAGCGTTGGTAAGTGAGCAGAGAGACAGGTATTTGAAAACTGTAGACAGGAAACCTCGTGATCGCAATGGTTTGTCCTGAGGTGCGACTGTTGCCGGTTTTTATGCATGTGCCAAACTTGGTTTGTGAAATGCAGGGGCAACGACGTATGAGGGACATTTTGCCATCATCACGGTTCCACTGGGAGTCCTGAAGGCAGACACTATTGAGTTCTCTCCACCCCTGTCTCAGGAAAAGCTAGATGCGATTGCTTCTGTTGGTAGGAAAACTGTTGTACTTCGGTGACGTACAGTTGAATTCCAGTGGATCTTTCACCGGTGGATCTGCTTCAATTGTATCTGCTTTGGGCGTGTTCTTTTCTCAGGCTTTGGAAATGCAAACAAAATGACATTTCGATGGGACGAATCTTTCTGGCAATCAAAGTCTGCTTGGTACTTTGGACTGGCTTCCGAGGTGTGGGAAGACAGGTGAACACATCCAGTCCGTTGTTCACATTTGTTGTCCTTTCAAGGCCCACAATGTACAAAAAATTATTTCTTCTGCATGTGTGTGTGTGTGTATGTGTGTGTGCTCGCTCTTGATGGTGAATCATGATGAAAGCAACAAGAGCAACAGTTGTTTTTGTTCTGCATTCCGAATGCGCACACACACACACACACACACACACACACACACACACACACACACAGAGAGAGAGAGAGATAGAGAGAGAGAGAGAGAGAGAGAGAGAGAACCGGTGGGCTGAATACAGTTTTTCGTTTGGCCACTTGCACTCTGCATGCAGGATAAAGAAAACAAGCAATTTTTGCTGTCCTGACTTCTTCAGAGGCATGCTTCTGAGATTTAACAACTATGAAGCATCTTCCAACCAAACCTTTCTGAGCTCATACATGCTGGGACACGATGCCAACGAAGCGGACACCCTCAGCGACGACGAACTCAAAAATCGGGGTGCGCGAAAAATTGCCTGTACTTTGCTTTTTGCGAGATCTACGTGCCATTTGCGTCACTTGGCAGGGCAGCAGAGCATCCAAAGGGAACTATTTGCAACGTATTGTGTCTTGCAGCATTGGAGTCTCTGGAGAAGTTGTTCCAAATTGACCCGAGCAAGCGAGAACCGACTCATTTCACGAGAAGCAGATGGGGCGCGGACCCCTACTCTCGAGGCTGCTACTCATTCCCTGCTATTGGTGAGAACTTCAGATCCACCCATTTTGTGTTTCTAATGCCGCCTTCAAACAGAAGTAGCAAGATGTCTTTCTGCCCCATATTGCTCTGATCATCTGATGTTGTGAGAAAATGTTCAAGGAAACATTGTGTGATCCTCTTTTTTTGGGTGATTTGAACAGCGCAAAAGACCACTTGATCAAAATTGGAAATTTTGAGCAAGCAGTATTTTGCCGTTTAAATGACCTGTTGGCACTTAATTCTAAAAACTGCTGCAGGCTCTAGTAGTCAGGATTTTGGTAAATTCTGGGCTCAATGGTCAATTTGTTGTATTTTAGGTCCTAAATAATGCCTGAGGTCTCAAAAGTACCAAATGGAACATTTTTGAATTTTAAGTGCAAAAAGTTCAAATTTGGAAATTTTAAAATTTTGGATATGGGGTTCTATTGTGGGCTGTATGTTAAAAGTGAGTAATATGTGATCAAAGGTGCCCATACATAATTTTCATGATATTGGAGGGGCTTTCAGGTCAAGT
>JAAUXT010132374.1_pt1 | contig 35449 bp, 34 predicted proteins | sample 7278171 | NCBI WGS metagenome assembly JAAUXT01 (sample SAMN14350112, study PRJNA611818) | marine sediment metagenome | isolation source: surface marine sediment (1.8m) | place: French Polynesia: Moorea | collected 2018-08 | reverse complement strand
CAGACGCACACATGAATGCTAAGGGTTTTTAAGCCAACAGCGGGACCTAGATGGCCGCTACCGCGACCATCAATAACATGCTGATGGCTTGGTTCATTGCAAAAATATAAGCAACCCAAATGAGCAACCCGAAATTCTTCAAATCACCGCGAGGCCGATGGGACCAATTTAAATTTAAATTTTTAAAATTGTTGAAATTTTAATTTTTTGACGACGTGACGTCAAATTTCAGAACATACTGGATTTGTGCTTGGTTTCTTCACAGCCAGCGCAAGATCGAACGTGTCCATTAGTCGCTGTGAGGTGAAGGTCATAGCATCTGTCATGGCGGATCGTCTGCTGTTTGCTGGACGAGTTGCTCTTGTAACTGGAGCTGGCGCGGGTATGTCAAGTCTCTGCGAAGAACTGGTCCATCTGAGATGTTATTGGTCTCTTTACATTAATTTATGCCCAAAAATATTTGTGTATCACATCAAGAGAAAGCATTTGTTGCCTGTTTTCCTTCCGGACGAAACGGAGGTCCCGCAGACCCAGGCATTCAGACTTTGAAAACAAGCTAGAACAGCGCTTGTTGTTGTACCTTTCCCAAGACACAATCCACAAAAACTGTTTCGAGGTCCTGGGGGTCGTGTAACCACAATACCTGTGTGGAACATCCGGTTTTTCAGACGTTTCATTTTGACGCCCCACATTTTACTCCAGTTCATGAACTTTGAGTCTTGGCAAACCAAGCCCAGACCTACGTGTCTTTTCGTGTTGTCAGTTTGCGAATCAGTGTTGTCCCGCACGCTCTCTTGATGCTTGAGACTTATACGATGAGTTTCGGTACCTTCGATCAGCACGTTCTCATGGCAATGTCTTCGCCGCGGATCTTGCATCCAGGTCCCCGGGGAGGAGGGGGGGGGGGAGTTTGAACATATTTGACAAGACAAAACGGCAAGACTTTTGCGCGGTGGGATGCAAAAGGTCCAAGCCAAAAAGCCATATTTAGCAGTGAGGCCCCTCCGCTTTCTGAACATCAGGTCGATTGTGACTTTAATGAGACCGAATCCGGACAGTCCTGGTATTCGCCCGCGGGTGTGAACAGGTCGCTCTGACAAAGTTCCAATTGACGTCGCTCCCAACTTGCAACATAATTCCCAGCTTAACACATGCTCCCTATTGAGTAGACAGCTCAGGAATGTAATGGCCCACGTCGAACCTGATGACACAGCTTCCAACCAACGGCACAACTCGCTGGACAAGACTTGAAAACCGTTTTGAGGTCAAGTCAGCAATGAGCTTCATTGAATTTTGGTCTTGGTCGGTAGCTGTGTCGCATGTTGTGGATAGACCAGTGACGTAAGCTAATCTTTGCAAAGACAAGTAGCTTCCAGGAAATCCAAATTTGCCTTTTTCGCTCAGGCTCTTTTTGAACGGACTCGTTTTTCCTGGCTGTTCATCAACTGTCATGATTGAGGCAGAAATGGCGTCAAGATTGGACAAAGTAAAAATGAATGCGACAGCGTTCAGAACTTTGTGATGAAAGATTTGATATTTTCTTGCTGTTGTCAGGTCTGGGCCGAGAGTATGCGTTGCTGTTGGGGTCCAGAGGAGCAAAGGTTGTTGGTAAGCATGACGACCCCTCCCCCGCAAGAAAGAAACCCGTTATGTTTTTTTGTCTGACGTGCATGGTGTTCTGAAAACACCAGGTTTGAGAAGACTTTCAGTTTTTGCTATGCTTCTTGTTTTGCAGTGAATGACCTGGGTGGTGACATCAAAGGAGAGGGGAAAAGCTCGAGAGCTGCAGACAAAGTCGTTGATGAAATACGAAGTGCTGGAGGCATTGCTGTGGCAAATTATGGTCAGTGCTCTCACTCGGTGAAAATAACCAGAACTGCAAGTCTGCGCACGTTGCCCAGACAAAGAAGGATGATTCCGCTTCAGAGTTTCGAGGGGCAATCCCCCCCCCCCAAACAAGTTGGATAACCTCCCTCTACCCAGCCAGGAACGATTTTCTGGAAGGTGCTTGCTGTTAGCAGTGCATGATTCGAGCAGTTTGCGCCTGGTACGATGTTGTTTTTGTTTTCAAGCCCGCGGCCCGGCCTTTAGGCCACAGGCGTAGTGCAATCACCATCAGTAGGTGTGTGCGTATGTTTGTCTGTGCTCACGGGTTGCGTCCCAAAGGGCGGGGGTGGGCCACATAAAAACATTATCTGCTCAGAATTGAATACTGATCATTTTCACACATTGGGGGCGACTTGCCAAGGGGGTGGAGGGAAGTCACCCCCCAAATTTTTGCACTGGTAAATTATCAGATCAAGCTGTGAGCAGAACAGTTTTTGGGTGACTCACCCATTTATTAGTCACACAGGCGAAGTCCCTGCAAATATTGAAACTGCACGTTTCCTGTCAGCCTTGTTGGTGGTGAAATTTTTTATCGGCTTATGTCCAAATTTTGAGGGACAACGAAACGATATGTTAATTTTTTCAGATTCGGTTGAGAACGGAGACTCGTTGGTTCAAACAGCGTTGGATAATTTCGGGAGACTCGGTATGATTTGTTTCTTCTCACACAAGTGTTCTTGTCGATGTCAGTTCGTTCATTTTCCCACCGGTTGGAGTGACTCGCTGCGCGTTCCCTTCGTATTCACGAGTTATTCACCAGTTTGGCACAGTTTATGGGCTGGGATTGGCCCTTTGTGTTGCTGTGGCTAAAACCATAATTGAAGATAGCAAGTCTTCTTTTGTACAACACTCAACACACCCTCTGGCAGAGAACTCTGCACAGCAAGAGGTCCCAGATTGAAATCTCGGTCAGATCTCTTGAATGTTCGTATTCGGCCAGGGGATGCACAGGGAAAGTGTTTGGAAGCGCTTTTGGGAGACGTTGAGCATGTTCTGAAATGCTGAAACCTTGACTTCGTTCAGTGTAATTTCTTAACAGATATTTTGATCAACAACGCTGGAATCCTCCGAGACAGGTCTTTTGCACGAACAAGTGATCTAGATTGGGGTAAGTGTCAGTTTTAGCCCACACAAAGCAAAACACTCGATTTTTTTCACACAAAGCGAATACTTGAATCATGGGACCCAATTTGGCTTCAGATCTTGTTCATCGAGTTCACTTGAGAGGATCGTTCCTGGTCACCAGAGCCGCCTGGCCCCACATGAAGAGCAACGGCTTCGGCAGGTACAGCACAGGAGCATTGTCTTGCCTAGAACCTGCAGTGACCTTCATTCAGCAGGATTATGAAATTGCTTTTGTATTTTCAGGATCATAATGACAACATCTGCTGCTGGAATTTATGGGAACTTTGGTCAAGCAAATTACAGTGCGGGTGTGTTCAGCAAACGCCGAATTCCCACCTATCAAACAAGCAGACTGTTGTGGACAAATTGTGCCTGTCTGTTCAACAAAGCGTCTTGTATTTTACTCGACAGCCAAACTTGGTCTGCTGGGGCTGTCCAACACACTGGCCATTGAAGGTCAAAAGTACAACATACATTGCAACACGGTTGCTCCGATTGCTGGCTCAAGGCTGACTGCAACAGTGATGCCGCAAGGTAATGTCCAGAATACGACTCTAAATTGTGCTTCAAGTTTCAAAACTTTTTCGCCACCAGAATAGAAAAAAGCTTCAAGTGAAAAATTAAGGCATGACGTTTCCAGAATGAGGCAAAGAATTTTCGAGTATTCATGCTTGTAGAACTCCTCGATGCTTTAAAACCGAAGTACGTTGCACCGCTGGTGGCCTGGCTCTGCCACGAACATTGTGAGGAAACCGGAACCGTCTACGAAGTCGGTGGGGGCCACGTTGCGAAATGTGAGTGTCGACAGGTCAATGAAAAATGTGAAAGAAGAGAGACCAGAGAAAGCTTTATGAAGGCTCAGTGCCAGTCCTCAGAAGCGCTTATCTGATTCGAGACCAAAGTCTCGCAAACGGTCACTCACCTGAGGGTGTAAATTCTGAACAGTGAGGTGGCAGAAGTCAGATGGTGCCGTCGTGCGTCGGAAAGGAAAGGAAATGACCATAGAAGACGTGAGGGACAGCTGGGAGCAAATTAGTGACTTCACGGAGCCTTCGTACCCCGCGTCGATTGGAGAGAGCAATGCGCGAATTTACCAAGTACTGCAGGAGATCGACGAGCAACCAATCACCCGCCGACGCCTCACCAAGAACAACCTGTCGGCAATCGAACCGGTTGGTTTTGAGGGCAAACTCGAGAACAGTGTGTACCGAGTTCTTGATCTTTCTGAAAGGATTTGTGAAAAAAAGACGACACATTGTTTTACTCTTCCATTTTGTCTTCAGGACAAAGCGATCGGGAAACAACTCACCGGCAATGACTTCACATACGAAGCAAAGGACGTCATCTTGTACGCTTTAGGAGGTCACAACTGGTTTTCATTTCCTTTACCCACAGAAAGTACACTGTGCACGTTGTTTGCCAGACGGAAAAATTATTTTGTGAACTCGCAATTCAGTGTTGCAAACCACCACAGTCACGTCTCGATCTGTGGCAGAGTGACACTTTGGTGAACTGCACTGCGTTTTGTGTGGCGAAACAGGGTCTGGACACCACGTGAACCCATTTCCATTTTCTTCGCAGTGGGAGCTTCGACGTCGCAGCCAGATCATTTGAAATTCCTTTTTGAATTGAACGAAGATTTCTGCGTCGTGCCTTCTTTCGGAGTGATCCCGAGCATGACAGTCGGAAGTGGAATGTTCACTGGACAAGTGGAGGGACTTTCAGTTGATCCAACCAAGGTATTTCTCTTTCAACAGAGTGATTTCCCGCGCACTCCCTGGCGGCTGTTTGCAGACAAAACAGGTGGTCCTCACGACAACACTCATTCCCAAAGCGTGTGCGGAAAGCAAAGCTTGCTTGAGTACTCTTCGTGCGGTGTTTTGAAAGCTAACTGATCACTTTCTTCTCTGAAGACGAGTCTCTGTGTGTTTGGGGACGTTTTATTCCTGCTGCTGTGTGGCAAAAAAGTATGACCGTGATTCAGTTTTGCTGCAGTAGACGTTCAACTCGGAATAAAGAGCAAATGAAATGTTCGGCAACTTTTTGAAAGCGACGCATGTGATGTTTCAAGCTTCCAAACTGCTCCATCGGTTCCAGGGATTGAATTAATTTTGATCTTGCCAAACCAAGTTTGGCAGTCGAGCCCACCTTTTCGTACCAGAAAGGAAAGATTCTGCTGGCAAAGAAATTTTGTTTTGCCATTGTCTTGAATTAATTTTACAGCAAAATTTGATTACACTTGTGAGTTCAGTTGCCTCAGGAAAAAGGGAAAAAGCACTGCGGATTGTGTGACAAAAGTTTTTGTGCGTTTCCAGATCCTGCACGGAGAGCAGTACCTGGAGCTGTACAAACCGCTTCCGACCAACGCAACTCTCCGGTCGAAGGGCGAAATTGCTGAAGTGCTCGACAAGGGTTCTGGAGCCCTCATTGCTTTGAACAGTGAGTGTTCGGCGACTGGATGTTTGCTTGAAATTGTACCACGTTTCAAGCTGGCTAGGTAATGAGTGGTTTTTCATTTTTCAAGTACACACCTTCGATGAGACCGGGGACAAAGTGGCCTTCAATCAGTTCATCACGTTTGTGCAAAAAGCTGGTGGATTCGGTGGCAAACGGTCGTCAGATAAATTAATTCCGACCCAGAACCCTCCGAAGCGGCCTCCCGACGCGACAATGAAGGAAACGACTTCAATTGACCAGGTAAACGACATCGTTTTGTTCGTATGCTGACAATTGAACGCCACAACAGAAACGTTGCCAGTGTAAGACTCTCATGGTGTGCACCTTTCGTTGTTCAGGCAGCTATCTACCGTTTGACTGGCGACCGAAACCCGTTGCACATCGACCCAGCATTCGCTGCCTTGGGAGGTTGGTTGGGACATTTGCTGTAATGTTGATGTCGCAGTGATCAGGCAGAACTTCGCTCTGTGGGGTTTTGCCGCTTCCATCACGGTTTATTGCGATGGAGGAGATATTGTTCAGGTGGCCAGCCTGGTTGCTTGGATCAATAAATACCGTTTGTGTTGCAGGTTTCCAGAAGCCAATATTGCACGGCTTAGCAAGCTTTGGGTTCGCTGTGAGACACGTGATGAAACAATACTGTGATAATGATGTGACCAGGTTCAAAGCCGTGAAGGTAAGTTCGGTCTTGTAATCGATCGTTTTCGTAGGTGGACCACCAATCGGAAATTTCGTGGTTTTTGTTGTTGCCGACTTCTTTGTGACATTTTCTTTCTGGGCTGTGCGGAGACCAATTTTGACAAGTAACAGTTGATCTGAATTATTCAGGTCAGATTTTCTGGTCCAGTCGTCCCAGGACAAACCATAGCAACTGATATGTGGAAGGACGGAAACAGAGTCTACTTCCAGAGCAAGGTATTCCTTCAACGTTGGATTTGTCGGCGAATCGGACTGTGCGTTGGACCACGTCTTTGTCATCTTCCAACAATTTTGTTGCTGGCATCAGCTTTTGACACGCTGCTAATTGTTGCCATGTAGGTTGCGGAAACTGGAAAGCCGTGTATATCAGGCGCGTACGTGGACCTGAAGCCGTCGGAGACGGACAGCAGTGGTGGTTCTGGGGTGCGTTGTCCTCATCTTTGCGTGAGACCTTTCGACGGGTTGTCCTGACGTTCAAACATTTTTGTGATCAATTTCCGTCGCAGGACTCCGGACCGTCAGGTCGCCCCTGCGATATGGTGTTCGAGGCGATCCAGCAGCACGTCCAACAAGACCCGTCGCTGGTGAAGAAAGTGAATGCAATTTTTCTGTGGAACATTACAGAAGGAAGCAAGACTGTTGCGCAGTGGAGTGAGTGTTCTCGCTTTTGATAGTGTTTTGCACGAACACAAATTTATGGGATGCAAAAAATATCCTGAAGGTTTGACACCACAACACAGGCAAACTGACAGAAATTCGTGTCATTTGTAGCTGTGGACTTGAAGAATGGACCAGGTGCGGTGTACAGAGGAGAGCCTCAACAGGGAAAACCGGGCTGCACCATGACGGCCAGTGAAAACGTGTTCGTCAAGATGGCGAGCGGTGAACTGAACGGACAACAGGTGAAGCTGGCGTCCAAACCTGGTGCTCTTGCAACGAGTGTTGAGTGCCTGCTTTGTCAATTTATGTGTGATTTTACTTTCAGGCTTTCCTCCAAGGAAAACTGAAGTTGAAAGGGAACATTATGCTGGCTCAGAAACTCGGCGTTTTGTTCGCGAGAGAAGCGAAGCTGTGACGCAAAGAAAGTTGCCGCGCCTGATCTTTATCACATTCCATCGGTCTGGCTTGCATGTGGACTTCACAAAAAGAAGCAGCAGCTTTCATTTTCCCGCACACTGTCTGCAGCCATAGGCTTCTTCCTCGGATTCTGACGGGGCCAGGAAACGCCGAAAAGAACTAGATTCTTTGGTGGAACGTTTGTGGCAAATCAGCTGATTGAGTAAATTTTGAATTCAATGCATATTATCTGTCGTTTTCCACCCGGTTGAACACTGCACAAGTTTCTTTTGTGTAAAAAATTTATTGAATCACTCAAGAACATGATGGTGTTGCGAGAAGCGACGACGGAATGACGACGGGGTGAGCGCACATCACGACATGAATTTACAGGACTCAACTCTTCTTCGCCTTCGTGGGATCATACTTGGATTTGCTTCTGTACCACAAGAGAAATGGGATCCCCAATGATGGCAGGGTCATCACTGCAAATGTTGCCCAGTCCATCTGAAACGAGAAACGTACAAAATCGTCTGACTTAGGAGCCTCTTTTGCAAGCAAAGTTGCTGGGTCAGAATTTGTCAAAGCCCCTCACAACTGCTGGCTCAAAAGCCAAAGGAATCTAAGATTACTTTTAACGCACCACATGAGGTGAAAATTTTCTGTCGTAGTCTTTGAACTGCATGATTCCTCCTTCTCCTGGAGCACTTGTGTATCCGAACTGAAAAACAGCAAAAGAATGGTCAGAAAAATCGCGCATTGTCAAAAAATGGCTTCATAGTGTGGAGTTGAGTAGCTTTTTGAACCGAACGCGTGTTGCACAATTGGGAGACACGAAGCCACCACGTATCTTTGCATGATGAATGCAGCAACGGTTGTCGTGAGAGTTCGATGCAAGTAAACCCTGGTGTAAACACGCGACGCACACGTAAACAACCAAACCGACAGTTCAATGTGCCCAAGCGTCACCCCACCGGAAAGTCCCACTCGAAATAGCGCATGGCTTGCGTGGCCGCTTCCTCTGCTCGAAGCAACACATTGTTCTTGTTTCCCAAATTTTAATGAAAGTACTTTTACCCCACGAACCAGTCTCAAGCCCCTGCCAGTGCATAACACGGCGCCGCGCCGACGTGTCAGTGTAACTACCATTTTTGAAAGCCAAATTTTGACCAATTTGACCATCTTGCATCGACGTTCGAAAAATGTTCCCTTGGTGACAACAAGTCGAGATCTGAAACCATTCAGGATGACACCCCCGCCCCTACCCTTGGCTTTTTTTGTCACACAAGCCCGAAGCATTCCGTCACTCCAACTCGACATCCAAAGCGAGCTTGCAAACGGATCTTGAAAGATACCTGAGCTTCTGTGGAGTCTTCTTTGGGGAAGTATGACACTTCAGCTGCTGTGAAATTGAAGTAGCCCGCCTTCAGGGGACGAAGGATCACCACGTGGGATACATTGCTGCCTGGAGCGAGCCGTTGCCATGTTACGTCCAGGAATCCAATCACAACCTCAAAATTGTCGGGAGTGAAGCTGTCATCCCGCAGGTTGACCTTGTGGGCCGCACTGAAAAAGAGCGCGCAATTAGACGCCACTGAAATGAGATTTTCCCGGTGACAACCACATCAAAGACACCAGCATAGCGAAACTGCTTCACTTTCACAGCTGAGCGGCTTTGTAGTTGCATCATTGATGCTTCACGAAGCGTACCTTCCGCCCACGTTGTAGATGACATATTCCACCGTCAAGTCTTTTCCCTCGACGAGAAGTTGGTTCAGAATATTCTTTGACGCTAACAGTCGGGCAGTTGTGGTGTCGTCATCTGCCGACGTCACCGCAAAGGCGACAGCGACACAAAGCAAGGCAAGAAGCGACTTCATCTGTAAACCGAGCAAAAACGTCAAAAATGAGCCAACAAGAAACGTCAAGCTCACTGCTTGCGATTCAGTTTGCTTGCTAAAAATAGCAGCAGCCACGACTCAAATCTAACTCTCTGTGTAGACCTGGGACAAATCAAAGAAGAGCACAGATTGACACTCCTTGCGCTTATTGATGCATTTCTTGACCTCAATATTCTCGTGTCCTGCAAATAATCGCACAAACAGCGGTGAACATAAAGCAAGCATCCTACCGTTTTCACCGGCCACGTCCAAAAGGACCGGGCGCATTCATCGCCGCATTGATCCTAAATTTCGTTCTAATTCATTACATCAAAGGCTTGTACATTGTCGAAGTCGACGACATAAAGTCAACACATTATGATTTGATTCATACTTGTCAAATCGCTTTTAAAGTTACTAGCTGTCAAACTTTTTGCTCACACTTTGACTGCAAAACATATTTCCCTCGAACGAAATTACTGAAACGTTGGTGTATTATCTATGCGTTTACTTTCTTGTGGGATTTGTTGTTCGAGGCAAGAAAATATGTCAGTTTCAGGAAAAGGAAACTCACTGGTACCTCGGCCACAGCTGAAAAATTATGTGATTGCAGACAGACTAGGAAGTGGAACGTATGCAACAGTTTACAAAGCATACAGAAAAGTAAGCTGTTAAACTTGAAATTTCCTCCAAACGAACGTGTTATATGAGCGATAATACCGGTTTTGTTTGGATTCGACTCTGGAAATGCTGACAGGGTGTGTGCGTTTATTTTTCCAGGGTGGCGCCAGAGAAGTTGTAGCAGTGAAGTGTGTTTCCAAATCGAGTTTGAACAAAGCTTCGACGGAAAATCTTCTCACAGAAATTGAGTTGTTGAAGAATTTGCACCATGACCACATCGTTCATCTGAAGGATTTTCAGGTCGGTTTCTGTATCTCAAATGAACTCTCAACTGGCAAAGAACCTTTGGCGCAAAATCGTTAGCAAGACACAATTTCAGATGACGCAAGACCATTTTCTATTGATTGTGATCGGAGCCTTGATGCAAAATTTGCTCACAGCTCTTTTCGTAAATTCCGCAAGAAGCAAGAAGGCCGTCATTGCGAAGGACGAAAAGGACAAAACGAAGGCTCATGTCTATTTTTGTGTTTTCGTGCAGTGGGATGATCAGTATATTTACTTGATCATGGAATACTGCAGTGGGGGTGACTTGTCTCGCTTCATACATTCCAAAAGAACGCTACCTGAGCAAGTGGTCAAAAGATTTCTTCAACAGCTCGGTACGTGCTGAAAATTTTACGATTTTGCATGCAACAACTCTGGAACCATTTCTTTTTCACAAATTTTCCGTTCTGCGTGAGGTAGTGATGCAGTAACCTGTCTCCATTGCATTGTTTTTTGCAGCACTGGCTCTGCAGTACATGAGGTCACAAAATGTGTCACACATGGATTTGAAGCCGCAAAACATTTTGCTTTCTTCTTCATCTAGTCCCATTCTAAAAGTAGGAGGTACAAGATAAATCTCACTAATTTCTATTGCATCTGAAATTATACCTGATCAGAACGTGAAGCAGTATATTTTGTTGTTTTTCTCCCCAGATTTTGGTTTTGCCCAATATCTTCACGAGGACACAAATGCTCAAATGCTCAGAGGGTCACCACTCTACATGGCCCCAGAGATTGTCACCCAGAGTCAGTACAGCCCGAAAGCCGATCTGTGGTCCATTGGTGTGATATTGTTCGGTGAGTCTGTTTTGTGTGCGCTTCTTGGTTCAATTGTGCTTGTGTGCAAGAAGAACATGCTGCGTAAATTGTGCAAAAGTGTGAAGCTGTAGAAAAGTGTGTCCAACTGGGAGACCTTCTCCTGTGCTTGTTGCAGAATGTTTGTTTGGAAGAGCGCCGTTTGCATCGAAGACATTGTCAGAGCTGGGTCAGAAAATCAAAGACACGAAACCAGTCGAGGTGATGTTTTCGTTTGACAGTTTTGGTTGAAATGTGCGTTGTGTGGTTGTATTGCATTGAAACAAGTCCCTTGATTGTGCGAAGTCCCTTTGGGGCGAAGCACCATGTGGTAGTGCAGTATATGGCAAGGTGGATAAAATGTCCCATGCTCCACCCCCCAGTCGGAAAAATCCTGGTCAGAATTTTTTAAACTTGTCAATTTCTCTGGTTTCTGAGTTTTCGAGTTTACCCTCTACCCGACAACTTCTGGATTTTGTCAATTTTTCCCAGTTTCCGAGTTACCCCTTCCCACAGAAAGATGTTTGGACTTTGTCACACGGCAAGACTGGAAATGTCTCAAACAGGACTGACACGCGACTGATGCTCAACCTGGAAGTCCAATTTGAAATTATTGTTTCTTTCAAACCTGCTTGTTTTCCAGTTACCGTACGGGTTTGACATCAGCGACGAGTGCCGAAGTTTACTCGTCGGTCTTCTACAGAGGGATCCCGAGCAGAGAATGGATTTCGAGGAGTTTTTCGAACATCCCTATGTGGACTTGGAACACTCTCCTTCGCCTCATGCCCTTCACAATGCTGTAAGTGTTTTAAATGTGTTTTGTCGACACTTTCCAAACCTTCTTCTGTCATTCGTCTGACAAAAGCCTTTTCAGGGCTTGTGTCCAAAAAATTATTCAAAGTTCAACCGGTGCAACTTTTTGACCACTTCTTGCTCCAGATTGAACTTGCTACAAAAGCTGTGGAGAAAGATTCAGCCGGCGAACACGCAGAGGCCATCAGCTTCTACTGCCAAGCACTAGAATTCTTCGTTCCTGCAATTCACTGTATGCCATGAACCTGAGCTATTTTGTTGACATGCTTGAAACCTGTTCAACTTCAAAAAATTTTGAGAAAAAAAATCATGTGTTCTTGATTTTTCACTGCAGACGAAAAGAATACGAGACGAAAAAGTGCCATTAGAGAGCAGGTGAACCAACATTGTGGGCATGAAGTCATGGAGTGAAAATGGGAGTATCAGTTGCGAATCAGGATTTTGTTGAACCTGAACATGCAGCTTGTGCGTTTCAGGTGAAGGGCTACATGAAACGAGCGGAGGAGCTGAAATCCTTGTTGAAACCTCAGGCATCAGTTGAGGGGGTCGAGTCTCAAGGCGTTGGTAAACAACCTGAACTTTCTAATTCGTTCTTAGGTGTGTGACACAAAATCGGGACAGAGTCCCGAAAGACACTGTCACCGTTCAAACGTAAAGGGCTTGCTGTGCATTGACGACATTGCGTTCAGATTTGGGGGTGCGTGAGTACACTCCGAAGTGTTCTTGTGCAGATGAAGCAGAAGAATTCCAGCCAAGTCAGTCCCTGTCGACCAGCTTACGATCGCTCGACCAAAATGAAATTCGACTGATGACGGCAACGAAGCTGATCAACCACGCCTTGGCTCGGGTACGCTGTGCATGGAAGGTGCTCCGTGTAATTTCTTCAGTACAGTGTGAAGATTTGCGCACATTGTTCTTCTGTTGAACTGTCAGCAAAGATGGATTTCTTCCTTTCCAGGAAAAGAAGGAGCAGTTTGAAGACGCCTTGGAGCTGTACGAAAAGGCTATTGAAATCTGGTTGTCAATCCTGAAAGGCAAGTGCTGAAGGTTTTGCTGCGGTCTATGAGTGTTTTTCGATCTGCTTCTGCTTGTTTCGGTGTTGCTGTCAAATTTGTAAAACAGATTTTGTCTCTATGTTGCAGAAGAACAAGACCAGGTCAAGAAGGAAAACCTGCAAAGAAAGGTGAATATTTGTCCATGCGCGTAAACTGTTTGTTCTTGGTTTTCAATGAGGTTGCATTATGACATTCACCCATCCGATAGCTGCACGCAGGTCTGGTCGTGTTCTTGCAAAAAAGAGCAAGTTGCTTTGTTCAAAACTGTGATAATTTTGCAGGTTTCTACCTGGTTAAATCGAGCTGAGAAAATCAAAGCGTATCTTGAAGTCAAGAAACTGAACACACATGACACGTCGCAGTCGGAAGAAGACGAAAACACAAGGCTCGCATCAAGTAGTGAGTATCTTTTCTCTTACACCACACGTTCCAGTGCAAGAGGGCTGTGCTAGATAGATGCGTCCTTTTTGTACGGAAGGTGTGTTGTGCGGCGCAACGTTGCTTTGGAAGAGATGTGGGCCACACACGGTCACACGTTTGCCCCTTGGACTATGATGTGGACAGATTTAGTCTGTTTTCTCACCGGAGTGGCTGAGTGACCACCATCCTGAAAAGAACTTGGAGAAATTTGGCGAACAGGTACATCCCAAATTCAGAGTTTGGGGAGACCCTTTCGGAAATCCCCAAAACAGAGTCTGGAGAGACCCCCTTCCCCCCTCGAAAAAGTTGCGAGATCAGACAGTTCGCATCTCTGGCTCAGTTCATGAGGGTCGGGTACTGATTGCTCTTGAACTCGGTACTCATTTGAAATTTAACTGAATACTCGATTCCGATTCATTGACTCGTTGGATTCGCATGATGAACCCTCCTCAGTAAACTTAGCAACTGTGAATTGAGATATGTGACATCAAGTGAGATTTTGCAGATACACAGGTTATTGATGATCAAGCTCTGAGAAGGATGAACAAATGGGAACTACAAATTGGTAATAAAAAGATACTCGATTCTTGGTAAAATAGGTATGAGTATGGTTTCTCTTCTTGACTCTGAACTGAACCTTGTCAAGGATCAATTGACGAGCCAAATCTCAAAAATTGTGACCTTACAGGATCACAATCGAGGTCAACCAGGCTCCACCTTGATGCGGATACTTGAAGTAGTGTGTGGACTGCGAGAATTATCACTCGTAATCCACCCGTCTACAGCGTGTCGTTGAGAACTGAACCTGCTTGCAAGGTGTGCTTCTCGGTGCCGTCCTCACACGCGCTGATTGCTGAAGCATCGCTGTCGACATGTATTCACTTGTTCATAGGGGGGAAATGAATCTTCACCCCAAGAGGGGGGGAGGGGGCTCAACCAGAAACCCACATCATAGTCCAAGGGGCAAAAGGTGTGACCGTGCGTGGTCCACATCTCTTTGAAGGAACGTTGCACCGCACAACACACCTTGGCGGTTGACCCGTACAAAAAGGACACGTCAAAAATCTTCTTTCACTGCACTTAATATTCTGGATCGCCATTGAAATGTGTTCGTTTACGCCAAAATAATGGATCAGAAACTGACTTTTCCTCCCCGTTAGAACAACCCCAGCGCCCCGTGCAAGTCAGTTCTCTTTTCCCACACTAAACGAGTTCCTCCCACACGATCTTAGTACCCCGACCCCGACACACAGCTTGTGACTGTCACACTTTCTTCCAGTGTGCAGCTCACAAGTCCGCGATTTGTCAGTGTCGGCAAAAAAAAAGCATACTTTTTCCGTGCCGCTTCTTTTGTTTGCGAGTACAGAGGTGAGTCAGCGCAACTGCACGAGTCATTCGTGAACCAAATAAGTATTTTGGGAAAAACAGGTCTCTGCTCGATCGAAAAGTATCTTTTGATGTTCAACCTTTGGAACTGCTGGTGGTAGGAAGTCGGGAAGTAAACCAGAGTGTGTGTGTGTAATAATGGTATCTGGTTTCGACCCGAAGTTCATCTTTGCAAATTGCCTCTCCTGCCTCTCATTCGTCATGTCAACCTGTGTTTTTGTGCGATTACCAGAGACGGATTCGTTCGCCTGTCTTTCTTTCAGACCAATAAATTATGTTCTGATACGTCTCTTGGTGGATAATCTTGTATAATTAACTTCCACATCACAGGGTCCAGAAGCGAGACGGTCTTTAATTTGAGTTTCGTTTTGCAAAATGTGCCACGGGGTGATTTCGTGTTTTGGGGAACTCAAGTTTGCACAAAAATGTTCTCACAAACTCCTGGGCAGAATTTTTGCGCATTTGTCCGACTCCTTGGAAAGTGGGAACCAAGTTATGTCCTGCCAACATTTCTGAAGGCAGTGCGGGCAACTTTTGCAGAAGCCATGAAACACCCGCGAGCTTCGCTGACGCAAACGAATGCATCCTCCATCCCACCCTTTTTCGTCAAAATTGTGAAGTACCTTGCGCTTTGCGTGGTTGGACTTGATAAGTCAGGTGCATACCCGGCAAGACTTGTGTTCATCCATCATCATTAACGCTGCCGCTGTCGGTGCACTCGTGTTTCTGCGGTGAGTACCGCAGCGCCCGTCATCTGTCAACTTAATTCTGAATTTACTGCAACTTCCTTGCATTTGGACACGATATCAGAGTGTGAAACAGTGTCTTGTGTGGCAGATCGGGGAATCTACATGTGTGTGCAGTTGAACAAGCAGTTGTGGCTCGTTAGTCTGCCCCCTCGGGGTTCGCTTCCTGTTGAACGGAACGAATCCACTGGAGATTTGAGAAATGACGCTTTGATCTGGATTACAACCTCACGTTTGTCGGCATTTCTCCACGTCACAACACATTGAATAGCAGCGTGCGCAGTCATGCACGGGGTGCAGAGCAAGTATTCATTAGAGTACCTGGCTCGCAGTAATTTAGTTGTACTGCCTCAGGGGATATTTACGGGTCTCGCTTGACCCTTCTCGAAAAGATAAGTCACCCAGGCAACAAGAACCAAGCAGACAAGCTTGCGACTTTGTAGCTGGAATTGAGCAATTTTCAGAACGAGGTCCTTAAATTATCCTGTCAGTGATTGTCCGCAATTTTTGAAAGAACCACTTTTGCCATTTCCATTGCAGAAGTTTACCCTTATCCACACATAACAAGCAGGCCGTTTTTGAGCCCGCGGCAACAATTTTTTTGAGCCGCGGGCTTTATGCAGTCGCGATGGTGGTGTTGTGTGTGTGTACCTGCATTGTCTGTGAACCGTTGGCTTCCTCAGGGGGGGGGGGGTCCCCACCCCACCCCCACCCCCATGAAACCAACAGTTGGTTTTCTATTTTGCCACGCCATGACGCCAAAAGTTGTTTTGTCCAAAGCAACCATTGCCTGGCTTTTGTTGCTGGAAGGTGTGGGGGGAGGGGGCGTTCACAAAGTTATGTTGGTTTCATTGCTTTGGGTTGAAGCAACCAGCCAAATGGATGCTCTCCGCGGATCTTTGACTCTTGTTGAGCATCGAAAATCGGGGGCGTCATCATTCTTCATCAATTGGCCCTTGTTTCAGAAAACTAACTCCAAACATTGGAACCTTGGAGTGTGTCTTGCGATATATTGCGCGAGTCGCGCTTCTCACACTCAACTGAACATGCATGCGTGCATTTGAGGCAATCTGCCGCCATGTAGAAATGCAGCTCACACTCGGTGTGGTTTGAGAAGTCCTTTCCCAAGATTTTACTCCAGTTTTGTAAACTCAACTGTCAGGGAATTTTTTTTGTCTGGCGTGGTGCAAAATCCGCTTCTCAAACGCTCAATGTGAGTCCCATTCTTCCGACTTGCTCGTGTGTTCGGCGCGAATGTTTGCACCCAAAATGAGCTTCAAGAAAGGGTGCGTCTTTCCAGTGACATTTGTTCACCAATGTTTTAATGGGATGCCATTGCAACAACAATTTAAAGAGACAATTGCAACAAATGTTGGGATGGGTGTAACGGCGACTGTGTCGTGCGCTTCGTGTATATGAGGGTTTTCTGTTTTTATGCAGCGCGAACAAGAATCAATTTTTCCACAAAACGCCTGACTGTTTACAGGTGACGACTTCGGAAAAATGGAAAGAGAACGAACGCCTGTGCTGAACCCGCATGTCTTCCCTTTTCTTCCGCAGGTCAGCAGTGTTTGGTGCAATAGTGTCGCGAGCGTCAACGTGCAGCCGTAATTGCACCCGCACGTGCAAGCAGACTTGTTTTCAATAAAATACTTGGAATGGACACAGCCAGCCGAAGGACTCTGTTTCGACCCACAACTGCACTTGTGAGTGCGTGCTTGCTTTTCAAAGCAAAAGCCTTGCGCACGTATTTCATGGCGGACCTTTCATCGGCTCGTTAAATTCCGAACAGACGCAGTTGAAACTTGTCTTGTTTTGGGCGGTTCTTCGATTACAGTTTCGGAATGATATATCACACGTGTTTGTACGCAATTTTTGCGTTTCACAAAATTAGCCTTTCAATTCCAGTGGTTCCACCAGAGCTAGGTTTCGGTGGAAAATTCGACGCAAAGAAACTTTGGGCCCCTATGTGTCTCGTTTGTGTGGGTTTGTGAATTTTTTTCCGGGGGGAGACGGTGGGCAAAGTTCTGCCAATGTTAAAGTGATGTGGCAATAAAAAAGTTCGAGCGCATTTTGTAACTATTCTATTCTTCGTCTCAGACCTGATTCCAAGCATTTCCTGTGTAGTACGATCCTGACATGGTATTTATCAGTCGCAATCTGCGTGTGTCACCAGCTATAATTCAACAGCTATTTTCGTGACGAATGGTGATATTGCCGTATATAGTTCCCACAGCAAGATTTTGCACTTTGAAAGTGCTTGCACCTGGGAAGATCTTTGAGCCCAGAACGTGGGCAAATGAATGTTCGGCGGCGCCTCCGATGGGTTGCGCTCAAGCTGATGGAATGTTCCTTTCCTGAAAAAAAAATCACACACTGCCTCACCAGTTCACATGGAATTCGCGTGCAACAAAGCTCGTTTTAATCGTGGTGTTGGCTTCGTTGCACGAGTCCTGCGCGTTGTGGTACAGTGTACGTCCGTGAAACTATACGAGGGGTGTTTCTGTGCAAGAGGTTTTCATCTTGGGCTCTTTGGTGAATTCAATTGAACAACGGCAAAACGCAAAAGTCTCAGTCTCTGCGAACGTGCATGAACCGACACCACAAGGATTCAGGACATCAGAAGCTTGCTCTAAGTGAAAAATGCATGTGCCAAATGAACCCCATTCCGCTGCCAGGCAGAAAATCACATTTTGGCCCCTGTGGATGGATGTATTCGGAGGAACTTTGATGCAGCGGATACAACCCGTGGAGACGTGTAATTGTTTCCCACAAAATATGAGTTCACGGATGCTTGTACATCATCTGTCAGCCGGACTTGAGACCTGTTTGGTCGTTGTACGAAGCGAAAGAACAAAGAGGAAAGAGAGAAAAAAAAAAAAGAAAGAGAAAAAAGGAGAGAAAGAGATAAGGGTCGTAGTGGAGAGATTTGGGTGTGTCCAGAACCGTCCTGACAGAAACATCTTCACAATTTGTGAGGGCTCGCTCAGGCAGAAAATGGCATCAGTGAAAAAAAATGTTTCTGCGTGCAACAACTTCATCCCAAAACCGAAAAATACCTGCTGAGGAAGGAGGGGGGCGTGAAAAGTGCTCTTTGTCAGATGTTGCTCAGAATTTATGATTTCTTTCCAGATATTTGGTGTTTTGTTTCTTGTGTGCGTCGGTGGTTCCCCTGCAGGATTTGAATTTGAGGTGCAAAACATTTTTGTCAGATTCTGCTCAGTTTCGTTCCGCAAGCGGGTGTGTCAAGCACTCTGATTTGTGGTTGGAGCGGACTGACACAAGGCCCAACTATTTCTTCTGAAGACGGAGAAAAGTTCAAAGTTTTTCGACTCCCGAGGGAACCTGGGTTCACACATCCTTTTCCTGCACCGACCCCTCAGTCGGATCACGAACACACATCAGTGATGCGCAAATCCCAAATTTGTGGGTTGTCTGAGAAACCGATATGAGACTTGCTTGCCATCATTTTGTGGTCTTGTGAAGTGAAAAAGTACTCGTATTTGTCCTTGCATCTCGGTTCATTTTCCCCTTGTTATCACTTGCGTGTGAAAAGAATTTTGATGTCTTAAAGTTGGAGGAACACGCATGTAAATGTAGAAAAGAGGCAGATACCAGACAGAGTCGTTTCGACGAAAATTACGACGATTACAAGCTCAGTTGGTGTTCGCAGATTTCACTCGAATGGAAGTTCGTGCACGAAAGAACATTCTGAACTGCCCAACATGGAATGTGAAATTCCAACCTTCACCCATCAATTTCAAAATGCATAACACATATGTTTATTCTGAAAATTTTCCTCCAAATGCCTGTAATTTCAGCAAGTATGATAATTGTGCGGTGAAGTTCAATAGCGACATACCACAAAGTATACGCGCAAGCGACAGACCTCAAGCTTGAGGTACGTATACGTGTTTACCCCATTCATTGCTCACAAAAAAATCTGCAATTTCTCTGTCTCAAAGCGACGTGGAGTGGGCAGTTCCTGTGGAGCAAAAACGGCCTCAGTGCGTGACTGTGGATCCCGAAACATTTGTTTCGCAGCACAAAGCAAAGAATTGATTCAGGTGGGAGGGAGTGCAGTTCGACACAAAACCTTTTTGCGATTCCTTTCACCTCTGCTATTTCCAGAAAAACCTTTTTCATCAGTGCAGGGTTGCACTTTGCAAGAAAGCCGTGTGACAAAATGCAAATACTGGTACAAGAAAAGCTTTCCAAAACGCAGACCGAGCAAGACACTGTGAATCCACATTTACGTATCGAACCGAAAAGGACGGACGGATGTCTTTCAGCCAACAAGATTTGAGCAAATGAAATGTTTTGGCCATTTGGAAATGTGCAGCATTCTCCAACGCCGACAGATTCACACACAAACCGTGTTGCAGGTGCACCTGTGCAGCCTGCAACATTTCCTCGAGGTCAAAGCACCGAACAGGTCCCACGGGTCAATGCGTCGCCGACCCCCTGCAGAAATATTTTTCTTGAAAAACGCCTGCAGGGACAAATGTTTGGGAATACGAGGCTTTGGTTTGAAATATCACTCCAAACCAAACTTCGCATTGCTGCAGCAATGTTTTCGGAGGCGTCCGACACCGTCCGACAACGAAATCAAATTACAGTCCCCGACAATTTGTTGGCTGAATTTTTTTTTTGCCTCAAAACGTTGATTGAATTTCTTCATGATGCTAGCAGCGCAATGCCGGATTGTCAGAACTGGTCACCAGGGCCCCGTTTCACAAACAACACACACATACAAACTTTGTAGTCATCACAGTCGCAAGTTTATTGACAGAAAGTGGCACAAAGACTGTTCCATCAGAAAAAGAATTCAAGGTGTGTAAGAATTTGAAATTTTGTGTCACTCGCACTTGCTCTTGTACTCAATCTTTCTCGGGTTTTGCCCAGCAAACAGCCCGCATCGAGACACTTTTCTGGCCAGATACGCATTCAAAGAATTGAGATCCGTAGTCTTGTGATCACGTCCACCGTGTGCATTTACTGTGAAGAACCCCGGTGCAAGGAACTGTCACAAACAAAAGAGTGAAAGCGAACGTGGACGCAATAACACAACTGTTACTAGCTCAGCAACATCATATCCAAGAGCAATACGTAGATCATAAAAACGAAGCAGACTGATCTGGATTGCTTGTCCAGATGATGAACAGTAATAGATGAACTGTATGCTTCGACTCTGTCTTTGTTTTCTTGTTGCCGGGCGATGGCGTTGTTGCTGTGGCGCACCGTGCCACCGTCCGTCTCGTTGCCGCGGTGACGGTGACGGTGACGGTGCCGCCGACGCCATGGAGGATCCGACGCGAAGCACAGACGCTCCGTGTTCCTCTGAATGGCCTCGCAAGGGTACTCCTCACTCCCATCACAGATACACGTCCTCAGCTTGCGAGCTTTCGCCTGTCTGTACAATATCGTCAAACTGTTGTTGCACCGCGCGGAGCATTTCTCCCCTTTGAACAGTTTCGTGCAGTGACGTTCGTAGTAGCGAAGGGCCGTGTAACACGAAGTGTCAGCGCGACAGATGAGTTCAGCCAAAGAACAACTGATGTCCGTGTGCTCGTCGTGAACACTCTCCATGGCATTCATCACATCGCGACTGCAGATCTCCACACGCCTCTTGTGATTCAAGCAAAAACTCTTGCCACTGCAGTCACACTCCATGAAGTTAGCTCCTTCTTGATCCTCAGTGCTCAGCAAAGAAATGATAGCAATCCGACAGTCCAACGTACACACGTCAGTGTCACCGCTGAACAACGACCGACAGTTGATGAAGTAGCTGTGCAGAGCCATTCCGCATCCAACTCTGGACACGCACTGCTGTTGGGCTCGCTCGCACGCTTCTCTTCCCTCGTCACATACACCGAGTGCGAGAAAGCAAAACAGCAAAGACACGACCCATGTCCGGGAGATTCCCTGTGTCGCTTGCCATGTATCTTCTTTCATTGTACGAATGGTCCATCAACGTGCCTCACCTATTGTTACCAGCACAGCACTTTTATCACCCGCGGTGTTGACAACTCAATTTATCTCTCTTTCAGCACTGCATTCTCGTCGGTGCCAATCTTCTGTTGCAGTGAACTGCGAACCGTTGAGACTGTCTGTTGAAATACCTACGAAAAGGTAGAGAACAAGATGGAAACGTTCCAGACGAAAACTGGCGGCATTTACAAACAAAGTATTTCGCTCCCAAAAATATTATCATTTTCCTTGCGCTCATTTACCCCAGCTCAGTGCACTTGATGCGAAAAAAAACCACCCTGAGACCGGAAATCTGCAAACCTTGCAACTTGTTGCGTGCTGAAACGAGAAGCTGAAACAAAGGAGAGAAACAAACACGGCGAGAGATTCGGGTCGCTTACCATGCCAGAAAAACTGCCTGATGCTAAGATTCAGTCATTTTGTCTGAACCGCAGAAGCGTGAACAAGTTGATGCAGATTCGAAGTCAGGTTTCCTCCGGCACAGGAACATCCAGAATTGAAAACATATCCGACCGGGAGTTTCGACTCAACTGATTGAGATAATGAGCCTTTCACCACAGCAGTTACAGCTAATACCGGATCAGTTCATGCCTCCATCAACGACGTCCTAAATGCTTTCGATCCTGTCCGTGCAAATGTATTCACCAGTTTTCATGTCATCAAGCTTCCACGTGTGAAAGGATGAATGTTTCTGCCTTCCACCAAGCACATGCACCGTTCGATGGCTGTTCGTTGCAGAAGTGAGCCAGAGGGGGCAGGAACACGGTTACAAATGTGCCTGTCCAGCCTTCATTATCTCCCCATGTGCAGCGATACTTGTGCCCCTGGCACCCCTGGTTCTCAACAATGTTGTCTGCTGTATCAGTCAGCTGGTGTTCCCGCCAGCCAAACACAAAACTTGAGCTTCAAATAAGTGGGACGCTCATACAATGCATTTCATTGAATGAGTCTTCACCCCACCTCCTTGCCTCAGTAACTTGCGAACCAAGTACAGTTCGAGGTTTGGCGTGTTGTGCACCTGTAACTGAGGAAGCCTGTAGCTTCTACTTGACTGCCTCCGTGCTACTGAAGCCGAGGAACACTGACACCTCCTGTGCTTCCTGCCTGCGCTTCCGACTTTCAAGTGCAACGCTGGTCCAACCGAAGCTTCAGTGGTGCAGCCCACTCATCATAACATCACTGGCAGTTCCCAGTGCATAGTATTCAACGATTCAACGTTTCAAGATAAACACTGCGAAGAAACAACTTCTCTTTGGACAGACTACGCACGGTCCAATCACCTAACCGAAGGTCGAACAACACTGCGGAAGTTTCTACACAAGTTCAGAAATCGGTTTGCTGTTTCAACTTTGTTTCGCTCACATCTTGTGCTGAATGTGATGCAGAAGCCACGGAGAATTTCCAACAAAAGTGTGTGAATGATGCGAATCTCCTCTTTAACGGCTGTGCGGCGTGGGACAGGTCTGTGCAGCAGGTAGTAGTCGGGGAGGCTCATTAGAGGGACCAATCAGAGAAGCGCGCTCAACCATTTCCACCGTGCCAGTCTCTGAACCAGCCCCCAAGATAATGATGTCAATTTTTTCTGGTGCAATGATCAAACTGCGTTCGCAAGATTTCCAGGGAAAGCAAAGAATTGTGGAGAGCTTGGTGTCTGTGCACAATTTTGCTGAAGATTATGGAACTGTTCTCGATGAGCACAGAGACATCCACACAATTCTGCATGCAGAGCCGCGCAAAGTGAAACAAAATGTCACACCTCATTTACAAAGTTGTTGGCAGCGCGAATTTTGAGACTCAGTCACGGGACTCAGTACACGAAAACCAAAATTGAGACAACATCGTCTCTGACAGTAAATTAATCTTGTCTCAGGAAACATGTGTTTCTCATTGTTTCCTGAGCCGTGGAGAAGCAATTGACTCAAAGAGCGCGATCCCAACGAAACCGAAAACCAACATCCACCCGCAGGCAACATATTATGTGGCTTCTTCACCAAGTCAGGCTATTTCAAAAAGATAACATACAGTGATGTGACATAATGACATATTGAATGTCACAAGGCAAGTAAACTGTGGCCAAGGCTGAGATGATCTTGGGACAAAATGCCAAAATCTCAATTCTTTTTTTTTTTCACACAGCAAACGTGACTCGATCTTTCTTCTCAAGACCGAAGTAAATTGCCGAATCAAAACAAGTGGTATTCAAAAAGGCATCAGCAGAAAACTTGACAACTGACAGAAAGGTAACTGAAGCGAAACATACTTTTCATACCACTTTGTAGAATTGTATGTTAATTTGAAGTGATTTTTTTTGAAAATCCCAATTCGAGGGCAAAGGTGTGCCTGGGCTGCGCAAAGGAAAGTCGGTCTCGTCGACAACTGACTGCGTGCCTGTGAATTGTAGGCGACAGGCACAGACATTCCAGTGACATACACAAAGAAATTTTGATGTCAGGCTGATTTCCTAATTTGCGTCAGGACAATCAAAATCCCACAACATAATGCAGGAACCGTTTCGTCATGAACTGATGTGTTTTGATTCCAGCAAGAAACCTTGGGACCAAAGGAATCAAACGACACGGACAAGGTCAGGTGCCACCTGCTTTCTTGGACCATGGAGCACAAGGAAACAAACGAAACCGAACTGTTTTGTCGCTTCTGATGCAACAAAACAAAAACACCTCTGTCCCACAAATTTCTCTGCCTTCAAGAACAACACTTTTTCTTGTTATCTTTTCTCTGCAACAACAAGCGGTGCCATTCGTTTTCAGAGCCTCGGTTCACTGGCGAACTTAGTTTGATCCGATCGTTGCAGCTCAAGAAGAGAAAAAGGTGTGCAACAAAATTGGACGATGCAGGCGTCACCTTTTCAGAACAAACAGGCTGCTGTTAACGCTGCGGTTTCCCTTTTGCAGAACAAATGCGATCTCCACAAACACTTTGGAAACGCAAACCGAGTCCATAGACGCTACATGTGCATCAAAAAAAAAAAAAAAGGGGGGGGGGGGCTTTTCTGAGACCTGACAAAAAAGACTTACCCACCCCCAATTTGCGACACTTTTCACGTGTCAAATTTTTCAAGTTGAAGGTACCCGCCTGACACTTGAAGTAAATTTTATCCCTAACTTTGAGAATCCGAGGGTCAATCGTCAACTTTGACCCGAGGTCGGTTCCCTTACTCCAATCCTTTGTCCATTCCGGTTTCAAGCAAAATTGTCTTCATTGCAGAGGAGGCGTTAAATTGGTTCATTTCAAACTTTGTTTTGAGCCCCAGGCAAAAGTGTTTTTGACCCACGACAAAAGCAAGATCAGTTGAGAAAAAGAACTCTGTTTTGTCCACATGTTCTGGTGCACTTCACGGGTGCACTCCATGCGTGTTTGTGCAAGAACATTGCACCATTCTCCATTTTGTTGAGCTGAGAAAGCCAGCATTTTAGCAGGTTGGAGGGAAAGGTGTAGAGGATGACAAAGTTTCGGCTTCACTCTGCTTTAAAGGTTTCATCTGAAAACAGCCGTTCAGCCACGTCCACGTCCAGCACTCATGCAGACAGCAATACTGCTGGGGGGTTGGGTTGAGGGGGGGGGTGTTCGTGCAACCCTTCACAACCCCAGAAATTTCGGCAACAACCTGCAAGTCGGTTCGGTGCCCACACGACGCTAAAATTGTTGCCACTCCTCGACAATTGCATTGAACACCAATGTGCCTCAGGGGATGGATGGAAACCACCAAAAAAAATCCTGCTGTCAGGGCACATTGCATGTGTGATCAGTGCCCACAACTTTTGGAGAGAAAAAATCTTTCAGCGCAGATCCGCCTCATGAAAAACACGCTGCAGTTCAAAAACCACTTCTGAAACAATTTGCCAGATAAAAGAGCCTCCCTTGGTAAAACTGCCTTTCGGGGAAGACGCCATGCAGGAGCCATGCCAGACAAAAACTGTTGTGTTGTGCACGCCCAGATCTACAGCACGGTTTGCTGATATTGGCGTACGAAAGCCCCAAAGTTTCGCTGATATGCCGGGAAGAAAAATGATCGCATGGAAGCAGGAAGATTGAACCTTGGAAACAGATTTGGGTGCAGACTCTTACCTCGTCAGTGTAGTCCTTGTCTCCAGGAAGGCACAGCCCTGCAAATGCATAGAATTCACCAACTTCAGCAATTCCTCAGACAATTAAAATTTGAGGGTGACAAACATGGGAACGAATGAGTAGGGAGACATCCGACAACGTTGCAAACAATTGTGAACAGAGCTGGGTCTGCCAACAACACAGAACAGAACTATACATGTAGTCTCAAGCGCAAGAAGAAACCTCAGCGACAGCCCGTCACGTACTTGTGAGGCATGTGCAGCACCGGTCCTCCCCCCGACGGTGTCGAGTCCTTCTGCCGCTCCACCCAACCTGCTGTTGGCTTCAGCAGCCTCGATGGGTCTCTCTGTGCCGACACTGCCACCTGCAAGTTTCACAATATCCCTCATTTGCTGCAAACTACACGGTTGTTGCAAGACACGTCGAGTCAGTTGTACCACGGCAGAGTTTTATTTTCAATGACACAAGTCAGGTGTGTTCTTGCAGTTCAATAACGCCACACTCTCAATTGACGACAGCCTTTACTACAGAAGACAAAGTCATTTGTCTCCGCCCAATGTCTTCCACGCAGAAAACTGCTGCGGACTCTCCCCACTGCAAATTACACACCTGGCTCCGCAGTTTAGCAAGTTGTTTCTGTCGTTCCTTCTCTCGTTCTCGCTTTGCGATTTGTTCGGAGCGCTTTTGCTGGACCGATGCGAAGTCCTGAAATGCACAAAGTAACAATTTCACACCTTTTTTTCCTTGTGGGAGTTGGGGTGAGTTGGTGCAGTAATCTTCACATTTTTCTCTTCTCATCTGTCTTCGGCAGTAGTAATTTTGATTTTGCAAAAATTAACAGCAACAAACGAAGAAGAACTTCATGTGCTACGAACCCTTTCACGAAACCTTGAAATTTCAAGTTGGGAAATTCGTCGCTTTTCTTCCTTCTCAATTTCTGCTCTGAGCAGCTCTTCCACTTCTTGCTCACGCTCTTCTTCTTCTTTCTGTCTTCTGAAATCTTCAACTTGCCGCTTCACCTCCAGCTGAAACAAGAGCATGGGTCTGTTGCATCAAAATTGCAACAACTCTCACATTCCGGACGGAATATGAGAAATTCACCCGCAAAGCAGACACAGAAGAGAAACACCACTGGCTCAACTCCATTCAGTGGTGCGCCTTGTTGAGTTTGATGTTCACCTGTCTCTTTCTTTCTTCGTCATGTTTCTTTGCCTTTTCTAACTCTTGGCGAAGTTTTCGTTCCACTTCCTCAGCTTTCTGCAGTTCCTTTTCAACCTGGCAACAAGCACCACAAATTGTTCTTGCAACAGATTGAACACAAAGTATATCCACTCAGAAACAAGTGGAGGGAGGGGGAAATACTGCAGTTGCTGCGTTTATGAATACCTTCCACGCGTTGAGGTGTTGCCTTCTGTCCTGTCTGTCTTGCTCCAACGCTCGCTCACGAGCTTCTTTCTGCCTCTTGAGAGCCACTTCTTCTTCGTTTTCTTTCTCAGCTTCGGCAATCGCAGTTTCTCTTTCGACCTGTTCATTGGTGTGGTGAGAACATGCCCCCTGAATGGAACACTCGGCGGAGTATGACATAACCATCACACGTGAACGTGTCACGTTGATTAACTAAGTGACCAGGGTCACCCAACATCACAAAATTTGGACATCAAAGTGACCCCAGTAAATTTTCAAACATCCATGTGATCAGTGGGGGAGGGTACCCAACATCACAAAGTTTGGATATCAAAGCTTTCAATTTCTGATTTCTTGAACAAAATTTCAAATGTTATACAACTTGGCGCGGGGAGCCAACATCAAAATATTTCGATGTCACTTGACTCGCATTTTCAAATGTTGGGTACCCCCCCAACACACACACACACACACACACACACACACACACACACCTCCATAGGTGGGCGAGGGGTTCGGGGTGGTTGGTTCCGGGGTAGCATCAAATTGAAATTTGAGGCAGAAACACCAGAACAGTACACTGCGGCTCCGCTGAGGGAAACAAGCGTTTGAACAGCACAAACGACCTGCGTTACCTCTTTCATTTCTTTCCACCGCTGTATGGCTTCTTTTCTGACATCATTCAAATTGACATACTGTTGATACCATTTTTCGTGAGTTTTTATTTCATCGTCGGTTTTTGTTGGGAGGTGGGATATGAGTTCTCTCAGAAACGTTGGCCTTCCCTGCAAACAAACAAGTGGTTGGTTTTTGTTTTCAGTCTCACACACTTCATAATCGAGAGACACCAGTGCACAAAATCTTTCCAACCTTGTGCCGGTTTCGGAATTTGAGGAACGTGTTGTGATCCAAATCGTCCCATCCACCTCGAACACCGCCATGTTCAGACATGAATTTCTGTGCGTGAAGAGATATTATTGTGAAGAACCAATTGAGATGCAAACGGCAACGGTTCCTTTGGTGCGAAATGCATAGTGCGTGAGCTTCTGAGTTGTCACCTCGAAAGCAGCTACTTCTGGAGGAAGATCCTTTGTGATGTCCCTCGCCGAGGTAATATCCGAGGCTGACTTCGCTGACCTCGCAGAGGAAGCAGTTGGTGCCAACTGCGCCCAGTTCTCAATTCGCTTTTCCATGCCACTCACTTCTTGAGAAGCAAGGCGTTCCTCTTTCAATAATTCTTCGTATCTGAACCACAAACATAACAACCAAAATCGCTTGTACAGTTGAAATGAGCACTTCAGAAATGTTGCCTGGGAAAGACACTCACTGAATTCTCTGCTCTTCTTTGAAGTACGCTATTTGGCCTTCAACATCTTCCATGATCACTTTGATCTTCTCCAAAACTGAAAGAAATAATAGTCACATTGGCACGACGTGTTTCAAACGTAACACCCCACCGGGATTTCTGTCAACATCAACAACTGTCAATGGTTGTTCTTCACACTCACAGTCTGGAGTGGGATTCACATCTCTCAGTTCTTTTCGGAATTTCTTTGTTTGAAGCTTTATTTTGTTTAACTGTTGCTCCAGCTTTGTCCCTGCAATAAAATGTTGAAACTTGATGCAGGCTCAAGCACACTGCAGCCTCGATCTGAGAATGCCATGTCAATGCGATGTTCATAGATCATACTTTCTGTCTTTCTTTCTTTCTCCAGCCTGGTTTCTGCTTCCTGAAGCTGGCCAAATTCGTTTCGGAAATCACTGTGTTTGCTGTACATGTGAGTGATTTTCTCCCTCTCCATGCTCTCAACCCTTGAACAGTGCAACACATTCAATTGAACAAAGTTTATTCGGAAGAAGAACTGGCAGCAAGGGCCGACAAACGGCAACAAGCGTTTTGAAACAACACAACGAGTTGAGGACCCACCTCTCCCTCAGCGGTGGTGCAGCGAACCAGAAACGTAACTGGCTACTGAGCAGAGAAAGGAGCGGTCCCGTCACCAAACCAAATTTCCAAATCGTTGAGTGCGTGTTCTCATTTTAAGTATCAGATTTCGACCTCTCCCAAACTTTATCCAGTGGCTGGATAGCTCTTTCACATTTGCACATGATTTTCAAACAAATTTCCCCCAACAATATTTTGTCACAACAAGACCTATACGTCGGAGATTTTGCAAACAGGGCTCGCTCACACAAGACACACCATGCTGAAGAATCAGGACCACCACACTCACTTCATCTTGCTCTGTTGAATTTCTTTCACTGCTTCCAGCTTCGTCGCCGCTTCGGCTTTGGTCTGCTGGCCAGCCTGAAAAGTTGTCAGTGTCTTGCATTTTGAAATTAGCGGTGCACGTAGATCTACTATCTCCCTCTGTCTCTGGCACACACACACACACACACACACACACACACACACACACACACTTTTCTGTGACCAAACTTTTGGGTTTCAAACCTGAAATTGAATTTGTACTGCCGTGTGAGATCTGGATTCATTAATGTTATCACCGACGACACTTTTTATGCCACCCAGTTCATTTCTATATTCAGGAAAACACACACAACAGCGAATCATCTCACCTTCATTTGAAGCGCCGCCATATTTCTTGTGTACATTGGAAACTGACGAAATGTTCTGCTCAGCAAAATACCACAGGTGGCAGCACCACACAATATCTCCCGCCTTCAATTTGCGAATTGTTGCAGCAAAACCGTGCTTCAGAGAAGCTTCAAAGAACGTACGATTGTCACAACTCGAAAAGCACATCGAGCACAATGGTGAACTTTATTGTCAAACATTGTCACCACACTACGTGCGGGTCCAGTGAATCCGAGATGGGGGTGGGGGGAACATCCCGTGCCCCATCACCCACACGAAAGATGAGATTGGGGAGGTTCAGTTGCAACACGTGGGATCGCACACGTGACGTGTGTCGTGGCTGTGACCTGTGCTGTCGCATTGGAGGCTGGAAATCAGTTTCATTCTTGCTACTCACTTAAATTTCGAAAACAATAGTCAGTGTCTCAGATACAAACTTCCCTTCACAAACGGTTTCTCTTTCATACACTAAATCAGTGTCTGCAAAAAGAAAAATCATTTCGAATCAAGAATCAGTTACCACTGCAGAAGGGAGATAATTCAGCACAGATTTTCCAGAGCGAAATGCCACGTCGCACGCAACACGTTGTGACGCAGCGTGTTGCAACTAAACCTCCCCCAATACATGCACACGACACGATGCCATCCGTTGGGGGCGTTGTTGTGCGCTGGGGAAGGGGCGCCTCGAAATGTTCATGATTTTCTTTCTTCACTCACTCCAGAAGCTGGGTGAGTTCATTGTGAGAAGGGAGCAAAGAAAATGTCAGACAGGGAGTGCTCACCCCGTAGAAAAACAAACGAACTACACCTGAAAGACAAAACAATCAAAGCACTTTGTGGAATGACAATGGTGAACGTTATGAACCCTTTTTGATCAAGCAGTGGTCAGTGCAACAGCCTTCAAAAGGGTAAAACACTGATCAACAAGTAACAGGGACAACATGAAACTCTTCTCTGAACTACAACCACAACCGTACAACACAACCCGGTTCACACTGTTCCTGAACCACGAAGAAAACGACAAAGCAAACAAAGAACATCCTGAATCCGAGCATTATCCAACAAAGAAACACATCACTCCACTCTTTCAAGATGACAAAAAGGCACTTTTCAAATCAACCCTCACACAGTGACATACCTCCCTCTTGTCGCATAACACACAACACACCAAGCAAATTTCAGATTCAACTGGGACTTCACATCATTTGGGAAACCGCCAGTGGCCATTGCAGGACATTTGTCGCGGAAATTGCGTACACCGTACCATTTACGAGGCGATTTCCACTTCTGTTGCGCGCTGCATGTTGAGTTGGCATGCCAAATTGAACCCGATCGATTCCTGTTATGCAACCAATTGATTTCACGGGCAATTGACTTTGATTGGGTCAATACTCTGTGCAAAATTGAAGTGTCAAAGACTTCAAGAATGACATCCTTCCCTGCCATTGTTGCCATGAAGAGAGTACTGGAAATTGATGTGAAGTTGCAGCAGCGTGTCAATGTGTTCTTCTGCTTCAAGCTCGGCTGGACTCACACACAATGCAAAGCTGCTTTGGAGACTGTATTTGGGCAAGCAACACTGCATAAGAGCACAACCAGACAATGGTACAAGGCCTTCAGAGACAGGTGCACCAGCTTGGTCGACATGCAGAGAGCACCCAGGGAAGGGACAGGAACATCAGCTGCAAATGTCCAGGCAGTGAGAGGAATGATCAACCTTGACAAGTCCATCACCTTCGCTGCTATCATGAGACAGACTGGGCTTTCCCAAACTTCTGTGCACCGCATTGTGACCAAGGAGCTGGGACTCAAGCTGTGCAGTGCCAAGTTCCTGCCAAATTTTCTCACACCTCAACACATTGTGGAGCGCTTCCAACATTGTTCAGAGATGCTTCAGAGGACCAGGCTCAACCCCTCTTTTTTGAAGAAAGGCATGACAATGGATGAGGCATGGTGTTATCAATATGATCCTGAGCTCAAGAGACAGGCATCACAGTGGCTGCAACCAGGGGGGCCTCGCCCTGTGCATGTCAGAAGGACCATTTCAATGAAGAAAGTAATGTTGGTTGCTTTTTTTGATTTCCGTGGCATGGTGCACTTTGAGTTCCTGAGAGGAGGCACAGTGGACACCCCTACTTTCCTTGGAATTCTCAGTTATTTCAGGGAAGCTCTCAGAGTGAAAAGACCAAGGCAAACTCGACTTTTACACATGGACAATGCGCCTGCACATGGAGCTAGAGACACAAAGCTCCACCTCCTGCTGACAGGACAGAGGACAGTTCCACACCCAGCTCTGTCTCCAGATTTAGCTCCTTCAGATTACTGGTTGTTTCCCCACATCAAACTGCCCCTCAGAGGAAGACAGTTCCCTTCTTTGGATGCCCTGGAGGATGAGGTGACACACCAGATTGGACTCATACCAGCTGCAGAATACAGGGAAACTATCTTTAAGAAATGGCCCAAGTGCTGGGCTTGTTGCATGCATCGAAATGGGGACTATTTCGAAGGCAGAAATTGACAGAAATAAACCTTAAAGAAACCTGTTCTAACAGTGTCTTCAATGTTGACAAACACTCTTGTTTTGTTTTGGTTTCACACAATAGGAAGTCCTCTGCACACTGCAGAAAGCAGGTTAAATGTCTTACATCCTTTGCGGGTGCGCAAGATGATATCAACATGCAGCGCGCAACAGAAGTGGAAATCGCCTCGTAGTCGGTATGAGCCCAAACCATGCTGCTTGGTTGAAAAAATGAAAAAAATAATGCCAAGAAGAATTTGGTGCCAAAGTTGCCTCACTCAATCAGAACATATGGAGAGATGTTGCCTCTTTGGCATCCAGATTTGAAATGATACTTATGCTCATGCTCGAAACAAGAAGCAGAGCTTTGAAGGTGTGTCGCGAGACAGAACCACCCCTGGAATTCTATCTTCGGGAGTGGGGGTGGACCCATGCAAACTTCAAGCAGGCCCAACCCTTCCTGACACCTGCAGGGGCGGGAGGTTCAGGACCCACCCAAGTTTTGGTTTGGTCCTTCCCAACTTTGGGTGGGTACAACCCCACGGGACTCTCCCAAACTTCTTTTCACAGGGTGGGCAAGGACCTGCACAAAGTTTGGAAGATTCTGACTAGACGTTTCCGGTTCTGTGGAATTCTTGAAGTGTAAGTAACAAAAACCTGTCGGTGGCCCGATTCGAGATTTTCAATCGGAAAACCCACAAAAAGGCGTTTCTGCACAACGTACACTGTACCAATCCGACCTTGTTTGAACCAGCCAGTTCTGAAACAGACTCTTCAGCTGTCTCTTGTCACGAAATGTTGACCACTGTCCGACGAAGCCACTCTTCTCGTGAAATTCGAAAATGCCGACCAGAACAAAGCCAGATCTATTTGAGGAGTCAGCACCAACAAGAAAACAAAATGCCAGATCATGGTGATCCAGTTAATACTTTTGAACACAGTGTGACCAGCACGACTCACTGAAGTTTGCAGCCCGGTTTGACAGGCACTTGGCAGCAGACACACCTCTCGTGGAGAGGTTTCGGAGGTATCAGATCCAAGTCTTCGTCATCAGGCTCCAAGTCAAGGTTGTAGCCATCTTTTATGAGTTGTTGAGTTATTTCTCTTTGAGCAGTCCGATTTAATCTTCCAACAGCGAATTCATCCTCGCTGAAACAAGATTGGGAAGTTTTGAAGAAAGAGAACACAAACCCGTGAAAACGAGTGCCCTGCATACACAGCCTTGGCAAGGCCGGTGTCTGTCCAAATGGTTTCGTCTACCAATGGATGATCACCCCACAAATTTGACCCGGAAAGTGTTCGCCAAAGGTTGAGGAAAACACAGGGAAAGGGCAGTTCAACTTCAAAATTGTGGATGGACCCTGGCCGCCGCTGGGTTTTTTTTGTTTTTTTTTGGGGGGGGGGGTGTCATTTTATGTTGTTCTTTTTTTGTGGGAGGGTTTCTTTTTCACAAATCTCGCGCAGAGCAAGTTCACTCTATTCAATGAGGACAATCCCACGTGTCAGGAGCAGTCAGAGCACACATCAGACCATCACCGGAATACAAAGCTTGTTCTTCAGAACTGCAACTCATGCAAAAATGCGAGAATATCCGCTGTGGTCAAATCGTACCTTTCGTCAGTCTCGATCATGACGAGCGGCTGCTGATCAGATGACGAAGGAGGAGCTTCCTTCTTGCTTGGCACAATCAATCTACAAGCGAAGAATGTCATAGTTGCACTGAAATCGACATCGTTCTCATGTCACTTGCTGATTTTCCAGAGAAACAAACGACTGGTGCAGGCTGAGCAGATACAATGACAATGTGCCAACTCAGGCAAATAGTAAACAAACAAGCAACAAGAAGCACGATGTCACATTTCCAGTTCTGTGTCTTTGCCGGCGTCGAGCGGCAATTTTCACTGCACTCACCTGCTGCGGGAAGGCAAGATGGTCTTTGGTTGCTGGTCAACCACAGTTTGTGCAGCCTTACGAGTGACTTCTCGCTGTCGTTCTGTGGAAAAAAAAAACATATACGGATCCACTGGATGTTTAGAAGAACGCTGTGCTGAAGGCACACGGTCTGGAGCGTTGGACGTACGAGTGTTACGGTTGCTGTATCACTGCCCTGCCAAAAAGTTCAACCAAAACACAGATGGTGGCACCACAATCTGAACTTTACTTGACTGTCCTTGCACTCTCTTTGCTCATTTTATATTTTTTCTGGAACCAACCCTTTGTCACGTTTCAGAGCGACACTATCAATTGCTCTAGTCTGTCTTTGCATCAATCCGTCACGGTTTGCCTCTTCAGTGTGTCCACAAGGACAATCACTGGACTGTTGCAACAATGAACAAAAACAACCCTCTCTCTTCCGGGCTCCTGTCCAAAACAAGATGACAATATCCACAGCCACTTACAGCAAACAATTTTTTGACAATTTCCAAGGGTGGAGTCAGGGGTGGGTGGGTCACGTCAGGCCACACTGGATTTTGCCAGGCCACGCGCTCAAAAAGATCGCATCCCTACCAATTTTTTTCTGCAAGTCTGATGTCTTCCTGAAGGCATTGTAGGTGTTAGAGTCCAACTTTTTAGTGGCTGTTGGTGGCTGAAAAACAAACGAGACATATGCACAAGGCAACTGGTGCGAAGTCAGCAGAGTGTTTTCTGTTGAAGTGCAAAAAAAACAACAACCCAGTTCTTGTGATGAGATTTCTCCGTATCCCGACAAAAGAGGCTGAGATCTTTCTCAATTAGAAGACACCAACAAGGTTGGCAAGATGATTCTTTTGACCCAAGACGATTTCAAGGCTGGTAGATCTTGAGTCAGGGATGCAGGAGAGGACACGACACCGAACCTGCCATTCTCAACATGGGTGGAATGGGACTGGACAATGTCAGTCCACCATCAGCTCCAAGGGAGGGGGTCCAACATCAGCGTGAGCTTAAAGCTGCTGCAGTCACGTCCCCGCCCCGACCAAATGCCAGTCCAGTAGGGGTCCCCTTTAAACTCATCTGCACACACATGTGGGCGCCTAGGTGTGTGTTAGCCAGATTGTGCAAGCGGTTGAATTGGTTGTCGCAGGAACGTTGCACAACCGTGACGCCTTCTGTCCACTCAAGAACTGAATGGGTCTAGATCTGGTCCCTGTTCCACGTGGGGTTCGATTCGCCCACGCCTCCAGATCACTCGCTTCGAGCGTCGTTAAAATCCAGATTCCAACAAATATCTGAAAGTTTCGGTTCCTTCGGCTGACTCGACAGAGTCTGAGGTGCCGTTCGTTTTTATGCTCCAGAGTCAGGGTTTTTAGCCTGGTTCCCACCCCAGAGTCAAACCCCGGTACTCCAGCTTTCAGAAAGGAGCATGTGTTTTGCCATTTGTGCCCTGAAATAAGGTGCCATTTGTTTTTACGAGGGTGCTTTCACTCCTGGCTTGAAATGCACCAGACAGCAGTTAACCTAAAATCCTTTTTAGGTGATTTGAGGTGGGTTGCACGATTTGAGCCAAATCGGTGTGAGCCAAATCGAAGCACCTATAGGCAGCGTCTTCCAAAAGTATGTCTGCAGCAGTTTCATGGTCAAGATGAGAATTGATTTGGGTCCTTTTG
>JAAUXT010140878.1_pt1 | contig 35465 bp, 48 predicted proteins | sample 7278171 | NCBI WGS metagenome assembly JAAUXT01 (sample SAMN14350112, study PRJNA611818) | marine sediment metagenome | isolation source: surface marine sediment (1.8m) | place: French Polynesia: Moorea | collected 2018-08 | reverse complement strand
CCCCAGGGTCCCCCCTTCCAGACCCAAAGCTTAATTGAAGTGCGGCTCCCAACCCACAGCAGTGATCACCGCCTAATAACCAAATCTGCACAGGTCAAAACAACATTTCTTATCCTCCTCCCCCTTGCCATCGCTTGCTTCCTTTCCTCGCTTACTTGCTCTCTGCTGTTATTATAATTGTAAGAAAAATGAGTTCGTCCCCTGGGGGGAGGGTGGGAGGGGAAGACCGGGATAAACGGGTTTAAGCGACCGAAGCGTCGCGGATGATTTCTGCGTGAATCGGGCCTCGGGGACTCATGCAATCAATGCGCCGCTAGGAACTACATGCGGCCGGGGCCCGTGGCCGGGGTGTGGGGATCAATAGAGCGATGGACTCGAGGGACAGAGGTCGTGGGTTCGAGCCCAACTGCTTCCTGCGTCTGCGACACAGGGACCTCCGGACAGGGGCGAAGGGAAAGAACAACCGGAGAGAAGACGCACCACGGGTGCTTGAGCAGGGAGTCAAGCTTGCAAATTTGCAGTTTCCACTTTTCATCGCCCTCTTCAGAATTTCCTGAGAGATTGAAAGACAAGATTTTCGTCGGCGGGTCTCTGCTCATTCTGTACCGAACCGCTAATGTGTTACAGGTTGACATGAACTCTTCATTGAATTCCAATTGTGCGTGTTTGTGTGCACGGGGATCATCCACGAATTTCCACTGAGAATTTGTGTGTGCAGGTACTTACGGACACTTGCATGTGTGTGGTGTGTGTGAGTCTTCTGAAGTTTGGAAGTTTGAGCCAGTGCTCATGCCCTGGAGACTGGTGCATGAGTGTCCCTGCAGCTGGTGAACCGAAAAAGGCCGCAGTGCATTGTTGCAACATGTTGACGAGGATCAGCACTATTCTTCCAGCGAACAGCTAGATTCTGAATTAGCCTTGAAAAAATGTCTGGACTGATCACCACAGTGTGATGAACCTCATTCTGCACAGCATGGTGGGGGGGGGGGGGTTCGGCGGTCACGCAGCTGTTACGTGATGAAAGGCAATTTTGAATAAAAACAGTGCAAGATTTTGGTGAGTTCTGGGGTTGGTCTAGAAAGTTGATGTTGTTCTGTCCAATGAATCTCAAGGTGTGAGCAGAAACAGAAGGTGAAGCGTTTTCGTGATGAAGAAGGATATTCTGCACGCTCGGACGAAATGTGCATGGAAACTTGACATCTCTTGCAGGAAAAGGGGAATTTGGTTTAAATAGGTCGATGAAGAAGAACAATTCAGTGGAGTTCTTTTGTGTTTGGTTTGGGAGGAATGATGAGCTTGGAAAACGTGAGGCCCTGGACCGAACGTCTTCCTGCAGGGAACTTCAGTGCAAGAGCCGAAAATTTAGAACAAAGGAAACTGAATCATAATTCATGCAAATGAAAACGGGAAACTCTCCTGTGAGAATATGCAATGTCGCACCTGGGAGTCGAGAGCGCCATCCAGTCAAACAGCGACGACCCAGGTTCCTTCGTCAGGGGAGCGTCGTCTTTTGACAAAATGTCTCATGCAACAGAGAGGAAAAAGAGAAAGTTGCATTGCCGTCTTCAACGAGCTGATTTTGTGCGAATGATCCCAGGGTGGCAGTGAGCCGTGCGTCTGAGTTGTTTTGATGGTGCAGAAGGCTTCCCCGGGGATCGGGGCCTGTCTTCTGCTGTTGTCATTACTTCGGTCCTCTGTACACAGAGGGCCACAGAGGGGAGACAGCACCTTTGAAAGCTGAAGTGAATTTCTTTCCCGGGATCTCTGGTGAATTGTGCAGCCTCTGGCAGAATCTTTGTCAACGATAAAAAAACAACTGACGAATTGTCTTGGTGTTTTCAATTTTTCGTGGGAAATTTACGAGTACCACGCTGTTTCCTGCTTCGCGCTCCTTGGGAAGCAGACGTGACGTCGTTTACCGAAACTGATCGTGTGTTCAGAAGTCTTCTGGTCCCAAGGTGGTGCGCATTTTGGGTTCTTTCTATATGAATTCAGGTGTGTGAGGTCGATCGATGACCAGCCTGGTTGCATTGTTCAATGAGGGAAACACGTCTTCGTGTCGGAGTGTACGGAGGATCAGAACCAGGTTCACTTGATTTCGCTCGCATTATTTTTAAAACCATCTGAGTTCAGAGCACATTTTCGGAGGTCGATACTGAACGAGAGGAAAGTAATCATTTTCAGAGTGTTTTATTTCGAACCTGGCAAGGAGCCTCTCCTGAAACTGCAGTTCTTTCTACATGTACCTGCACGTGTTCTTTCTACATGTACCTGCACGTGCTTCAGATTTGGTTTTTTGGTGTGACCTCCATTGATGCTGTCCAGGCAGATTCCTCACAGAATAGGTAATGAAATTGCCCAGTTGGCAGAGCTGCTGAGGAACCCAACAGTGGATGAGCGCAGGGGTTCTGATCTGTGAAGCAGACGTTCATTCTTTGGAGATACTCGGTGCTTTGAGAAGCACAGGCCAAACCCAGGTGTTTTGTGCAGAGAACCCAAAATGATCAACTTTCCCATAATAACTCAAAACTCTGAGGATTTGAGAAAGGGTGGGTCTATAATAACCTAATAGAGAATTTAAGAGGCTTTTTTTCCCAACAAGAGAAAGGGGAAGGAGAAATGGGGGTTGTTAATAATTGATGTTAGGGGCCAATGGGGGATGTAGAGAGTAGTGCTCAACAGCGTGTGGGGGCCTTTCACATCGCGCAGAGTGTTTTCAGTAGTCAGCGTAATTGAGTTAAAGCGCGCAGCAAAAAGCGCCTCAGTAGAGACCTCTGCTCTCTGTGCGGAGATGGATAGAAGGGCGAGTGGCCGCAACAGGTTTTTATTTGCTCAGGCTCCTTGCGTCAGGTTTCCAGAGTCTCTTAACTGCATCTCCAATGGGTTGTTACACAGTTTGCTAAGTGCTGGTCTCGTCTGTGTGTTCTGGTTGAATACTTCACAGTATGAACCAGTGCACCAGTGGTGCATCAAGAGAGCTCGACATGGATTGAGAACAGAAGCTCCGAGGATTCGTTCGCACCCACTATTTCTACGCTTGAAAAGAAACAAAACGTGTGACCAGTTCATCCGTTTCCCCCCTTTTTTAATGCAAGGTGGAATACCCTCCTATAGATGTCCCGTTTAGAAAAATGTCCATGACCCTCCAAGATGTACGGCGCGTGTTCACACCGACGGGCGTTCTTGTTTGACACAGCGACATTGGTGTGAACAAATTTCACACGTGCGTGCAACTTTCGTTGTTTCTGAAGTTCAATGTGCGCTGTACACACAGTTTTCAGCAGCAGCAGAACTCCCGGTTTCATCTCCTGACGGTCTGTTCTGGTCCGCATCCCGGGAGAAGGGCTGCACAGGTGTGTCGAGTTGGGAAAGTTGGGCTGCAGAAGCTGCTTCAAAGTTGGGAGCAAAGTTTCGTCAAAGATTGAGCAGCTTCTTTGCTACGAGAGCGTCCTCCTGTCGGTCCTCAGCCGTTGGCTGTGGGTCTTTCCCCAAGACAGGTTGGCCATCAGGGTGGTGAGGCTTCTGTGTTGTGATGTTGTTATGAGAGCTTCAAAACTCGCTCGCACTGACGGGCAGAAAGTCAGATGCTTACAACGTTCCACGCCAACTTCATCAGTCTGAGCATTTGGTGTTTGTGCGTTTTCTATTCATTGCTGGTGAAACCAAATCGTCCCTTCTGTGGTTCAGGTTGAGCCCATTCTGAGACCAGCAGAAGACCATCGTGGAACGTCAATGAGCCAGATCGCTTTACTCTTGCTCCAGTCGCATCACTTCAAACGATTCCCCAGTCTGTTCGTCCATCTTAATCAAACTTGCGCTGCTGCTGTTTTCGGCCCCGATCACGACCGTGAAGGGGCCCGGAGGTGGGATGACCCCGCGGGGAGCCGCCGGGTGCTCCGCCGCTGATAAGCGCGTGTTGGCCGCGGCGGTTTAGCGCCTCGGACCGCAACCCTGGCCCCTCAAGTCCGGCGGATCCGGGAAGGAGAGGCGACCATTCGGATCAGCACACATTTTGAGGAGGCCTCTTGACTCGTGCTTGTATGCTGCACAAAACGTGATGAGCCTGACAACCTTCGAAAAGGTGACGTGTTCGACAGGAAACCTCAAGGTGCTTTTCAGTCTGCAACAAAACAGGTTGTCAATCTCCTTCAGCTCAGCTTCCATTGATCTGAAGAACGCTGTTGTCGAAAAGAAATGTGTTCAGAACCAAACAACTGAACAGTTTTTTTTCACTCCAGACCTTTTTTGTGAGAAACATCCCGTCCCCAGTGAAGCTTCTAGTACAAGTGTTGTCAGACTTGGTGAGAGATGTGTGTCTGACTTGTGGATTTTGTCCCCAACCTACGATTCGTCCTTGACGGTGGATTCAGCTGCGGACAGAGGCTACAATGATTTACCCAGGAAACGGCGGAAGACGGTCAAGTTTTGGGTGGTATAGTTTGGTGGAAATTTGATTTCTCAAGAATGAAAAACGTTTTTTGTGGAGAGAGAGAAAATCCTATCGCTGGATCTTGCGGAGGTCGAATCTCGATCCTGGTTCAAGTTGAAGTTTGACTGCCGACTCGAGGTTCACACTCGGCTCTTCCTGGATCCCGCCCGGTCGGCCACCCTGGCTGCCAGCCGCTGCCTCCCCGCGCGGTTCTGCGCCGTGAGATGGGGCCCGCGGGCCGGCCGGCTGATCGCCCGCATTACACGTTATGGGTGCCGTGAGGCCGGGCGGGCGGCAGGTGCGGCCGCAGATACCGGACCAGCCCCCGGTCCCCGCCCCGCGACGCGGGAGGGAGGGAGGCCGAGCCGTGACGTGAGCCCCACCGTGCAGGCGCGCTGACACACTGACCAACATGTGGCTACTCTTGAGCCGACGAGTATTCCGCGGACTGTTCACCCGAAGAGTCGTTCTGACACCGCCAGGTTCTTTCAGAAAAAAAACTTGATTGAGACACTTCACGTCCACTGTGGCGTTGCAAAACAGAACTACATGCGGGTCAAAATGTGCACTTGGTCAGTGCAACGTTGTCGCAAAAGGCACTGAGGACAGAAACGAAGGAAGCGCGATCCTGCATTTGCGATTCCAGGCACTTTCAGGTTGGTTTGGACGTCAACCTGCTGTGCCGTGGAGTGTGGTCAACTTTGCTCTCTGCTCCGGCCGGGTGCTGACGGCGAGGAGTCGGCGGGGCTGGAATCAGTGCGAATAGGTCGCGCGAGGCCCGGGCGCTCCGTGTGAGCTGACGCGTGTCGCTGCGCCGATCCGCGCCGCGTCTCCGTGGGAACATTCCGCGTACGCTGTCGGAACGCGCGCGTCGGGGCTGCGCCGGAAACGGTCTGGTTTGTCCGGGGTCAAATGAACGAAACTGAAAAAGTTGCAAGGAAAAGGATCAGGGTCATGGTTTGAGTGATGTGAACATTTCTCCCTTTGAATGTCGCTGACGCTGCGCCACAAACACTCATTTCGTCGCAGGAATCGTTGCCCCAAACACAAGCCTGCACAGAGTGCGCACTTCTGTTGGACTCTCAAGGTCAGCATTTTCCCTGGGTGTTCTGATGTGTTCAGTTCAACGCCCCTGGCGTGTGGAAACGGAACTTTCACCTTGGGTGCCTCGTGTTCCGATGTCCCGTCCCCTGTTCCCGCTCTTTCCTCACAGTCTCCTGCACTACGCACTCACGTTAACACTCCCTCCCAGCCTCTCATCCCTGCCCCCTCCCCAGGGACTCATATCCCTCTATGTTTGACATTTCACTTGTGATAATATGCCTCTCGGGATCCTGCCTATCTCCTTGAATGCTAATCTTAGGCTCAAGCCCTTTCATTCTTTTCAGCTCTGTTGCATAGCATATGGCGGTACCAATTCCCACCCGCTTCTTCCCAAGTCTTGATATAGCGTCACGTAATGAGTTCTTTCCAAGTTATGGTTCTCCGGAGACGAGCACCTACAAAGGTAGCTCGCCTGTTAAGGTAATGGTTACAGCTAATTAGTGAGACCAGAGAAGGTCTTCATTGTTGTGGCAACCAAGTGGTGGTTCCAGGTTCAGCGTACTGTCACGTTTGTCTCCAAGTGCAAGTTCTGCAGGCCAGTCTGAGGTTGAACCACCAAGCGGATTCTGAGAACCATTGCGGCGTGTTCCGCTTTGGTGGGACTCATTCGCAGAACCATTGTGCGTCTGATGCGCGAGTTCGATGTGAGGGCCACGCAGAATGAACGGAGACCAGTTCACCTTCCCAGCTCTGCAGCTGCACGAGGAAGTTACTTGGTCCGTGCGTGTGTGTGGCCCCAATGGGATTTTATTTGCACCCACTCTGTGGGTACACCGGTTTCCATGAGAATGAGGTTTCTTTGAGGACAGAGTGTCTGGCCAAACAGCACACTCGTGCAACACCTGTGCACGCCCATGCAAACCCATGCATACCTGTGGAGACCCATGCAAACCCGAGGTAACGTGACGGGCTTCAAGGGACATGGGTGCAGTCCAGATGCTGCTGGTGACTCGTTGACAGCAGTTCACACCATGCACATACAAAAACCAGCGCGTCAAGACCCAACCGACTTTCAGATTTGTCGCGCCTTCTCAACAAAAAGTCGTAAGATCTCAACGAGGAGGTTTTCGCTCTTCGGTGCGTTCAGGACCTGCAGGTTTTCTCTTTGCTGTAAATCCTGAGCCTGGCATTAACCTGGGGGACCAGGCCACATGAATACTTAATGGGGCCTGTGCACTGTGATTGTCACACTTGTACACAGGTTGACACCCCTGGTCCCGGTGGGCACATCTCAGCGTGCTCTAACCCGAGGTGTCACCCCCCAGGTGTCCTCCTCTTCTGACATCCCCGTCCTTCCACACTGCAGAAAATATTCTTGAGTAGTTCTGCGTTTGCGTATTTTCACGTGTGTGTGTGTGGCGGCATTCTAGAATGGCAACGAAAGCTTGCGGACACTCACTCCCAATGCCGCTGGGAGAAGACATCACCTGTGGGGTTTCGTGTCCTGCACCATATCGGGGGGGGGGGTCAATTTCGTGTCATCCGTTGGTTCTCTCTCGGCCGTTTCTCTGCTTTGTCCTATTTTTTTTCGTGTGTTTCCGTCCAGTGACCGACGATTGCAGATTTTTCACAGTGGCTCTGAGCGCGAGGCGTCGGGTTGTCAGCGTCGCAACTCTCAGGTGCCCGCGTCTTTCCCGAGCACAGTCAAGTGTCAGCCCACCCCGGGCTCCGGGCCCATTCCCTCGCACGTCACTCCAGGCTTGTTGACACCTGCGCGTTACAAGTGATGACACGACGAAGGGAGTTGCGAACGCGCGAGGAATATATTTTTTGCAGCTCAGGGACGAAGCTTTGGCAACTTTTGCAGTCAGATCAAGTGAATTTCTGTGCAATTGTTGTTGCTCACTGATGTTTGTTGCGTGAAAACGTCGATTTGATATTTGATCCCTGTGGTGTCGTTCTGTTTGCTGCGTCATGAAGGGGTGGACACGTCGAAAGTGTTGCACTATTTATCTGTGCACACACACACACACACACACACACACACACACACACACACACACACATACATACCTGTGTTTGTTGTAGCTGCACTGTGGCACATTAAAAAACCAAAATCATGTTTTCCATTTCACAGAAGCGACCACCTCAAGCTGCACATGCGCGTGCACGAGACGGGCCGCTGTTTCCGGTGCGGCTCGTGTGGCGCGTCGTACGCGACGTCGGCGGCGCTCGCGTCGCACCTGCTGTTGCACAAGAAGCTGAGCGACGCGGCGATCCGTGACCTGCGCTGTCAGCAGTGCGGCGACAAACTCTCCTCCACCGAGGAGCTGCAGGTGCGTGTGGTCACGGAGCAGAAATTTGCAAGAAGCCTCGACAAAGTTTGAGAGATGTCTTTTCTCGTATCAAACACAACTCCCACAGAGAGAAACTTGTTTCCTCGTTGTTGACAGTCTGAACCTTGGAGTCGTTCAGTGTTCAGTTCTTCTCACACAATGAGGGTCTCGTACCAGTTGCGATCAAATTGTACTCAAGTGTACAACGCGGATGGATTCTTTCGGCTGCAGGTTCACCTGGTGGAGCACGAGATGAACCCGGACCTGGTCGGCTCGGCCGAGGTCGTGGTGCGCTCCGTGTCGCCGCATCCCAACTCCAAGTCCGGGCGGGAGAAGGTCAGTCCCGCTCACGAAGTTTTCTGCCTTCGAAAACACTTTGATGCCCCCGGTAATTTTCACTGTGAGACACTTCAGGGGTGGTCTCCAAGTCCTGGTGTTTGCCCTCACTGTTCCACTTCGCGCTGTTTGCAGCCGGTGCTGCAGTGCTCGTACTGCACGGAGATCTGCGTGGGGCGCGACGCGCTCGATGTGCACGTCGAGACGGTGCACGCCGGAGACAAGCGCAACAAGTGCCCCATCTGCTCCGCGTACTTCCTCACACCCGACGACTTCTACTGGTAGGGGCGCGTTCAGCTTCTGTTTTCATCTCACAGTCAGGTGGATGACAATTTTTTGCTGCAGCGATCGAAACTCTTGTTTTCGTGAACAAACGAAAAGCAGCGAATCTTGGGAGAAGGCTTCTGATGGAAAACGTGCGTTTTCTTTGCAGTCACATCAGAACGCACACACTGACGACGGACGACTCTCCGCTGAGCGCGCTGCTCGGTAAGGTGGACTCCCGCACGGGGGCGCTGCAGAACGGCGGCGGCGGGGCGGGAGGCGCCCGCGCAGCCTCGGCCACCGCCGTCATGTCCGCTGTCGCCGTCGGGAAGAAGGGTTTCGATTGCCCGCTCTGCAGCAAAAAGGCCTTCGCCAGTGCAGAGGTGAGGAAATGACTGCTGTTTGTCGCCAGAAGCTTCTTTGGCCTGCAAAAAGTCCGCAGCATATTTCGCCCCAAAAACTTCGCTTTCACACAGTGAGTTTGTTTTCCTGTAGGTTCTGGAGATTCACCTGCGCACAATGCACGCGGACAAGAACGGACAAATGATTGTCTGCAAGATGTGCAACGTGGTGTTCGGGACGCTCGTCGAGCTGGAGACGCACTCGTGCGCCTGCGCGATGCCGGGAGAAGAGTTGTCACCGGGCAACAGCTCCGGGACAACCCCGAAGAACGGCGACGGCGGCGGCCGCAGCGCCGAGGCTGATCCATCGCTCACATCAAGCGCAGCGAGCAGGTCTGTTCATTCTTCATTTTGCGGACTAATTTGCAAACATATTTACTCTCACGAACCAGTTTGCACGATGCTAATTTTGTGTGGCTTTTTTCTGGAATTTGGTAAATTCAAAGAAATCAGGGTCGGTCAAAACCCCTCGAATCAGCAGAGCAGAGCTGGAATATCTTGTATTTGTATGCTTGACGGACAGCACGCGGTTTATTGTAGACTGGGCGGCGGTGTGCGCGCCGCGCCTGCGTCGGGAAGCCGCTCTGCTGCAACCTTCCCCTGCGACATGTGCAAAATGGACTTCATCTCGTTGGAAAAACTGCAGACTCACCGAGTCAACTCTCATCAGGTACAGGTGCAGAGTGAACACACACACACACACACACACACACACACACACACACACACACACACACACCTGAACGTGCCCATCTGTTGAACACTCTTGGTGGAAGAAGTAAGACGCTTCAGAGTTTGCTGCCAACTGCAGATATACAAGTCATCGTTTATTGGAATGAATCGCAGCCAGGGAAATGCCAACTGAATGTGCCATTCTGCTCGATGTCTCAGCAAGCTGAATTGTTTGTGCAGGTGTTGGACTCGAGCAGCAGGTCGCCGGATCTCCTCTACTGTTCGCAGTGCACGGCCGGCTTCTCCAGCCCCATCGTCCTGTCGGAACATGTGCACAACGTGCACGGTGTCGGCCTCATCGCGCCCAAGTCCATCAGTCCAGGTCCGTTCGATCGAACACTTCAGATCAGGCGGTCTCAACAAGACATGGCCGCAGCAAGTAATTACAAACTGACTCCTCTGTTTGGTGCGCGAATTGCACAGGTTTCTTCAATGGATCTTGTTTTACCCGCAGGAGGCAGCAGCAGCAGTAGTCAGCTGCGGGACAAGTCCTGTGCTCCCAGCGAAGACGGCCTGCCCCACGTGAGGGCACCGAAACAACTCAAACTGTCGCCGTCAGAGGGAGATCTCAGCAACGACAAAATCCTGAGGTCAGTCCTGGAGTTTTGGAAAAAAAAATTGTCACACGTTCCTTGTACTACAAATCCCAAATTTTGAAACGTTCGATCAAGACATTGCTGCAATGGCATCTTTTCCGTCTGTTTTCAGCAGCAACAGCAGCGGGAGTCTGGAGAGCCTGTCCAACGGAGAAGCGACGCTCAACTGCGCGCAGTGCACCGCCACCTTCACCGACCTGACTTCCTACAAGAACCACGTCAAGTGCCACATCGACACAAAAGGACCAGGTTGGGAGCACACATGCAGTTAACTTCTACCAAATTCATGTTTCATTAAAACCATGTGATTCAACGTCTGGACTGATTCCCGGGTTGTTACGTGCGTCTTTGGCCTGAAATCTCTCGATTCCTTCGAATCAATTGGTGTTGGATATTCGGTCGCACGGCTGGAAGAGCCTTGTTTCTCTGATCCAGGCGGGGGCTACACGTGTACGGAGTGCACGGCGTCCTTCCCGACGGAGGAGACCCTCGAGAACCACATCTTCGTGCACTTCCTCGCGCTCACCACTGAGTACGGGTGCACCTCCTGCCTCAAGCTTTTCGGTATGTCTTCCTCAGTGTGTGCTTGTCTTTGTGTGTGTCGTGTGAAATATCACTTGCATCTGAAAAGACAAGAACATCTGTTCTCTGTTCCCTGTGGTCGACCTTCACAAGTGCGACCACAGTTTGTCTCTTCTGTTGAATGTTCTCGAATGGCTCTTTAATTTTGTGGCATTGACATTCTGCTCCAGGGAAACCTGATGAGCTGCAGAAACATTTGATGGACATCCACGCGCACCACCTGTACCGCTGCTCGCTCTGCAAGGAGATCTTTGACTCCAAGGTCAACATTCAGGTCAGTATCTGGTGCTTTGTCAGTAAATGGGACTTGTGAGTTCGATTTTGTGTCATCGTCTTCAATCTAAGCGCCAGAGCAGATGCAGCATTTGCTGCATTAAAGATCCAAACGATTTCTCTCAAAAATTGTCATTCCGTTGTGAACTGCCATCGCAAAGAATTCTTCTGGTCGGAGTGAATGTGCGGGTTACGAGTGGAAGAGAAAAATCGTCGTCGTCTATTTTTTCAAAACGACAAAAAGTTCTCTCGCTGTGCCGTTGGTCAGCAGTGCAGCGTCTTGATTGATCTTGATTGCGCTTCAGGTTCACTTTGCCATCAAGCACAGCAACGAGTGCAAGTTGTACAAGTGCACGACGTGCGCGTCCGTCTTCAGGTCCGAGATGGAGTGGCAGCTCCACGTCAAGGTTCGTGACACCGCAATACACAAAGCTGAGCTCATCAATATACAGTTCACGAGGAGGTGTTGCTGAAGCCCAGAGCAGGGCTGTGGTCTGTCAGCAGCAGTTGAACTTTGCTGTTTGTGATGCAGGTGCACCACCTGGGCATCTCCAAGCCGTACCGCTGTCTCTTCTGCAAGGAGAGTTTCGGCACCGAGATGGAGCTGCAGTGTCACCTCACGACGCACAAGAAACAGGTGGAGTGCAAAATTAAAATCCATACTGCCAATCAAAGGCTCTGTGGTTGCCACGTTGTTCAGTTTATTCGCTTTCTTCTCACAAAATTGGCTTTTGCCTCTGACGTCAGCCAAACTTTCCATTGCAGTTTGCGTGCCCTGTTTGTGATGAGGCGTTCCACGTTGAGTACCTGCTCGACAAGCACGTGGCGAGTGCGCACGCGCAGGATGCGGGTGCTGGGGAGACGCGCGGTGGCGGCGGGAACCAGGCGGCGCCGGTCAAGGTGAGTGCGCGAAGAAAGCAGTGGCTCCATACACGTGTGAGAAAGAAGGCGTTATGTGGACGAATGGGACCAGAGTGGAACAATACGCGTTTCCACATTTACAATTCACATGGGGGCTTTCAGTCGACAGAGACAGACAGAGAAAGTTTGGAGCGAGTATTCATCAAACAATGCAGAAAACTCTACGTTGTATTTCTTCAGACTGAGGATGAGGCGGATGTCCTCGACTACAGCATGGCGTCGAGCGGCGCTGGCAGCAGTGTGGCGAGCGGCAGCGGCGGTGCAGCGACGCCGAGCCGCTCAGTGGCGGCGGCGGCGGCGGCGCTCAGTCCGCGCGACGCCGCCAGCTGCTCGGTGAGCCCTGCGTCGAGCAGCCCGGCCGTGAGCAGCAGCAGCAACACGCCGGCCAAGACCCAGTTCATCTCACCCAGGTCAGTTCCCCCTCCAGTTTCTCTGAACAGTTGGGTCAGGCCCCAATCGAATCAGAATGCCCTTTGTGTTTTGGGCACGAGACAAGGAACCATTCCCTGAAGGGGGAAGACATTTGTGTCATTTGGGGCGAATTTGATTGAGAAGCGCATCAATTTTGTGAAGGGAGGAAATCGTTCTTTTTCTTTCTTGGCTTGTTTCTTGCATCTGCCTCTGGTCTGAGTTCTTGTTTTCTCCCACAGGACTGGAGACGGGTCACCGCCACTGCTCAGAAAGGGAGATCTCAACTACAAGTGCGACATCTGTGACGTCAAGTTCTCCGAGGAGTTGGCTCTGCAGAAACACCGCATTCACGACCACAACATCAGGTGAGGCTGCCGTTGCATGGAGCCAAGTCACCACATAGTGCGTCCAGGCTCTGGGCAATCTCCAGGCACCACACCAGGCGGTGCTGACAGAGACAACACTGTAGCAATCCAGCTTCTGATGTCTTGATCACACGTATGTTTGCAAAGTTTGGCCTTGTTTGCGCTGAAGTTGAAACCCCATGTTTCACTCAGTCTGCCCGTGGCCCTTACTTTCGTGTCCAAAGTCTGAACTTTTCTGTCACAGCCCGGAAATGACGGCCATGATGCAAAAGGCGCAGGCGGCGGCGATCGCAGCGGCCGCAGCAACAGCTTCGAAACAGCAACAACAGCAGCAGCAGAGTCCGACGAAAGCCGGTGGTGGTGGTCATGGTGGCAGTGACAAGTTTTCCCAGCTCTGTGTCTACTGTAACCAGGTGCGTGGCCAGAGAGATAAGCCAGCTGTCCAGTCCAGGATTATTTCCGTTATCAAAACGAACAATTCCGCCAATCAAGTCAATCACTACAGTCAAACATTGCAGCTTGACCTGATTGCATGACTGCTTGGTTTCAGACGTTCAAAACGAAATCGGAGTTGGAGAAGCACATGAAGTCTCACGTCACACCGAGTAACCAGAAGTGCAACATTTGCGATGAGGTACCTGTGGTTCTGACTTCACTTTTGATCGACGGCTGTGCCCAGCATCATTCGTCTCGAGAACACAATCAGCAATTCAAACATCAATTGCAATGCTCGTGAGCGAGTTATCTTGAACTTCGTGTGTCCCAGACAGAGGTTCGGCTCTTGAGCAACTGTCAGCTGTCGAAACCTTGTTCATGAACATGTAGTGAACACTCCAGCGATCTGCTCTGTTCCAAAGAATCGTTGTCAAGTGTTGCCATGGTTGCAGGTTTTCCCGTCGATGACGATCCTGGCGGAGCACAAGTTGACGCACTGCAAGGTCGTCAAGGGCAACATGTGCACCGTGTGCAAGGTGGCGATGAAGAACGAGGAGCAGTTCTACACGCACGCGCAGCAGCACGGCTTCCAGGTGCGTGCGCAACTCAACAAACTCAACAATCCGTCTCACGCAATGATGTCAAACGCTCAAAGGACTGCGTCGCAAGCCTCGGACCGTTGTAACCCCACTTTCAGGAATATTTCAGTCATCAGAAGACTGATGTTTTGTCTTCGTCTCAACAAGCTAAAAGAACGCGATGCAAACAGCGTTGGTAGCTTTGTTTCCTTTTGTGTATCGTGTGGTGATTGTTGCTGTTTCAGGGGACGTCGATGCAGTGCATCGTGTGTCGCCAGACTCTGGCGTCGATGCTCGAGCTGCAGATGCACGGCAAGCACCACTTCCAGACGCCCGCCTCCTTCTACACGTGCTGCGTCTGTCTGGGGACCTTCAGGTGTGTGTGTGTGTTTGTGTTTGTGTGTGCATGTGATCTACTGCCAAAGTGTGTTTACATGTGTGGACTTCCTTTCTCGAAACTTTGAGAGGTATCAGAGAACCTGTTGCCAACTGTAAAAGTTGCTGTGCTGCGAAACATCCGTTCAGAAAGATTTCTGTCATTCCAGCACAAAGGAGAATTTGGTGTCCAAACTCAACACGAGTGGGCGTTCCTACTACGTGTGCAAGCCGTGTTACCATGGAGAACTACCGTCGGCGTCGCAACAGTCGGCGACGGTGGCGTCGCTGCAATCACACGACGCTGACTGCCGGTGTCCGGCGTGTGCGGTGAAGAGTGAGGGAACGCCCGCCACGTCGGGTCTGACGGGAGCCTCTTCTGCTGTCGGTGCGACGCCCGCCGCAGTGACGCCCAAGAAAACATTCCAGGTGAAGAGCACACTTTAGTTTTTGCTTTTGTGTGCTGCGTGTCACGTGCGCACACATCGATCCCAAATCCCAGGAATGATATGAACATCAAGGGGAGACCAGACGCTTCGCTGAGAAGACCATCAGTCTAAGCGTTCACAGGAGATTCAGATTTTCCAGTTTCTGGCAGCTTTCTATATTCTTCCAGAAGTGCATTAGAAGTGTTTTTCGCGACCACGGTGTGCACGTGTGTTTAAGCGAGGCTCCACCGTCAATTGGGAAGTTCCATTTCAGTGCATCAAGTGCCAGCAGTCCTTCGGCACGGAGTACGAGATCCAGGTGCACGTGGCGAGTCACGTGATGCAGGAGGGAAACGTGCACGAGTGCAAAATCTGCTCGTCCATCTTCGACTCCCCCGCCAAGCTGCAGGCGCACCTCATCGAACACACGTTTGAGGTCAGCACGGTGATTGCTCACAGGTTGCACAAAATGGACCCATATTGGGTCGCCCCACACCAAATGACAGTGCCTGTCAATTCTGACAATATGACAAAGGACTGTGCTCCCATTTTCCAAACAATATGTGGAAGTCAAAAGGTGTGTCGATCGGAAATTTTGACCCTTGTCACGTGTGATTCGCAGGGTCAGGGCGAGATCCGGTGCTACGTGTGCAACATGCTCTTCACGCACCCGCAGGCCATTCAGATGCACGTGCTTGAGCACGGTATCAGCGCGCGCAGGTTCGTGTCTGGCAGTTCCGTTTGCCAAGTCGGAACCTATGTACAAAATGGCGAACGAATAGATTGATCAAAAGCAACCAAAGCATGTCTGGGAATGTGTGCTGTAGTAGGTTCTTTTGTGCAACTTTTTTTTTGCTGTGAGACCGTCAGATCTTTTTTAAAACCAAAAAAACTCTTCTTTTTATTATCTCGCTGATTGATCTATGATGACTCCAATCTTGGACTCCAACTCTGCTTCAGGTACGCGTGCACGCTGTGTCCGCAGACGTTCTTCTTCAGCGCGGAGCTGCAGAATCACATGTACTGCACTCACGTCCTGACCATAGCACCCACCGCTCAGTTCGCCTCTCCACCAGGTGTGTAGCGACTATTTCAGCTTTCACAGCCCTGATCATGTGCCCCAAAATTTTGGACTTCACCCTGCACTCATTTTCATACGAATCATTGTTTGTTCCCAGGGGGCGGAATCGTGTTCCCACCGCTCGGCGGCAGCACGAGCGCGCTGGTCGGGGGCGTGGCGGCCGTGTCACCACCCAGCGGCCGCAGCAGCGCGCACGAGTTCCAGTGTCCGGAGTGCCCCAAGATCTGCAGCAGCATCGCGACACTCAACGCGCATCGCAAGGCGCACGACCGCAAGGTGAGGCGCAGTGAAAAAAAATAATTCAGTTGGCTGTTCTTTTGACATTGCCTGGTGATCATTGAGCTTCAACATCTAGCGTCCCTTTGTTGGTTTACGCCTGTCACAATTGACGCGGTTTCTCGTCCCAGGCGGCGGCGTCTCCGCTCAAGTGCACGCTGTGTGACAACACGTACCCGAGCGTCGCCGAACTGCAGCAGCACTTCTTCCTGCAGCACTCTGAGCAGACCGGACTCGAGGCCAGCATGCTGTACACGCCCAGCGTGAGTACCAACTACCCTCGCCCATTGGGCGCTGGTGCCATGGTGTTTGTGGGACCTACACCAGTGGGAGGAGACTTTTGAAGAACGTCACGCGAAGCTGTGGCAACGTCTTCATTTGTGAGTGTCCCTGATTTGTCTCTTGTTCCTAACTGCGCTCTTGTGTTCACAGATGTCGGGAGAGAAGGGGAAGAAGCTTCCGATTCAGCACCGCTGCACGGACTGCGGACGCGACTTCCCGAGCATCCACAGTCTCCAGGGCCACATGAAGGTGCACAGTCTCGGTACGTGTTTGTTGAAGTTAGGCAAGCGTATCAAAAACAAAGAATCGCACATCTTTGACAGAGTGCCAGGGTTTAGAGGGGGGGGGGTGGACTTTGCTTCTCTCATGACCCCAGAGAAACTTGTTATGGTTGCAGGCAAAGAAAACCGGAAGGTGGTGAAAGGGGCGCTGCTCAAGCCGTTTCCATGTCAACTGTGCAGCAAGACGTTTTCGCGTCGCGCCCACGTGAAGGAACACATGAAGGTGCACATGCTGCAGCAGCAGTCGGCGCAGGTACGTGACTCGAGTCCGGGTGGTCGCAGCTGAAGTTGGTTCTCACTGCACTTGGTGTAGCAAGACTCCTTGAGCATTGTTTGCGTTTCTGTGGAGTTTACCTCAGGAAGATTTTTGTTTCAGCTTCAGCTGCACAGCTGCGAAATCTGCAGCGAAGCCTTCTCAGCGCCCAAATACCTGCGGCGTCATCTGCTTATGGTGCACAATCAGGAGCCAAGCAATGCTGATGCAATGGACACTTCACTGACAGTCGACTCATCCCTGGCGACCAACGCTGCTACGTTGCCAAGTGACGTTGACATGACTGACGCTGCAAGTGACGACATCAGTTTCAGCAGTGTCGACGCAGCTTTGCAGAACGGCCACGATCTGATGTCATCAGACGTCGAGAATGACATCACAGAGACCAGCAATCTTGTGTCAGCAGCAGTGGAGGAGCAGGCGGTTGCGAAGGCGGCGTCAGTGCGTAGCAACAGCCCAGTCAGCTCGTCGTTGAGTGAAAAAGTGGAGTCTGTGCCGGTTGTTCCGAGTCAGCCGGAACCAGTGACGGTCAACTGAACCCGGAGCCCTCAAACAAACAAACAGCACTGCAATAATCTTTGCTTGTGACAATCCAGACTGGATCTATGCTCAAAGTAGTTACCGCTCAGAAGCTTCAAAAATAGTTAGAAAGACGTTGACACCAAGTTGGCTCTGATGAGCCAGCGCCAAAGAAACGTCACTTTCTCGTGACATCACAGAAGTATTTCCAGTGAGCAAGTGTTGTTGTCAGAAAGAAACGATAGTCTGTATGATGGATGGATAGGTTATTGGTGGGTATTAGACAGTTTGTTGTTTCTTAAGGAGAGATTGTCTTTGTTGAGGTGACATCTCCGAATGTCAAATGATGTTTTTGGAACGACCTTGCACTCGTTGAGTGTTGTGATTGATAATTTTGATATTTTGTCTTGATGTAACACTGTTGTTGCCAAGGTGATTCGTGCGTATTGTTGCTGACAACGACTCAAATGTGGTAAAGTTTAAACGAGTACATTGTTTGTCGTGGTCTTTTAATTTTATTTGTTTTCAATAAAAGACAACAAAAGTTACATTTCAAGACACGTTGATCACTGTCAGTGAAACGTCTCAAGTGTTATGCACGGGTACAGCCGGGTGCCATGCAGTTCGATTTGTGCGAGTGTGCGACTGAACAAGAAGCGTCACAACACAAACTTCTCTTGTGCATCTTTGAACTGCAGGAAAAGTTTGAGTCTGGTTGGCAGGGGGAGATGTTCAACTCCATTTCTAAAATTCTGGCCCAACTGGCGCCTGACTACCAATCTGCACAAGCTCTGCAGAGACATCTGCAGAAACCCGGGTCTCCTGATCTGGGCCAGAGTTTCCTGGCTGATATTCATCTCAGGATGTTGGGCTATTGTCAGGATTTCAGTGCACCCAGCCTGGTGAAACAGCTGAACAAGGCTGAGATTGTCCCAGATCAGGGCATAAAGAACCGGAAGGACGTTGCGGTGTCCGGCCAAGTGATTGTTTCCGCGAATGTTGACGTCGGCGCCGTGTTGGACCAACAGATGAACGACGTCGTTGAGCCTGTGGTAGGTCGCTTCAACCAGGGCCGTGTTGCCGTCCAGGTCTCGCGCATTCGCGTCGGCGCCGTGTTGGAGGAGAAGCTGCACGGATTTGGTCAGATTTCTCCGCGCACAGTATTGCAACGCCGTCCTCAGGACGTGGTCCGTGGCGTTAACGCGACATCCGTGTCTCAACAGCAGCGCCATGATTTCTTCCCTGTGGGAGTGAATACAGATCGTGTTTTTCCTGCAAAATTGTCTTGATTACGACCAAAAATAAGCTAAACAGCAATGGTACTTCGAACAAATTGTTTCATCTGAAGTACCTCGATATACGAGTATATGGGCTCTTCTCGCCAAAACCGTGAAATCCGTTTCGGTTGACTCGTTGTTTCTTTACCTCGGTGTTTTCAACGAGGTGTCTTTTTTTTGGCAGCATCGCAGTGAGTGTCAGTGCAATTAGCGTGCATGCATTGACTGCAATCAAACTCACAGGTGTACGCATTGATGGTTTTGGATAAATGGATACGCAGTCTGATCACAAGGACTTTTTTGAGAGACCATGACAGTCATGACACTACCATGATCAGAGTAAGTTTCATATTTTTCTATTTGTGTCTCAAATCATTTTGGTGCATAAGAATATTCTAAACTGAACATCATTCCATCATTGGGTTTTCCAGCTCACTATCGCGATCACAATCAGCAAGTAGCTTTGTCCAGATCTCCAAACACATAGCAAGTGGGTTCAATCATCAAGGTCGTGTAATAATTGGAACAATGAGAAAATGAACACTATCAGCGATAGCTGTTTTTGGCAATGGTGCTGCAACCCTATTTTGTCATAGGATCAAATGCTGATTTTATAAATCTGTGTGGGCTGCTCATTGTTGGTACCAAGGCAATTCTCGTTCCAATAACTGTGTCTCGTTGTCATAGCAACTATTTTGTTTCAACAGTCTGGCGAGAAGAGCCCATATGCAGAATTAGCGCAATATCAGAGGATGTAAAAGCACTCTCACTCGCTGGAGAAAGCCGCAGACACCAGTGGCGTTCGTCCGTCGGGATCGTGTGTTTCCGTGTCTGCGTCGTGCTGCAGCAGGATGCGTGCGCACTCGAGACGCCCGAGGTCGACAGCGAGGTGGAGGTGAGACGCGCGGTAGCCGTGTAGTCGATGTCGTCCTTGGGAACGCCAGTCTCCAAGGTCGCACCCAGCCTCCAGAAGCACTTTGAGGCATTCTGCATGACCTGCAAAGGGATGCTGCATTGTGTCACATGTTGGTGGACAAGAGATGACACACGCCAAAAGGTTTTTTCAGATCTCCCTTTCTTTGGATCAACGACTGCGGTGCTACCAAGGCTGGGCATCTTTGGTTTAATTTTTCCGTGCACTCAGTAATCTACTCGTATTTGCGTGGGTATTTTCGTGAGCGTACCGTTCCCTATCGCGGCGTCCAGAAAGGTGCATTCGTCGTGCAGCGTGGGTGAACAGCCAAAGTCAATCAAGCGCTGCAGAATCTAGGAAGAAGCAAGGAAAATGCACATCAAAATGCTGGTGTTCTGATTTGTTTGGCGCATGCAGTTCCAGCAAAGGAAAGAATTTCTTTGCGTTTTCGGTTCTTTATTTTTGAGTCATTTGACTCAGTTTGCGAAGCTTTTCGTGCTGATTGGAAAAGTCGCTTCTCACCTGTGCGTTCCCGACGAAGACGGTTTCCTCGACGAGTCTCTGCGTGCTGCCCTGGATCATCTCCATCGCCTCGGCGCCTCCTCGCTCCAACGCCACGTCCAGCACCGAATCCACCTCGGCCGCGTCGCCGTTAGAAATGGCCAAAACCAACCAGTCCGTGACCGCCTGAGGCGTTTGGTCCGATTGTGCACATTTCAACTCTTGACGGACGGTGGAGCTCGAGTGCCTCCACAAATTCTGCACACAGGCACGCATGTTGCCTCAAACTGTTTCACGCGTAATCGTGAATTTCTGCGTAGATGTCCCAGGTTTGTTTCCAAACAAGGAAAAGGCAAAATAGTGCAAATGGTTGCAGTGGTTACAACTTCTAAAGCTGCTTCGTTCACGTGACTTCGAAGTGAAGCTGCCATCACAGTTGCACTGATCGCAAAGTAGTTTCAACCCGTAGTTCCGAGGAAAAGTTTATTTTGCAGGATTTTCAGGATGCACAAGAGGCATGTTGATCTTGGCAACAGTCATCAACAAACAAAGAGATAGCCCCAAGAATAATTGCTTTTATCGTTGTGAAATGTGATGAAAAGACAAATTCCTGTTCAGTGACAAGAACAAAAAAGTGTTCCCGCGCTCTCCCTGGCGTTGCAAGGTAAGGAACTCGACTGTTCATTGCAAATGCAACAGCGACAACCGAAGAATACACTTTTTGAATTTTGGCACAGAGAAAAGTGTGGAAGAGACATTTAGAAACTCAGGACAGGAGGCGGACGAGTTGACGGACGGCACAACAGTGATTAATTACAACAGACCAGGGGATTTGAACAGACAGAACAGACACGCTTGTGCCTTAAGGAGTCACACAAAAGAATTCTGTGATTTAGGCATCTGGCATGCTTTCTGGTGCAAATTGAGACTGGTGCATACACGTAAAGGCAAAAAAGGTTTGTCTTTTGAAGACGTAATTTGCTGCAAAAATACCCCAACAAACCCCAGTGTCCTGTATCCCCACCGATTGTTCTGCAAGAACCTCCAATGTCCGACACACTCATTGAATTGCTTCGAAAATCAAGCACAAGCCAAACACATTCTTGTATCCAGTCTCCGTTTTCCCCAGCTCTGCAGTGCACAATCCACGAATCTGACATCTGTGCGCTCAGCTCTCGTCGTCGTCCTCGTGCACGGGTGAGTCGAGGTCGGTGGCGGTGACGATGCCCGGCTCGGTCGGGGTGAGGCTGTAGCCGCGGGGCGCCCCCCGCCGCTCCTCCGGCAGCTCGTCGTCGCCCGTCACCTCGGGGTCCGCGTCCTCCTGCTCCTGCAGGGTCGTGAAGGCGGTGGCTGCGGAGGGTGCCGCTGCAATGGTGCTCTCTGCCAGCTGCAATCCTTGCGCTGTCACCTGTGGACAACACACATCAAACATCATTTTGAATCTGGAATTCGCCGCAACGCCAGGGGCACAAGTTTTCAACATTCTCCTCTCGCCATATAATCCATGCGAAGTTGCGAGAAGCGGTAACTTTTCCCCTTATGTCACGGTTCCACAGTTCATTTGAACGCGCACTGACCTGCAGCGTGTGGTGCTGTTTCCCGTCGTTGTGCTGCTGCTGCTGCTGAACCATCTGCGCCTGAAGTGACTCGTACTGCTCCGTCGTGAGATACGCCTGTGGAGAGAACAAACACGTCAAGTATGTTCCTCATGAAAGAATGAACTCTTTGTGGTGTTTTGTTTCTGACTCTTTGTCGTTGCCTCCTTCATGACTGGGAGGTTTGTGTGCGAAAATGCAATGAAGAAATGACAAAGTGCGCTTCGTCGACAAACTGCAAACGAAGAAAAACAAAAACACGTCACAAGTGATTTTTGCATCACAGAAGAGCAATCCACACTCACCTGCCCACCGTTAGTGGTGGGGACAGTGACGTAAGAAGTGTTCGCATCTTGCACGACGTCGCCTTGATTCATGAGCAGCGTCGCTGTGTTTGGCCCGGTGGCGATGAGCGTCGCGGTTCCCATGTGACTCAAACCCTCCACTCCCGTCTGACTTTCGCCTTGAATCTATGAACCAAATTGACGTAGTTGGTATCCCTTCTCGCGAAAATTATTCACGGTGCTTTGTTTGCACGACCAGGATATTCTGCGCTCATGTTGTAAGAGTCTCACTGTTAACACCAACCACATCCCAAGTAAACTAAATTGCAGTGAACTAACAGTGTTACAGGTAGAGTCCAAGTCATTGAGCACAGGCAGCCTCAGAGTGCACAAGCTTCAACCGACCTGCGCCTCGTACGGGATCTGCCCCATCAACGCGCCGGCCGCGAAGTCTGCAGGGTCGATCGTGATCACCTGACTCCCGGACGGCCACATCTGCCAAACAAACCACAACTCAAGGCATTTTCTGTCATTTCGTTTTGCATTTCACGTCCACTCAAGAGACATCCAGCCGCAGATATTGGCAGGAACCCGGGATGAGGAGACGCATGATTCTGTCAGAACTCCTTCACACCAATGACATCTCAACTTGTTGACCGCCCGTACCTGTTGCCCATCGACCGACACGGGTTCGACGGTGACGTTGATCTCGCCGCCGCTCGTTCCATACACAGCCGACCCGCCAAGGGGCGTCGCACCCTCGACGTACGTGACGGCGTTCAGCGCTGTGCCGTCGCTGCCGTAGCCGCCTGAAAATGAGACGTCCACAATTGGTCGCAGTGCGTGTACTTGGTCGTGTACTGCAGTCATCTTTGATGTTGTCAACGGCAGCGTTCGGGTCTGCGCCTCACCAAATTTTGAGCTTGTCCAGACAAAGGACCGGATTCTCCGTCACGATTCTCCGTCACTTTTCAATGTTACGATTTTCCTCAAAGAGTAAACTTGGTCACCTTGCTGTACATCCGCCTCCACCACTTCCTGCACCCCCTGCGCCACGTGTTTCAGGGCACCCTGTCCCTGGGCCGCGACGGCGCTGCGTTTCCGCACGGGGGCGCTCGTGAGCCGAGGCAGTGGCGGTGGCGGCGCCACGTCCTCCTCTTCGTCGTCGCTGAAACGACGCCGCCCACGTGACGCCCGCGCCGGGTTCTTCCGCACTGGCTCCACCTGGTGGACACGCCGATTGGGAAGTTCATTCCCGAGGTTTGTCTTCATCTCGCAGCTCGGGTGACAATTCGAACAAACACAGATTGTGGGAAAGTCCATTGGCCAAAAGCACAGTCCCATCTCTGCACAAGAACATTCACCTTTGGTGGTGAACAGAAGCGGAGTCCCAATTTGATTGCCACAATTATCACACCACAAACGCTCACAATCACGTGAGCAGTGAGCACTGTCACTGCGACGGTCACTCACGCCGACACCCCCACGAAGAAATCGCCTCACCTTGGGTGTCAGTTCGGGTGGCGCGGGTTTCCGCGGGCGGCCAGGGCGCCGTTTCTTTGGTACTGCAAACGTCTTGGTCGTCGGTTTGGCTGTGCCAGCAGCGCTCGTGCTGGGATCCTCTTCACTCACCACCTGCAGCGAAGTGCGCTTGACAATTTCCCAAAGACGGTGTAGAACAGTTTCATTGCACTTTGCTTTGCCTTCACCCCTCTATCGTTCTCAAGTCACGAAACAAATAGTTCAAGCAAATCCTCCAGCAAGACCAGCAAAGGGGAAACAACAGAATTAGGCCTGCAAAACACACACGCACGACGCACACGTGTTTCCCCGTTCAACACGTATTGCATCGCCTCTCACACGCAGCTTCACGCACCTGGCCCGGCCTCGGTTTGCAGTTGTGCGCCCGGAAGAGCTTCTCTCTGTTGTAGCCGCGGCCGCAGCGGTTGCAGCGGAACTTGTAGTCGTTACGATGGTACCGCTCATGCTCCAACATGTGAGGCCGCCGCGAGAAAGCCTTCCCACACACTGGGCACTTGTGCGGCTGCAAACAGATACGTGCGATCTGAAGTGCCTGGTCCAGACTTATGAGAAATAATGCGCAGTGTCTTCTGTCTGCAGCAAAGGAAGGGTCGGTTACTTTACCTTGATGCCGCTGTGGGAAATGATGTGCGATTTCAGCTTGTCGGGTCGGTTGAACTCCTTCATGCACCCTGCAGAACAGATGCATATATCCCAAACTTGTTTCCAGTTTCACCACGGAGAAAGGATCTGTACTTCAGGTGGTACCTCGAAGGCTTTTCATACAGCACAGGGAAGGAAATCGTTTCAAAGAGCGTGAGGCGAGCCTGGTCTGCACCTGTGTGGGTCCTGAAGGGGCACTTGTAGCGCTTGACGGGCTCGTGGATAAGCTGGTGGCGCTTCAGTTTGTCCTTGCGGTTGAAGCAGGCATCGCACTGGTCGCATTGGAACGGCTTCTCTCCTGCAGGAGAAACAGGGGTCTCGTCAGGCGATCAGGTCTGACTCGGTGAAACTGGTGTATTTAACAGAACGTCTCTCAAGTTCAAACAGTCTGGAAATGTTAGAATCTGCTCTTTTGGTCCTTCATCAAACGGCAAAAGCAAAACATGTTGAACTGCGACGTGACTGACAACATTGAACAACTGATCATTCAAGAAAGGACTGACCGCTGTGGATGAGCATATGCACTTTGAGGTAGTGCTCCGTCTTGAAGCGTTTGTGGCAAATCTCGCACTCGTGCTCGCCTGCAAAAATCACCCATGGTCACAACCAGTCAAGTTCAAAACAAAATGAGACCGCCACTTCATCCCGTGTCACGAGAGCTGCTTCTTCCATTTCTTGTGTCTCAGCCAAACAAACCCAGAAGTTGTGAACAAAGAACCACTTGCCCAAGGTGCCGTGTATGGGGAGGTGTCGCCGCAGGTAGCGCTCGCACGTGAAGGTTTTTTGGCAATGTGGACACGCGTAACTGTGCGTCGTGGTTGTCAAGTGATGGTCCAGCGCTTCCGGAGTCGAATACTTGTTGTTACACTTTGGACACCTGTACGACCTGGAACCGGAGGGAGTGCCGTGTTTGTCAGCTTGGTGTTTAACCAATCATTACTGGTGTGCTGCGAGACAAGGGTCCCAGCTCGGAAAGTCACAAGAGACTTTCGCCTTGTCAACGGGTGTTTTGTCCTCGCCAGTGAAAGAACACAGGGGCACGATTGTCACTCACTTGTTGACGGACTTGGGTCCCTGGTTCGGGTAGAGCGTGTGGCTGTACTGGTGCACACCCAGGTCGTACAGCGACGGGAAGTTGCGGCTGCACATGTGGCAACGGTACTGCATCTCTGTCTCGTGACACTTGGTGTGCTCCAGAAACGAGTCGAGCTCCTGGAACGTCTGCCCACAGTTCTTCATGACGCACTTGTAAACCTGTGTGCAGTGCAAAAGACGGATGCTGCAGGAATGCTGACGGCAACGTAAAAACACCCTGTAGTACTTGGAACATGTTTGTACGGATGCTGCTTTTTTCCCCCGTTTTCTCTCCAGGACCCCCACGCCACTCGCAGGGCCCTTGTGAGGTCATCCGCGAGGCTGCTATTGCGTGAGACTGCTCTTCCTTACTTGAGGCGTGAAGTGAAAAATGCCTCATACGAACCTACAGGTCAACGAACCATAATCTTCGTGGTTGGGTTTTTCGTTTCAAGAGAAAAGACGAACCTGCTCTGACTTGTGCGACGTCATGTGCGTTTTGAGCTGGAAGTACGTCTTGAACTTCTCCGGACAGTATTGACACAAATAGCTGTTGTCAACGATGATGCTGATATTCTTGTCCTGACCGTCCGTCGACTGGCCCACGGTCATCTGCAAGATATCATCACAGCGTTGTCCAAACTGCCAATGATCACACAGGTCTGTGCAGATTTCTGTTGTTACACCCGACGTAGCGAGTCTTTCATACAAGACAGTTCCGCAAAATATCACCTGCGGAGTGGTGTTTATGGCGTGAGCTAAACTTGTTCTTGTCTCACCTGCACCCCTGCAGGAAGGTCTATGTCGTGCAACTGCACTTCCAAACTGCCGTCTCTCTCCGTTATTCCCGGCGCGATCTCCGGTGGCGGCTGTTCCGGCAGCGTTTTGTTTACTCCCCCCGGCCACACCTGCAGCAGGACAAAAGAACACAACCTTGACCCCAATTTTTTCTCCGAAAGGACCGAGGACCAAACGAACACAAGTCTACTGACAGCAGAGGCCAGATTTTTCACCGAGAACATGAAATGTTACAGGCGTTGAAAGAGTAGTTGTGATCGTAAGCAGGTATCGCCGATGTTTCTGCTTCTTCTCATACACTTGCTTTGCTACTTCATTTCAAATTTTTTCACGCTTGAGCACAATTTTCAGTTCGCACGGGTGGGGGTGGGGGTTCATAAAAAAGCAACTTTCCACCTCAGCCATGTCGTGGGCAAGTTTCCGCTAAATCTACCTTGTGCGTCTGCATGTGCTTCTTGACGTTGGACTTCTGTGCGAATGCGCGGCCGCACACGATGCACTGGAACGGCTTCTCACCAGTGTGTGAGCGCACGTGCTGCTGCAGGTCGAAGTTCTTCGAGAACGGCTTGTCGCAGTACTGACACAACAGCTTCTTCTTCGCCTGTCAAAGAACATCACCACATCCTTTTCGCACCAACACAGATTTTGTTGTCAAAAGAAACGTTGCGATGGAACAAATATCTGTTTTTTGCAAGGTCATGCGGAATGGGATCCCTTTGATCCCTTTGACTGCCAGTTCACAGCAAAGTTTTTTCGGATCGGAATCAACAGTCTTACTGACGAACTGTCCAATCCGTGCGCCGTCAGGTCCATTTTAATTTTCCTCGCTTTCAGACCCGCTCCCGTGGCGCCTGTGCTGGAGGCTGCCGAGTTGTTGATGGCAGTGGCGCCCTGCAGCACGGTGGCGGCGGCGGCGCTCTCCTGAGTTTGCGCCGCAGTGGCGTCACCTTCCACCAACGTGATCACCTGCCCCGCGCCGCCTCCCGTCGCGTTGCTCAGCGTCGCCAGACTCAGGTTGGTCGCTTTGCGCGCTGAATTCGTGAAGACGGCCGGACTGAGCAACTGAATTTGTCACTTTGCACAAGACAGCGAGCTAAAAGTCTGATTCAATGCGCAACTGTTGATGTTGCCAATGCCCTCTTGTCATGCCAAAGGGAAAAAGTTTACAAACATGTTTCACAGCATCTTCACATAGAAATCAGAGCGAGGCCTGGGGATTTAAACACCAAGCTCACAAACGCATCGGAGTGCGAGTACCCGGTACTCACTGGCTTTGCTGGGCGTGGACCTCGAGATGTTGATGGGGAGGAAGATGGTTGGTTTCTCCTGGGACCCGACGTGCTGTATCACAGCAGCGCCGCCCGCACTACCGCCCTCCACCGGCTGGAACAGGCAGACAAATTTGAGTTCACAGTGTCTCAGAGCATAAAAGTGTCAGTGATTGATGGAAGTGTTTCCCCACTGCGCCAACAAGACTCATTCAGTTGCCACCCTTGAACACCTCATGCACAACGAGACCATGGGTCAGGTTTCCATAAATTTGGCCTGTTCAGCTTTTCACAGTCGATCGAGCCCCCTCCCACAATTCGGGCTCAGACCCTGGTCAGAGCCGGTTCAGGCTCTCTTCAATTCATAGATCTGCCAGAGACTGACAGGGGACTTGACTTTCTTCGCAACTATGCTTGAAATGAGCCAATAATTTTCACCAGCTCCCGCCGACTGTGTTGTTGAATGTCAGAACTGAGTTTTCTTTTCGTCATTACCGCCAAGTTGATGGTGACGGCGTGTTGTTGGTCGTGCGTCACCCCGCTCGCATTGCTATTGGAGACGGACGTCGCTGATGAAATCACTCTGGAAGCCGACGGCGTCAACGTAACGACTGATGACGTCACAGCAGAACTTCCCGTCACGTGAGACAGGAAGGGACTTCCATTCTGTGAGAGGATATGTTGTTTTTTGTCTTGTGCGTTCTTGGCAGCCTCGAAAAACAGCAATATGGTTGTTGCGCGCACAGTTCTCTCGGCATCCACTTTGATGGTGTGAAACAAAGCACAAAACAGGTAAACTTGCTTGCAAATTGTTGGCGGCAGTTTGCCCAGTGGAGTCGAGGGTGAATGTCATGAGGTCATCTGCTGCAAGGATGACGCTCTGCGTGAGCGGGGAGGAGGAGGAGGTGGTCGGACCGCCCTGCGGCAGCGGAGACGAGGAGAGAGGCGTCGGCTGCGCGTGCACGGGCGACGACGGCACAGCGTAGCTCACGTGCACGGTGGCCGTCTCGGGCACGCTCTGACCTGCTGTCTGTTTCAAAAGACAAACTGAATGTTGACTGGAAAAAGCAGAAAGCGTGTCGTTCCGTTCTTTGGAGTGACGGTCATACAAGACAACCGTTGTGTGTGCGTGTGGGTGTTCAACGGAAATTAATTGAACGCCACGCTGCAGGTAGACAACGCAAAACAATACTTTCCGTTGTACCCTGTTTCCCCCAGGTTTCATGGTTGTAGAATCAACGGACTGCACGCTCACCTGTTTGCTCAGAGCAGCTGCGGACGTGGCGGTGAACGCGCTGTTGGGACTGGGGTTGATGGTGGCCGCGACGCCTGATGGTCTCAGCGCAGACACGCTTGCTGCGTGCGTCGATCCCACCGCGAGCGGCGCCGTCGGGACGATGTGGGCAGCGGCTGACGGCTGCTGCGCCCCGGCGATTCTGTTCCCGCTGACCAGGCCAGGACCGGTGCATCGTGACTGCTTGTGTGTGATGTAAGCTGAGATGGGGAACTGTTTCTTGCATTTTCCACATTGAAAGATATCTTCGTCATCCGCTGAAACAAACCAAACCAAGCTGTACCGCCTGAAGACTGAGGTGGGCACTCCAGGGAAAAGAAGAAAACACAAGGGAGGCAGAACGATCGGCGTGGTAGTGTAATAAACAGGAGCACTGGTCGTTGATAGCAAGCGCCTCGAAGATGCTTCGGGTTTCTGTGTGAAAATTAACAGAAGCGGTTTCGCACATTTGAAATTGTTTGTTTCCTGAGTCAGCCGGCAGGGGGGTCTGTCCACATGTTGGGGGATACCAAAGCCCTCATGTGAAACACCAGAATGCGAAGTTTCGGCGCGTCCAAAAGGCGCTTTTTGTCGCTTCCTCGCACTGACCTGGGATCTCTGCGACAGTCTGCGGCTCCAGCATCGCCTGTATCGACTGTACCGCCATCGCCGTTTGACTGTCCATTGTCGTCACGCCGGCCGCTGTGAAGACGAGAGAAAAAATCCGTTTATTTGCGTAACTGACAATCGTCATTCGAGGACACAAACGGACGCGCTGCTGAAAAAGTGGTCGACTGCTGGGAAGTGTGGTGACCCTTGCCCAGGTCTTCAACAAGAAAACTTAGCAGTGCACACACCGAGCTCGTGTTAGCTTAGTATGTCACGTAAGTGTCCAAGAATTCTGCCAAAATGTGCTGTGACTTTCAAGAATGCTGCTCATTTCAGCACATCAAATGTACAAGCATCCAGACGTCAACTTCCAACCGAAACATGCACAAAATCATTGAGGAATAACAGGTGGGAGGGGCTGTCTCAGATCTTCTCTGTCACGCAGAGGGGCCCGATTGGCTCGAAAATTCTCCAAGCACAAAGAAAATTCTCCAAATCACCAGAGGTGACAACCACTGAGAATTTCTCGGTCGCTGTCAATCCTGCCACCCTTCCCCGCACCCCTGGTTCTGACACCCTCAAAGGTCGCGAGAGCCAAGCTGAAGTTTTTGTTGTCCCATTTTCAGACACGTACCAATCAAACTTGGTGATGTTTTCTCTCCTAACTCACTCCGCGACCACGCAGTACAGGGACCATGTTGGCTGAAGCGCCCATTGGAAACGTCAAGAAAGTCTTCGCAACCAGTTCCTCACAAGAAGCCACATGGACAGAGGTCGTGCCATGAGACCTTGACCACGAGAATGAGGACAAAGGTGGGCGTCGTTGTCTTTGTGTCTGTCCTATGGAGGAGGAGCACTTTTGTCAGGAAGTACCCCGCGTGCAGCTTTCCTAGAGGGGTTGGGAGCCTACGTCAAATTCCTGGCTGGTATTTGAGTTGTCCCGGTCCACCTGGGTCCCTCAATCCTTGTCCACGCACACGTACGCAGTGTGCCACGTTGAAAACAACAGGCAACTTGTTTGTGTTTTGATGAGAGTCAAAATTCCACCGAGACTGCAAGTCGCAATGCCGGTGCTGTGCAAAACGGGTTGGACTCTCTTCAGATGGTTCACGTCAAGATTGCGTCCGCTGATCTGCGCTTCTCCGAGGTGCTTCGTGTATGGAGCATGTTCTCACTCAACAAATACGTCCAGACAGACCAACAATACTTCCCAAGAATAACAAAACGGGTTTGTATCTCTGCAGATGGTTCATTTCATTGACAACTGTTTACTGCTGTTACATGAAACGCATTTCACCCCAAATCGCTGTTCCAAACCTGCCCAAATAAAACCAGCACAGACCTCAGACCAAAAACTGTCAAACTGAATCAAAAGCAGTGATCGAACACTGACAACACCAACAAACAATACGGACACGTGCAAAGTGACCCAAAACACACCAATACGGTGCAAAATGTTCAAAACTGTGGAATTTTCTCCGGTAAACTGGAAATGGCACTGATCGCACAATTGAACCATGCGTACGCTCATTTAGTCTTACTATTCGAACCCAAAGTTCCGTTCCAACACCGAAACAAACCCCAAAGAATTATTCCAGAGTATAACTTGGCAATTTCATGCAGGAATGGGTGAATAAATGGGAAATATACCGGCGAGAGCCTCGTAGAGTTGCTGCGCCATTTTGTCTGTTCCGAGGGGGTGCGCACCGCTCGCGACATCTGCAGGAACCGGGAAGAGCGAGCACCGGGCTGACGCGAAATTACACCCACTGAAACTTTCAACAGAAGGCATAAAAGCTAATTGGGAGCCACGCTATAAATGACAACTCCCAGGTGACAACAAAGCTTCCAACCTCACAACACAGCTCTCAGACTTCACATGACACTTGAGAGACATAGCTCTCAGCTCCCAGGTTTCAACACAGGTCCCATGACACAGCTCCCAGAAAGACGAAATTGGCATTGAATTTGGCTCACCCATCTGGGTTCCTTCAGCGACCCAAATAGGCAAGCCGAATGCATCACTTGATGCCATTGCTTTGGACTTTCTTGCACACATGATTAGGCCAGGTATTTGGTGCAGTCATAAATGTGGTTCAATTGTCCATAAATTTATTATGTCTCAGGTCCCAAATTAATAAATGTAACATTTGAACATTTTTGGAGCTAAAAATTCAAAATGGCAGATTCAAAATGGATTTTTGTTCCTTTATCTTGAAAAAAAAATCAATATCTTTTTGGTCAGGAGTGATTTTTTCATGTTGATCTTTGTTTCATAGAGTGACCTTTGCAGCTTTTGTCAGTGGATCTTTTGTTCTTGTGATTAATTATTATGGTCATTTTTATGTTGCTGCAGTTGAATTTTTTCTGGTTTCTTTTTTTTTTTTTTGGTTTGTGGCAATGCCACATAATCCACAAAAATTGCTGCGCAAAGGAAATAGGTTGCCAATAATACTGTGCAACTTGTTTGGGCAGGTCAGGGAGTCAAACTCTCTCTTCAAAAGTTGTTGAATAAATGGGGTTTCCACAGAAACCGTTTTGCAAAGTTTGTAGGGATTGTTTTGCGGCTTATTATGAATAAAACTGACAAAGTACATGTGTAGACAATTATTTCGGTGTTTAGATCTTGTAAATTGAACAACACATTGCAGTTTTGGCCATTTGTGTGAGTTTTTCATTTCAAGCAAAGAGTGGCAGAATTTTTTGTTGGCAAAATCTGACTTGATTAACTTGTTGCAAAAAATTTCTGAAATATTGTTGTTGCCAGAAGAGTTTTGGTTTGGTTGCAGAACATTGCTTTGGCACACAGCAGCGTCTGAAATCAAGCCGAATAGGCAAGCCAAATGAGCAAGCTGAAGGAGCAACCCGAATTCAAATCGCCGCTTTGTCCTTTTTCGTCACTCGCCCAGATTTTTCTGTTTGAGAAGGATCAGAGCAAACTGGTGATCACAAATTGTCACATCTGCAGGGTCTGTCCACTGCTTCCGTGCTGGAGCTGCCGATACTGCAACGTAGCATGGTGGAAAGGGAATTATTGCACTTCGGAAACGGAAGGACAAGTGTTGGGTATCCTTCCACCCAGGGCTTTTGAGCAGCTTGAGGCGCTCGGGTGCCAGAATTGATCAAATCAGTTCCGTGGATTCTGTACAAAACAATGAAGCAGCAAACAACACAAATGAAGATCGGCAAAAGTTTATTGAAAACTCCCAAACACCTTGACTTGTGATTCGAAGTTACACGGAATGTTCATTGCTTGCTGAATTGCAGTTTCAGACTGGACATGCATTGTCGCAGTGCCAGAATGTGGAAGGCTCAACAGTGATCAAAGGACACGTTTCCACCACCGCAAACCTCGCACCACAATTGCAACAACGGCCCCCATGGCAATGAATTAGAACTGAGAACATTATTTCCTGCAGTTTTGCTCGCGGTGAATGAAAATGATTTCTCGGAAAGAATGGCACTAACAAGTCATGTCGTCATTCTTCATACGTGATGAAAGACTTGACTTTTGTGCCGGCAGACAGTTTGCTCCTGCCGTCGAGGAAGGTCAGTTCCATTAGCACCACGCACTGAACGACGTCACCTCCCAAAGTGGAGACCAAGTCACAGGCGGCGCGCATGGTACCTGCAACAACAAATGCAGAAATGCGATGTCGACAACACAGAAATTTCCATCAAATTTGATTGCTTTTTCAACGTATCGGAACAGCTGAGAGTTTGATTGCGACAATTCGTTTCTGATGGGAAACGAGGAGGGGAGAACGATCCCGAAGAATGGGAATGATGCGAGAATCCTGGTCACCACAGATCTGTCTCTCAGAAGACAACAAGTTGTTGTGTGCGCCGAGACCTGAGAAGCCACACAGCAGATCAGCAGATCTCCTCACCTCCCGTCGCCAAGAGATCGTCGACCACGACCACCCTTTGTCCTGACTGGATCGCATTCTTCTGCATTTCAAAGCAGTCCTGAAATAAGATCGTCATGTCTTTCATCACGTCTGCGCCCCATCGAAAGGTTCTGTCTGGGTGAATTTTTTGCCCGCATTTGAAGTGGTCATCTTTGCAAGTACCTTGTTGGCGTGCGAAATTTCCAATTCGACACCACGCGCATCGCGAACTTGAACTAAACTTGGGCGCATCTTCGTATTAAAGTTGAGTTATCACCTCTCCATACTCGAGTTGGTAAGTCACTTTGGCAGTCTCTCCAGGCAGCTTCCCCTTCTTTCTGATGGGAACAAACGCAGTTCGCAGTTTCTGCGCGATGAGTGGTCCAAAGACAAAGCCACGTGACTCCAATCCGACGATGACGTCAACGTGACCGCAGTGCGCGTTGATATGTGACGTCATCAGATCAATACAGTCACCGAACACTTCCGGATTCTGCAGCAGAGGCCACATGTCTCTGGAAAAAATGAAACACAGCAATTATCACATTTGTCCGAATTTTTTCTTCCGAGAAGCACGGGATCAACTTGTTGTCGTCGCTTGTCCTTTGATGGGACAGACGCCATGTCGAAAAAGTGTGCAACGTACGACTGCACGCACTGCAAGTTCATCTCCTGTGGAAAGTGACAGCCCCGCGGGGGATCTTCACTTTAAAATATTATCACACCGCAGAACGAAAACGAAGGCCAATTCTTATTTCGGGAAAAGCGTCCGCAGTCTTTGAAAGAAAGGAATCTCAATTTGTGTGCTTCGTGTTGTGTGCGTCGCGCACTTGTTTACAACTGGCGCTTGTTTTGTGAATGGGACAAAGAAAACAAAGCGATTAGCACTGATTGAAACGTGGTCATAAATTCCTCACGACTCCAAAGAATGGGCTCAGCATTTTCCGGAAATGAGACCACGCAGGAGGTTCAGTGTTTTGCGATTTACCATCACGATGCCACAAAGAAGTTTGTTTCCTTCTTGGACCAAGATTTGTTCGGGCCCATTTCGTAAGATGTGGGTCAAAAAAGGTCTTCAAAATTTTGTCAACAAAGGTCGATTGTATCAATGTATCTGGAATAAAAAACAAACGGAGCACGACTACCTGGGCCTGTCAGAAACACTTTTATCTTCTGCAAGTAAAACAATACGTGGTCCAGTTTGGGTTGGGCATCAGTAGAGGCTCACTCCAAGGATGCGCCGGTTATTTTTGTAAAATAGCTCCATGGAGCTCGCGGTGATTTGAGAAACCATACAAGCCACCGAAACACAGCGACCAAAAACAAGGTCGCCCTGTTCAGGTCGCTCAAAAATTGAGCTCCCTTAAAGAGCGCAACCTCCTCAAATCACCTGAAAACAAACGTATGTACGCTTTGCAGACGACACTTACTTGAAGTTGACACCTTTCTTGGGGAAATTTGGGCAAACTGCGATGTACCCTGCAATTTTCCTGATCCGCTCTTCGTTTGAAGACATGATTCTGAAATAAAACGACGAAACATCAAGCAAGCCTTGCAACATTTGTGCTCGGATAAATGTACCGAAGCAGCTGCAAACCAGGTTTCACTGAGACTGAAGCTTCTGATTAAACGGCAGCTTCTGATTTTAATGTGTCCGTGCACTGTGTTTTGCTCCATATAAGTTTGGACCGTGGATTCCCCATGCCTCCCGCCCCACCCCTGTTTTCAGCTCGTGGAGGTTGGTGATCAAATTTGGGACACTTGGGTCATGTTGGCCTGACAACAAAAACAGAATTTTCATCTGACTTTAAGTGTGTGGTGAGGCAGTTCAACCTTGGTCCGTTGCCTCACCATAACTTGAGGCATTGGTGAGGCAGCTCGCCCTCACATGCAAGGTGAGTGTACATGGTTTTCCAATCCGGCTTCAGGTCGCACCACACACCACCAATCACCAAAAACCTCAGGATGGTCTCAGAACAAAAGTCAAGTCAAAAATGTGACTTTTGAAATCTGCAAACCCATCCCATACAAACCTGTACATTTTCATGCGTGTGGCTTTTGCGTGGGTTTGTTCTGGCTTTTGGTTTGTTTGAGTGTCTGTGGGTACACTCCAGTTGCCGGGCTGGATTATAACTGACCAGTTCTCGGATAATTGGATGATGTTTGTGGAGTGACATGAGTCGGCCCAAATGTGGAAAACCACTAACCTTAGTGTTGTGCCAGATGTACGTTCAGGGCAAGGCGGATCACCAGGATGTGAAAACACTGGTTGTTCACAGGAGTGTACACACTAAAATAATCAATCACTTGATTGATCACAGAGTAAGCAAGTGGTGATCGATTCTGAGCTCTTGAGACTATGATCAATTGCCTTGAAATTTCCTGTCTCAGAAAACTGAATGCTTCTATTTCTACGATGTCCATGGTGAAAGAGAGGGAAAAACCTTTGATTATGTGACCTCCTCCTGGAAGGCATGCTGGGTAATTCCAGCAAAATAGTGATATTATGCTATAATGCATCTATTTCCTGTCTAATATATATAATTAATTATTGTAAAAATATTCAGAATATTTAAAATT
>JAAUXT010084157.1_pt1 | contig 35465 bp, 26 predicted proteins | sample 7278171 | NCBI WGS metagenome assembly JAAUXT01 (sample SAMN14350112, study PRJNA611818) | marine sediment metagenome | isolation source: surface marine sediment (1.8m) | place: French Polynesia: Moorea | collected 2018-08 | reverse complement strand
CATTACAGTCATACTTCTGTCAAGCAACATGGAACTTAAATTCAGAGTCAAACACCAATGTACCATCACGTTGTCTGTAGAATGGCCCAATCTCTTCGACCAAAGTCTGAGCCGTGGAAGCCTTCACACGAAAAAATTCCACCCATTGTTGCACATTGTAGTTCCCCAGATCACTGACAAAGCCCTTTTGTTTTGCTATCTCCTCATGAATGCTGGTAAAAACACGATTCAGTGACCACAACATTTGTACAACCACGAAGCTGTAGACTAGATCTAACTCGAAACTCGAAACTCGAAAGTTGCCGACATTTCAACCCTGAAAAAAGGCTACTTACAGAGAACTCAGAACCAAACCACGTTGCCTGCTTTGTCTTTGGTTTGAACATATCCCAACTGCACAAGACTCTTCGCAAAATATGTCTTCAAGACACAGAATTAAACCAAAAAACACAGAATCAGAAATTTCGACTCCTCCCACCATTGGCATTGTCATGTGACTGAAGCTGCTCTGACATCAGAGCCCCGAGCCGCGGCCCCGAAATTCCATTCTTTTTGCCGCGTTTCGGTGAACCTCCACACGTCCACAAGCAGCCCCGAATTCGGGGATACAGAAATCAAAAAGAACAGACCCCGGGATTGGACTTGTGCTGAAACGGCTCAGAGCTGGAGAATTGAAACGGCCATGAACGCGAAACGTTGGGTAGAGTTCAAATTCCTCTGGTAGCATTCTCAAGTGTGAAGGAAACTTCCTCAAGTGTACACCCCAAGGTTTTGTGAAAAGCTCAAATGGTGAGGAAATTTCTCTCAAGTGGATCCCCTTGAAGTGTCTCCACAAAAGTCAATGGATCTGTCACACACAAGGCCCACAGCAAACAACAGATACTTAGGAATCTATCTGTTGTACCGTTTTCTTTGTGAACGTGTACTCTTGACTGGATCTGCGGATCACCAGGGGCCCAAACTCCCACAACTCGAAACAATAGGATTCTCTTGTCGCATTTGTGCCGACAGCTTTGAATATTTATGCATTTTACACATTTGTCCCCTTGTGTTTCACAGTGTGCCTTACAACCTGTCTTCCATGTGCAACATCCTTGTGAGGCTCTGTTACAAATATGGCTCAATTTTTGGATCCACCAGACAGTCCAAATAAATATCAGAAGAAGAGAGTTACATCAGGAAATTTGCTGTTAGAATCTTTTTCCATATGCGTTTCACAAACTTGGCCAAGACAGTTCAGGTTCACACCAGACCCAAACAGAGCGAGGTGAAAGGTACGACTTGTGGAGTGACACTGTTCTTGGAGGAGTCAGTGGCTGGATTGGTTCAGTCAATTGAAGATGATTTCCTGAGTTTTTCGTTCGAAAAGACACACGAGCGGCTGTGAAATGAGACAAGTTTGGGTGCAAATGCCGTGGCGCAAAAAAGGATCAGTCGAACGATCGAATCGCCGGCTCTCATCTGCCTAAATTGGTTCCATTTATTATGAAACTCCAATTGCATTCTCTTCTTTTTTTCAGTTCAAGTTGGTCACAGCAGACACAGCCGACAGCTGTTTGTCTTGGGCCCAACCTTTGTCACCTGACTTTGGAACCAGCACAAGCGCAAACTGAGCAAAGCTTTCTGGGATAGAGATAAGATGCAAGTTGATCTGACAGGGGTTGAGGTGTGGAGTTTTACATTACCACAAAGAAAATACAAACTTCGCCAGAAAGTTTTCCGTGTTACATGTTTGCTGTTGTGAGTATGGAAAATTTGTTGTCTTTTTGTCTTCTCCTTCAATTGCTGATTTTCCCTTTCAGGCATGATCACTGTGCAATGGAGAAGTTTCTGGTATTTATTGGAATTTCACTTTGGGCTGGCTCATCTGCTGCTGCCACAATTTCTGGTGTCATCCCAAACGACACACAGTTTTACTACAGGCAGTGGGCAACTTTTCCGTCAAAATCTGCCACAATTAGATTTTTGATTGCTTACCTGGTAGGAAGCCTTTGTGACCCAAATGATGAGGCTTGCTATCCAAGACTAGATATTTACACAACAGAAGAAGATAGAAACTTTGCTCACAACTGTTCTGCTGATGGTTTTGGACAAGTAGACAATGACTACATGGCTCTTGGTTTGCCAAAGTATGTTGAAACAAACAAGACCCTTTATGATGAAAATGTTATGGAGTGTGGCCAAGACAGAATGACAATATATTGTTCTGGCAAAATTGATATTCAAGACTATATTCCAAGAAGTTTTGCATTCTCATTTGGATTTAAATGCTCAAGAGAAATTCCAAATGCAACATTGAGGGATTTAAAGTTTGACATGACCATTGAGCATCAAACTAATGCAATCCAGTGCATCAGCACATACGGAATACAATGTCATAAATTCTACAACCACACAACCTTGCCAAACTTGGTTGGATATCAAGACTTGTTCAAACTGAAGGACGAGCTGGATGGAATCAAAATATTGTTCAGTTATGCCGAAGAAATGCCGTCCGAGGATGACCAGAAGGTTTTTGAATGTCACCAGCATCTGTTCGAGGTAGTGTGCTATCTGTTGGCTCCACAGTGCATTCCAGAGACCAGTACTGTTGTCCATCTGTGCAAGGAAATGTGTCATGATATCTTCAAATTTTGCGCAGATGACATGAATGTTTTGTCCGCAAAACTGAACAATGATTCTTTATTTGGAGTCATGTAGGATGATGTCAGTCAGTTTCAATATGTTTGTGATTATTTTCCTTCAAAAGATGATAAAAACATCACCTGCTTCTACAAGAGTATCACTTGTGATGCTCCACAATGGAACCCAAGTGTGACAACTGAAGAGAAAAACACTGACAACTTATCCTATCCCCTGAATACTGTTCTGACCTTTGCTTGTAGAGATCCTGCCCACCACATTAAAGGAAACAAATCTGTAAAATGTCTCCCCGGTGGCAAATGGACTGAATTCCCAACATGCCACCCATCAGCCCAAAGTCCACTGCCAATTACTGTCGTAATGCTACCAGTTGTTGTGCTTGTAACAATTTGTCTCTGCAACCAATTCAGGTCAAAGTCACATTTAAAATTGAAGCGAAACAGAGAATATGATGCTTTTGTGTGTTACAGATTTGATACTGACAATGACTTTGTCATGCAAAACCTCAAACAGAATCTTGAACCAAAATTCCAGTTGTTCATTCATTCATTGGACTTTCAACCTGGATTGAAAGTGTCTACAAACATTCTTCATGGAATCAAAAAAAGTAATTGTGCAGTTATTGTTGTATCCAATGGTTTTGTAGTGAGTCAGTGGTGCATTGAAGAATTTGAGTTTTGTTACAGAGAATCCAGAAATGATCCTGCCTTCAAACTTTTAGTGATTCTCATGCAGCTAACTGGAATGTTGAATCTCCAGGAAAATACTCTCATCAAGTACTATCTGGAAAACAATACCTATCTGGAGTCCACTGATAGCAAGCTTTGGGATAAAGTTGCAAGGCACTTGAGTGTGGTGAAAAAAGACTCACCCCAAAACTCTTGTGGATGTTGCCAGAATCGGGATGAAAAGGAAGAAACAATGATTGTGGATTGTGCAGAGACTGCATTGTAACTGTTTGGGAATTTGAGTGTACTGCTACACATTTCAATTTTTCAGATAGAAGCTTTTCATGCTTTTTGTGCCACGAAATAAATCACGAAAGACTCTGAGTTGTAGCGTGAGGTAGAATTCGAATTCTACACCAGACAGGAGCACATAAATTTTGACAAGGACTGTTCCGCTGTTTCCTTTTTGGTGTCACAAAATGCGAAAATTTTGCCCTCACAAACTCAAAGTTTTGAACTTGACAAATTCTTCATTTCGACATTGTCCGTGACCCAAAACAAAAAGAGCCAAAAGATCGAAATTTAGAACTCATTTTCAGCAATTATAGGTGTTCACACGACACTACCTTCTGGTGATTAGTTTTGGTCACCCATAAATTCAGTCGCTAAAATTTGAGTGACCTTCAACCTCCTCAAATCACCTGAAAATATAGGCAGCCAGTTCGGTATTTGGTAATCTGAAGTGGAAACTCCCCTGAAGTGGATGCATCAATGTTTATGAAGTGTCGTCCACAAGTTAAGTGAAAACCACTCTGTACTGACAGAATCAAATCAACCAAACCAAACACTGAACGAAACCCACTTCAGCACAAAAGGCAACCGCGAGGCAAAAGATTCTCAGTGGATCCACACAGTGCAAAGAACATGCAAATTATTCTGCAGTCTAAGGGTCCCCTCCAAAGTGCTGTGAGCTCAGTGCTCATCCCTACCATCCGATTCTTAGTTTGATGGAATTGATCAAGGGGAGCTGACCCTCTGGAAAGTCCTCTGAAATTCCTTACATCCGATTCTAAGTTTTGTGGTGGTGTCACGTGGTCTCACTGATCCAAGTCAATTCAAGGCATACTGAAATTCTGGATCCACCATTGAAGACTGAACACGTAAAACACACGTGGTTGGATCTTTTTCCCATCAGTCTCACAAACTTCAGAGAAGAGTTCAGACGGCCAATTGAAAGAGCAGGTAAGAGAAGCTGCAACCTGACTAGGAGTAAACTGGGCCCAGTATCATGTGCTGAAATAGTTTGGAGCTAGGAATTGATCGACGGGAGCCGACCCTGTGGAAAGTCCCTCTGCAATTTGATTCGTCAGTTCTTACTCCGGGTCAGAATTATTTGCGGGGGTCTTTCCTTGCCTGAACACACCTGTTACACCTCGGGCTGAGTTTTCTATTCACATAAATTGACTGAAATTTTTGGTCCGTTTGATTAAACTGTCAACTGTTCACCTGTGTGTCTTGCTGAATATTCTGGACGCAACTTTCCTGAAAGGATCTCACAAGCAAGGGTCAATAAATGTGACACAATCGTTTGCAGAAAATTGGCAGGAAAATGAAAGAATTTGCTGGTTGGTTTGACAAAGTGTTCCGAAAATTTTTTTGCTTGTGGGAGTTGGGTTCAACAATTTCTGACAGGTTGGTTTCCTGATTTTCAGAAATACTTCTATGAGATGGAAAACGCCGTGACGATCATCGGGATCTTGCTGTGTTTGGTTGCCAAACAAGTTTCAGCATCAACAGTGTCTGATGCCATCACATATGACACACAATTTTACTACCAGAAATGGCCTGTGCATCCATCAATGTTTGCAACCATAAGACTTTCAATGGTGTATCCAAATAACAGTTTGTGCACCACAGACAATAAGGAGTGTCAAGTTAAACTGGATCTCTACACAACAGAAGAAGACAAAAACTTGATTGAAAATTGTTCCACTGATGGTTTTGGACAAGTTTTCAATGATTATATGGGAACAATTGTGCCCAAGTACATTGCAGAAAACCAAACACGTGTCTTTTACACAGAAGACATGAATATGTTTGAATGTATCACTCAGAGAAACAAAATCCACTGTTATGGCCATATCTCTATTCAAGACTATATTCCCAGACATTTTGCGTTCTCCTTTGGATTCAGATGCCCAGGGGACAGACAAAATAGAAGTTTGAACGGTTTACAGTTTAATATGACCATACAGGATCAAAGGAACACAACTCAGTGCGCACGTCTAACTGACAACCAATGTGAAGCCTTTTATTCACACACATCCAAACTGACTTTGCAAGGAATAGATGTGGACAAACTCAAACAACTTATGATACCCTTTTCTGTGTGGTACGCTTCCAACAGCCAGGAGACCAGTGGCGACATGTCATTCAAATGTCACAAGCATCTGTTTGAGGCACTTTGCTACCTGGTTGCTCCAAGATGCACACTAGCTCCAGAAATCAAAGTTGCTCCCTTATGCAAGGAAATGTGCCATGACGTTTTTTTCAACACTTGCAAGTTTGACCTCACAAAATGGCAATCAATACTGAGGAGTTCTCGCTTCCCAGTCATAAGGAAAGACCTTGACCTCAGCAAGTACCACTATCTTTGTGATTATTTACCTTCCAAAGATGATGGACATGTCTCCTGCTTTTACCAAACTGTCACTTGTGATGTTCCACCAGCCATGTCACAGAATAGAAGTGTGATCATTGAAAACAACCAAAGTCTGAACCATTCATATCCTCTGAACACACATTTGAATGTTTCCTGTGTTAATCCTGATCACAAAATATTTGGAACAAATTTTGTCACATGTCTCCCAAGTGGAGAGTGGTCAGAATTGCCAGAATGTTCTCTACAAGCCCAAAGTCCACTGCCAATAGTTTTGGCAATAACAATGCTGCCAGTTGTTGTACTTGTGGCTATTTGTTTGTGTAATCAGCTCAGGTTAAAGCCACATTTTAAGTTCAAAAGAAAGAGAGACTATGATGCTTTTGTCTGCTACAGATTTGATACTGACCATAACTTTGTGATGCACACTCTCAAACAGAATCTGGAACCTGAATTTGAGTTATTCATTCATTCATTAGACTTTCAGCCTGGATTGAAAGTGTCTACAAACATTCTCTGTGGCATCCAGAAAAGTAATTGTGCAATTATTGTTGTGTCTAATGGTTTTTTAGAGAGTCATTGGTGTGTAGAAGAGTTTGAGTTTTGTAACAGAGAATCCAGAAATGATCCTGCCTTTAAACTTTTAGTGATTCTCATGCAGCCAATTGGAATGTTGAATCTCCTGGAAAAAACTCTCATCAAATACTATCTGGAAAACAATACCTATCTGGAGTCCACTGATGGTAAGCTTTGGGATAAAGTTGCAAGGCACTTGACTGCAGTGAAAAAAGACTCCCCCCAAGAAAGCACTTCACGGTTGCCAGAATCAAGAGGAAGAAACAATGATTGTAGATTGCATCGAAACTGCGCTGTAAAACAATGTCCAATGATTCAGAAGGTTGGTAATTTGAAGGGTCAGTTGTTTGAAAACAAATCCAGCACATTGGCCTGATGTTCAAGTCCTCCGCACAAATGTTTGTTTGTACCTTTTGTTTTGATGAAATAAAACAATCAAGTGATGTTCAAACCGGACCATCTTTCCGGGTGACATTTCCCATGATATGAGACTGGAATCAACAGACATCTGGCATGAATACCGATCAAACATGAAGGTCCTGTTGACCATCACACATTCAGGAAGAAACTGCAGTGTCCTTGTTCAGTTCCTGCTGAAATTGATTTTTTTCAGACAGGCTTCAATAATATTCACCAGGGGTCATGTGAAGAGATGAAGTGAGTTCATTGTTGGATTCTTGGCTTGTTCATGACACAGAAACGTCTCCATAATTTCAGTGGTTATGTACCCCTATATTGTGCACTGTCCAGTACAGACCCCAACCAATCCCGAGAATTGGTGTCACACACAAATTTTGAACGCACTCGTGAAAATTCAGGGTCTACTGGAAGGTTGCAAACAGCGGTCAAGAGGCTGATATCCGCATTGTTCTTCAGAGGGTAGGTGTTTAGGAATGGATTGTAGGATCGTTGCGTGTGTGACCCTCTGTCATTTTCCATTCTTCACTTGTTTCCTCTCGGATTGTATTTTCCTGGATCAGTCTTCCACACAACAGTTCCGCCTCAGTCTAAACCATTGGATATTGAATCCTGCATTTGAAAAACCCAACATTTTATGAGGAAGCCAGGGCCTATCATGTTTCTGCACAGGTGATCAACAAGGAAACATAGTTCCTATTCAGAACACAGATCCACCCAGATCAATTTTCTTGTGGTACAAGGAAATATCGGGGTGAGGAAAAATGTGTCTTCAGCTGCTATTCATGACCAAAAGAGACTTGATCAACTGAAAAGTTTTTGGAGACGACTGTCAAAAGTTCAAAAGGTGTGTGTGTGTGTGTTGCTTTGGGACGAACCAGAGTGAAGTGGATCTGTCCAGGTTGGTGCTGCTGCGGTGACGTGCGCGTGACTTCAGAGGTGCGTTGAGGTCTTTGTTTTCACTCTGACATTTCTATGGGTCTCCAAAATTTTCTGCTTTCAGCAAATTTTTCATGAAAAATACAGACATAAGTACCATTGTTTGTGAAGATCACCAGCAGATAAATCAATACTTGATGTGGTTTGTGCACTCCTCCATTCTATACCAAGTCACTGTGCATGTTGTGTGATATCTTTCATTTCAGGGTGCACCCCTCAGCATTGCAATGAGGAATTTCCTGCTCAATCTCATTTGTGTGATGCTTCTCATCTGTGCTCCTCCACCAACTTCAGCCACATCACTGTCAGCCACCATCAGAGAAGATGTGCAGTTTTACTACAGGAAGCTCACCACATTTCCATCCAAAATAGCTAGACTAAGATTTTCACTTCTGTATTTCAATGAGAGCTTTTGTGCTGCTAAAAACTTGGAGTGCAAGCCAAGATTGGATTTTTACACAACAGAAACTGATACAAATTTGAAGCAAAACTGCTCTGCTGATTCATTTGGACAAGTTGGCAATGAAAACTTGGTATTTACTTTGCCAAAGTACATTTCACCAAAAGATATTGAAACAAACAGATACAACAAGGAAAATGAGCCCAAATGTAGTTTGAACAACAATACAGTTCATTGTTCAGGCAGCACAGAAGTACAAGATTTCCTTCCAAGACACTTTGCATTCTCGTTTGGCTTCAAATGCTCGGGTAACTGGACACTTGCAACTTTGAGAGGTTTACAATTCAATATTTCCATTCAGCGTCAATCCAACAGAACCAAGTGCATCAGCGTGGGGGAGTTTGATACCTACACCAGACCATGCATGCAGTATTTCAATTATGCAACAATTCCAAATCTGTTTGGGCACAGCACAAGTGAAGAGTTAAGAGACTATCTAAAATTTGATGTGTATGTTGTTGCCAAGTTAATGAGAAACAGTCTTGAATGCCACCAACATTTCATGGAGGCCTGGTGTTACCTGATTGTGCCACAATGTGATCGGAACACACAGGTAGTCACACACTTATGTAAGGAAATGTGTTATAGTACTGTATCTGCCTGTTTCAAAACATTATGGACTCTGTATTTGAACATGAAAAAACACTCGGCTCATTTAAGGTTCTTCCGCAAGGACCGCACGAAATATGCAAACTACAATTTTGAGCAAGTGTGTGACTATCTCCCTTCAAAAACAAACAGTATAACCCCTTGTTTTTTCAAAGAAGTGAGATGCAAGGCACCACCAGCCAAACAAGGAATTGCCAGTTTGACACAAGAGAAGGACTATAAAAATAGTTCTTCTTTTGCTGTCAATTCCACAGTCAGATACACTTGTCCTCACAAGTTTGTATCTCACAAGACAAACACAATGAGTGTTAAATGTCTCCACAGTGGAAAATGGTCTCAGCTTCCAGAGTGCACCTCACAAAGTTTAATAGTAATTGTTCTACCAATTCTGGGCAGTCTTCTTGTCGTGTTCTTTGCCATTGTTGTTTGGAAAGCAAAACGTCCAAAGCGACACCATCCACTGAGAGACAAGGAATATGATGCATTTGTGTGTTTTGCATTTGATGCTGACAATGATTTTGTCATGGGTATTCTCAAACCAAATCTAGAACCTGAATTTCAGTTATTTATACATTCAATAGATTTCAAACCTGGTATAAAAGTCACAACCAACATCCTGAATGCCATTACAAATTGCAACTGTGCCATTATTATTCTTTCTGATGCTTTTGTAAAAAGCCAGTGGTGCAGAGAGGAATTTGAATTTTGCTACAGGGAATCTAGGAATGATCCTGCCTTCAAACTCTTGATCATTCTGATGCAGCCAGTTGAACATTTGGACCTGTCAGAATGTCAGCTGATTGGTTATGTTTTGAAGAACCAAGCATATCTGGAGTATAATGACAAAAAATTGTGGGACAAAATATCAAATCACTTGAGAGAGGTGAAGCAGAAGAAACCCACAGACAGAAATGGTCACCATGACATTGTAAATGAAGAGGAGGAACAAGAACTGTTTGTTGAATTTGTAGAAACTGTTCTGTGAATTTGAAACCAATTCAGTCAGTTTTGTGCTTTGTAAGTAGATCCCGGTCTCAATAATGTTTCCACACTGTAATGACTTTTCACCTCTGTGATATTGAAGTGAAGCCCTGTACAACAGGACTGGGTTTATGGCGACAACCCTGCCCTGCAATGCTTGATGTCAGAGCATTGCTTTGTTGATGTATCAAGTGTTGAAAATTTATCAAGTGTTGAAAATTTTTCAACTGGGAATTCGTGTCCAATAAGGAGATTATCGTGAATGTTCTTTTTTGTTTCGGAATTTGCCAGTTGATTTGGTTCATCTTCTCAACAAACTTGGTCTCCTTGCTGTGTTTCCCTTGGAAACACCAGAATCTTCATGTGTTTTTGTCTCAAATATTCATAAAATTGTTCACGCCAAAAAAGCCTTCCCATTCTTTGTGCATTTCTGTGGCGAGTATTCAGTTTCTCTCCCATCACAATGCAGCAACCAGACAATGGAAGCACCATTTGTGCTCTGTTTCTCAGAAACACAGTGCAATATCGTTCAACAACCATCAATGGTCAACACAAGAACACCAGGTTCTTGAACACATTGTTGACCTCTCCTCAAATCTGTCCTTGTTCTGCTTGGGGCTCAGCAAGCCATGCAAGGAACCTTTTTTGACCAGCAATGAGGTGGCACCATCATCTTGCATTTTCAGAAATGAACTCAGCTTTCAGCTTTCCAAACCAGTTGTTTCAGGCCCCAGTGAAGCAACGACCACACAAGACAGCCACAGACAAGGACACATCGTCTGTCCAATCTCAGCACTCCGGCTGACAATGAGAGAGAGGATATTCATAAACATTTTCCTTTTATTTGCCAGATGATCTGGTCGGTGATGTTATGTTGTGGTTGCCCGGGTCAGCATCGTGCCGGCACCTGTCCACTGACTGGGGCTGTTCTGTGCCCATGTCTCCATTGACTCAGTCACGCGCACTTGTTGGTACCACTTGGACCCCATGTCAGGTGCAAATCATGCGAGCTCCATGGAGCTATTTTACAGAAGAAACTGTGGGGGATGGCAGCTTCATAGGCGACAGGGATTGAATGTGATCAGATTGAACATCAATCATCGATTACATAACAGTGATAAATGTTCAATGATGTAACTTCTTGAGTGTCATTTGTTTGCAAGCATATTGTGTCCCGGCTGTTGTGCTCAACAACACATCCAACGTCGTTCAAATATGGTGGTGTCAAGACTGGTGCAAAAAAAAACTTGTGTCCACCAACATCTTCAGCATGAAGTCACTCAAAATCTGTCATGTCAGCATCTCGTTTCCCAACACAGAGATAGTTGGCTTCATGCTCTACAATTGTTGGTGAATTCATGTGAGTTCAAGATTGATGAAGATGATGCAAAAAAACAGGATTCTCATCCCAACTGAAATCTTACCAAACAATTCATTCAACTTAATCCTTATTTCAGAAAATGTTGGTCTTTCAGTTGGGTCCCAGGCCCAACATTCCAGCATCAGAGAGTATCTGTCAAAACAAACAGTTTCATATGTGGTATGTTGGAAAAGTATGAGAGATCTTTATTTGTAAAGAGTGAAATTTCATACAGTTTCTCATTTGAAATCATTGATGGTTTCTCCAGGTGATTGTGTGCTTTCAGGTGGCTGTATAATGCCAGATTGAACACATCAGCAAAGGGAAGTTCTCCAAATGAATAAATCTCCCAAAGCAGAACACCAAAGGACCACTGCAAACACACAAAACCAGCCAGACCAGAGATCACAAACAGCCTATTTCTGATCCCAATCATTGAGTGAGTCTCTGATATTCTCTGTGTCTCTGCTGTTGAAATAGCCCCATTCCCCTTCCATAATATTTCTTCATTTTGACAAAGATTGGAACAAGTGTAACTTACCACATCACTCTTGGTTGAAAACACATCTTGTGTCAGGGATTCAGGACTCATCCACCTCACTGGCCCTTCTGCAGATGTTTCCTGGGTTTTGTAATATTCTTTGTCTTGAACATGTTTTGAAAGTCCAAAATCAGACACTTTCACAATTGACATCTTGTTCAACCTGCAAGTGACACCACCTCGACAAGAACATGTGTTAAACAACAACACAAAGAATTGCACCTCACTATGGGAATAAATGAGATGTTACATGCAGTTTCTGGCAGCCAAGTCACAATGAATGACATTTTCAGCTGCTAAATACTCCATACCATTGACAACACCCAATGAGAAAGAGTGAAGATTGTTTTGATGAAGAATCTGCAATGAACAGTGTTTTTGTTCCTTAACAGGTGTGATGAGTGCAGTTGAATTTCATCGCTCATGGTCTGACTGTTTCAAAGTTTGTGTCAGACCATTATACTGCATCTGGCACTTGAATAGAACACTTGATCTTATCTTACCAATTTGTTTTGTTTCAGGTATTGTTTTAGGTCTGTCATCATCAGAGGCATGACAATGCATGGTTGATCCTCATGAACTGTGACTCCCAGCAGCTTCATCACATTAGGGTGTTTCAATTTCCCCATAACCATTATTTCAGTGAGAAATTCTTCAACCACACTGTTGTCAAATTCAATTGCAGCTGAAAAAAAGATCCTTGGTTGGAAAGTTTTGAGTGTGTTTGGGTTGTGTAGGATTTTGTCAGACATCACTGTCACCCCTCATTCAAACCACCATTTGCTTCATTTTGTCTGCAATGTTTGAACCCAATAATGTTCTTTTGAGGTTGTTCCTCACGTTGCAGTCAAGGAGTCTACACTTCTGTGGATCAACAACCACAAAGAGATTCCTGACCACTTTGCATGTGTGTGGTCAGTGTCCAAGTGGCTGACCACTGTGATAGGGCCACTCATGAATGAAGGTGAGGTCTGTTGGGAATTCATCACCAATTTTTTGTCTTTCAGAGCTTTTACCTGGTCAAATCATGGAGCTGGTAAGTGTACTCTTTAAACAGGTTGAGTCATTTTCTTAGAGGCTAAGGCAAACTGTTGTCCCAGTGTCAATGCTGAAATTTGGGTCTGGGTGTATTCTTGGTGGCCAAGGTTGAGGAAATTAATCTCCAAGTTCCTTATTTGTAATGGAATGGCACATTTCAGTTGATGTGCAACATGAAATGGAGCTGTGGTCATTTGAGGGAGAAGTCTTGCAAAAATACCAAATTATGTTGGGGACCTATCTCATTGCAAATATCTCTTTTGTGGATTTGGGAGCGGTGTCCAATTTTGTGCAGTGCACATGGAGACAGTGTGAAAAATCAAGGCAAATGTTGACTGGGACGAGTTGCTCACTGAAATGGGTGACCAAAATGAGTAGTTCAATTCATAACAACGACCAGGGGTTTATTTTCACCGGACACCATCTGCACACTTCAACCTGTTTCACGAAGCACATCATGCCAACAGAAAGATAATTTGGTTGTATCTTGATAAATTCAATCTGTTTTTACCACAGATACCTATAAGTACACAGCACAAGCTGAAGACAAACAGGCTGATGTGGAGCTGAAATGTTTGCTTTTCATCTTGTGTTTACCTTGGGAATTATATGGCCCTTCTGCAAACACACCTTTTCAGTCACTTTGTTTTGCTAAATTGACCCCCTTCTGTTTGAAAAGCCTGAGGTCCCCAAACTCATAAAAAATAGCAAATTAAAGTGTGTGTGATTGGGGAGGTTTGAGTGATTGGACATTAGAATGTGAGCTGTAAATATGAAGTAAACAATAGAAGCAGTGCTTTACCTTTTTTCTTCTTGATTGCAACAAGCATTTTCATTTTTTTCATCAGATGCAATGAACCAGACCAAACAACAGAAAAATTTCCTGAAAGGAAAGATTCATGCAAGGTTTGAATAACACTGATATCTTCAAACACACACCAGGCACAATTCCTTACCGTGCCCAAGATACTTGTTGAATAAGATTTTTTTGTGGATCAAGCCAACATTGCTTCACTTCGTCTGCCAAGGTATCTTTCAGTTTGAGAACAAGATTTTCCAGACTTGTTCTGCATTCAACTTCATTGCCTGTTCTCAAATTGTTGATAGTGTCTTGTTTTATCTTCTTGAGCATCCTGCAAAAAGGCTTTTGCAAGCATTGTGTTGACACAACAGAAGCAATGAAAATTTCTTGGCTGAAGGCAACAAAAATGTGTGGTGTATTGTGATATGTTGGATTGCTTGCTGTCTCTATTGAGACACACAAATGTGCTGAAGAAGTGTTGCAAATATCCTCAGAAAAGAAGAGATGAAAAAATTCAGATCAGTCTCCCAGTCACATCTGTATGACAAATTTCCTGCTGTTTGATTGCCATTTGTCACATTTTTACTGTTGTCCAAAAGGCACTTGAATGTACATGTAGTTCTCATCACCCTCTCTTTTCTGTCTCTTGTCTCAGAGGGATGGAAATCAGTGTGAGCAAAATCAGAATATCCTCAAATCACCGCGAGCTCCATGGAGCTATTTTTTATTCACACGATGATGGGACAAATGACTGTTGAAAATAATTTCTCACAAATCAATAAGCTGACCAACAAAGTGATGACCCGTTTCAAACTTGTGTGTCAGGGATTGCACCACCAATCCTCTGCAATGGCGACCTGGCCCTGCCTCTCATGTAATCCAACTCGCTGTTTGAAAACCACCCAATATTACCCAGAGAGGAGAAACCAGAGAGGACATCAGCTGGTAGGTGCTGTTTGTAGGTGATTTGAGGAGGTTGCACTGTTCAAGGTTGCAGGCAGCCTCCACCAAAATTATATGCACAGCAGTTTCATGGTCATGATCAGGGTCAATTTGGGATCTTTTGGACATTCTGTGTTCAAATTTGGGTTGAGGATAATGTGAGAGGAAAGAAATGTGAAGTTCAAATTTTTGGGTTCTGTAGGTTGAGAAGTTCAAATTTGGAATGGCTGAAAATTTGTAATATAATTGCACAAACTGGTCCATATTTCCGAAAGTACAAATATTTGATGAAAGAAGTTGTTGATAAATGTAGTGTATAGATTTGTCAATGGTTATTAAATGGTTTTTAGTTGGGATCAAAAGGAGGGTTCAAATATCAAATTTTATGAAAGTATTCAAAATGGCTATTTGGGTATGAGATAGATTCATTTGTGTATAATATGGCATGCAATTTTTCAGATTTTTTTTTGTGAATTTCAGTATGTATTTGGATACATTTTAAATGAAATGTGAGGCATGCAAATGTGAAAAATGAGACTGTGTAAAACTGTTCACAAAAAAATTTGGAATAGAGTTGGGTTCATCTATGTGTAGGAATATTAGATTTTTCATTCTTGTAACTTTCTATGCTTTCAAAACTGATTGTAACAGAGTCCCCAGAGAGATTTGACTTCAATGTGAACAGACCATTGTGGGCGTGTCAAGATGCCAGCCACGAGGAAAAGACACATTCAAAAGCATTTTGCTTGGTGTTTTGAATGTATCTGGCCTAAATTATGCTTCCACAAATATGATGTAAGAACAATAAAATCAAAGTTTCAGGGCAGACACTGCTTCAACCAAAGTTGCAGACCTTTACCTTGTCATGAAAATGACAAGTGCCAAAACAGAAATGGAAACACTTGTTATGATGAGAACCAGCTGGGAGTTGGAAATCGGTTTGGCCAGAAGAGTTTCTCGAGAGCTGCCAAAACGAATGTTGCTTTTCACAGTTGTGTCAGTTGAGTTGCCCTCGTCTGGAAAGAAATGATATGTTTGACCAGGGGAGGTGGGTGAGACACTTCAAAGTTGTGATGATGAAAAAGGGGCAGAACGAATCAGGCTGTTGTCATTTTCAATGTTGACAACCTTTTGTGCCATTGTCTTTGAACACTGTCAGTTTTGTCTGTTTCATTTACATGCATTGCAATCATTACCTATCCACACTTTTTTCTGCGTCCACGTCCCTGTGGTTTCACAAGTGATAAAAATGTTTTGTTGACCAGGGCAACTGTAGATAATAGAAGTCCCAGGGAAGTAAGGTCCATTGTATGTTGATTCATATCGTACACACAAGGCCACACCACCTGGTTCTGGACACACACCTGTGTAATTCAGAACAAATCACACGAGATCAATCAAGCAGACCAATGACTGAGCAAACTTCAGCTGCACAGGACACGTGACTGAGAAACATTCCCTCCCACAATGGCATTAACCATCACAAAATCTCCATAGGAACCTGTCAAAATCATCCTTGCACATGAACTTGAGTAACACCAGAAGAACTTACAAAAACTTTTCGCTGCTCAGTTTGATTGAGGCAATTGATGTGATTTTACCACTCTACTCTTCTGGGAAAAATAACAATAATAATAATGTGCACCTTACCTGGGTTTCCACACTGAAGGTCATTCCACTCCCCTGCATGACTACATCTGGGACGATACGCGTTTGTGAAGGAATGAGTGTACCATAAGATAGTTTTGTGCTGCTCCTCGTATTTGAGCCAGCACAAAGAGCTACAGTTCCAATAAAAAAGATTGATGGGTTGGTATGACATACCCAGCTGAAGAGGGTTGCGGGGCAGGTTGAGAAATGTTTCAGGCTTCAGACTTGTCAGGCTGTTACCACAGAGATTAATTAGCTTGATGGAGAGGAGATGATCAAAGGCTCCATCTTCAATGATGGAAATTTTATTATTGCGAAGCGACAGTTCCTCAAGCTTGTGCAGTCCTGTGAAGAATAATGATCCAACAACAGAAACATTGTTTGAGGCTAAGTTCAGTATTTGTAGTTTCTTCAGCATCATGAATGATCTTGGGTGAATAATGGAAATTTCATTCGAACCAAGTGACATTTCTACAAGGTTATGCAGTCCCATGAATGCTCTTTCCTCAATCAATGAAACTTTGCTGGCTTGGAGGTTCATTTTTGTTTGGGTGTTTTGTCCTGCAAAGGACTGATTCAGAAATGCAGAACTGTTGCCCCTGAGTCCTGCAAAGGATCTTGATTCAATTACAGACAGTTTGTTCCTGTTGGGGTAAAGAATTGTCAAGTTGTTTAGTGATCTGAAAGATCCAGGCTCAATGACAGAAATATTATTGTGGCTGAGATAAAGTTTTTCAAGCTTGTTTAAACCTGTGAAGTGTCCCATCTCAATCTGAGAAATTTTATTTGTTTGAAGCTCCAGTGTTTTGAGATTGTGCAGATCAGCAAATGAGCTCAGCTCAATAACTGAAATATTATTCTGCTCAAGACTCAGATATGCAAGGGTGTTCAGTCCCAAAAAGTACCTGTTTTTTATCACAAACAATCTATTGCAACAGAGAAATAGTGTTGCAAGGTTGATCAGAAGTAGGAAGGATCCAGACTCAATTACATCAATCTTGTTGTGATTCAAATTCAATGTGACAAGGTTTGCCAGCCCTGTAAATGACCCATTGTTTATCACAGAAATATTATTACAATTCAGAGACAGATTTGCAAGCCTGCTCAGTCCAATAAAGGAAGCTGGCTGAGTCACCAAAATATTGTTCTCATGAAGCCACAGCATTGTCAGCCTGTTCAGTCCAGCAAGTGATTGTGGCTGAATCGCAGCAATTTTGTTCTTGTTGAGGTGGAGATTTTTAAGGGAGTTTAGTCGTGCAAACAACCCTGGCATAATCACAGAAATATTATTGCCTGCCAGTGACAGAATTACAAGGTTTGTCATTCCAACAAATGACTCTGTCTGAATTGTAGAAATTTTGTTAAAATTGAGGAAAAGGTGGGTTAGTGTGTTTAATCCAGAAAATATTTCCCCTTTTAGTTGAGAAATCTGATTCCTTGACAGAGAAAGGGATTCAAGTGTGCCCAATCCATGAAAAGCTGTATCTGCAATGGCAAGAATGTCATTTCCATCCAATATGAGATTCAGGCATTGAGATAAATTACCAAAAACTCCTGCAGGAAGGGAAGTGATTTGATTTTCTCTCAAATCTACTTCAAGAGCCTCAGCAGGAATGTTTTGTGGCACTTGTACCAGGTTCCACCATGTTTTGAAGAAGTATCTCTGGGCAGTGTACTCATTTCTGCAAGACCACTCCCTTGTGCAGGCAGCGTCTGTGCGTGTATCCCTAATCAGCAGACCAATGACCAATGCTACAAAGCAAGGAAAGGGTACTTCAGTGGAATTCATCAATGGTCATGAGGTGCTCACAGAGAAAGTGACATATTGGGCTGTTATTCCTGCTTTCTCAAGAGAACAGGCTTGCATCCCTTCACATGTTTTGATTGAAGTCAGCGAATCCACATGGTCAGTTTTCAGAGACTTCCCTTTGCACAAGAAGCACAAGTAGTCAGTTTCGCAACAGATATCAAGTTTCAGCTGCAATTGGTGGAAAGGCCTCAATCCAGATGAGGCTTGAATCCACAGGAGTTTTCCAAAGTGAGGTTGCAATGCAGGTTGTTGAAACAAGTGCAATCATAAGTTCAACATGGAAAATAAAACATAAAATGTTTGCCTGAGAGGCAGCCTCTTGAACAGAGAAAAACAAACAAGATAAATGCATTGTTTTGATAAATATATTCCACATTCAGCAAATTGCTAATTTTGAAAAGAATTCTTTTTCAACTGGCCACAGTCCTGTGTTCTACTTCTATGTCTTTGCTCTGGTCTGTAAACAGGCAAATCTCACTCGTGGTTCGTTCTGTCTGGTAGAGAAACTCACATTTGTACGTGTTTTGACAAATCACACAATGTGATGTTTTTACCTTCCGTCTGTTCATGACGACAAACAAGCAAAAGCCCAGAAGAAAAATTTGCTTCAACAGCAGTGTTACGCTCCGGAGGACACTTTTTGCTTGCAAACATCTCACAAAAAGATGCAAGCATCAGGTTGTTCGAGGAAAACTGCATTGAAACGCCCAGCAAGCTGATGTGATGAACTTTTCTGTAGGCACAGACTCAACTGCAAAACACTCACAGGATTGTTTTGCCTGACAACGTTTTATGCTGGTGTGCTTTCATAACAAATGAATGTTTTTGCACAGTGATTTGCCCAAAGTCCAAATGCAATGTTCCGCTTCATCCTGTTTACTGTGACATAACGTTCATCTGAACACGTAGATCTATGGGAAGTTGCAGGTTGTGTTTCTGTTTGGACACAGAATGTTGCATCAACAGGTTTTGCCGTACACAACTGCAGGCGTCCTTGTTGTAGCTTTGGTGGATCTGCTGGTTTTGAAGCCAGGTATAAGAGCTGCGTGTGTGCGCAAGTCATCCTGCAGAAAGGAGGACCAACCTGTGAATAAAGGGTTCCAGAGAGCCTGCTGTTGCCTCACTGAGATACCACATGACATTCCCACTGATACTCTGAATGTTAATTTGAAAGGAAATGCTATTTTGTCTCTTGCTGCCAGAGTCTTCATGAATTTATCTCAGTGCCTAAGTCTCAGATTGGAAGAAAATCAAATTTGCTCCATTGAAATTTTTGCATTTTGCGGACTGATATCACTTGAATCTCTATCTCTGGAGAAGAATAAAATATCTGTCCTGAAGGAAGGATTCTTTTCTGGACTGAACAACCTGAATCAACTGTTGCTCAATTTTAACACAATTTCTGCAATTGAAGCAGAAGCCTTCACTGGACTCTGCAACCTTCATATCCTGCAGCTGACCAACAATGATATTTCTGTGTTTGACATGCAGCCATTCACTGGACACAATCACCTCACAAAACAGTATCTGGCATGTGTAGGAGAAGCTAGTTTGTGCAAACCTAGGACCCAGTTGGGAAATTTCACAGAACAACATGCACAATTCAACAGTATCTCTGCTGTGAAGGTGGGATCTTTTGAAGGACTAAGTAAACTAATAAACTTGTTTTTAAATAGCAACATGATTTCTGTGATTACCCCAGGCTTGTTCACAGGACTGGATTCCCTTGAAAATCTCAAGCTCCAGGAAAATAGAATATCTATCATTGAACCAGGATCATTTGCAGAACTGATCCACCTGAAAACATTAGATCTGGGTGCAAATAATATTTCTGTCCTTGAGCTGGGGTGCTTTTCAGGGTACTACAAACCAATTCAACCCAGGCTGAGATCCTTTGCTGATATGAATAGAACAGAAGCATCACACCTCACAAGCAACCAACTTTCCCTTATTGACCCTCGGTCTTGTCCACAGCATAGGAGACTGAGAACACGGACCCTAACGCTCGACAAGAATAAAATTTCTGTGCTTCACAACGGCTCGTTCGCAGGACTGAGTAACTTAACCTGCATCTCTCTCAGTCAAAATGAAATTTCAATAATTATATCAGGATGCTTTATTGCACTGAAAAATCTGCTTCTCCTCTATCTTGACAACAACAAGATTTCTGCAGTCAAATCAAGATCCTTCACTGGTCTGACCAAACTGTCCTTTCTCTCACTTGAATCCAATTGTGTTTCTGTGGTTGAGTCTGGAGCACTCACGGGGCTCAGCAAACTTAAAACACTGTGGATCTGCAACAATTGCCTTTTGGTGCTTCAGTTTGGATTCCTCAATGGCCTGGGGAACCTGCAGTCTCTAGAACTCGAGCACAGCAAAGTTTCTCTTATCAAGTCAGGATCATTCAAAGGTCTGAAGAAGTTGAGGATTTTGTTCCTCACTGGAAACAGTATTTCTACCATAAAGAATGGATCATTTGAAGGACTAAACAACCTTGACACACTGAATATGTGTCAAAGCAAAATTTCTTCCATTGAGCCAGGGTCCTTCAGAGGTCTGGAATGTCTACGTGTACTGAAGCTGTCTGACAATGAGGTTTCCTTTGTTGAGTCGGGTTCCTTCACTGGACTCACAAAACTAATACAACTATCATTCAGTTCCAATAGAATTTCCCTGATTGAGCAAGGATCTTTCACACCACTGAATAACCTTTTAGTGCTCCACCTGAAAAATAACAAAATGTCAACAATCAAAGCAGGATTATTTGCAGGACTAAACAAGCTGCTAAAACTGTCTCTTTATGAAAACAAACTCACTGGTGTGGATAATGGAGCCTTTGATCATCTCTACTCCATCAAGATGATTGATTTGCGCAGCAACAGACTCACAACACTGGAACCATGTGTATTCATTGAGCTGCCCCGCCCTCCACTACAGCTGAAACTGAGCAGCAGTGTAAATCACAAGAACCAATGGAATTGTAGTTCCCTGTGCTGGCTGAAGCATGAGGAGCAACATAGAACTGTATCAATGGTTCTGGCTCGCCAGGACTTGGTTCCCATATGTGCTCACGGAAGTGACTGGCATTCCCTGCAATGTGGTGATCCAGGTGAGCTTTTCTTCTTGATGATGCCTTGATGTATGTTTTCATGATGTTTGGGAAATGTGGAAAAATCTTTGCTGGCCCATTTCAATGATATATAACTTGTTTTGAATTGGACAGGTATTTGTCCAGAACCAGGTGGCCTGCCATTCTGTGCAAGGGTACCATCAAAAGACATCGGGCCGTACAAAGCAGGACAAGATGTCATCTACTCCTGTCCAGACGAAAAGTACTTTGTGAAAACTTGTCACACCACAGGGAAATGGACTCTGAACCAAGTATGGGCAGGTGATCAGGTTTCTAAAACATCTGAAAAAGGAGACACAATTTATTGGCATTGCTCATGTTTCACAAATGTGCACAACAGTTGCAGACCAAGAAAGGCTGCTTGCTTTCTGTCCAAAATAAATGTGATGTTCCTTGTGTTGTAACAGTCCAAATCTATGTGAATGATGTTCTGGCAATTCCTGTTTTTTTTGTGTACATTGAGGATACATTTTTGGCCAAATTCAATGTCAATTCTTTTTCAGAAAGGGACAATTCAACACATGTAGATATGACCACATTCTCTGAAACTTATGGCACCACAGAAACCATCCATGATAACCAACCTGAATTCATCTTTTGGATCATTGTCATCAAAACTAGTGTTTTAGTTGCTGTTGTGGCACTTGTTGTTTTCATAAAAAGGTAATGTTTGTTTGGAATTTGAGTGATAGACCCAATGGACAGCATAAGAGAGTCACACCATTTGTCATCCATTTGTTGAAGAAGAAAAGAAAACAATTGCTTCTTGGCTTCATGCTTGGCCAGGTCGAGTTACGTCATTTGTCCTGATATGTTCCAAAACTTCAATGATAAAAAATCAAAATATTTCTTCATTTGCACCCCATGCAAGTTCAATTTATCTCCTGCGAAATAAATTTGTTCCAGTTTTTCACTGCAAATGAGAAGGACACAAATGGGTGGCTCAATTCGCTTGTCTGGCAAAAGACATGCGAGCAGAACCATGCGTAACCAGGCAAAAAGGGTGAATAAGAAAACAACACACGATGCAATAGTTCAGACAGAGCTGCTGTTGTGGGGCATGGCCTTCATGGCGTTCTTTTTAAATGACGGTGCTTTTTTGCAACTGGCGTTATGTCTTTTGTTTGTACAGGGAACACATAAAATCAAATCAAATGGCACTGTATTGTCTTTGCAGAAAGTGCATAAACCCTAAGAACTCGCACGGGCTTGCTGGTGTCTCAACTGATGCTCAGAACAGCACATCCCTGGAAAAACTGACTCAAAATCTCAGAAATGATTTGGCAGAACAAGTCAAACAATGTTGGATTGAACCCCAAAGAATCAGTTTCGAAAAATATCTTGGGCATGGTACAAATTTTGGAGATATTTTCCTGTTTTCAAGACAAAGGAAGAAAACTGCCATCCAAACCAATGGTCCTTTCTTGCAGGGAATTTTTCAACGGTTTGGTCTGGCGTATTGCAATTGTCGGGAAACCGTGAAATCAATGTTGCAATCAAGAAGAGGAAAGGTAAATTCAACAATATCTTTGAACAATGAATCCTCAGATGGAAGAAAATAACATCAGAATCCCGTTTCCAGAACAAATCATGAATGATGTTGTGTTGTGTTGTCTACCTTTTCTGCAAAAATTGAAAATTACACCATCAGATTACTGAACTGGTTGCTGCCCAACCTTTCCATTGTGATGAGCAGGACATGTATGGGGAGACAGTCTGGATCCATGGGTGGGGATGGGGAAAACAAATGAGGAATTTGAAGTCTGAGGCACTGAAAATTATGCTACATTGGATGTCAACTTTCCCACACATTTTTGCTGGGCCATCACAAGTTGCACTCTTTCCTGTCAGACACAGAAAGGGATGTTGAATTTTTGTTTAAAATTGTGGCCCATTGTTGTCTTAATACCACCTGAATCAATGATTTTTTCAGGGAAATTTGGGGAGAAGTTTGAAGGATTTCTGAGGAAGTGAAAAGGAACAGAGGAGGTTGAATTCCACATAAAGAAAGTTGAAGGTCAGGGTTTGCATGCAGAGCCACAAAATGCCAACTAAGTGGGACCCAAAGCAAATTATAAGCACACACTCAGTGCAGTGATGGTCCAAATGTTGCACAACTTCGCACAACCCATTTGTGGCTGCTTACAGTTGAAGTTGAATTGGACAACACCATGGTTGAAGAGTTTCTCGGTGAAGTCGTCATCATGAGAAAGTTTGAACACCAGCGTGTCATGAAACTACTGGGAGTTACAGTGCATGAAGACAGACCCTGTATTGTCTTGCCTCTGATGACAACTGATCTCAAACACCATTTGAGACAAAATGAAATGGTTTGTTTTGCCACACCAATGTCTTGTGAGAGCCAGTTTCTAGTTGAGCTTTTGTTTGTATGGCAATGGCAAACTCACCTGAGAGGTAGGCCCACTTATTCCTTTGACCTACTTGTTTTACGGTACTGCAGATCCTACCTGAAGAGAGACTCCACACATTTTCACTGGGAGCTGCACATGGCATGGAGTACTTGGCTGATCAGAACATTGTTCATCGTGACTTGGCTGCCAGAAACTGCATGTGAGTTCTCAAGTGTTCTTGGTTTCTCAATGGGTACAAAATTTTATACCCCCCAAGTTTTATTTGCAGGTTGGATAAAGAGTTAATTTTAAAAGTTTCTGATTTTGGACTCTCAAGAGATATGAAAGATAAGGAATATTACAAAACTCAGGACACTTCAATAGAATTACCAGTTCGATGGATGAGTCCAGAATCCTTTGCTGAATTCACATTCACAACAAAGGGTGATGTGGTATTTTGAATTTTTGTGTTGCATCTTTTCAAATATTTGTCACAGACCAGCACCAATCTGGTTGGTACAAAGACACATTCATGACAGATTGTGTGTATGATGACTATACAACCAACCCATTCTTTTCACAGTGGTCCTTTGGTGTTCTGCTTTGGGAGATTTACACTTTTGGAGAACTTCCATATGCTGATGTGTCCAACCTGGGTTTGTTTGACCATCTGAAAGCACACAACCATCTGAGGAAGCCACTGATGCTGAACAATGACAAACTGTAATTTGTTTTTTTTTTGTATTTTTAGCTTTTGTATCTGTTGTATCTGTTTGAAGCCAGATATGTTTTGTTCTTTGACAGATACTCTCTGATGCTGGAATGTTGGGCCTGGGACCCAACTGAAAGACCCACATTCTCTAGAATAAGGATGAAGCTGAATGAACTGTGTTGAACCTATTTCCTGAAGCATATTTTCACCATCGTTGTCTCCAGTAAAAGACATGAACCACAGAAAGGGACCTATAAATTGTGCAGTAAGTATCAGAGAAAAATTCTTGAAACATGGTTCCAAGAAATGTGTGAAGGTGTGGAGGTGCATGTGGATCAAGTTGTTCACATGGAGCAGAATAGACAGGCAAACTCTGAGCCATTGCACATCTGTGTTTCAAATGAGGTGTATGTGCAGGATCAAATTTAAACTTTTGACATTTTGCCTCCACATGGGCATTCTCTGTGACCTTCTTGTGCTTTCTGTGAGTGTTCTGGCATTTGTTGTCAAAATGCAATAAAAGTAGTCAGAAGACAACATCATTTTGGTGTTTGGATCTTGAAATTAGTTCATGGATTTCAGTGTTTGGCCCCTCATGCCACGAATTTGGTTCATGGTTTTTTGAAATTTCTGGCACAACACTTCTGGGTCGGGATTTTGGTACAAATTATCAATGGTCCAAAAACACCTTTGGTCGTGTTAGTGCCGGAATCTTATGAGAACAAACCAGAACGTCTGTGAATTTTTAGTGCAAAAAGAAAACTGGTTTTGGGGTCGCCAAGTGAATAGCAGGCCCAACATGTGTGCCTCCACTTCTTTCTCAGTCTCAGTCTCCGTTCAGTTCTGAGTCTGAGTGCCACTGAAAAGTGTGGAGCCTTTTCTTCTGAGTGCCACTTTCAGAAACTGACAGCTGTTCAGCAACTAGTTACTTTTCTATTTCAATGAGAAGCAGGGAAGCCGTGGGTCAAATTCACCAGGTTTTCGCGTTGGTTTTTCCACTGGCAAAGAGCACTGGGATCAACAAAGACACCTGACCTGACAGCTTTGTAAAAGACACCAGGAACAGGCAAAGGCGTTTTGCCCCACATGGTGCAGTTGAGATCACACCCGATCTGCCCTTTCTGGCTCTCAGTGTGTCATACAGCAGCCCAGAACGAAGTCAGCTCCTCCCCCCCCAAAGTTTATCTTTTGGTTGGGCATCACGGGATGGGGATGAACTTTGCACAACAACATTTCAGGTCAGTTGGAACGCCTCAGTGTCTGAGTAGATCTACGGATGCATGACGTCTCAAAAATACACTGAGCTTGTGCAGCCGAACCCGTGAACAAAGGGTCCGGTGTGTGGGGCCAAACTGGTCTCGCATCCAAATTTGCGTTTGAGAGAATCATCTGTTTACTGACAGTGTTGACTGAGAGGAGGCGGTGGTAGGGAAATGAGAAATGGGAGAGTACAGTGCACATTGTGGAGAGCATTCCACTGGAGAAGTTCCTGTATTGTGCCAACTGCCAAAGTGAAGAAAAAACATGTTGTGATCTGACGAACGTCGCAAGCGACACAATAGAATTTGTTCAAATTGAATTCAAATTTGAAGAAATTTTTTTTCTTGAACAGAGGACAGGTTTGGCTCACACACCCATTGTGACAGATTTTCCTCTGACAGGCCAACAACGTGTGGGACGCGTTGGCTCATCACACCGGTGTGTGAATCCTCACCTGTCGAGCCATGCAATGCAATTTCGTGAGCAAACATCTTGGGGATCAACTCAAAGAATGGAGGTCTTCGTGTTCAGGTGATTTCATTGTTGCTTCAGGTGCGAGAGAGAGTCACTCAATCAGGTCTGTGTTTGCTAGTGTTCGCTGCTCGGGATGCTGAGTCCAATTCCAACTCAAACACCATGAGAGGAACTTGAGATCTCTGAAGAAATTGCTCTTCTTCTCGTGTCATGTGTCATGCCACAGATTTTGCTCGTTGAAGCACGGCTAACATGGGAGGCAGAATACAAAGTCCAACCAATCAGACGTGGACTATGATACAAACAAATTCTGACACTTTTCAGTGAAGAATAATCAATGTGAATGCCACATGAACGATACAGTGTAAAAATAATTCCCTGTCCAGTGATAGGTGGAAAAATAAGCACGTGCTGAACTTGGAATATGACGCCGGATTTTCATATGGCCACTGGAGGCAGTAAAGCCTTCAGCATCCTCTTCTTTTTGGTTGGTGTCTCCTTTTGGCTAGCTGCAGCACAGACTGAGACAGTCACTGGAACCATCACTGAAGACATGAATTTTTTCCACAGGAAACTGAATAAAATTCCTGTCTTGGCAGCCACTATAAGTTTTGATGTGAGCTTCAACTTTGAAATCAACAAAGATGCCTTTGCTACTATGGATATTTATACCAGAGAAGAAGACAGGAATTTTGAGAACACCTGTTCTGCAGATTCTTTTGGGCAACTGAGGAATGAGGATTTGCACCTTTCAATTAAAGACAGGGCCTACAGGAATTCAAACTGCTCCTTGAATAGTGATGATTTCATCAGGTGTTATGGAGATATCCCAGTGCAGGATTTCCAGCCAACCTACTTCTCATTTTCATTTGGATTTCCCTGTCATTCTTTCTTTAACACTTCACTTCATCTTACACTGAAGGGATTGCAGTACAAAGTTTCTATTCAACCTCAAACTGAGACTCCAAAGTGTATTGAGGTCCAGCGTCGACACACTAACCCTTGTCAGCACACTAAATACACATCCGTGCCCAGTCTTGTGGGTAACATTGACATTCTTGCAAGGAGCAATCCAATTCGACATTGGATACAGTTTTTCAAAAAGCTATTGCCAAATTTGCTTTCATCATCTGTGTTTCCTTGTCACAAGTATTTTTTTGAAATGCTTTGCCATGTTGTACTTCCAAAATGTGATCCAGCTTCAGGGTACACAGAACATGTGTGCCAAGAGTCATGCTTTGAGATGTTGGATGCATGTTGGGACACCTTCCTTGCTACAGCTGAACTGCTGGTGACTGAAAATCCAGCAGCAGATACTTTGCATATTGATCTTGATGATTTCAAAAAGTCAGTGAAACAAATTGAAATAGCTAACTGTGGATACTTACCCTCATACAACAGCAGCCCTTCATGCATCCATTGGCAAGTTCTATGCAGAAAGCCTCCCATTGTGAACAATATGAAAATTGATCAGATTGTTGGTTTGCAACATCAGGGACAATTTCTGGTAAATTCTGCAGTTGTGTACTCTTGTATCAGTCCTGATCTAGAAATGGCAGGAAACAACACCATTGTGTGTCTCTACAGTGGTGAATGGTCTGAATTGTCAACATGTTCAGCAATGGCGATGAGTCCTGAACCAATAGTTGTCACCATATATTCTGTTCCCATTGTCATTTTGGTTGCAGTTTGTGGTTCCTATCTGGTCAGGCCCAGATTCAAGAGAAACAAAGAATTTGATGCTTTTGTGTGCTACAGGTTTGATACTGAGAATGAGTTTGTCATGGAGGAACTTATTCCAAAACTGAGTGCCAAATATGCTCTGAATATACATTCAATAGACTTTACACCTGGCACAAACATTCATACAAACATTTTGAGGGCAATTGAGTCAAGTAATTGTGCTATCATTCTGGTATCAAATGGATTTTTAGACAGTCCATGGTGCAGGCAAGAATTTGAAATGTGCTACAATGAAACAAAAAAAGACAGAGCTTTCAAACTTCTTGTCATTCTAATGCAACCAACTGGCGAGCTGAATCTGTCCCAAGAAGGCTGTGCTCTTATCAATTATTTTCTGACAACAAATACATACTTGGAGTGCAATGACGAACACTTGTGGAAAAAAATTGAAAAGCATTTCAGAACAGTGAGAGGGGTGACACAAAACAAGGGACAGAAGAACTGTGAGGCTTCAGAAGAGGAGACAGAGGTGTTTCTTGAGGCAGAAACTGTTTTATAAACAACAACAGAAAACTTCATGCTGAAAACTTGTGCGCATTCAAAATAAGAAAAATGTGGAAGCAAGCGCATATTTCGGTAAACAAACGAAATCGCGACCAGCATGTTGAGTGTTGTGCTTGTGCAAACTTCTTGAGAAAAGGCCCATTCTACTTCCTGCTCAACGCGCGTGTCGTCCGTACTGCGGATTCAACTGTAATGACGAGACACTTGTGGAAATTAGGTGCGGCGCTGGAAGGTGCTTCTCCTGCTCCATTTCACAAAGTCATACACAACTTTGCCCTGACAAAGAGTGATATCAATTGTTTCAGGAGAGTTGCAAACGTAAGTTCAAGAGATGTAGTTTCGACTGGTGGACTCCTATATATCTTTAAATATGACAAGACACTTCCACAGCATGCACCGAACTGTTGACCATATGTGTGCGAAAAGTATACCTTGGCTGCCCTTCTTCAACATGTTGAAATCTAAATGCGAATAAAACTTTTGCGCCCTGCCACGACCCTGGATCCGCGCGAAGCTCTCACAGCAATAGAAACGTTTCCTTGAGGAAGAGCTCTCAATGTGTCTCGCCAATGGCATTTTGTACTTTGGATGTTCAGGTTTCACAGACCACCCTGCCAGGAACCGCAAAGCCATTCGCGTGCGGATTTGCATGGATCTAATTTCAGTGCGGAAAATTCCGACACCAATGGGTGAAACGGTTCCTTTCAAGAAACTCACAACGGAACAAGAACACAGATCATTGCAGACTTCCAGTGTTTTGGATTTGCAGGTATTTGTTCAGGACATGTTATTTGTGGTTTGTATTTTGATTTGTTTGGAGCGAGCAGAGACTGAGACGGTGACAGGAATAATCACCGAAGACGTCAAATTTTACCATAGGAACCTGAACACATTTCCTGTATTGTCAGCAAAGATCACCTTTGAGGTGAGCCACAATTTCAGCAGCCTGGTGAAAGTTATAATTGATGTCTACACCAGAGAGAAAGATATAAATTTTGAGAGGAACTGTTCAATGAATTCATTTGGGCAGTTGAGAAATGAGGCTTTGCATCTTTGCATGAAAGAACCTGGGTATAAAAACCTGAACTGCTGGAGACAAACTGGTACATTGAAATGTACTGGTGATCTGATTATTCAAGATTATATTCCAACACTGTTCTCATTTTCATTTGGATTTTCTTGCACTGACAATACTTCACTTCAGAATTCACTAAAAGGACTGGAATTCAGGATCACCTTTGATTCTGAGACCAATGCTACAACTTGCACTGAGATACAAAGGAGTCACATTGGTCCATGTAGTCAATTCACAAATCTCACATCTTTCCCTACTCTTGTGGACAACAGAGATATATCAGCAATAAACTTCTCAATTTCCTTTGATTTTAATGACATAAAAGAGTGGTTGCCAAGCATACTTCCCTCATCTGTCTTTCCTTGTCACAAACACATGTCCCAAATTTTGTGTCATTCAGTTTTTCCACAATGTCATCCAGCCTCACAATATGTGGAACATGTGTGCAAGGAGTCATGTTTGGAGTTGGTAGATGCCTGTTGGGATGCCTTGCTTCTTGCTGCTAAACTCCGTGAAGCTCACAAAACATTGCCGGGACCCAATTTACAGGCATTTATGTTTGCTCTTTACAACCAGTTGGCCAGAAAAACAACTGGTGGATTGGGTGACAAGTTGGAGGAAGAAGAATCCAGTCCAATCAACAAATCAACCTTTATGGTTGACTTGTTCAATTGTGATTACTTACCATCCAGACACAGCAATATTCCTTGTTTCTACAAACAAGTTTTCTGTGAAAAACCTGCTGCTCTGGAAAATATGAACATTGTCAACATTGTTGGTTTGAATGACAAAGGAAAATTCCTTGTCAATTCAGTAGTCAAATTCTCATGTGATGATGAAAATATCCCAATGGAGGGGAATCATACAATCATTTGTCATTTCAGTGGAGAGTGGTCTGAAGCCCCAAAATGTGTGACAACTGTGATGAGTCCAGTTCCAATTGTTGCAGCAATCTTTTCTGTTCCTTTCATGGTGCTGTTTGCTGTTTGTGTGTTGCATATTTTCAAGCCAAAACCTGAAAGGAACAGGACATACAATGCTTTTGTATGCTATAGATTTGATGCAGAAAACCTTTTTGTGATGAATGAGCTGAGACCAAAATTGTGTGCTGCTTACAATTTGTGTTTTCATTCAATAGACTTTACACCTGGCATAAGTATTTTTACAAACATTTTGAATGCAATTGAAGCCAGCAATTGTGCTATCATATTGATTTTCAATCAATTTTTGGAGAGTAAATGGTGTAGAGATGAGTTTCAGTTTTGTTACAATGAATCCAGAAATGATCCAGCCTTCAAACTTTTGATCATTCTCATGGAGCCTTTTAAAGATCTGAATCTTTCTGTAAAATCTTGCAGTTTGATAAAACACTTTCTTGCAACAAACACTTATTTGGAATTCAATGATGCACATTTGTGGACAAAAATTGCAAAGGATTTCGATAGAGTTCGTGGCAAAAGACACAGAATGAGACACAGAAACTTTCAGGAAACTGAAGAGGCAGAAACACTTTTTGTTGAGGAAGCAGAGACTGTGCTGTGAAAGAATATTTGCTGCCACGAATTCATCAAGAACAAAAGGGAATGCGCAAAATTGCATACCGTGAAAAGGCCCAAAATGTTTTTTTTATGTACAATTTTTCAGGGTGGTCAATGAAGACCAGGACAAAACAAAGCGGTACATGTTTGTCAGTTTGCGCTTCCAACAGACATTTCTCAATCCAGAACAAAACAACGACTTCCTTACTGTGATGCTTGACTGCCTGTTGTTCGGTGAACTCATTTGTTGTTTGAAATGTTGTGTGGAGATTCAGTCATTGTGTAGACAGAGAAAGATATATGCAAGCTCAGTATTGGTGTTTTTGTCTGTTTCTTGAAGCGTCCTCGTGCATGCTGAGTCTTGTTCTCACTGTATCGCACAACTTTCCACGTGCAAGCCAAAGATCCTGTGCCACACCTCACCAGTGGACGTGGCCAGGGGACGGGGTGACCGATGACCTCAGGGTTGGGGAAGAATCATCAGGTCCAAACAGTTGACTTGCCAGATAGAGCGTCGTATCGCTCAAAGCCAGCCCAAAACACAACGATGAGATCGGACATCCCCCCCCCCAAAAAGCACAGTCCGCTGTGAAGTGGTGAATCTGAACATCTCTGGAATAATCAGGACACTGCAGACCTGTGTGGAAAGCTAACGTTTGTTTTGCACCCTGGATGCTTTGGCCCCCAGCCCCCTGCCCTGGATCCCTCGTGCCATATGCGTTCAGCCTTGTAAAACCATCAGCCATCTGGCATAGCATCCATGAAATGGGATGCCGCTTCTAGTTCTCTGGCGTGCACGGCATTGCATGTCAATTCTACTCTTTTGAATATTTAATGCAAAAATTGACCTCGTAGACCTCGTTGAGGTACATATACCAGAAACTTCCCTTATTGAAGCAAACAAATATTGATACTGTCAATAAGGGTGTCAAAGGTCTGATGACGGAGTGGAATCCACGCCAAGTACCAGTTATCACAGAGGGAAACCAGGGGCAGATCCCAGGGTGGTGCCACGATCAACTTTGTTGTGCGATACATGCCCCTTTCAGGTAGAACATCCAGTACACTCTGGTTGGGTAAACCTGGCTCAGTTGAAAGTCTCGGCTTGTTCGTGGTTCTGCTTTCTTTGAGGAAAATGACCACACGCTGTCAAAAAAGATTGCATGGTCCGAGCAGGGTGGCAGCCAGATTTTGCGTCCCCCTGTGGTCGCCCGCCCCCTCCCCACCAGTTAACCCTCCAGGAATTGTTCCACCAAAGTCATGTTTTTATCAGTGTTCACCACACACGCACTGGCTCGGAGAACAGTGACTCTTGTTCAAGCAAAACAACAGCTCAAATTTCATGAGCTCAACATCAGGTTCCCCTTTTTGCAAGTTTGTGTTTTGCCTCTGAGGTCCCGATGTTCCTTTGTTCTCATGATACGCGGTTGAATGCCCCGATGTGACCCTGGATCCGCTCGAGCTTCGCGAAGATCTTCAAATGTCAACCCGATTCTAAGAGAAAACATTTGCAAGCAAACAAGGAAACATTCTGTCTGCTTGAGAAGCCAGTGGATCCAGGGAGTCACGCATTCATGGTGCCACCAAATATCTGTATCAAGATTTCAATAATGGGTACAAGTACCATTATTTTTCCGTTAAAGTCAAGAGTAATTTTCGAGGTTTGTGTCATGGTCCCCCCCCTGGGGGTGGGCTGAACCTCCTCAGCCAAACCCTGGATCTGCCTCAGCATTTGAGTTGGTTGGTCAGAGAGCGAGGAGGGTACTGGGTCCTGACATTTACCCAGTGAACAAAAAGTCTTCTTTCGCATATTGACGTAAATAATATTTTCCGTATCCGTCAGCAAGAATATTGCCCATTTGAATAATACATGAAGGTACTTCACCACTGAAAAGTACAAAAAGGCCACTGGTGCTGCATCCTTTGCTTTCGATGATTCAGACACCAAAGGGAAATAATAGATCTGCAGACAATAGGGAGTTTCAGCAGAATTCGCTGACGTACACGTTGACACACCCTGTCTCCACAATGATAAAGTCTACGTTCTGTGAGGTGCTATATATTTGCAGAACGTAGGTTTTGTCATTTTCATGCCACAGTGCAACCTAGCTCAAACTTTCAAAATCTTTTGTTTTCATCTTGTTCAAATTGCGTTCAAGACAAACATTTGAAAAAGTAGCTTTCCAACAAAAATTGTTTGAACTACTGACTGGAAAACAAAAGGTTTCTGGGAATGAAAGTGAGCTCGAAACAGAGCTACCTGTACGTCTACGTTTGCGTGATTCTTGCTGAAACTCCCTTGTATCGTCGTTTCTCCAAGTTCGCTGATCGCAACACGGATCAAGATGAACTTTCAGTCTGGAAAAATCCTGTCGCGGCAAACTCTGCTCCTGATGTTCGTCTGTGTGGCTCTGAATCTGGAGATGGTGGAGACTGAGACAGTGAACGGAAGCATCACTGAAGATAGAGAGTTTTTCCATAAAAAACTGAATGAGTATCCAGCCATGGCAGCGACCATCAGCTTTGAAGTGACCCACAACTTCAGCTTGATTCGACAATATGACAATAACGTTATCAAAATGGATATTTACACCAGAGAAAAACACAGGAATATTGAGAAAAACTGTTCTGGGGACGCATTTGGGCAACTGAGGAACGAGGGCTTGCATGTTCCCATAAAGGACAAGCGGTACAGAGGAACAGACTGTTCCAGGATAGGGGACACCACTGTCGTCACGTGTTTCGGTCAGATTCGGGTTCAGGATTACGTTCCGTCGTACTTCTCGTTTTCATTCGGGTTTTCCTGTGATTTCAATTGGACACGGACACTGCGGGGGTTGCACTACAGGCTCTCTATTTACTCGCTCACCAATGAAACAAGTTGTGTTAAGGTTCAAAGGGGCCATTTTCAACCGTGCAGTCGCTTCAATGACAAATTCACGTCTTTCCCAACTCTCATGTACGAGAGACAGATATATGTTGGGCAAATTGAATCTGCACTTGCTGTTCCTTGGCAGGCGTTGTTTCACACGCTTGAACCCCCTGTTTATCCTTGTCACAAACACATGTATGAGATTCTATGTCTCTCCATTTTTCCAAAGTGTGAACCAGCCACAGGGCGAAGTGAGCACCTGTGCAAGGAATCTTGTTGGGAGGTTGTAGAAGCCTGCTGGGAGGCCATTCGTGCTCTCGCAGATCGTTACAAATTCAGGCAAGGAACACAAGGAAACTTTCTGCAGACCATAAATATTGGCCGCTTGGATGCAATCAACAAATCAACCGCTGGACTTGCTTTGGTCAATTGTGATTACTTACCATCCAGGCACAGCAATATTTCGTGCTTCTACAAACAAGTTTTCTGTGAAGAGCCTCCAGCTGTGAGCAATATGAACATTACAAATTTGACTACTGTGAAAGAGCAAGACAAATACCCGGTCAACTCCTCAGTTCTATATTCTTGTATTGGTGAAAACCTCATCCTGGTTGGAAATGACACTGTTCATTGCCTTTACAGTGGGGACTGGTCTGAAACCCCCAAGATGTGAGGTGACCATAACAAGCCCAGTGCCAATAGTTTTAGGTATCTTCACCATTCCTGTTGCCATACTCCTGGCCATTTGTATTTTGAGCACATTCAGACCAAGACTTCAAAGAAACAGGGAACATGATGCCTTTGTTTGCTACAGATTTGATGCTGATAATGATTTTGTCATGGATTCTCTGAGACCAAGACTGGGTACAAATCATAATTTGTGCATCCATTCTATTGACTTTGTGCCTGGAATCAACATTTACACCAATATTTTAAATGCCATTGAATCCAGCAATTGTGCTGTTATATTAATTTCCAATGATTTCTTGGACAGTCGATGGTGTAGAGAAGAGTTTGAATTTTGTTACAGAGAAACCAAAAAGGATCCAGCCTTCAAACTGTTGACAATTCTCATGGAACCTTTGGCAATGCTAAATCTCTCAAGACAGTCTTGTGGACTGATAAAATACTACCTTGAGACAAACACATTCTTGGAGCACAATGATGCCAATTTGTGGAAAAAAATTGCAAAGCATTTTACAGAGGTGAGAAGTGGCAAAAACAAAGAAGGAAAGAGACGGTGTGAGAATGACGAAGATGAAGCAGAGGCATTCCTTGCTGAGGACGCGGAAACTGCGTTTTGAAGGAAGAACTTTGCATCACGAAAAGATTTGTACATGTGCACTGTAACGCGTTTGCCGTTTTGTAACGGAACTTTTATCCGTTTTTTACCGTTTTTTCCCGTTTTCTCGAGAGATGCGTTTGCGAGTAACATTTTGCTGCAAAATATTCCATGAGAGATAAACGCTAAATAGAAACATTTTCAATTTTGCGTTACCAATGAACGGTAAAGTAAAACATTCCATTTTCCGTTTTCCGGGGTGTTTGTGTCTTTCTTGCATGCATGCAGGAGGTTTTCTTGAAAATCCATGTTGAAGGAAAGAAATCCGTGGCCTTGGCCCTTCCCTGCATGATACTTGCATGATTCTCTTTTTTTGAAATAAATTGTAAACTAGAAGTTGCTATTTGTTTGTTCTAAGTCATCGGACAT
>JAAUXT010053505.1_pt1 | contig 35470 bp, 26 predicted proteins | sample 7278171 | NCBI WGS metagenome assembly JAAUXT01 (sample SAMN14350112, study PRJNA611818) | marine sediment metagenome | isolation source: surface marine sediment (1.8m) | place: French Polynesia: Moorea | collected 2018-08 | reverse complement strand
GTATTTGCATTATACTGTTGGGTAACTGAAGAACATGTTTCCAAAAAGTGATAGATCTCCGATCATTTCTGAGCGCAGTGGATCGGCCAAATAAAAAGCGAACCTCGTACCTTGCACACCAACGTCAGTTCATGTGTCACTTCACCCTTGACTTGATCCACTCCAACTTGGGTCACCAGACCCCGCAGATGTTGAGTGGACTGAACAGGTGGGCTGCCGGGGATGACTTCCGCTCATCGCATTGATTTCTCGCGCGACTTGCCGAGGCAGGAAGGAGGACAGGTGCCTGAGACCGCACTCTTCTCGGCATGACACGAAACCTCATCACTGAATCGTTGATTAAAAAATTGACCTTGTTACCACCCGCCGCACTTTGAATGCCACTTCAGCCCTCGTCTGCCCCACTCCACATTCACCCAGCGTCTTGTCTGTGACCTCGTTTGTCTTGCCCTGGATTTGCGGTGGATCAAATGTCTAAATTAATCAAGACTGTTCTTTCCAATTAGACTTTGTCTTTTATTCCCCGTCACCTGTATGCGGTGCTGCTGTCAAGGCTGGAAAGGCGTTTGCCCAGTCAATGCGTTGAGTGGTCAGTCCCGAGATCAAGGCCTGATCCAGTTGGCGTGTTTATCCTGCACTCGAGGATCAATTCTTGACCTGAGGTGGAGGACACTTGTGATTAATCTGCTCTCCGTCGAGATTAATGGATCTTTTCATTCAATTAGGTCAAACGGCCCCGCCGGTCCTCAACTCATTTCCTTTGTTTATCACTTGGACCACTTTTGCATTGACCACCCAAGTTCCGCTCGGACTGAAGACGTCGCGCAGCCACGTGAAGTCCGTGTCGTTTGTTTTGGCGGACAGTTTCTGGAGTTGCCCGGACAGTCAGAATGACCAGCAAATTTGCTTCAATTGTGAAATGAAGCTCTGTCTCCGTTGCGTTCTCGTGCAGTTGGTTGTTGACGAGTTGGGTGGGGCACTGTCGCCTCAGTGGTCAAGGAAAACTAATCGGAATTGTTGCTTCCGAAAATGAAGTCAGTCTTTCACTTTCAAAGTTCAGGAGGAGGGAGGGGGTAAACCTGTCACAGTTGATGAGCAAGAAACTTTTGTTGCAGGTTTTTGAATTGATCACAGTTCACGAGAAATCAGCTGGAGCTCCGAGTCTATTGATCAGCCTGGGAGCGATGCGTGAATCAACAGAACAAATTGTATCTTTGATCTAAAGTGCTGAACATATGCTCAGCTGTGCGATTTTCAGTTTTGTGTTTGTGAATTCAGTGGAATCGATCAGACGATTTGATACGACCATTGAGCGGGTGTGTTCGCTTTGTGTCGCACTCTCTTTGCACGTGATTCTCGATGATTAACCAACTTTTACGCTGCTCATGAATATTTGATTGAGTCGTAACCCTCAGAAATGCATTGTGCCAGGAAGGGAAAGAACTTCAAAAGCGGCTCAGTGCCCTGTTATGAAAAAAAAAATCAAACAGGGTGTGCACTTTTCTCCACAACCACCAACGTTGCCAGAAAAAGTGGAGAGTTTGGGCCACAGAGTCATTGTCGACAGTGCAGAAAAATGCAAACAGAAAGAAGTATGCGTGCATTCGTGCCTGTGAATTCTGATGTTTACCGTATGTTGGAGACAGGAAAATCTTGTTTTTCTTTTGGATTTCAAAGTCAGGTTTTGCCCCCCCCCCTAAATGGGTAGAAATGGGCTCGGCCGAACAGAAAAAAAGTTTTGAGGGTGTCGGGACTCTGCTTTGCGTATGTTGCAGGGTCAAAGTAACAGCCCCTCCCCCCCCCCACACACACACACACAAAAGGCCCCTTCCAGGGTGAAGCAAACTTCGCAACCCTCTCAGTGATGGTTTCGATGTTGAATGGACGGCTTTGAAACAAAGCAATTTGTTTGGTTCGAGAATTCCGATTTGTGACGTATCGACTCAAAAAATCCCTTCCGAAAATCAGCCTCCTTTTCGCCGTTCCATTTGGTGTTCACTTGTCCGCTGTTCTGTTTCTTTGCAGTCGACGGAGAGCGACTTGTCGTTGGACTCGGACGATGTTCTGGGCAACACGAAGAAAGTTTCGTTCACCGAGTTCATGCAGCAGTACAAAGAGCTGACGGACTGGCTCAACCACATCCAGCTCGTCACGCAGCGCCAGAGCTCCAGCCTCTCCGAGAAGTACCTCAACCAGGTGTGTGTTGCGCACTGTCACCGCTCTCCGAACGTGCTCGTCTGGGACGATTTTCCTGGCAGCAGCTGCGTCGGTCGCACGTGTTGCTCGCTTGAAACTTGGTCCCGCGTCAGTTCAGCACAACTTGCTTGTGGGTTCGTCAAACTTTGTTCGGTGTCGGGCTCGAAGGTTTGAGAAAAGCGCGGCTGGAGATTTGCCGTTCGTTGTTTCACATTTCGTGTCAGAAGAAAGAGAAAAGACCAAACGCTTCCAGTTTGACGGCGACTGTATTGAAAGCTGCAGCGGACGTGTCAGTAAAGTTTGTCGCTGTTGCCAAGAGTTGTGAATGATCCATGATGCTGAGGAAAGTTGTTTCAACAGAAACAAGTGGGAGGCGCTTCTCATATTTTTCTCTCACAGCAGGTTTTCCAACCCCTCAGCAACAACGAGTCAGTTTTCGTGTAACTTGGTAAATTGAAAAGAACCCGCCACGTCTTCGGATGTAAACGTCGTATCTCCCTTAAACACATCAATCGTTGGAAACGAAACCACTCACTAACTTCAGGCAAACCAGATTTTCAAAACTTGAGAAAGAAGTCGTTCGCACTGGAGGGAACTTATCACCACCAAAAGTTCACATGTTCAGTTTTCAAGCCAGTCTGCTGTTGATGCAGGGAACACGTTTTGCCAAATGAGTCTGGGCGAGGCTGACAATTTCACAGCAGTGTGCACAACTCCGTAAGTGCTGTAGCTTGTTGCCCTCGGTTGACGCCACCAACAGCAGCGACAACAAATATTTTGGTGAAAATTATGCGAGGAAGTCTTCAACAATATGTTCTCTGTGACATTCATCGCAGCATTTTGGGTAATAACTCGCGGTTCCCTGGTGACTAATTGTGACCATGGAATGTTCACTTTTCTCCTCATTTCCTTTTCGCGCGATATGAACCTTGTCAAACAGAAACTCGAAGGTCATTTGCGAATGGATTTGTTTTGCTGCACAAATGTACACCGCCCCGCAGGCATCAGGTGCTCGAGTCTTCGTTCTCGACTCGAAAAAAAAAAAAAAATGTTGGAAACTTCAGGGGAGTGACAATTGAGTGTGCACCAGAAAATTTGTGTTTCAGTTGCGCTCGGTGCTTGACTCAAAAACCAAGTCGAGAACCTGACTTTTTGTGTATGCGCGAGGTCTATGGCGAAAGAATCAACACTCGTCTCAAAAAGCCAAAATTTCATCAACTGAACCCAACACAGCCACCAAAGCGCAGTGTTTCAAGTGTTGCTTTGTCAGTGGAAACAATTTCTCCGGAGTACTCGTTTTTTGGAGGTGCGAGCTGAGAGCGATTGGTATGCAGCGTCTGCAGTCGTTGTGGGAACAATGTTTGCCCGGTTTCCTCCGCCGACGTCCGTGCGCTTTGAAAGTGCAGGTCCTGAAGGGAAGCTGTAATCATTGCAGTAATGCCAATTGCAGTGGTGCAGCCCGGATGAATTGCAGCTCTTGGCAAATCTTGCGTCTGACTGGGAAGGTTTTGAGAACAGGCAGTCTCGCCATTGAAGCGTCAAGAAGCAGAGCGTTGCAGCTGGTCTCTGGTTGGGGACACTTTGTGCAGAAAGCGTGTGCCATTGTGGTGAACCTTCGGGGAGAGGGTGGAGTTTGATCGATCTCCAAACGTATTTTGTTTTGTTCTGCCTTCAACCTCTACAGCACGCAGTTCTTGGCGGTGCGAAACGTTTCTGCCGAGCACCGCGACACACCTCCCTGCCCACCATGACCGGACAGATTTTTTATCAGACCAAATCTGCGCGTGATATCTGAAAATTCCTGCTCAGCTGTGACGATAGTCATTGCATTCAGAACCAGGACTGAGACGCGTGCTGACAACGTTGTCCGGAATCGTTTTATCGACTGAATCGCGTTTCGCAGGACTGCAGTGCAGGTTTGAAAGACGTGACCCGTGGCAGACGTCAGTTTGCTGGACAGAGCTTGCTGCTCATCACTTCTCTCTTCTTGTTCTTCTCAGACGTACCATGAGGAAATGCTGCAGCGGTCTCCTCGCCGGAAGCTGTTCAACGAGTACGCCAAGCAGCTGGCGCGGCGCTACCCGAACATGCGCGAGGAGATCACGGTTCGTCTGCAGCACCTCAACTCGCAGTGGCAGGCGCTGGAGCGCGCCATCTCACCCGGCGCCGCCTACCAGGACCACACCACCATGCTCAGGGGTAAGTCCCTCCGAACACCCGAACCACACCGCGGGACAGCCATGACCACCATCCTTTTGCAAAGGAGTCTTGAAGGACTCCAGGCCCACACCAATATCACGTTTTCAACAGAGCCCGCCAGCCCCACCAGGTCTCTCTCGAGTTGCAATGGCTGAATCTCGTGATCAGAAAGATTATTTCAAAGCCCGCAGAGAACGTTTGGTTGTGAGAACCAACAGTTGTCGCATTTGCAAATGAGAGCAAAAAAAGAAATGCGTTTTCTCTCTGGACACCTCTTCACCTGCCAAGTGTCAGAGTCCTTCCACCAGAACTTTTCCAGAACAGAATCTGCGCGTCCGGCACGGCTTGTGTTTCATTTTTGCACAGAAGTGTCTGTTTCGTTTCGGAAAAACGCATCAATGATTTGTTTGAGGAGGGGAGTGGCAGACGGTCAGCGGGCCTCAGAGTGGATATTCAAGCACTGGGAAGCAAGTGCACTGCCCAGTTGAAAGGTCAGACGCGCGTCTGGCTTTCTCTTGATCCTCAGTGTACCTTGCTGAAGAAATCACCTGCTTTTGCAGAAAGGTCAGAGACAAAACACTTTCAACACATTGATCGACGGTTCCCAATTCCTGGTGAAAGTTGTGCAATGCTTGTCCCAACACGAACGTGCAGTTTTCCTCAAGCGGTCCTTCAGTCCAGCAATGGCGTCTACCTTGTGGGCATTTGGACTTCAGGAACAAATGCGAGCGGGGCAGATTCAATTACCTATCAGCTCGTCAAAGAGAAGTTGAAAGCCAAGTTGTGTTCTGGCTTGCGTCCAGTGCAGTGTTACCTGTGTGACTCAATTGTGAGTGGAGTGCGGCCGCAGAGTTGAATTTTTAGAAGACACGAGGTTTGCTCGCAACACGCATCAGTCAATTGCATAATTAATGCAATCAATACTTTGACCCCTTTTCTGTCTTTTCCAGACAGGTTATTAATCACAAGAGCTTTGTGCAAGGCTGTAGCGAACATTTGTTGCGAAGAAAGTGTTTGTTCAAAATCCGTGAAGAGGTTTCATCGCCAATCCTGTTGCTATCTGTTGCCTGGTCGAGGAAGCAAAGTTGATCGAGGGAAAATAACCAGTTGGGCTTTGAGACCCACCAACCCAAACACAGCCTTTCAGTTTGGATATTGGGCGACAAGTGAAAGTGGCTCGTTGGTGTGGAGGTCCAAAATTTCATTCCAATTTCAACACAACGTTTTGATGAATTATTTGATGAGTGCCAGGGGCAAACAGTGGCGGCACGCGCATGTGCGCTTGAATGGACGCGCAATTTTGTGAGGTGCGCCACGCGATTGATGGCGATATTCAATCGTTGCGCTCAAATAAAAGCAATATTTGAAAAGGCTTATTTTCACGTTTGAAAACCAGATTTCAATTCCATGCCGCCCATTCGCACCGCAAAGTAACCGTTCCGTCGAACGCATCGATCTGGGTTTGTCTTCTCGGGCGCAGGTCCGTGTTGTTGACCCAGGGATTCATCGCGCAGATTCAATATTTCAGATCTAGCATCGCAAAACGCACCGCAAATATCCTTCTCTCGTGTCTTCCTGGACAAATATAGCTGTGATTGATGAGCTCAAAAAGAGCTTGTGTGTGCACATGTGGCTTTTCTGTTCTCTGTTCAGAAAGGCAAGGTAATTTGAATTCTCTTTTCACAGAGAGAAACATACAGGAAACACTTTTTGCAAGAGGGTACTCGTAGTTCTGCTGTGCCAACGAAAGTTACACAAACATTGAAATTCCATTGGAACTGTTTCAGTTTGGCTCAAACTTCACTTTGTGTTTGCGTCACTTCTGGAGGAAAAAAAAAAGTTGTTTTGTACGGGTCTCAGTCCAGTGATCGAGGCCACCGCGTGTTCGAAGAGTTTGCGGTGTGTTTCACGATGCCTCGGAGCGGTGCGAGAGATCTGCATTGCCTGACGCGGCCCGTATGGAGCCGTCAGTCAGCGGGGCAATTTGCAGGCAGCTTACGTGGATCAGGCGGAATAAATCGAGATTAACACCACAGCGCGCATCCTGCAGCATGCAACACCATTGATTTTGAACGTTGTTCTTGTGTTTCGTCGATTGATAATGACATGGCTTTCATTGTGGACAAAAGCAGCTCGTTTTAGGAATGACCAAATCCTTTTTCGTTTTGCGCACATCACTCTTTCAGGTTGAGGGGCGCGTCACCGAATCTGCCCCCGAGGTTCCTCTTCCATTTCCTGTCAAAGTCCCATTTTAGGATTAGTTTTCTCTCAAATTTATGGCCCTGTCGTCTTTGTTTTGTTTCGAGGGTGTGAACAGGAAACAAAGCACACACGAACAATTGAACATCCAGAGAACAGGATGATAAGTTTCTGCGTATTTGGGACCCACACATCTGTCGCGGATTTTCCAAACTTCCTCCGAGGTGAATGTCTGGGGACATTATGAAAATGCGGTTAGCTTAGAGGGAGCCACGTTCTAGAAACCATTTTCAATACGCACCCAACAAAAATTTCCGTCAGGTAAGGCATGATGCCAGGGGGCAGCACGAGTGTTGGACACCTTGCTTTACTTTGCAGACCTGGAGGCGGATCTGGACGGGCTGCGCAAGTGGCTGCACGAGGTGGAGAGTCGCGTGTTGCCGCTGCAGGTGAAGCCCAGCTGGACCGTGCTCGATCTCGAGGACAAACTGCGCGAACATCAGGTCAGTTGCTTCGTCTTGGGTTGTCATTGTGTCAGACGTTTCACCCGCCCGCGCACGCAACCACGCACAGGCGGGATGGCGAGAAACGAACACGCTGGGGTCAAAGGCAGCCAATCATGACTTTTGCAGGACAGCTCGTCGAATTTTGGTCCATTGCGTTTCGACAAACTTTTCGCCAGTTCTCATGAACTTTTCTTTTTTCAAGCCTGGACAGACAGGTGACCCAGTTTCAAAAATTCACCTCAGTCTGTCAGGAAAAACAAAAGTCACGTCCAGTTTCTCATCCAGTGAACTTTGGAAAATGTGAACACGGAAAGATGTGCAAATTTCCCATGTTTGCGGCCGCCGAGAGAACGGGCGGCGCTTAGAAATCAAGGGTCGCGTCTTCTGTCCACAGGTTTTGTTTGCAGCTGGTTCGAAGGTGTACGGTCTCAGCTTTCTGTTCAGTTATCGAACTCACTCAATTTCGTCAATTGCGTGCAATTGATAAATTTGCCGATTGTGGTGCATTTCGTGGAGTGTGAGGACGTCGGATCGATAACGTAGCAGCTTCAGCAGCTTCTTGAGCCGGCGGGGAATGTTTGTGTATCACCGTCATTGCTACAGCCGCGTGACGCTGTTCCGGCCGATCCGTCCATTCATTCCTCACACATCATCTACCTCAACGGACCGTGACCGCCTTTGTCGTGCCTTGGATAGCTCAGCTGGGTTCCGAGTTGAGACCTGCCAGAATCAGGGCGCAGGGAAAGTGCCCATTAATTAGACGGGATTGGAGCTGTGTTTTTGACATGGATGTTACGGGTGATTCATAGCAGCGAGTGGGCGGAATCAGGTGAGACGCATTGATTCGCTTCACCAGAGCAAATGCTGGGTGCGCCGGGCGCTATTCGGACCGTCACACTCCTCGTAAATTGTCAATATTCGCACATTGGGTCAATATCAAGACGTTCAGGCCAAAACGTGACTTCACAGTGCGCTGAACACGAGTTTTTATCATGGAAGTGTTTGCCAGTGCTAAATGCCACCTTGTTTACACTCACGTGTGTGCGTTGTGCCCGGATATTGGGCGAAATAATAAAGTACAAACGAAGTCAGGTTGGTGTGTGTAAATTTGTACAGTACAGAGAAGCAATGGTGTCGCTCAGTGTGATCACTTGAAGGTCAATCTGCGAGAGTGGAATGTGGACCAGGTATTGATCTGCTGGTTCCGACCGGCCGTTCCCTCGGGCAATAAAAAATCTTAGCCAGCGGCTACGAACTGTGAAAATGCGCTAATAATGTCCGGTTACAGAGCACATCGGAGGCTGCGTCCATCTTCATCACAAAGTGGGACACCTGGCCCTGAATAGACCTTTCTGCTGGTTCACTCGTGTGAAAGGAAGCATGGAAAAGAGTGAAAAACTGGACATGTTTGGGGGGGGGGGGTATTGACGCAAGACAAAAGCTTTTGACCATGAATTGAGTTACGCTTTTCGACTCTTGTTCACAACACTTCAGTGTTCAATAATTTGATGTAAATCGAATGATACAGAGAACATCAAAGCAATTTGTATGACGGAATCAAATCTTGAACAAATGGAAATGTAAGCTCACCGAGATTATGAATGTTGCGAGCACAAGCTTTGCACTGAAAGGAAAGCCACTTCGAAACAACGCGCTCCACGGTCAGCTCTGACGACGCAACCAGATTTTTCTTCATTGTACAAGGGAACACGTTGTGGCATTGGAGATTTTGTCAGTCACCTTTGTCCGGATATCTTCACGCAATGTTTCCTTCATCTGCCGTACAACGGTTGCGCGCATCAGATTTTCGTCTTGTGTTTGTCACTCTGAAAGACAGGCGCGACCAAAAGCTCGATCAGACGCCACTGCGTACTTCGCTGTTGTTCAGGACAACAGTCATTCAGCGACAACATTTTATGAAGTGTTCTGTCCTTTCCTTTTGCGTGAGGACAGTTTCTCGCAAAAAAGACCGAAAACAGGGCTTTCACAAAAAGTGCTCGTCACCAAGTTAAGTGAACCTGCACCATTCAGTTGGGACAGGTGCCACCGATGGCATTGCTGTTTTGCATGCAAAAGCTTTTGAAGCACTTTTGTGTGCTCAGCATTTCTGAAATATTCCGGAACAAAAATTGTGCAGTCGCGTGAGATTGATAATTTAGGGAAGCGTTGCGTCAACGGTGTACGAAGCGCCACAAAGAAACTCTCCTCCAGTTGTTGCCTGGATCCTGGGAGGCTGTCGCCCGTCGTTGCTCTACGGGAGCTTTCTTTCCAAAGTCGACTCAAACACAACGGAACTACAGAAATCTTCGTTCTGGTTCGAGGTGGGAACGTTGCCGCGCTGTAGGTGCAGAACGATGTTCACGCCCAGCTCAACAAATTTGGTTCTTGTTCGTTCCATCGATTCGTGCAATCATTTGGCACTGTTACCAGATTCGGCGCAGAGTAAGAAGCAAAGCAGAAAGTGTTGTGTTGCCATGTGTCTTTAACAGGTCACGTTGCCAAGGAAACCCAACATTTCTGTTTTTCGATTTGAAGAGCAGGAAGGAATGAGCATGACAATGTGACCAACTGCTTCATGAGCATCTCTGGTCATGTGGCCACTGGGTCAATAAAATGCGGCATGTCCATTTTCTGCCTTGGACGGACGAATAATCGCGTTTTTGTGAAGTATGGCTGTTGGCGTTGTCGTGCATAATTTCATTCGGTCGCACAAAAACCCATTTCTGTGCGAAGTGAAGCTCTAGCGCCTTGATTTTGTCACGCGCAAACAGGATTTCTTTGCGCGGAGTGCAGCCAGTTTTTGTGACGCTCGGTGTCCCGCCTTGTCCCTCAGCCGGACCCCTACCCAGTGTGGTGCCGCCACTTGAGGATCGAGGGACCCTGAAGATGTTCTGTGTTCAAATTGTGGAAGCGTTTCTTTCAGTGGAGAGGCTGCTTCCTATTCGAGGCATGAGTCGGTGGCCTTCCCGATGAATTGTTGCTTCAATCACAATGCACAGCGTGTGTGATGAACTGTAATTCTGCACAACAGTGGCTTGTGACCTTTGCTTCACATATCTCGTTTGAAATGCATGTCCGACTTCGTATGTCATATCAGTGTAGCGAGTGACATTTCATCTGCGGAGACACGCTGTGCATTGAGCATGTCAATGAAGTCTGTGTTTTGATCAGATCGACTGTCAGATTGAAGGAAATCTGATCAACTGGGTTGCGGTGAAGGCGAGAGATTAGCGCAGTGAGATAGATCAGTGGGGCTGTTCCAAGCGCTTCATTAAAGAACGAATCCTCGTCGTTCAACTGCCTTCTTCGAGAGATCAAATGGCTTTGTTTGATGCTTCTTCGTTCACATGGGTGTTTTGAGTTCTTCAGAATCCACCCACCCATCCTTTCCACAATGGGTAGATTTGCTGTTCTACTGCACTGAATGTGTGACAACACGGTGGACACCATGTCTGCATGCACTGTGCCCGGAAACATCTCTCGGAGACGGGTCAGCCCGAGAGCGAGAAATAATTTGCAATGCGGCCTTGTTTCCGAACATCGATGACAACTCATTTCCTGTCGTTTGATTCTGGCCGCCAGTTGACACCGGGAAATTTCCTGGTAATGGATCTTGTGTCGGGAATTTCGTCCCGGTTCACCCGAGTGGAGTTGGGCGTGGCTGCGTCCGGGTGGTTCTTCCTGTCGGCAGACTCACCCTTGAAGAGTTTCTGCAAATCAGGAATGGTTCTTAATCTCCAGATCAACGACATTGCAACACGAAACAACACACCAAATCAGTCAAACCTTTTCCCTGTTGCGTGCCACTGGTTTGGTTGACAAAGACCGTGCATTTGCTCCAGTGGGAAATTTTCAGCTGCGAATTTGGCTGCAGGACCAGGAGGACAAAGCAACGTTGCGTTTCAATTCATAGAGGCTGAATAATTGACCTTGCAATGCCGAGAGTAAACCCTGGTAATCTGCATGCTTCCACCGGGCAAAAAATGATAAAACATTCAAGCCTTTTGGCGGTAAATGCCAAAGTGAAGGTTCACCTCGGGTGACTTGGCCGTAGGTCCCAAAACCCGTCAGCGTTAAAATGGAATGAGACAATGATTGCACCGGGCAGCTTCAGACTGGCCTGCAGGGAGGATTATGTCAGCGAGTCGCCGCTTGTTTCGCTGATTGAGATGCGGTGAACGTGTGCTTCTTTGCAGTGACCCCATTTCTGGCAGTTACTTGACGTTCTTGTTGCGTACGTTTTTAGATGTGATCAGAAATTGGATCGCATGAGCAGTGTTTTGCAGTGATGGCGATTCGGATGACCAGGTGCCTTGAACGCAGCACAAACGTTGTGCTTTCCAGTGACGTCCGGCACGTCCACTGCATCAGGGTCTGGTTGCCACAAAGCGATGGTGGCAAGTTTCTTGCTGCCTGATAGACGTTGTTTCCGTGTTGTTGCTCTCCACCCGCATACATTGCAGCTGTCAAGTTCCAATTTTTGGAAACTAATAACTGAGTCGTAACAATGGGTGCAAGGAACACAATATGGGTCGAAGGAACACAATATGACAATTTGATAGTTATTTCATCATCAGACCCAGCATTTTCTTCGTCTCGATAATTCGTTTCACCTTTGTGCCATTCGTTGCCTTTGTGTTCTGCTCATTACGGAAGTTCCTCGGTGAAGGCAACTTGAGTCTGTCGGTGGCACATTGCGCAACCTCGAGTGCTTTGTGTCTCCCCGTGGGTGGGGGCAATGAAATGAGGTTGTTAGCTGAACAGAGCTTCTTTCCGGTCCCTTTCAGCAAATTGGTCTCGTTTTGGCGATGGTCTTTCAATGAAAGCAAAGGTCTGCTTCTTTCCGTTTGTCGTATTTGCGTGTCGTTGGTGCAAATCAACGTCGCCTGAAAGAGCAATTAGACATTTAACTTGTTACTGTGATTTTTCAAGCAAGCAGGAGTTTTTTGTCAAGGGATCCACAACATTTCCCAAAATTGGTTTCCTGATCAAGAAGGCAAGAGATGTTCTTGTGCAGCTGTCGTCGTTAGATCGCATTTCATTTCGCTTTAGCATCCGATCTGAACTCAACTTTCGTAATGGGAATCGATTTCTGTTCCGAAATGAGGGACAGGGAACAAAAAACTGAACAGGTGGAATCGGTGTCAAAGCTTTGTTTGGAGGACGCTGCGGTGTTGGCGGGACATGTGCGACAAGAAATGATTTAAGTGCAAAAGTGATTTGGTTTTCACAAGTAATTTCTGCATCTGCCAATGAACAGCAAATGTACCTTGAACAAGAATCTTATCGTTTTTGAGTGGCAAATAGGGAAAAAAGGTGATTTTCTATGGCTTGGGGGATGAGAAGATCAGGGCGGGAGTTCATCGAGGACTTGCGGTGCAACTTGAAAGTGAACCGATTCAGATCTTGAAATCCCTTTTGTCCAGAACTGCTCGGTTTAATTTGAGTTGAACTCCCTGCAGATGCTGTTTTGGAACACAACACATTGAGTACTTGACGCCCAGGGTGACAACACGACGCCGCTTGGTTTGTGCCTTTGTTGTCGACACCGGTAACGGTTGTTTTCCTCGAGACGACAGCGGAAATAGTTGTTGTTTGTGGTGAGGGTGATTCGAGTGCAAGTTGCTGCTCAGGATTGATCCTCCTCTTCACTGTTGATAAGCTGAAGGTAAAGGTGCCGTTTGTGTACCCAAAGCGTGCGAGCGTGCCATTTTTGGCACACCTCAGAATTGATTGGGTGGGTATGTTTTTGTGTTCCTGGCAGTGGTTTGATCAGGAAACGATGATAAAGGACACCAACATGCGCTGTCTTCTGCAGAAGAAAAAACTGATTTGTTTCTTATTCTGCTTGCAAACTTCACTTCACTTGGTTGTGACTATTGTACCAGAATGATCGAACATGGTCTTTTAGAACCAGGAATCCCACAGTCGAGACAAGTGGAGGGTGTTGGAACCGTACGATCTGTTGGGTTGGTCCGCGCAGGTGTGAAGAACGAGGCTGGGGCGTCACCGCGCCCTGAATACTGCAGACAACTGAACAGGTTGCAGCTCAAACCTGTTTCCTGCATTGCATCATATTTGGTAATTAATTTCCCCTCGATCAATATTCGGCGAGTTCGAAGTCTCCAGGTGCAGCGCTCACCTTGACTCATCGCGGCAAATACATCATCGAGTAACGGGGTGTTCGCTCCAGGGTGTTTCCTTCGCGGCTCAATTTCAGAATTTCAGTTCGAAAATCCATTGTCAGAATGGCCGAGTTCAATTTAATTTCCTTTGTGCGAGGTGTCCGTCAAAACCTTATTTACACTTGATTTTGACCAGTCCTTGGTATTTGGTTCATTGAGCGTGAAACACAAATTAGGTTTTTTGCTCCCCAAGTAGGGATTTTCAGCGGATTGTGTCCATCGCCCGGGCAACAAGTCTGAGAGTTTCCCTCCTGGTGGGAAGCCGGGTTGACCACATCAGGTTGGGGCGGTTTTACTACGCTTTCAATTGCATGGCGCAGAGGCATAATTTTCTTTGTATTTTCCTCGTGGCAGTTGGACACACCCTTGAATGTTGCTTCAGATGCCGAATCGCTTTCCGCGGCGCAATCAGCATTATCCCCACCCTCGGTGACCACTAAATCAAACTGACCAAACGCCAGCTGATTTTGCAGGGCTAACATTTGACCCGTGGTCGGCTTTCATTTCTCTGAGTGGCAGGTGGACATGTCCGCCGAGGCGTCGCCAATGCGCAGCTTTTGTCCGTCTGATTAGCTGCCGTTCGCGGCTTTAAGCGCGATTGAGCTCGGACAATCGCTCGGACATTGATGCCTCCCGGCACATTACAAAATCAAAGTGACCAGGACTCAAAAGTCCTCTTCTCCAACCACTAATTTGTTTACACGTCCAAGTGGATGCTGCAGTGGATGAAAGCCATAAAAAGTTTGCGAGGACTGTAAACTTGGAGTTATGCCCGATTAGAAGCAATGTTTTGGAAAGAATTGGCAGTTGTGTCTCAGGGTGAAAGACAAGAAGATCAAAGCGGCTTTGTCTTTCAGAACAGAAAAATTGAATGTTCTCTGTTTGGCCTTTCCCCAGTGCACACATGTGACAGGACAATTTGCTTTTGCAGTTGGAAAAAAAAATTGCGCTTGTGTTTGCCTTTCGTGAACAGAGTGTGTTTGATATCTGAAGAATAGATCTATAAGTTTGCTGAATCATGTCAGATTTCAGCTGTTTAACTGTGAATGATGTCAACCACTTGACGACCATCGTGGGTGACGCAAAACTGCACAGACCTTTAATTTGAAATTAAACACTGCCAGATGCAGTAATGTGACAGCTCTGGCTCCGAGTTCGCTCCCAATTTGCCTCGACATTTATTTGTATTGACCTCATGGCGATCTGGTCCGCCCAACTTCCCTGTTGCAACTCGATTAAAGGGTCGAACTCGGCGACACTTTTAATTAAACGTCTGAATTCGATATGTTGCAGAGCTGACCCAAATTCGATCATATTAGGTCATTGAACAATGCCTTTCCTTTCGCATTTGGTATCAGTGTCCTTTGATCGAAATTTTAAAGCTGTTGCCAGAAGATTTTGCATTGAGAGTCGTTTATGAAGGTGTGGGTCATTAAGTGCAGGACTGGACTGATCTTTGGTCGCGTGTAGCCTGGAATTTCCTATTTGAATTGCAATTTATTACCAAAACTGGTCGCAGTTGCGCACATGAAGAAGCGGTGAGAGCAGCTTCCCTGCGGGACGGTCTTATTCCCGAGAAGAACGAAACTGGCGAAGCGAACACGGGTATTGAGAATCAGAGGCGCATTGACTTGTTACAAAATGTTTTCTCATCTGATGCCAAGTTTGCCCAAACGCATCCAGCTCAGGCAAACAACCTATTTGCCATTGAGAAAGTGGAACAAAAGGGACAATGAGGATCTGCAGCGTTTCATCAAGTGCTAAACTCAGGGCGCTGTGAACGTTGTTTGCGACACCAACCGATTCTGAAAAGAGACTTTTTGTCAGGGCGCACTCCGCTTGGAAATTTATGCCATTTGTTATTCTTGCTCAAGGGTAAATAAATCAAATATTCATCAATATGGCCTCATCGGAAGGCTTTTTTCTCGAGCTGAGCATTTAGCCATTGAGCAGCAGTTGAAATGAAAGTGTGGGAGCACTTTGATGATGCGTTTGGCACCATTGATGTCAAAGACAATTTTCGTCGAAGGGAGAGACACCAAAACTGAACAAAACCCGGCTGCGTGTTGTTACCCCGAGGGCCCAAAATTGTTGACGTAATGTGTCGTGGCCCGTTAGATTTGTGCAGATGATGATGATCGCTACAGGGAGATGGTGACGCAACGCGGGAACGACACAATGCACATTTGTGCAGGACGCTTCGAGCGTTGTATTGCACACTTAGCAAGGACACAGTTCAATTTTTGGAAACATTTTCCGTTAGAGATAAAGAAACAGACCCAATGCTTTCTTTTGAGTAATAGCACACTTTTGCGTCGAATTTGCTGTAGATTTCTGAATGGTAAACTCACTGAGTCAGTCAGTGTCTCGAAGATAGAATCCCAGAGCCAGGTTGTGACCAAAATGCAGAATTTTCGGCTGGCCTGATCGTGTGACACAATATGATAATGCATGGACATGTTTTGAAATAAAACACGAGTAGTTAAATGATGTTGACATTCCGGGCTAATGGTTCTTTGTCGTGGGCCCGGAGAAGCCTGTGGCATTTAGCAAAGATGTCCAGTGAGAATTAGGTGGGCATATGCGGAGGGAGGGGCGACACTTGCCAAGGGAGATTCGCACAGGTGTTGGCAACACTTGTTCAGTGGATGCACCCCAAGATTCACGCACAGCGCATCACAGCGCGGACAACTGGGTGGCCTGTCATCCAAATCGTACTTAATCACGAGAAGGTCGTGTTTGTGTCAAACCTCGACAAGTGTTGGTCAACGCGCAACTCCCAATTTCTGTCTCGTAAATCAGCAAGACGGGATGAGTTTTTGTGTGGGTCAGCGCGTGGGGTAAGGCAAGCTGTTGGAGGGAAACGAGACTTGTGATCTCAATTGAGTGGGGTTAAAATGCAAAGTGGATGAAGAACAAAAGCCACAAACGAGATCGCTTTGAGCCGACAAATGTCAGGATAATTACAAGGTCACCGTGGTCGCCGAAAACAAATGACAAGATACCGGCCAATTTCTTTGCTTTGTGATGGATAATGAACCTGGCAGTCGCCCGAGAGAAAATTAATTTTCGAAAATGAACTTGTACATTTGTTGAGTTCTCTGTGAAGCTGCAGTGCCGACCGTTCGGCCGAGGCTCAGAATCCTCGTCTCAAGCGGACTGCTTCGTCGGCGAAGCTCGGTGGAACTTCGAGTGTTGCCCAGTGTGCAGTGCGACGATCGGGTGACGCCTGAGTGACGCGGTGCGTGCGTCGCTGATAAGCGGCGCGATTAGAGTCGGGTGAACGTGGCGAGTGGCGCGTCTCTAATGGGGCGTGAGCCTCGGCTCCGCGATCCCGCAATTTCGATGGCAGATCTGCTGATCTTGACCACTAATTGAGGCTATTTAACCCCAACGTGAGCCAAGCCTCGCTGAGCATTAACTACGTTTCAGCCTCCGATGACATCAGGCATCTTCTCGGACAATGAAAAGCTCACGCGTCGCAAGAGATTGAGCCAATCTGGGCAGATGGGTCTGTCAGGCTCACCACTCGCGCTGTGGCCACATTGACCATTACACGCGTTGTGTAAACGAAGCGTGGTCTGCCAGGTGACGGGGGTGTCAGAGGACTCTTGGCTTTTGAGTGTGTGTTTCGATGCTCCTCCGATTCAACCTTATCTATCGTCTCTGAAGCGGTGAGTGTCCGTCCTCTCGCCGGGTTCCTGTCTCCGGTATCGACGGCAACACGAGACGCGGCGATAATCCGCGGCGCCGGACCCAGCGACACGCGCCGAGCCGCCGGACATGAAACCCGGGAAGGCAGCTCTGATTGGAAAGACTCGACCTTCGCGCGTATTATGGGATTTTCGTTCAGGATTCACTTGACTTCATTTTGAAGAATCGTGGAGCTGAACTCGTCGATTTCGCTGCCTGTGAAGTAGAAGTTGTTTGAAATGGTCGTGGAATATTCAAGAAAATGTCGCTCATGTCCCCCTTTGCAAAAATATTCTGGTTGCATGAAAACTGCTGAAAATGAAGTGTGAAATTTACTGCGAAAGGATCTGGCCAATGATGACATCTTGCTGTGAAACGAGTGTAAAATTGCAGCTCTATTCATCACTGTGAAGTGCGCAACATCAGCTCCGTGTCAATCCGTGAAAAGAGTCTTTGTCAGCGGAGTCAAGGGTCAAGTACAGCTCACAATGCCACCAAACACAACCAAAGGTCTGCTGGACGCTTTAAATGGAGTAAATGGTCCAACCTTCTGCATATTTGAAATGTATCATCGACAAGGTCGGTGAATCAGGGTCGAAACTGCCACCTCCACCGTCTTCAGTGAGTGATGTGTGCTCCTGCACAATGGAGTTTACAAAGATGTCCCCACAACACGAGAACTCATTAGGGAGCATTTTGTGCACTTCGAAGAAAGAACTGCAGAACGATGGTGTCATGCGTTGCCTTTCGCCGGCAGAGAAACACCCGAGGTGCAGATTTGTGGGAGCGCTCCACAACTCGTGATCCGCGCAAAAAAGTGGGAGCGTGTACAAATCTCACTGCGTTAATGCTGTTATGTTTGCTTTTGAAAATTGCACACACACCGTCCAAATTTGCAAAATATCCCATGCCAAAAAAGCAGCATTTCTCATTGTGTGTTTCTTTCATTCCCAGGTTTCGTTGAGTAAACCTCTGCGTCATGCTGAGAGCATAATTATGACGCGCAATACAGTTACAAAGAACGGCGTGGAAAAATTGGAGTTTGCAATGTGCACTCAGCAAACATATGGAAGTGAGAAAAATAACATTGAAAGTGCACGTGTGCAGTTTCTTCCATTTGGTGGCCATAAAAAGTTGCCATGTTGCACAATTATTCAAGTGTGTTCGTGTTTCAGCAAATATTGTTTGTGTGGATTGGCCTTGGGTGGTGGTTTGTTTCCTTTGCACCGATCATGACACAATTTCTGGTGAATAATTGATTCGGCCTGAGGATTCCTGGCGAGGTTCTCCTCGAAATTAAACGAAAACACGGAACTGTTTCACGCGACGACGTTCGCCGGTGAAAGTTCGCACATGGCGGTGAAACTTGGCCTGGAGTCCTCAGAGGCGCTGCTGTCGTGGGATATGTGGGTTTCAGGAGTGTGTTTCTTTCTCAGGTGCTACAGCAGGACATCGAGTCGCACTCCAAGATCGTGTCCGCCGTGCTGAAGCTCTGCGAGCATCTCAAGTCGGACGACGGCGACGCGGCGGCGGCGGCGGCGGCTGAGAGTTCGGCGGCGTCGGGGGAGAAGAGCGGGCGCGACAGTGAGGGGCTGCGCCTCATCGCCGTGCACCTCGAGCGGCGCTGGCACGCCGTCTGGCTGCAGTCGCTCGAGTGGCAGTGCCGCCTGGAGGAGGCCGTCACTCGCGGCAAGGTGAGTACCGTCACCAGTTCAGCTGCGTCGTGTTGAAAAAATGTGAAATATGGCGGAACATCGCAGTGCAGCCATCATGTGAGATTCGCGAAAGCTGTGAGGTCGTGGAAAAAGAATCTCACAAAACTTTTCTTCCCAGTTTGAAAGTTTCTCACATTCTTCAGTCGTGAAAAAGGAGAGCGTCCCATGTCATCAGGCAATTTGTCTCTTACACAGTAGAATGACAACGGGCGGGGGGGTTCAAGTGATGATTTACCGCGATGTTTAGCTGCGCTGAACTTGCTAGACGCAGTTGATATTCTTTGCTAATTTTGATTGAAGTTGGATCCCATTGAGAGTCAGCACAATGGTCTCAACTTGCGCACGTACTTCACCGTGAAATTGCAGCGGTATCCTGAGCAGCGTCGTGCAAACGCATGCTTCTCACGTTCTACGAACAATATTTTTGTCCCTTTTTGTGTTTTTGGTCCTCGGTTTGAAACTTCTTTTCTTTTCGATCCCGGTTGTTTGTCCTTGAACACCTCTGCGCTGGGCGAAAGTTCTTGGGGTCAGTTCTTTGGGGTCAGCAAGCAATAGCTGCTCAGCACTTAGTGTGCGTTACATCTGCATTTAGTCTTCACCTGGACTTTCTGGACACAAATGAGTACCGACAACGCGATGAGGAGTCACGGTGAGACTGGCCACTGTTGGCGGATGATGGGCGCGGGAAGCGCTTCACCAGGTGCGCGCTCGCGCCGCTTCAGCGAGGCGCTACATTCTCATCGACACCTTCAATCTGCTGCGCAGTCCGTCAGCCACGAAGCCTGGGATCCAGTTGTGCGGAGAAACCCAGGTTCTGCAGACGGCGCTTGATTTGATACTCCTCGCATTGCAGGACGACAGAAACTGGATTAAGTTTTGAGGCTGCAGGTTGGCCTTTATTGCTCACACAAGACACTGCGCTCGTGGATTGTTTGCTCGTTCGTTTACACCAAGTGACAGCGCATCCCTTGAGATAGATTGACGGATGTTTTACGAGTTGATCTGCACTTTCTGGATCCCCTCCCGCCGATGTGCAATGACCCTTGTTCCCCTTTCCGAACAAGAGGTGCGAGCGAAAACCCAGGAAAACGCAACACGACCAGATCCAGTTGAACAGATCCGATCCAGATGAGAAGCGGGGAAGATTCCTCGAAAATCGCTCCTCCTCCCTAATTCCCTCGCTATCGCCATGTGCATTTCCAGGGGGTTTGAGATGCTTTCCAATCCGAGCGTGCAGCGTTCAGTGTGAGGATGTCGAAACCAGTTTAGGTCCCCCTGAAATGGGTGTGTTGTGATGATCGTTACTGTGATTCATGGACCATTTGGGAAAAATGCTGATCGGCTTCAGGCTGTCCGGGGAGAGTCGTCCTGCAATTTCGCCGCATTGTTGTTGGGCTGCAGTTGTTCACATCTTCTCAAAGCACGACCTCTCGCTTTCCGCTGCAGGATGAAGGGGAGGGAGAGCCGATGGAAAAGTTCACCGCCACTTCTCACTCATGTTGACAACGTCTTCGGGGCGTTCTCTTTGCTTTTTGCCATTGCACAAATACGAGAAAAGGTCACCCAACAAGAATCGGTCTCCGCTGTATCACTCCGGCTTGTTTTATGTCCCAGAAATCTGTGTGATATTTTGCTTTGAGCAGAAGAATCTGGGTAAAGAACATAAAGTAATCATACAAGATTGTCTGTACGCTTGATGCAATCTGCAAGGTTAATCGCGTCTAACGTTGCAGCGAGGATCTGCTGCTCAAGGCTGTTGCAATTGCGATAGAAGGAAATGCTTTTGGAAGTGGGTCGGTCGATACGAACACGGCTCGTTCGCTCGGATTGTTTCGCTCGGCAGCGCGGCGCCCGCGACGAGTCGGATCAGAGACGTTTATTGCCCGAGACGAGCTGAACGACTTGACACGCGATCATCGCGTTTGGCCGCAAAAAGCGAAGCCCAAAACATCCGACACAAAAGGACGGAAGTCGAAAGATTCAGTTGGCCTCGTCAGACGTGAGAAAGTGGCATCAGCCAGACGAATTGTGCCGACGGCACTTCGGGTGAAGTGGCGAAACAAGAAGGGAGGGGAACAAAACCTCAAACGGAAGAAGACACAAAACAATTTGATTTTGAATTTCCATGCTGCCTGCAGGTGAATAGTCGATCTGCCATCAAAGGAGGGAAGTGGGTGAGGTGCAGGCAGCGGTGTGAAGACTGGGCTCCTCGCGGCATCAGGTGGTCGCGCGTCGGACGAATTGAACACAGGGAAATTTGAGTCGGATCAGCAGTGCAGCGATCAGATCGAATTACCATTGCAGATGTTCGGACGCGATCACTGATCTATTTCGTGCCTGCGTGTGCATCGAGCTGCTCATGGGAGGCTCATCCACTCGACTTCCTGTCAAAAATTAGACCTCGGTTGTGTGCACGTTTTGAAAGCTGAACTCGAACGAAGCTCGCCTGAAGCGAGGGGGGAGTCGCCACACATTCACTTCAGGTTCCTCACCAAACCCGTCGTCACAAACACGATCAGCACGATCAGCGTCGTCAACCTCAAATTTAGATATCGTCGGAAATGACGACCTGTTTTATCCCCTGCTGTAAGAATGCATCAGGATGAGGGGAGAAGGTGGAGAACCCATCAGAGCGGCAGCGATCCGCTGCGCGAGCGAGTCCGACCGCGACCCGGGCGACTCCCCGCCGCTGAACCGCGCCGCGAACGCCAGACCCGAAACGCGTTATCGCTGCTTCGCTCCATGAAGGATCCCGAACACTGCGCGCGTGTATGCGTGCCGAATACAAAACATAAATAGTGCTTATCTGCGTTGCATAAAGAACCCGCAGCAGCTGAAGGCTGAGTTTCTTGGTTCTGATCAGGAGGCATTGCAGAGAAGTAACAATAAACACTCCGAACAGATTTGCTTGTGTTGAAGCGTGCGCTGCAGAACGAACCAAATTCGTGGCCGTCGTCCGCAAATATATTGGTTGGACACCAGTGAAGCTGGACAAAAGTGTAAATTGACATTTGAATTTGGTGTGTGTCTGGTGTCCATTCGTAGCTGTGTTGACAGAGAATGGAAGCTTTTACCGTCAGTTTGACCTTATCTCCACATCTCACGTCGTGGACGAGTGACCAGTGCTGTGGTCCTTGTGAACAAGCTGTGTCAGGGAGAAAACTGAAAGATTGTGTGTCCACATGGATAAGTTTGTACAGGTGGCGAAAATTAAAACTCAGCACGCATGAACCGTGTGCAAATACCCACTTATCGGCGCGCTTTGCAAGATAAGCTGCGATGTGGGTCATGCTCAGCTGTGTCCGCTTTTGGAACAAAGCAAGCGCGTGCGCATTTCAAAGGCAATTTTCCAGGTTGTGCGTGCGGGAACGAAAATAACTTTCTGACGGTTCCTGTCAACACGAGACCTGATCGGACTGTCTGAGGCTGTGATGCGGGAAACGGAAGTGGAAGTTGAACGCGCGGCGTGAGTGCCGAGACTCCACAGTGCACAGCCTGTGTCGTATGACGTGAGTGCCGTGCACAAGACACCACTTTTATGGGATCGTTGAGACGAAATTCGTAAAACCACGCCACAAGAGAATGGTCATTTTCGAAGCCTCCCACACCATTCTCTGCTTTGCGTGTTTTGTTGAACAAAGTGTTTTGTGCCATTTGGTCTGTTGGTGTGTGTGCATGAAACCTTTTTTTGTTTATATTCTCTGACTGAAATTTTAATCGTCGTACATCAAGTTAATGTTTCCATCAGGTGAGCGCATGCAGGCATGGCAGACCTGTAGTAGACCAGTAATTATTTATTGCTTGATATGGCAAATGATTGCCTCAATCCATTTCATCGTAATAACCCTTTAACGCTACACGAGCTCTCTGGATTTCCGACATGGATTTGTGCAACAAAGAAGCGGGGCGCTTGGCTGTCCGGAGCGTGCGGGTGCGTGCGTCCCGCCGAGTGTCACTCACGCCGAGCTGGCCGAGATCCAGACCAGAGTGTCAGATTTATTAAATTCGACAAAGAGCACAATGCTAGTGCCAGTGATAAAGTCTGTTTTGATGAGAGGGTGATTTTTATCATCAAAACAACAAAATATGCACATATTTTCTGTTCGCCACAGAGTTTATCTTGTGTCTTGCCAGCTGTGGAAACTGTAGGCTGCGCTCTCCCTGTGTGTACCTTGCTTCTACCGACGCTCAATTTATTCATTTGCCCACAACAAGAGGTAGCCAGTAGCAAGGAAAGCGCCGCGCAAGGAACATGTTAGGAGTTGCACGCAGCGGTGCCTCGGAGCGCATCCCACCATTTCACGGAGCAGGCGGAGGGAGCGCAGACCGAGTCGGATTTGGGTTGATAAACCTGCAGCCTGAGAATCCCTGCAGGGCTTGACACAGAAGGACCGAGCGTGGAGTGAAAGCGGTGAAACCGACTGTGAAGTCTCTGAACCAGAAACATTGATGTTTTGCCGAAGTGAACTCGGTGGCTGCGGCAGTCGAGTGTGCTGAACAATGCTGTACATCTGACCTGTTTATGTAAGTGTCTGCACACATATGACTGACTCTTTATGGATTTTATGACAGTTTGTTGCGACTACCGGCACATTTACCTGGCTGAGTTACCTCTGTGTGGGAATCGGCTTCTGTGGTGCTGGAGCGCTGGCGATAACCTGATCGAATGGGGCAGCAGTTGATCGGGATTTTCACATTGTGGATTGAAAAATTGCTGTCTCAATGGATTGACAGGTAACCGCTTTTTGCCAGTGACTGTGTAATGTGACCAATTTCGTATCTGTGTGCGGGGTGAGGGAATGTCTGAAGCTTGGTTTCGCAGTGAACCTGGATCAAGAAGCAACTGTTTCCGCTGAATGTTTGGACAAGTCTTACTCACGCACGAGTCACACCTGAGAATGGACAAAGGTCGACAAGATAACGCCTTCACCATTGCTGATGCTCTTCAGCGAGATTGGTGCTTTTTGCAATGTGAGCGTGGAACCGAAGTTGGGATCAACACGACGTGTTTTCTCAGCTTTCCCATCGCGTCATTCAATACAACTGCGTGAAGTAATCAGATTCCGGGTGGCAACTTTTTCTGGGTTAATTTGGCAGTGATCAGCGAAACACACAAAAAAGTCAAACGCTTCCTATTGCCATTCTGTACCTGAATAGCGAACAAAAAACTAAAAGTCGCGTCCAAGAAAGGGAAGAAGAAACATTCCAAGTGACGCAGAGACGATACTTTGCGAGTGTGGTGTCCACAATCTGTAACATTTGGAGGGAGGGCATGTAGTCCTTAAAGAAATTTATGGCACCGCAAAGGAACTGATTCAAATTTTGTGGTTGGGTGTTGTTTGTTTGCCCCAGAACTTGAGTTCTTCAAACCTTTGAAATGGACTCGACCGCAGAATACATCTCTGCTCTGAAAAGATGTGGGAAAATAAACACAATTAGTCAAAGGAGCACACTATTGTGGCCGGATTTGTTGGGACGCTAAATCATCCGTCACTCTTTTACTTTTGCCACGATCTGCCAAATGTGTTGCGAAGTCACCGCGGGGGTCGAGCAGCGGAGTTCTGTTCGAGATCCGCAGTCTCAACGTAACGGCAACACATCGCGACCTCACCATTTGTGACTCGATCTCACGCGAAACTCATTGAAGAAGAGTTTCACTTTGTGCTGCCCGAATCAAGGCAGAATCTTTCAAGGTTGTAGTCGAGTGTTGAGGCGAATCTTAACATTCTTGCAATTGGTTTGAATGTACATGTACCATGTTTGAAGAAAAGTGATCCAACAGCAAATAAGTGTTCTTTGCCCTGAGAACTTGAGTCACCAGCCGAAATTGCTGGTGAAGGAGCTTTGCACACCTTGAGGTGCTGGATGGTCTGAAGCAAGTTCGTCAGTCGGATGCATTACCCGCATCAGCGTGAGATGTTGCAATGCATCAGGGTCTGTTGCGCGAAGCTCGGGATCGCTCCCTCAAGACGAACCTGCAGCCAATCAGCACCCTTTGTGTTTGATAACCGAAAGGTCTATTTGCGTTTGTAAAGTTTCGTCCTGAGGTGATTGTGATTCTGTTTGTCAGGGCCTTCAGCTCAATACGTTTCTCATGAGAAGCTGCAGAAGAAGTTCTGAGCTCACTGCAACAAGTTGTGCGAAGTTCAAGAGGCGGTTGCAAAACGTGCGAGTTTGAAAGTAGCACAGAAAACGTGCCCGTGCACCCTGCGATCAAAATGGAAGTTTCAATTTTGGACGAATGTTGTTTCAGTACATCAAAGGACTGAAGATGCACACTCGAAGCATACTCGTTCACCTGAGATGGTCTGAAGCCCCGCGCAAATGTGTTTGTTGTGAAAGCAAAGAGATGTCCTTTTGCCTGGAGGGTTGGCGGCGAGGTGGCTTTTCTGCCTCTTCATGTCCTTTCATGGAGAATATTTTCATCTTGAGGTCATGCATAAACTGTAATTGTTTGGAGAAGTCTCACCTCACCAACACCTTTGGTATCAAACTGACAGAGGAAAAGCTCAAGACGAGAAGAGAAGTTCCGGACGGGAACAAACCGGAGACTCACCTTGGGAACTGAGGTCGTGTGGAGATTCGTCGGAGCCTCGGACACCAACAGTTTATTTTGTTCATTTTCATTCGCGGTGTCTCCCATATGTCGCACGCGACAGGGTGATTCACTCAGCAGGGGCTGAAAAGCTGGATCTCATTGTTTTTGTTCAATTTAAAAGATCAATCACTTGAGTATATTTGAACAACGTTGGCGTCGTGTATGGATTTTGATATCGTTTTTCAGCGTGATGCCTTTTGATGCAGTTTCTGGTAGGACAGCTGTTGATACGATTATGAGCACATGCGACCAACGCGGTGATTCATTTCAGCGGCAAGGATGGCACAGTTGATTGCTCATTGCGATCCTGAATGTGTTCAAGTGTTGGCGAGGGTGTGGCGGAGAGATAGTCCCGAGATACGCACAACAATCGAGCAGCACGAGTTCGAGACACAGCTGTCCGCGTTGACAGGTGCCGCTCAGTAGATTTTCCGGTCCAGTCTATTTTCGCGGCGTGAAGCAAGAAATGAAGACAAATGGCCAAAATAAATCTCCGTTTTCCAGCTTTGACCAATTTCGAGTTTGTCCAAGATGACCGTTCGTCGCCCTGGAAACAGTTGGAGAATTTTGATCCGCTTTGTGGATGAGCCGATCTCGACGCCCGTATTTGAAGGGAAACAAAACCCGGATTAATGGTCTTCATCACGATTTTAACGGGGAATTAGGGTTCGTACCACGACCCGTGCCAGCACGGTACCACCCTTGAAAATAATTACATTTCATTGACTTGAAAGTATCAAATTTAGCATATTCATTCGTTAATTTTCCGGTTGATAATTCGGGAGAAAGAAAGAAGCCCAATTAAATTTATCGGTTTTCATCCCAGTTACGACCACCAAGCCAAACTACTCGAAATATTCTACTGTTCTGAGAACTAGTTTTGTGACCATTCTGTGCAAATTGTCTCGCCTGACTGAAGGTGATTGGGACATGATGGTGGCGATCAGCGCCCGCATCTCGGCGTCAGCGCCGTCACGCCGCGTCCCGCGAACAGCGGCTCCGGTGCTGTCCGTGTGTGGGCAAACTTGGGTCAAAGTTCACCCTCTCCGCAAAAATTAGTCTTGCTGGAGAATGCCTTGTTTCCCGAGTTTTGGGAGTTGGGAACGGTGCAGGTGGCGCTGGGTGACTTTCATCTCAGTCTCCACGCTGTTGTCAAACAGAGCGTGAGAGATTTGAATCTCATCACGTGAAAATTTTGCCAATTGATTATGTCCCTCAGCAGAGCGTAATATAATTTAATCATTGTAATTTTGACAAATGAATCTGGTAAACGGAGCAATGACTCAAACGGCGCGCATGTCCAGTGCTAATGTTATCCTGTCGGAGTCGGGGCCACCGCGGCGCCGCCGAAACTTGGACCCAAAACATCCGCCGCTGCTCAATGCAAATGACGCGTTCCAAGCAGCGCAAAAAGATCCTAATTGCGCGGGGACCTTGGCATGGGTTGTGGCGTAAGTTCAATCGCCTCCAGCCAGTTTACACAATAAAATAAATGTTCCGAGTTTTACGAGTTGTAAAATCCTAACGTTGACATTAGTTGCAGCGGTTTTGTTCTCCTGGAGTGGCATTTGCCATGCATGGCTTTCAGCAGACATCTGGGAATACATTAAACTTTAATGCACGCGCTCAATGCATACCAAATTAATTTTGGAAGTTTTTGTGGGGACCAAGTCATTAACACAGAAAAAATCTCGCGTGTTGAGTCAGAGAAGTGCAGGTTGAATCCGCTTCTCTCGCGACATAATCGGATCATGTTGAGTCCGACGTAAATCACAAGACGCCTCCGTAACGAGTCTCGATTGACCCGCGGAATGACACAGCGAATCGAGCGTCGCTTCCCTCGGCGTCGGGTCTGCGATTCCCACCTGGGCCATAAATTCTGTCATCCGTGATTTTGTGGGTTGAGGTGGGATTAGGTGTATTTCAAGAGCCTGTTAAGAATTATGAGCCCATTAGCGTTGGGAGTGCCTTTGTTGATTGGTTGCGTCGCTGTTCCGTCGGTTGACAGCGAGTTGTTAAGTCTTCTAAATCACATGCGTCGCACGGGAGGCGGGTGCGCGGTGCGCTGCTGCCTTGAGTCCATATTGGGACAAATTACCTTTGTCCCGGATCGGTTTTGCAGCGTGGACATGCGAGTGTCGTGCGTGCGTCCTGCGAACGGACGTGCTTCACAAACTCATTGTTTTCTGCTCATTGTACGGTGGTAATCGCTGGATTCGCGTGGATGCAAAACTTTTGTGTGGCACGAATGCTGGTGTTGGTGTCCCATTCACTTTTGATGGCGAGTTTTGGAAGTCTTTGTTTGGGTGACACTGTTGCGATGTTGTTGCGACACTCGTGCCCAGATGCCGCGGATGTTGGGGAAGAATGTTGTCAGAAAAGAAGTTGACGTGGAGGGAAAAACGACGCACTCCAGGTTTTTTTTCACTTTTTCCCAGTGAAAACACCACAACAAAAGAACTACCTGCAGCAGCAAAGTCGTCTGACCTGGTCTCAAGTGTCGTTGCAAGACGTGGCTATTTGTCCTGTGGCTTTGATGCGGGGTTTAATGTCATTAGACGTCAGCGATCCGGCGTCACGCTATCTCCACACAGCCATTAACAGTCAAAAGCAGTGAATTGAACTGGGATTCGGTTTCTTTATGAAAGTGGGAACAAAAACAAATGGCATCCAAAGTTGTGACTTTTTGTCGAAAGGACTAGCGTCTGGTAATGTCCCGAGCAGTGGGTGTCTAATTGATAAAACTAAGGTTCATGAATTGGTACAAAGCGGGGTCTTCTGAGGCTGGTGGGTGGTGGAAGAATTAAATCACTAAATAAGGGCCGTGACGGTTAGTTCCAGTCAATTCCTGACTGCAGGGCTCGTTTTTGGAGTGCACTTCTTTTGATTCACTTGTATCATTTTCAACATTGAGTGTTCTGTGTCGTGCCCACAGGACAAAGGTTCTGAGACATTCAGAGTTCAGTCGTTTTCTGTTGGGGGGAAAATTCAGTTTTTGTGACATTTCCAAGGTAGGGTCTTGGTGGTCGCACCGATAGTGTTACGTCTCAAACCGTGTTCTGTCGCAGAGACGTTCGCTTCGTTTCCCCAACCTCAAACAGCCCGAAAGATTGTGCCTGATAAAGTCGCCTGGGGCTCCGACAAGGGAAGCTTGACTGTCTCACACCAGGATTTACATTCCCCTCTCCCCAGACATACGAGTACTTTCATTGCACGATACGAGAACATACGAGCTCCTGGTATTTTAATTGTTACCTGCATAAAGCGCACTTGGATTGTGACGCAGCACGCAATCGACTTGTATTGTCTGTTGGAAATTGTTCGTGACGTCGGCTTGTGAGTAACGCCCCAGTGACAAGAGCCTAAATGGTCGAACTTCACGCCGAGTGTCTGATTTCTGTTGCCTTGGACCGACCCAGTCACAAAAAGTTGTGGAAAGTCCCGTTCGATTTCGTCTCCTTTGTCAAGCTGCTTTGGGTCGTGTCTGAAGACAATGCCCAGTCGTTAATTGCCTGAAAGTCTCCAGGTCGTTTTGGTGCGATCCGCGTTGAAAATCCTGGTATTGAATATTTAATGCGCTGTGTGGGTGTTACGCAACCCCGAACCAGGTAGCGTCGGTGGTTTCTTGTGGCACGAGCCACATTCAACACCCATCACGTCATCGAGTCGAACGGATCAATAGACAACCGTGAAGTACTTTTTGCAGCTACTGTTTTTGATGGCTAAGCTGTTACTTTTTGCAACAGGAAACCGTGAGACAGATATTTACCTCAAGCTGTGCCAAAAGAAGTTAGCCAGGCATTGTTTTCGCACATGCAAAGGGATTGTGCGATCTGGGCCGCAAAAAGTCTCAAAACTGATCGCTTGTTCTTGGGTGCTGAGCATGGAGAGAGACGCCGTGGGCCTCGTAGCCTCGTACTCTGAGAACACTGGGTTCAGTAAGTACAGTACTGAAGAGCACTGCACGACCTTTGGGTTGGAAGACCCTTGACATATTGCAGATCATACGTGCCGTTGAACATTCATTTGTGTTGCGTCCTGGCAAGGACGAAGCCACATTTGCCGAGTTTCTTGTGATGCGTCGCTTTGTTGGACCAAACAAGTGCATATCCGGAGAAGATTTGGTGTCAGATTGAGTCCCACACCTGCAAAGGCAGTCGTCACTTGACTGGGTATTGCATTTCTCAGCCAGGCCTTTTTGTGTGTCAAAACTGATAAACTCGAAAGGAAAATCAATCAAAATGTAGATTATTGCCTGGCACAAGCTATTTCTTCTGTCTGAAACCAGAAAGATAAAGTTCCACCCTCCTGCCACCAAGTGAGTCCTACTTTTTCAAAGCACAACCATTTGCGGTGAAACCACATTCTGTTCGCGTTACGTAAAGAACGAATTGTAAGTGAAAATGGCACGAGGATTGAGTGTCGCACAGTCCCTGCGCGTCGCCGTCGTCTTGGCGTCGTGACAACAGGTTCGGCGGAGCATCGCGTGTCGAGGACGCAGCGCTCAATGCGCGCGTCGCCGATCTGTCGCTCGCCGGTTGCTGCCGCTAATCTCACCGGTTTGCCACAAACAACGTTGTTTCTGTCCAATGCACATGTAGTTCCAGTACCAACAGCTGATGAATTTTGTCGGAAATCGCAGTTTCTTGACAAACTCGTGGATAAAAGCGGATAAAATGCACTCCCAACACAAGAATTGTCGTGCTATTTTCGGATCGGCTCAATCTGGGGATCAGCGACTCTGGCAGTGACGCAAGTTGTGAAATTGAGACAGGTAAACAATCGACTCCAAACAAGATTTTCACGTGACTGGAACAGGAAGGACATCAAGCTGTGCTGTTGTCAACGCTATCACGAGAAAGGAAAGTCAGTTTCAGTGCGAGACGCCATCGGTTCTTTGCGTTCATTTTGGCGCCAGGTTGGTTGTTGTGAAGCTGTGTCGATGTGGCAGGCGACGTGTTCTGCTGAGGACGTGCGCTGTGCTCACCTGGATTCCCAGATCCGTGGGAAAGGTTCCGCATTGACTCTTCTGCGCCACTTTTTCCGTCGCTTCAAGCCGACTGGACACTGGTCGTGATCACATTCTTGATCTTCGAAGACAAAGGCTGACGGATTACTTGCACATGTCATTGTCTGAGGATGCGCATGTGAAGTTGAAGGTGTGTTTGGGGTATCTTTTTCTGCCTCTCGCCGAGCAGCAAGTTTTGCGGATTCATTGGGCTCATCAATTGTCAGGTTCACAATGAAGCTTGTCGCGCGCTTGCTGGCAAATGGTACTCGCCACATCTGTTCCCAGCTTGGTGCCGGGGGATAACTTTTTAGCCTCCGGCGTTGAACCCCAAACATTTGGGAATCGTACCGATTTACCCTTCTGCTGAAATCAACTCGGATTAAAAATCACCAGGGGAAGGCGGACGGCCTTCTGTCGTCGCGCGCTGTCGCAGCGAAATGTGAATCGCTAATGGCGTGTAATCCTCTGCGATTGACCGTTGTGGCCGTGTAAACATCGTCATTACTCTGGATTTACCACCAACTTCATCTGGAAGATAAAAGTTGAGAGCTGACTGATCTCGCCAGTTGTGTGAGACTCCGAGATGGTGCACAGAAATGGCTGCGTGCGCATCAGAGATTAAGCCGAGAACGGCAGCGTCGGATTCAAAGGCGCGTCATTTTGGAGATTATGTGGTCGAATTCTGAAATTGTTGCGTGAGCGCAGGTGAGTGGAGACGGCCTGGCGCTGCAACACATGCACCACGACCAGCTTGATATGGTAATGGGATTGATACGTGAAGGCAAACTGTGCTGCAATCTTCACATTGAGGTTCTGGCATGGTGCCGACTCTGATGGGATGAAACGCTTTGGTGCAACCCACAGTCGACGGCGTCTCTTCTCGTGTCGTTCTCTCAAATTAGAAAGTTGGGAGTCGTTGGTCTTGTCATTAAATTCTCCCGACATTTTACGGACAATATGGTGTGCACCCGGTGACACTGCAGGTTCTTTGCGCAAGCTGTGAGGGGCTGGTGTCCAAGAACAAAGACGGAACAAGTCAGAAAGGTCGGCACAACGCTCCATTGTTCAAGCTCCAATATGCTACGTTGTGTGCGAAATTTTAGAGAAGAGAAAACGTGTTTTGTAGTTTCTTTCAATTTTGTTCATTGTGTCAGAATCAGTGTTTGTACAAGGCTGCTGCTAAAATTTATTTAAGATTTAACAATGATCTGGGTTTTGTGTGGAAGAAGACATCCATCAATTGATCAAATATGCTTTGATAGAAACCGTATCGGACCCTGGGCAGGTTTGGTGAAAGGGAGTTATGTCGCTGTTTGTTGTTCGGAAAGCTTGAAGGCACAGAGCGTGAAAGGTGCGCAAGTGGAAACTTTTTTTCTTGGGAAGTTCTGCGTGTTGTTCTTGTCGTGTTATGTCACCAACAAAAGTCCGCTTCTGCTTCGCGTCTCGCTCGGTGGTGTGATTGCAGTCATGCACAAGTGTCATTTTTCGCCTGCAGGGAGGAACTGAATTGTGCTTATGCAGTGGTTGCAGGCAATGCATGGTTGCATGTAGAATGACACTTAGCATCAATTTGCTGCAAATTATACACGCTGCGTTGTCGTCATTATTGCCACCAATTGTTCCTCCAAGTAATCATCACCTTTGTGGCCTTTCGTTCAGTGAGAAAGGAATAAGCACAAGGAACACATACGTTCCACTGCAGCCTTATCTCTGCGCCATCACAGACACATATTGACCGTAATTCTGTGTCCGTTGTGTTGACCACAAAAAGAGACGCCATGAAGGCGGAGTGAAAAGAGGCAAATTGAGAAAAGTCGAATTCCGCTTCGGCTTGCAGAATCGGGAAACTGATTGACTTCGGTAAAAGATCATGAATATGAAAAAAATATTCTTCTTGACGAGTTGCGGTTTGTATCCTTCCCGGGCGGAGCGTGCGGGGCGGACGCGTCCTGCGCAGGAGCGTCAATTAGCCTGGTTCCAGTCGCAGAGCGCTCCGTGCACACAGCGAATTAGCAGTTGCAAAGTTAATAGAAATTTCAGAACTTGTTTATTGAAATTCTATATCCCAATTTGAGGCGCCTATTAAAGGTTCGGCTTTATTTCTAGAAGGTAGCGAACAAGATCAAATTTCTGATGAAACTATTTTATTGCTGATACGTGGCAGTCTGTTCGCTCACGCTTCCGTGCCCAGCATTGTGATTAAATATCACGGGCAAAGCGTTGCGTAAAATTTTGATGATATTTGGTTGAAAGAATGTTCACGTGAATTATTGAATTATTAACAGAAGCACTTCGCTGTGGTAGTGGCTGTCAAGTTTGTTCGTACGCAGCGTCGTTTTCTGCACCCATCCTGGCAGCAAAACCTTGATATGCACTTGAGCTGCCTGCCAACTGTGAGAAAAAGACAGGATCTATTGCTGTTGGTCGAGACAGCAGCGACACTGCGTCCGAGCTGTGTTGTGTGAAGTGGTGATCTCAACACCCCCGGCGTCTCTGGCAGGAGACATGATGGAAGGCAGGCACTGCTTGATAAAAGTGGCGATCTTTGAATGGAAAATCTGCGTTTGAATGTTTTAGCAATCACGTGGCACACATTCGCGTTGTACTCACTCATCACTAACATATCTGTACTGCGAGTGAGAAGCTTTTCTGAACAACAAAAACCGTGTGGGAGGGGAGGAAGGCGACTCAATTGTCTGATTAGCTTCAGTAACCCAGTCTCCCCACAAGCGCCGGATAATGAACCGTAATTGTGGGCTTGGGTTTCCGCGCACAGCTGAACGTCGGGAATCCGAGTTGATTTTTCGGCTGTCGTGACCATTTTTCATGGACGTGCAGGAGCGAGGCTTTTGATGTGACAGTCGCCCCGCCGGACGAGCCGCGGCGCGACGGACATGTGCTCGAGGTGTCCGCGAGCGCCGATTAATAACACCGTCGGAAATGAACTGGAGCTGTTGGCGGCGCTGAGCTGTCGCCGCCAGTTTCCCCCTGCATTTTAATCTGCATATTAAAACACTGCTGAATATTTGAAATCAATCATATGTGGGGTTGTGGATCAGCGATAACCATAATATACTGGTTTGCCGTTTCGAACATGAAACAAATTTGTGGCTGGCAACCACAGAGTACACCGTACAAACAAGGTGGGTGCGCATCTGTGTCTGTGCCGTTTCCATTGCCTCTGATATGATGTGACCTCACGGATGCTGCGCACGTCTTTGCGTTGGTATTCGCGTCCTGTGACGTGCTGTGTCCAGGTCAAGAACGAGGTCAAAACGGTGAAAGCGCAGAGCGACAGATTGTGAGTCAGTCTCGCAATGAATGTTCCCCAGTGGCAGGGATCAGCGCACCAGGACTATGAGAACAGTTAGAACCGTTGTTGTACCTGATTGAGAACGTAGCAGACAGAAAAGCCAGTCTCAGTGTGACGTTGCTAATGCACTGTGTTCGTGAAGTCCTGTGGCCGCCTCAATAGAAATCGGAACCATTTCTTTCTCCCAGGAGACGAAAAACTTATCGATTGCCAAGGTAATCAAGAAAGATCTGATGTCAAAAGCAGAAACTCAGTTCCTCAAATGGCCGCATGGCGTGCCGGTTGGAGCGTATTTGCTCAGGTCTGAACGAAATTTGAAATGATTTCTGTAATTAGGCCCGCGGCACTTCGCCCACTCGAAGTTTTTGTGAAGTCGGAACATTTTAAATGCTTCTGGGATTTGAAGAATGTTTGGATCGGGCATGATGGATGAACGGACGAATCGGGTCATTCGCTGAGCACGAGAAGAAACCTCCCCTCGTACTGTTGGCAGAATTACTTGGCTTGAGGTTTGGATTGAAAGAGGTTTGTGTGCGATGAGAAGGTCGATTATTCCAACGCGGTTCACAGGATGTTGCGATCTGTGGACTCCACCTACATTCCAAACACGGTTGACGCGACGCGCGCAATCTTCTACAAACTTACAACAACGGACGGTAAACACACCTGCGGATCCGCCGCACCGGTGACACATTTGCCAACTGCTGATGAAACTTTTTTTTCACGTTTTTCTGTCCTTTGAAGCCTTTGAGTACACGTACGCACCGAGACCACAAGGCTTCTTTCTTCCAACTGTTCACACACAACTGCTACAACAGGCGGTGATTTGTGTGAACAGAGCGTCAGGTCCCAGTGTGGATCGTTTGTCGCTCGTGAGGAGAACCTCTCAGGGACCACAGCTTTGTCCGGGTTGCTGTGGTGTGTTTGGTGTCCGCAATGCGTCGAACTCACATTTCATCGGTGTCATGAGGAGACTTGATTGTTGTCGGAGTCAAGCGCTGAAGGTGAGGATCCGCGCGCTATCACCTGTCCAGCGACTCCGGGGAAGATCTGGAACTTCGCTATTCAGGGATCGCGGGTCAAAACGTTGCGCTTGGGAGGGAATTTCAGAGAGAAACTTTGCATGCTTGGTTTACGAGCACTTTGGCAGGCATTGCTCTTTTCGAATGTATACATGTATTGGCCACGAGGTCACAAGTTGATTCAATTTGATTGAGCATGCAAATGGTGAGGACCGACAGACAAAACTTTCAACTGGCGTCTTTTGCGAGGATCGACCGCCTGACAGAGGAGGAAAGGCCATTTGTCCCGTTCGAGCTGAAGATGACTTGAATCTTTGCAGCGTGAGAACTGCGCGGCGAGGCGTTCAGTCGCTCTTCTGCAACCTGGTGTACATTCGTAGATACGTGATACGTGATCTTGTTGGGAGGGGGACGCGGAACTTTGCACGCAGCAAAAACTTTCTTCTTCTGTTCACATCTTGGAAGAGAGCGCTTGTTGCACTGTGAGATAGGCATTTATTTGTGTAACTCTTCGTCTGGAAATGTTTTATCTCACCACTTGTGATTTGTTGAAATTTGCTCAGAATCAGCTCGCAGTTGAAGAACTGACGGTGGAAAATAAGTAAGATCCGCGGTAGAATGTTGCACATAAAGTGCGTCAAATTTTGCCGAAGCGTTGTGTATTGGGATCTGTAACTTCACACAAACGCTTCTCTGTCGCTCGCTGTGAGAAGAATCTTGACGTTAGGGTTCATGCACTCAATGTAAGTGCGACTGGGCAGTCGCACCACGCTCGGACGAAGACTGGCGATCAACATGAGAGCTCTTTGGGCCATTGATCACGAGTCGACTGT
>JAAUXT010090935.1_pt1 | contig 35471 bp, 32 predicted proteins | sample 7278171 | NCBI WGS metagenome assembly JAAUXT01 (sample SAMN14350112, study PRJNA611818) | marine sediment metagenome | isolation source: surface marine sediment (1.8m) | place: French Polynesia: Moorea | collected 2018-08 | reverse complement strand
TTAAGTGTCAAAATTTTTTAGTTGTTTCTTTTGGTTGTGTTTTTTGGACTTAAAAATTTTGTTTTTTGCTGTTTCCCCCCCCCCCCCCCATTTTCAGACTTAGAAAATTTTTGGTCTTGAGGGACCCCTTCCCCCTGGTTTGGGACTTAGAAAATTTTTGGTCTTGAGAGAGACACCCCCCCCCCCCTCTGGCTGGGAAATTTTCTGGGAGATGCAGTTCTGAAGTAAAAAAAAAATTCAGTTTTGTTTGGGGTTTTGGACTTTAAAAATTTTTGGCTAGTGGGACCCCCCCCCCTGGTGATGAATGAATACACCATCACCTATATCTTTACATCCGTGGAGCACACATCTCAACTGTGACACGGCGTGTGTCTTCACCGCCAGGTGATCTTGTTGTTTGGAGAGTCCCAGTGAACAGCTCTTCTCAGCCTGTGTTGTGTCCTGTTGACTGGAACCCAACAACGTGCGCGATTCACAAGCTTGCAATAGTGACATGTTTCCACACAAGCACAACTCCCCTGCCATCTCACGCCCGTGTCACTTTCCTCCAGGAGCATGTTAGTTGGCACTGTGCTGCCCAACGTACATGACATCGACGACTGGTGAGACGTATTTCAAAGCAGAATGGTCAAAATTCAGGTTATTATCGTCTTTCTTCAAAACACGTGTTCGAAACAGCTGCTTTATCGGAAATAGATCTATGGGCCCCTCCCAACTACAGACGAGTTGTTGGCTTGGTGTTGCCCTGTCAAATCGCGACAAATTGTCATTGTAAGGTCTCTTTGAAAAGTCGCTATCGAGGTGGTGTGGGAGATGTGTGATGGTGTTACGTGCGAGCAGATTAAGATGATGAATTCACCGTGCAACTGTCGCTTTTCGCACATCAGGTCGATCGGCATCTACATGGACACTATGAACATCTTCATCCGCATCGCCATACTGCTGGCCGGCGGTGGCAGTCGGAAGAAGTAAGAGACCTGGACGCTCTGAAAGCTGCCGAGGACTGGACACTGGCAGTGGTGTTGCCCAAACTGAAAATCGAAACACCAACTTGTGAAAAGATGTACACTGAGCAAACCAAACGAAGTTGTTGTGGAAGCTATCGACTGTGCCTGGAGAATTGAAGGAAAACAGGAACTTTGGAGACTGATTGTGATGTTCGTGCGGATTTCCTGCAGGAAGGGAGAGGTCGTGAACAAACAATTTCCAGCTTGACTTTCGTTTGAAATGTTGCACACAAACGGTACAGAACCTTGCCAAGTTCCCCGAAATTGGCTCGCACATTGTTTTGAAAGACGTGAACCGTTTTATTTCTCCACCGAGCATGCGACGGTTGTTTTTGCTTCAGTTCGGAATCAAATAAAAAAGTACGTTTCTTCACTTGCAAATTGTGCTGCTTAGGGTTTGACAAGAGGGTCGTACGAGCTGCACCGGAAGCCAGAGGTGTGCCTGACGTGAAAGAACCCAAAGCCGATGTTAGCCAAAATAAGGAATCGTTTTCCAAGTTCAGTCGTATCAGTCTGAAAATAACCGGTGATCGCGCAATTGATAAACACTTCGTTTCGTGAGTGTTCGCACATGTTTGGCTTGGCTCGCCGTTGGAAAATTCAAAACTTTCGGCAAGGTCAATTGCAGACGAACGATTTGTGAACCACCTGTAACTCCTGTTACCAAAACACTGAATGGCTAATGAGACACAAGTTGTGTTTTGTTTTTCAACAGACCCCATAAACTGTGTCAGTTTTATTGACGAGAACTTCTGGTCAAGTGTTTGAAACGTTAATCCGTATCTCTGGTCCTCTTAAGTAGCCACTTAGCAACAGGAACTGTTGCCATTGAAATTATCTTGAAGCAAATAATATTGCTGGAGACATTTGTCAAAAACGCAATCGCTTATCAGAGATATCTGACGGCTGAAAACTCGTCGGGGGAAAAAACTTTTTGTCCAACACAAGGAACATGTATCCCTTCTCCAAAATACAAGGTTTTTGTGTTCAACGAAATTTGGTGACATTCGAACAAGTCATAGGACCACCAGCAAGACGTAAGAGAAACCTGGGTTTGTGCACCGTCTCTTGTCCTTGCATCAACTTTCTCTGATTGGTTTTCCTTGGTCAGACGCATGCCTTCGATGTTAACACAGCACAAAGTTATCGAAGTGGAAGCCAGCCCAGGCGTGATCTCAATGCGTTGCACTTGCGAACAAATTGCAGACTTCAGAAGTGGACACAAGCTTTTGTTGTCGTTGTGGCTTTGCGGACACAATCAAGTGAAACTCGCACGTGACCAGTGTCATCTTCATTCCAGTAAATCTGAAGCATCCGTTTTTGCTGTGGCAGTTTTGGGTGGATTTTCCCCGACTCCTTTCGCAGGCCTTGGCGGACGCGTGTGTTGTAGCACATTCAGTCACACGAATGTGTTTTCTTTGGGCGCAGCGAACTGTTTCGGGGTGGTGATAAAGAAAGGCAAAAGTGCGGAAACTTAAAGTGTCTGACCGCTTGCAGAACGCAGAGCATGAATGCACGCAATGAGGATTGTGTGACATGTGTGCAGGTGGCTGACCGTTCCGTTGCCTTCGTGAAGTAGCTGCAAAATGTTACTTTTCAACTGACTGTCACATTTCTCATACTTTATCTGCTAAGTGAATGGTTTTGAATAGAGACTTTCATGAAGTGTCCACCTCTCTCACCTCTTCTATTTGAACTGTCTGTCAAAGGTTATTGTGTATTATTTGAATGGAGGTGACAGTTTTGCGCGCATCACGGAGAGAAACACTGAAGGGAACAGCCCCAATGTGCTCCGAGGAGAAAAACCGCAAAAGCAAAAAGTTGCACACAAAATTACGACAAAATTGAGAGAACATAAAGAACAGCCTGGCCTCAGAGTGTTCAACGGTTTAATGCAATGTTGACTCATGCTTGCTTTGGTAAATATTTCAAGTTCTTGCGAATCTGATTCCCTTTGCAAGCCCGCGCGAACAGACAAAAATGCAGAAATCATTGTTTACTCAGAGACTTACCCTCTACCCAAGGGTTCATTTTTCGGAGTTCAAGAAAGAGGGAAGAGAGAGGTTCTGTTCGAAGAGTGTAGATTCACGGGAGCAAGCGTAAAGAAATGTGACAAATTCTGAAAAGGAGATTTATTTCTCTGAAAGGTAACTGTAGACGTCTTCATTGTTCACCAGTGAACACAGGTACACTTTTGAGCAATAACTTTGCAAGCCAACAATTGAGCAATCAGAAACTCGAACACATATCTTTGCCCAACAAACTCACTGTGCCTGCATGCAGGGTGAGTCCACAAACCAAATTCATGCAGGAGAGCAACCACCGTGTCGTCGGACTAGCAGGTTTTTGGCCTTTGCAATGAGGGTGGCGTTGTTTTGAGTTGCAGTGTTTGGAGCGAGAAAGTTTTGCACCGTGTTGGTTACAAGTCAGCGTTGACCCATTTGACAAAAGCTTGGAGACACAAACTTTTATTTTCTTCTCAAGAACTGAGACAACAAACAAACAAAAACAAGAGAAACAAAACCAGTTTCACATTTGATTCAACATTGTTTGTTTCTGCATTCTGAACAACGTCTTGGCTTTCTTGTAAATTTTCACGTCAGCGTGCATTGCTTCTTGCACCTCGAAGTCGTATTTGAGATACTCAGGGTCACTCTCCTCCGGATCCGCGGTCTCGTGTCTTTTGTTGTGTGCTCTGTTGCTGAACTCATCGTGAAACGAATCAATGTTCTGGAATGCAGAGCACTGGGTAAAAGGAAATTGATAAACCTTTTCAAACATTTGTATTGATGTTCTCAGTTCTTCGAACAGCCCGATCACACTGAACCACGTGCCCAGGTTGTCCAGGACGTACTCCAGCAGGTGATGAACATCCTCCGGGCTCAGCTCCTCGAAACTCAGTTTGTGCTTGTACCAGCACGGCTGGCGCTCCAGCTCCACCGAGGTGCGCACTTCCAGTGCAGAACTGTTGAATTTCTCAGTCACTTGGCACCAGTGGGACTGAAACAGCAATTGCCTGAAGAGTAAATTTCCGTGGTGCAGTATCCACTGTCGCAGGGACATTTCATTTGCGTTCCCAACTGTGCACATCTCATCACTGAGGTGCGTTTTGCAGTGGTAGTAACTGGAAATTCGACTCTCCATCGGGTCTCTCAGCAAGGTCCCGTAAGAACAAGATCCAGAGAGATCGTTGCACAATCCAAATGCGAATTGCCCTGCGTGCACCTGCAGCTTCTTCTGAGTCAGGGACTGCTTGTTCTTCTTTTTATCCCAGAGATATCTGGTATCACTTCTGAACAGGGGAGAGGTGGCGGGGAAATATTGTTTTTGCGCGAGTTCGTCCAAACAGTGTTTGATGGCGGAGCCGGCGGCTCTGTGTTGATGCAGCAGGACGATGTGCGGCAGATCCGGGGCGGGTCCGGTCTGAGCGCTGCTCGGAGCTGCGGGGGCGGAGGCGGAGCCGTGGATGAAGTGGTTCGGGACGGTGTTATTTTTGTGAGTAGCCCATGGGAACTGGCGCCGGATGACGCGTTGGCGGCGCACGAAGTCGCGCTGCTCGTTCTGGTGCCTCGATTTGTGGACGCTGTTCAGGTTCTGCACCATGCCGTTCAACTCCAACTCGATCCTGAAAAGAAACAGGCCTGCCTTTGGATATGGAAGTTGATGGTGATTTTATCCGGTGGTGAGTTTGTTCCTTGGGTGGAAAAGCTGAACTGTCAGTTATTGCAACCGAGCAATCATTTCTTGTCGGACGTGCACACAATGTGAAACACACGTTGGACGAAAAGAACAACTTTCTCCAAAAAGCAATGTTGTCAAAATTTGTTCAGGAGCCAAAAATGATTTACCACAGCGAAGAAAATATTTCCACAAGAGTTTCAAATGGAGGAGATGTAAAAAGTTGTTCAGTGTGGTCTGGTTACAGTTAAATTTATGGTTCTACTTGACATGCCACTGATGGGGTTACAAAACCGAAGGATATGCTTGCGCAGACCCATTATGTTACCTGTCACCATAATTTTCGGCCTGCGGTTTCTCGTAAATTGACAACTCGCGTCTTTCAGAAGAGCTTGAATTTCGCACACAAGAGAAAATATGGTTTTCGAAATTTCGTTTCTGTAACACTCTGGACCAAATAAAATTTGTAACTCACATTCGATTTTGCTTGCAGTCTTCCACGAAAAAACGAAGAACATGTCAGATTCAACAGTTCTCGTGATCACTCGCTCGTTAAACACTAATTTTGACCAAACTCGTGAGAGATACCAACAGTTTACTTGTATTCTGATCCTGTACGTTTGTGGAGGAAACGGAAAGTTACAGAAGATAGAGGTCAAGTGAAAATTCCTGGCCCATTGGGGAGGAGATAATTGTGTGGAAACCGGAGCCTCATCACTGAGATATCATTTCTGGATTCTTACCGAGAACGGTTTACTGAATCGGGAGGGGTGCGACTGCCTCGCATAAACATGTTCAAGCCTCACCATGGGGCCTGCACAAACTCAGTGAGCAACGCACCATTGCCCCAGCTTATTTGTCATTTTGTGATACCAGTTTTTTTTCGTTACGCGAGCCACACATTTTGCACAGGAATCAACTGGCAAATTTTGAGACAGGAACTCGCACCAATATCAAAAACTGTGCTGATACATGGAAATGAATTAATTGATAACCGTTTGAAGTGCACCTTCTCATCCTCTCACTCAAGAGTTGCTCAAGACTTCATTTATGTGATAAGCTTCTAGCCAGAAAACTTATCGTCTCGATTAAATTGAGATTGCACGTGTTGGTATGGATTAGACTCAACGCTCTGCGCCACTCTCACCGTTTTTCGTCGTCGCTCGAGATGCGCGGGTGCCACAGCAGCGGCGAAGCTGCCGATGCGACGCACGTCGTCAGCGAGAAGAGAGCGAGGGCGACGCCCCACCGACCCATGATGGGGCCCGGACGACGTGAATAAATTCAGCAGGGTCCGAGTCTCCAAATTCGAAGGCTGACTTGACCTGCCGAAAATGTTTTGCACGGTCAAACAGTTCTCTTCAACAAATCAAAGCTGCCATGGTTGTGGTCCACACTGATTTGGCCCTGATGAACTGAAAACTGAACGCTCAATTGTCTGTTTTTTGGAGGCAACATCCAGAAGCGCAGCAGAGAAAGAAGGCACTTGACTGCTAATGCAGTTTACATGTTTTCCACTTTGGTTCTGTAAATACTCAGTCGCACAGCAAGCATTGCCTCATCACCATTTTCCAAAAAGAAAATTCACATAAATGAGAATGAGACATACTTCGAGGACAATAAACATCAGCTGCCCAAATTTTCGACACTGTCTCTCTGTAAATCAAGTGAACGATCATGCATATATGCCAAACCTACCTGTACGACTCATTGGTCTTGTTGTATCATTGTTCACTCTCCCTGCAACACCTTCAGTGGCAGAGTTCAATCTCGGTTTCAATCCATTTGCCTTCGGGTGGATCCAGCCAACAAGGTCCTGCCAAGAATTAACGTTCCAACAGTGATTTGTAAAAACACAACCGACTCGATTGCTTCCTCCCAAGCACTGTGGTGGTCGGCTGCTGTGGCTGGCTTATGTTGGGCAAGTCAGGCAGCGCTCAGCGCGCGCGAGGAAGTGCTGTCCTCATGCACTGCCGTCTCGCCTTATCTCAACTTATCATTCCGATCGCGCTGAACAATTTGTCAGTTCGACTTGTTTATCAGCTTCAAAGAAATGACAGGGAAGTTGCCGCCTTTCAATTTTCCTCATGCAAGTTCAAAAATATTGAATTTTTACTGCTACGCACAAATGTTTCTGATTGTTTTCGCACGATATACATCAACATGAAACTTCAACTGAGAAGGAAGCATTTGCGCCAGTCTCTAATCAGAGCCCGAAAAGTTGGTTCAGCTTTACACGCAGCCCTCGGTAATCGGGACATCTGCAATTCTGACAATTTCACGAGTCATTTGTCGTTGACTTCAGGCAGAAGCTGTCGCTTTGAAGTCGCCTGGGCGGCACACGCGCAATTTGACGCGCCTGATTGGACTCGAGCACGTCTCAAATCACTTCGGCCTTCAACAGCAGGAGAGGTCCAGCTCCGCACAATAATTGAGTCTGTTTTTTCCACAGAGAAAGGTTTCTTTCGGGTCACACAATGCAGATTTTCCAGCGGACTACCCACGTTGGGTAAAACGTGGTGAGCGGAATATGCAGGGGATGTTCCATGTGCGATAGCGCAGCCAACGGCAGTAAAGTGCAGCACAAGTTTTCTCTACCTCGGCGTTTATTTTGGCGGAAAGTCTGCAGTGTCTTCTAAATTGTAAACTTGACTGATGTGAAACAATACAAGACTCAGTGCAACAAATACAAGTTCATATATCAACGATAAAAAGAAGTGTGAAGAAACAACGAGCAGATTTGCTTGACGAGCACCATTCCGACCGAAGTGTAAAATACAACAAGACTGCAAGCGTGCGAGTTCTGGGTCTCAGTGGGACAAAATCGAGCGAGGCAAGGAACTCTGTGCGGAGCAGTCAACCAACTCAACAGGTCAAAAATGCCTTTGACGAGGTAAAAGCGAAGACTAGAACAGTATACGGTCTGTACCCTACACGGAAGACACAATGGGTACCGGTCATGTCTTTGATGCGAACGCGTGTGGTCACAAAACACTTGAGAACAGAAAACTTACACGCATGCACAGGATTTCCATCCAACCGAACACAAGCAAAACAAGCACTGCAAGAAAGCAGAGCTTGAAACACTGGCGCGTCGACCCCCGCCCCTTGATCACTGCCAGGTGCTCATCACCAAAACTTGTTTGGTTGGTCACCCCAATCACCACTCGTTTTTCTTTGTGAGCCCCAACCCTGGACATCACCAAGAGACCAGAGACCAGTCACATGACCAAACATGGCGTGGAAATCACAAGTGGCCACGAAAATACAGCTGAAGAATTGTTTGCAGTGGTCACCCTGATCACGACTGCGTCTCGAAGTGAACCCCATTGACTGACCATTTCTCGATGGTGGTCAGGGGTAGTCGTCGCCGCCTTAAACTTTAGCCAGTGTACCACACCGCTACGAAGGGCGCGCCTGTGTTTTCTGACTGAAGAATTCAACTGCAAACAAAATTTCCACCAAACCCCAAGCCCGATCCTTCTGAGGTAGCCCAAGATCAAATTCAAAACGTCTTGTAGCCGATGACTTGATGACCTTTGTCAGGATTGTCCACTTTTCGGGAACAAACGCCTTCTCTAAACAGTGCTGCTGCACACCAGATTCTTGGGCACGAACAGCGCACAGCAAGGCACCGACATGGCGGGAGTGTGCAGCCGAGCTACGACGTGCCACTCGTCGTTCTGCACGTCGTAACTCATCACCTCCTTCCTCTTCTTGTTGTCGTCGTAAGAGAAGCCCCCGACCATGTAAAGTCGCGATCCAATGAGACAGGACGAAATTCCGCTGAGGCGCGGGCAGCCCTCGGACACGAGGCTCCACTGGTTGTTTTTGGTGTCGTAACATTCAACAGTGTCAATGTCGAACGCCTTGATGATGTTTTTGTCGTAACCTCCCACCACGTAGAGGTTGTCCCTGTAGCAGCACATGGCGTGATCCATGCGCGGCTGGCGAAGCGAGTCCTTGCCCGTCCACCTGTCCTGATTGATGTCGTACGACCACACACAGCGGGAAATGCCTCTGTCCGTCTGTCCTCCAGAAATGTAAATCTTCTCGTCGTGAAGCGCTGATGCAGCTGCCGACAGTTTCACGTCAACTGATGCCTTGGGAATCCACTCGTCTTTGTCCACGACGTACTGCTCCACTGCGTTCTTGTATGACCCGCTGCAGTGGCCCCCGATGGCAAACAAGGAATTCCCATCGGAAACGAGAGTGAAGTGGTGCCTCGGCACTTGCATCGAAGAAACTTTGGTCCACGAGTCAAACCTCGGGTCGTACCGGTAGCTCCTGCCGCTGACAGGGTTGTTGGTGGAGTACAACTCGATGCCCCCGCAAACGTACATGTAGTTGTTGATAGCGCACACCTGCGCGTGGAAGGTGTCCAAGGGCGACGTCTGAAGCGTCGCCCAGGAGCTCGACATGATGTCCAACACTCTGGGACCCTCATCGTCTGTGTCCAGCATCACAATGCTCGGTGTGTCTGATCTCACTGTGGTCCGTATGTTCTGCATGATGGGCTGCTTCTTCGGTAGCATGTGGTACGTGTTGGCTTCGAGAACGAGCTCCAGGCACTTTTCGTTCTCCTTCATCACAGGCTCAGCCATCACCTTCTCCACCAACTGCAGCGGCTGAATCAAAGGCAACCGAACATGGGTCATAAGCATCGCGAGGTGGGGTTCCCTCTCCTCCTTTTCGTGATTCATCCACTTCAACACCAACTCAAACAACTTCAGTTCTGATGAAATCCTCAGTCGGTTGTCCTGCAGAACCTTTGCAAACATGGTGGGACTCATTTTCAGGAAATCATCCTTTTCTGCAGCAATCTCTTCAAACTGATACAAAATCAACTCCAGCGCCTTTTCGAGCAGTGGTGTCAAGTTGAACTGTTCTGCCAACATATACATGTCGATTGCATTCTTAGAGTTCGTCGAATAGCTCAAATAGCGGCCGCAAAGTACAATGGCTTCAGGAAACTGCAGATGCGTGGCTGCAACCAGAATGTCAATGATGTTTTTGGATGTTGGTTGCAGTTGGCCACTGTACGCGAATTCGATGATTGCCTTGAGTCCAACGCTGGTGATTCCCTTCAAGGTTATTTCGTCTTGACCTGAAAATGAAAGGTCGACACCGGTTGAACACGCGTGCTCAAGTGTGGCAGAGGTGGGCGTCACTGACGGTTTCGAGGTTGTGCCATTTACCCGTGTAAACGCTCGTAAGTCACACCCAAGTGCCAGGCATACCCCAAAGTGATTCTTTGGTTGTGGAGTGACCCGAGAAAGTGGAAAACCACTCACCTAAGACTGGTGTTCTGGCCAGCCAGATGATGAGAATCCTCAAATTAACATTCTAGATGGGTGCTCCAAAGCTTAAATATTGGATCACTGAATCTATCACCAGTCTAGACAAGGGCTGCAAACCCAGCTGATCAGCATAATAATAGATCAAATGGACAATTTGTTGTTCAAAAAACAAGAAGGCTTTGCATTCAACAATGTCCATTTTGAAAAGGAAAACCCCCAGTGGTCACATGATCACCCCATGGAGGGAGGGATGCAGGCTAAAGCCAGCAAAATAGTGATATTGTGCTATTTTCTATCTATTTTCTATCTAATTAATTATTGTAAAAATATTCAGAATATTAAAAATTGTCTGTAGATGCCAACACCCCCCAGCAGGGGAGGAGTGTGGTGTGATACACCAGCCTCAAATGTTAGAACCACTCACCAGATGGCATGCTTGTACATAATAAATACAGAGGTTCCTGCCCCCAGGGACAGTCTCTCCTGAGATACCAACCTGCTTGTTTGTGATATCACTGCAGGTCTCAAGGTGTTATTGAAAGTAAAAGTGTGATAAGCTGTTTGGATGGTTGAAAGTGTCATTTGCTGTGCACATATACCTTTCTCTTTCATATCGATGGTCAGAAGTGTCTTGAAGTAGTCGCTGCTTGCAGCCAGGACGGTTTTGTGAACTTTGAAGGGGGTGTCTTCGGCCGCCACGACCAGGTCGCACATGGTCTGAGTCTCGTACATTTCCTGCAGAGCGTCGAGCAGCCGCCCGCTGTACGTCGCGCTCTCGTAAATCTGGCAAGATCCAGCCATGGTCCGCAGACTACGTATGAGTTCACGACGTTTTCAAAGCTCCGTGCACATCACCGATGTCTCAAGTTGTCCGACCTGAGAAAGGCACAGATCTACAGAGCCACGGTCAATGTGAATGATTGCACAGACAGTTTTTCAAATCATCGCAGATCACTGTTGCAGTTTCTTTTCGGAGCAAGATCCCAAACTTTTGTTTTGACTGAGACAGACAAGTTTGGTTCTTCCCCAGCTGGTCAGCTGGACAACTTTTGTTTACAAATCCTCCATAGGTTTTGTGAAAAGGCATCAGAAATTTTATCCTCCACTAGATCTATATTTTGGAAACCTTCTTGCAGAAATAAAACTGAAGTGCAAATGATCAACACAACACAAGACCACGGGAAATAGCTAGTGTATACTCTGACAAAAGGTGTGGAGGTTTGTCACAGCAAGAGATCAATTTTGCAAAGAACGCGAAGAACACGGATTTTATTGTGGTGGAAAATATTCTGTTGTGGGCGACAATAGGAGCTGCACTGGTGTGAATCAAGGTTTGTTGTTTTTACGTTTTCGGTTTTTGAAGCAGCGGCGGGCCAGTCTTTTCGTTCTTCTGCAAGTGTTTTCAGAAATGCCTGCCAGCAGCGATCGTGAACATATCAGCCTTTGGAAGAAATGATTTGAGAAGTTGATGCTCGTGAAAGACGACTCCCGCGGGTCGGGGTGCAGGCCCACAACGAGGGGAAAGGTGGAACAATCCCAACACGAAATGTTCGATACGCTCTCAACCCATAAAGTCCCGTTTTGCTTTCAGATGGAGTTTCTGATGGCGATGTTGCTGTACCTGCTGGCGGGGATGCTTTGCGTCGTCGCCTATCAGCACCAGGATTCCCGGCTCTTGACGACTGGGCCACTGGGGAAGGTGCGCGAGCAGCTGTCTCGCGTAGGTGTTCCTTCCTAGTTGCACAACTGCATCGTTTTCAAGCGCAAAACCCCGAACAAACCTTGCCGTGGGTATTGGATTCGTGCCACCAACCAAACCGGACGTCGTCATGTTCGTGTCTTTTGCAGATTCTGCAGCAGCTAGCGCAATTCTTGCCGGACGTCTTGCGACGCGACTTGTGGCTTGTTGCTGAATACTTATTCTTCTCCAGGTAAGTTGTCAAGAACTTTGCAAACCTCGAATTGGCCGTGTCAAACTTTGGTTGCTGGTCTGGTGTGTCATCCTTCTGAAATTGGAAACAGTACTGTCTCAAAATGTTATCAACAAGGCCGATCGTGGTGCGTTGGTTGTGGTTTGAAGATGGGAAGTTCCAGTCGATGTTTCACCCGTGGTGAGTTGTGAACTGTGTTTGCTGCATGAACCCCATTCAGGGGCCAAACTGTTTTGAACAACCAAATTGTTCTGATTGATGGGTGGCCTGTCTGAATTAAGGTTGCGTTTGTTACTGGCACAGTTTGAATTCACTGGATGAAAAGAGTGTTTTTGCCCCGGCGATTTGCGTCAAGGAGCGTGAATTCCAGTCAGACTTTGTCGCCCGGAATATCTGAGCAGGACCCGCTGGTAGGGAGGGGCGTTCGTCTCATAACCTGAGAGACCAAACCCAGCCCTTTGGACAGGGCTTGGGGATTTTGGGATGAGGGAGATCAAGGAAAATCAATTGGGACTCCTGAATATCCTCCCTTCTGAGGTTGATACAAACAAAGGAGGCCTCCGAAATTTTCTGGTATGATGACCCCTCAACCTCTGCACACAAGAAACTCACAGACGTTCAAGTTAGACCTCCAAATTTTGTTCGTGTTGGCCTCTCAGCAATGCAATGGTCCCCTGTCGCGTGTCGTTTTGGCCATTGCGCCCGACTCGTACAGCATAGTTGAAGCGCGCGTTGACACAAGTCGTTTTTGCGCCGAATGTGCTGAAATTTGACTGATAGCATTTCTTTTTGTGGTTGGGCTCAGATTGAAATCGCGGTTGGAACAGTTCTTTGTTTCTTGGTCCTGAGGAATGTATGCAAATGTGATTATGATGGTTCTCAAGAAAAATCCTGCCTGTCGCGGACCCATCTTGAGAGATTTACTCGAGACATTTAGTGTATCTAACCTGTGGTTGTCTTGGATGTCAGGGTGTGAACACACTGTGCGCGGAGGGGGCGGCCTGTGGTGCCGGATGGGGGAGCCCGTCCGGCAGTGCATTTGTTGGTTCCCGCACAATTTCAATTTGGTCACACACACGCACAAGGCCACACATCTGCCTGATGGATCCACGAGCAATTTAGTGACAGGGCAGCTGGGGTTCTCCAGGGAATTCCCAGAAAAAGGTTTCAGAAAAGAGATGTACTGTTGTTTCTGGATGTTGGATGGAACAAAGAAACAGAATGTATAGTTTTATATTTGTGAAGCAGGTGAACCGTGTGTTCTTTTTATTGATGTACAGGTGGAGTGAAACAAAGCTGTGCAAACCTGAAGTTTGTTTCTTTGTTCCTCACAGTCAGAAACTGTACTAAAAATGAAAGTTTATTGTGCAGTCCCCCAAACTAATCTTTTTGTCGAAAATGTACACGTGCAATGTTGTTGAGCATCAAAAAACTGAATATTGCACCCAGTTTGTGGTGTAACGTTCAGGGTTCACGCCATCCAAGAACAGCGCGTCCGACCGACTGCTGTGCGTGGCAGTGTGCGCCCAACCTCACGAACGGTGACCACGCGTTCCCAGCAACGTTGTGATATGGCGCCTGATGGACAGTCACACTGAGTGACGGGCATTTTCGTCCCTTGCGTGTTTGTATGGTGGAATCTGCCCGATAAAACCCCCACGTAAATTCATCATCGCTGCTTTATCACTTTCACATTTTTCTTCTCTCGGCCATAATTTTGTTCGTGGCTGTGGGTTCGCACCACATAGAGAGAATCTGCTGAAGCGCTGCATCGTTTTGGGGAAGAACAGGAGTAACTGGTGTTGAGAGTGTATGTACAACAAAGCCTTTGCTCAAAACTGTGCGAAAAGGAATGTTGCCTGTCCAGAATGGTTACTTTTGCCTCCCTGCAAGACATGTCCACATCAGCAGCTGTTGTGTTCTGCGGGACTGGGAGATAGCAACGTCGGAATGCCAAAGGAAACTCCATTAGCAGCACTTGAGCCTTCAGCACAACATCCTGGACTGTTTGAGAAGTGAGTGGTCCGCACATGTTTTCATTGTTTCTGTGAGAAGCTGGAGACTTCCTGTGTGCACACCACCCAGTTGTGTATTGTTGAACATCTGTCAGGATTTGGAATGACAACAGGCCGCCTGTGCGGCAGAAGCTGGGATCGGCTCGATTCGAGGCGAGAAACATCTGATCTGGGATTGAAGTCTCAAATTGCCACCTCTCTGTAAACAACAGACAGGTCGAGCCATCAGTGTAATTGGAATCATATGGCAAACAAAATCCTGCAACACCAAGCAACTGTACAAAAAGGGGAACTTCAAAGAAGTTTGCTTGTTGCAACGGATGTTGCATTGCAAGGTGGACAAGAAATAAAAGTGTGAAAATTTACAATCACACTGACAGGTTCTTGTTTTCCCAACCAATCACATGCAAACTGCGACTGCAGTTTTTGCAGTTGAACCTTTTACACTTGTTTCTCTTCAGGGTTTAGGCTATTCCTGCGTGCATCTGAACACGCAAAAGCGCACTGACAGCGCGCGCACAGACAGACAGACAGACAGACACACACACACACACACACACACACACACACACACACACACACACAGAAGGATCAACAGAATTTGTTCCAAAGGCCCAGTGCCCAGGCTGGTACTTCACACCTTCGAAGAAAACATGTGAAAGAAAAGAAAAATTCTCGACAGTCACATTTTCTCTTCTCGCAGTCGCAGCCTTCCTTTGCGCTGCAGCTGAGGAAAACAAATTTCTCTCAGACTTGTCGGGCTGTTCTGTCTGCGGTTGACTGAACAAAAGCAAATTTCCGCCACTTGACATTTATTAAATTTATACCTGCTCATAAGGACAAATTTATTCCCCCAAAATTAATTGCTACCGTGGAAACGTGTCTGCAGTTGGAGCAGAACAGAGCGAATTCCCACCCATATTGATGAAGGTTATCATTGTGTTTTGTTTCTCAAAAGCGGTGGGCTGCGTGGGCTTCGAGAAGTACAAATCTGGGCGCGGCATTTATGATTCGCAGTTGTGTTGAAGTTGTGGGTGAAATCTGGGACCAGACCAAACGCCGTTACACAGGCGCGTTCCACGGGCAACAAGTTCGAGGCTTGGCATTCTGGGGGGCGGCAGGGGTTGAGCCTGCCTGAAAAAGGTCTCCAGGGGGCTGAGCCAACCCAAATCTCAAATTTGGGAAAGTCCGATTACCCCTGCAGATGAACAAACAGGGTTGGTCCGTCTTGACCTGGGCGTAAGTCCTGCCCCCCCCCCCCCCGGACGTAATGTCTCGGGATGCGCCTTCAAAGCTTTTTGTTTGCCGGTGGTGTGGGACGCGTGTCTGCACCAAAAGGTGTTCTATTTGTGTGGTCACACACGTTTGTGGTCCATGTTGTCAATTGAAATTCTACGGAAAAAGAATTGCTCCTTCAGGGAGAAATTGGTCGGCGAAAGGAATATCTCTGGATTCAAATGCAACGGACGAAGGGAGTTTTGGGCGCACGTGGATTTTCAGCAAGATACAAGATCTATTGATGTTGTCTCTGCAGGAAATCTCTGGCGGGCGTGGCTCTCAGACTTTTTCTTTTTTGGGAGAACAGCGGATCAATTCTGAAAAATGTGAAAAGGAACTTGTGAGGAGTGACGCTCAGTGACGTCTCATGTCGAACAGGAGGAGCACGGAGCGAAATGAACAAGTGCAGTGCGGCCGTGAGCAGCAGTGGCAGGTTCTGCGGAGCAGGGCTTTCCTTCTCATGTGAAGGAATCACTTATGCCCGTTTATTGTTGCTCCGGAGGCAAAAGTACAGACTTTCTCCGCTCAACGTTACCGTTCGGTCTTCTTTGTTCCTTGGTTTCTGTGCTGCATCTGAAAACACTCGTGAAAGGAGCCAATCGGAAGGAAGACCTTTCACCATGTCACGAAAATTCACCAGGAAAGACTTGGCAAAGTTGGCTGTCCGTGCAGTTGGGCAAACCAGAGCGTGAAATTGTGCAAAATCATATATATACTTTGACCGATCGAACATCCTGCATCTCTTGCCTAGCTCACCAAAGAACCAGGTGTTTAAGATTTCCACCGTCTTTCCCAGGAGGCTCTGAAGACAAGTGAAAACTTTGGGACAACTTCCTGTGAGACAAATTGGTTGTTTAGCGGTGTGGCACCTGTGTGAAGCTTGGGAAACTCTTGGAAGGTGCAGCGGGCAGAACTCGAGCTTGAGGATAAAGCTGCTCCATCACCATTAAATTGACACCGTTGAGGGAAAACTACGAATGGGAATTTGCAGGGAAGAAAGCTTTTTTCTGGGTAATTTCAAGCAATTAAATTGTGCGCGGTTGTTGTGCACTCGGGTACTTCCCAAATCACCGTGGAATGACATCGACGGCAATGTAGAGACAATTCACTACACAGAAAAATAAAGCCTGTCTGCACATTCGTGAAGCACCTTCAGCGGAGAGTGGACACGTGAATGAAAAACTGACAGCGATGTCGCCGATCATCTGGAACATATTGGGCATCTGGCTGCTGTGCGTCGCCTTCAAATTGGCGCTTCACCTGCTGCCGGCGGGGGGCAAGAGCTCATGGTTGGTGTTTGCCTGCAGGAACCGGCTGTTCCAGGCGCTGTACGTGGCGCTGCTCGCCGCGGCGCACGCCGTCATCGCCGTCGACATCCTGCCGCATCTCTACGCCGTCGACTTTGACGCCAACCACACGCTCGTACCCATGGTGCTGCTCGTAGCCAACGTTATCCTCTTCGTCGTCTGCTCGTGCAGGTCAGTCAGTACTCGAGATCTGCGGATATTTTTGAGCACACGGCTTCGTCAGCTGTGATGCCTTGTGTGGACTTTTTTTTTGAAAAAGTCAGAAATGATTCACAGTGATGGGGAATTATCTCCAACAATTGCGAAAATGTTTGTTGTTGGTTTGGAGGTGTGTGTGGTCAACATACATCAAATCGTTTGTTTACCTAACCTCCATGTGACCAACTTTTGTTTTGGTGGGAAATGAATCTTGATCATTTGCACGACTTTCTGGAAATGATCCTTTTTCTACAAATGTGGACAATCCAGCACAGCTCTTGTCAGGCGCAGCCTTCTTGTTGTTTTTTTTTCTCCAAATTGTTCAAGAAAGTATTTTTTCGGCGTCAAAGGAAATGACGCAGACTCTTGAGCCACTCTGTTGATTTGGAAGGCGAAAAAACAGACGGCACGTTTGATTGAAGGGAGCTTACAACTGGTAAAGGTCGGGTCGATAGGTTCCTGCAAAACTTTCCCTTTTCATTGCGCATCTCAATCAGACAGGAACTTCTTCTGCAAGACGTAAGATTCAACGGAGATCTGAACAAGTGTGTGTCTTGCAAAAATCGAACATCAATCTGTAAAAGTTTGAAGCTAATTTGGAGAGCATACGAGGTTTGTCCCAAAATGTTCCTTCTTTTTACTTCAGTGATATTTTGAAGGAAAGTTTCTCTCTCTGCCAAATTCACCTTCACGAAGACTATCTCTTTCCATACTTGATCAACTTTCTTCTACAAAATAATGAATATTTTCCAAACTTATATAGCCTTTGCATCAATAAGTAATACCTTATTTGACTGTAGAATGACAAAAATAATTCAGTTTTTCAACTTTGGTGGCCAAAAGACTAAAATTTTTAATTTTTAGTCAAAGAAAAGAATATATTACTCAAGATATTTTTGGTCACAAGAACAAAGGTCCCAACCAGAAGGAAAAGAATAAGTGACCAGAGAAGTTGTTGGTCAGTGTGGAACACTGTAATCGCAAAAAGAAGGAATATTCGGGGACAAGCCTCGTACCACATCCGTTTATTTTTGGAGAAAAGGAAAACTGCATTGAGCTGTGTTTTATGTTCAGATGTGACGGAACTCACTTTCGGTGTTCGCTTCACTGACTCGAAAACGTTACAGAATGTGAATGATTGGTCTCATGTAGCACTCGTAGATCCTCTTCAGAAGGCATTTCCTTTGGTCAGAAAGTTATGTGTCCTCGAGTGAAACACCACAAGGTGCCTCCCTGGTGTTTAGTCATCAGCACGCAGGAGCCGTTATGCTGGTGAAGGACCACTTCACCGTTTTGGTGCCGTTGAAACGGCTCAAGAGCTTGCCCCAGATGTGTGTTTTTCAGGTTATTAGAATTCGGCTTGGCTGTTCGGCTTGCTTTGAGACATATTGTTGACAAAAAAATTAGTATAGAAAACAAATTTATGTTGATGTTGTTGGTATTGGTTTCAGACAAAGCCCAAGGTGTTGGAAAATGTTTCATTTTGCATATGTGGTAATGGGGTCGAAGTCAAACTCAGAAATTTGTTTGAAATTGGTTTTGAAAAGTGACATTTTTTGACCTCATTTGGAATGTTTTGTGGCTTATTTTGGTGTCAGCGCACTTTGGTTGGACAACAGTGTTTGAGAAACTGTCAAGAATACGCGTAGAAACCACTTTGAAGTTTTCTGCAAAAGAAGCAACTTGAAAAAGTGAGTCAAACATGCAAGCTGAACAAGCAACCTGAAAGGAACTCACTGCAAGGTCTGTGGACCTTATTTTCACCTGTTCCAGAAAGTTACACTCTAACAAGATCACTGGTGGTTGGTGAGGTGTTTCCATACTGTTATGAAAACAGACAGAAGCACACGCTTCACGAAGGCAAATCGGCAAAAGTTGAGCAGGTTTCATTCTTGGTATTTCTGCTGTGAACAGCGTGTCGAAAATTGTACGTCCGGGCGTCTGAGCTTCCGGCGGTTGATGACTTCCGGCGTCGTATGTCCCTGTTTCTCCTGGAATGCGAATCACCCGCAAATGTTAAGGAGCCGTTTGCGAGAAAAAACCCCGCTGAAAATGACTGTTTGGCATGTTGTGTGCAGCGATGCTGGAGAGATCTCGCACGCGAACGTGGACCGCTACGTGAAGGTGTTCCCCGCGGACGGAGAGCTGTACCGGGACGGCGCCGTCTGCAGAACGTGTCAACTGCCCAAACCAGCCAGGTCCAAACACTGCGGTAAGCGCTCCTCACAGCCATGCGTGGGGCACACGCTTTGTCCGACAGTGCTTCTTCTGTGATGTCGCTTTGTCCGAGACTTCGTCTCGGTCTTGAAAACACAAACGCATTTGAACATCAGTGCCGTGTAAAAACCTCCAGTGAACAGGCCGATGCCAATTTCTCCGAAATGCGTACAGTAATGTTTCCTGTCGGACAAAGCTCACCAGGTGTGCGAACTCGAAAAGAGAGAGAGAGAGAGAGAGAGAGAGAGAGAGAGAGAGACAGAGAGAGAGAGAGACAGAGAGAGAGAGAGAGAGAGAGAGAGAGAGAGAGAGAGAGAGCATGATGGTTTTATTTTTCAGTGTGAATTTGCAGTGCACTTGCCTGGACAGAATCTTTTGCTTGTTCACCACACTTTGGTTTGAAAAAGAAATCCAAGACAGGCGCAAAAAAAATTGGTTGCTATTTTTCTTTTCACAAAATGGCATGTCTCTCTTCAGCGTGTCAGTGTGCAAAGGCTTCGCAAACAATGGTGGAAAGGGATCTTTTGTACTGCAGTTGACAAATGCCTGCAATGACGATAGGGATGGAAAATGCGTTTGAAGCTTATGTGTTTCTTCTGAATGGTTTTCGTGGTGTGTTGAGTGCAAAAGGGCTCAGACAAAATCGACTTTGAGAGGATCTTCATCAGTGTCACTTGGGTGCCGCGTGAGTGAAATTGCAGAATGCGCTCTTTCTGAACGAACCATCTGCAGAGATTTTGTTGAGATTAGTGTCTCAAGTTCAGGCATAGCAGGCAGCTGAAAAAGGAGACAAGTAGATTGTACATTTCTGTTGGCAGTACCTCTGTCACTTTTGCAGAGCTTTTGGCCTCATCAGTCCAAAACCATATTCCAGCTGACAGACAGAAATCTATATCCCATTTTCATGAGATTTATATTCCAATATTGCTGCAATGAACGCGCGTCTTTCTGCTCACAGTGTGATGAAAGTGCCGTCAAGCGGCTGCACGCAGCTGTCATCGAGCGTCCACCTTTTTCTGAGCTCTCAAAATCCAATCTAATTGCAGATGGACCCTGTTCCATTAAAGATTGTTCTTTTCGTGTTCTTTGTGTGCTTCAGCAGCTCGAAAAGCACTGCCAGGGCTCAAGCACATGTCATCAAAAGTGAGCAGCATGGGTCGTAGATTCGGCTGTCAAATGTGGATTTGTCCCCGTTCAATATGCATTGGGGTATCTCAGATATGATCCTGTTGTCAATAAACAACTTTGATGAGTGATAGGATGGAGTTTGTGGGTGGATTGCGGAACGTCCACGTCCGCGGGACACAGTGCAATGTGGTGAACTCGCTCACGAACGGGTCACGTTCCTTTGTCACGGCCACTGGCTTTTCAGCACGTCGTGGAAGTCGTGGGAAGAATCCTGGTTTGTATTCCTGGGTTTGGACAAACTCTTTGGCTGAAAGTCGGAAGTGTTCATGTGCACCGCACACACGGTCTTTCTGATTCCCGTTTTCCTTACAAACGTCGACACCTGCCCAGATCACGACAACCTTGTTCTTCTCATTTCAGCGATTTACGACAAGTGCATCTTCAAGTTTGACCACTACTGCGCGTGGACCAACAACTGCGTCGGGGGCCTGAACCACCGCTACTTCTTTGGTTACCTGGCAACTATAAGCGCGATGTGTGTCAACGGCGTCGTCATGGCTACAAAGGCGTTGGTCTCCATCACAATGAGATATCAACTGTTGGCTTTAAGATACGTGGACGACCACGGAAAACCACAACCCATGACGTTCAGAGTTCTGATTCAGGTGGGTGTTTTGGTCCGGGCTGTTGTTTGCTGAATCAGTTTCCGAAAGTTTACATTCTGGTGCGCAGGTACCACCGCCCCAAAACAAGTGCACGCGATGAGAGCTGCTTGTCACAAAGTTTTACTTTGGCCTTTCAGACGCTGTTCATGCGCTATCCGCGCATCGTCTTCTTCATCGCCGGGGTGACGGTGCTGGGTTTGGTGATGGTCGGCTTCACCTGTTACCATGCCTACCAGATCCTCACCAACCAAACCACCAACGAGCGCTATAAGAAGCACTACCTGAAGAAAGCGAAGAGACCTGTTCCTTTCAATGTTTATCACAGGGGTGTTACTGCTAACTTGCTGGAAGAGTTTTTCCCACAGCATTGTGTTGAAAATGCGCAGAAAGTCACACATCTTCACACCAAGACCAAAAACAATGAGGTGAACAGTCGTCAGAATGGAGTGCGAAGCCCAAACAAAAAGGGCAGATGAACTTTGGCGTTGGTTGTAGATGTGGTTCTTTAGAACTGATCAGAATTGCCTATTCTTTTCTGCCTGCTTGAATTCGCTCCCTTTCAAGTCTGCATATTTGTGTGCCTGAAATTTGTTTGTGAAAAACATTTTTGTCGATCGTGTTTCTGTGAATTTGCGAAAGACTTGGTCGTGCACGTGATGTGTTGTGTCCCACCATCATGTCGCTGTTGTTGGTGCTGGTAATTTTTGTGCGCAGTATTTTCGCACCTTACGTGGTGATGTTTTGCGCAAGAAACTCAGTATTATCCCCTTTTGTACATTTCCAGTGAATTTTCCTGACAATTCGAACCTCTGGATTCCGATTCTTACGTAGCAAGACCACCGCGTCTGAAGGATCACAACATTTTGTGGTCAACATTCTTCAGAGAAAAAGTCTGAGGAACAGTATTTTTGTCACCCAGTTCTTTCAAGTTTTGGGAGGAGCTGAATTGACTCCAGGTGCACTGGGTGAAAACTGTTGCTCTTGTACTTGGAATGGACTCGGGGACCACAACCGAACACGTTGTTTGTTGCTTGACGGAGCTGTTTGTCTGTGATGGCATCACGCACTTTATGACTAGTCATGTCCAGTGGGAATCTGCTTTTCATAGTCAGAAGAATAAAACCCTTTGCACATTTGTACAAACTGTCCGTTCATTGCTCACGCAGAAGTAATGTCCGGCAGTTCCTCGTCCAGTTAATTTTGATTGAGCTGCTGCTGTTCAATTTTTGCTGCAGGCGACACCACGTTCAAAACCGGCGCCGTCAGTCGTGATGCACATCCACAAACAAGAGTTTAAAATTTTCTGTTTTATTGCAAAAATGTTGCATCAAAAATACATGTCACAAAGAAAAAACAAACACAAGGAAAACAGGCAGGAGGCTGTCGCTAGTGTCTGCACGTGGCGTAGCAGGTGGTGGAGAGCGCGACTACGGACAGCAGCGCCAGCAGCGGCGCCGCCGCCGTCGCGTTGCGGCGCGTCGCGCTGTAGCCGCACGGGATGGGCACGTCCTTGGGCTGTGCGCACCAGCGCCGCGTCGTCTGCGACACGAGCTGGTCGCTGTCGCCGCTGCAGCTCTGCGGAATCACGCGAAAAGAGCCCGGCGCCGACACGCTGAAACGAGCACCAAGCCAAGAGATGGCGTTCAACCAGTGACTCAAAAATGAGGGGAGATGAAAGCAACACGGTCACGAAGGGAGGTTGCTCACACAGAACCTTTCCAAACTCCTCTGGACTACCGTCTCGGCGTTGGTAAGGGTGGAGGCGTATCGCTATTTCCAACAGATGTCCATCAACTGAAAAGCAACCTGATGTCGACAAAAGTCTCACCTATTTTTGATATGGCAGTTGAAGTTGAATGGATTCTCGGTGCTTCGGTAGTCCTCCACAACGAGCAAAAACAAGTTGGTGTGCGCTATTGCTGAGATGAAGTAGGTGCCCTGACCGCACGGACTGTCGGTCAAGTTGCCAGAAATGACGCCGTCGTGCGCGCGCAGCGCCGACAGGTTGGCGGAGTAATACACGGTTTCCTGGATGCAGCCGTACTCATTCTGGAATGTCGGGATTGGTCCCGTGTGCGCGGGATGCGTGGAGGAGGAGGAGGTGGAAGAGGGCGCGTCGTGGGAAAGCCACTTCTGCTCCGCGTCTTCGTTCTGCAAGTGAAAGTCCGAGAACGAAGTCACTTGGGGAATTGAATTCACCCGCTGCCTCAGTTGAAATGGCACCTGTGCACATTTGCAACGTACCCCACCCCACCACCACCACACTGCAGGTTTCTTTTCAACCTGACACACACTTCCCATAAAGCACAAAATTTTCACTGGACAAAATCCAACGCACGCAAACTGGAGACACCTTTTTACATACACGTGCACAAACACACACACACACACACACACACACACACACACACACACACACACACACACACCTCAGGCACTTGTGGTGTGACGGTGCAGACGCCCTGGTAATTGATTCTGGAATGTCTGACGAAGAGGCCGAGCTGCACGAGCTGCGTGAAGATGAAGCCGTCCCGCTGCGCGAGCGAGACGCCCTCGTAGCGACGCCGCTCGCGATCGCGACTCGTCACAAACTGCGGGTCAAGCGCCAGCATGCTGCTGTCGTCCACCAAATAGCACCTGTGAAGGCGAGAAACAGCCGCTGGTGTAACCAGCACGGGATTCTCTGTCCCCGCGAAAAGTTCTCCCCGCGAACACGTTTGTACCCAGCCATCTGGTCCGAGAGGACTCTCCAGAACGACTCTCATTGTTCAACGGCAGACCTCATTTTCCGTGCTTCACCAAGACAACAATGTGTCTGGTTCTTTGGATTTCCTGTCGTGCATGAGAGGTGTGCGCGACCTTTCTCATTTTTCTGCACCAGTGACCGCTGCTCGCACCTGATTTCGCAGGGTTGGTTGTCGCTGCACGTGTAGCGCAGGTTGCAGTACTTGCGGAGGCTGGAGCGCTGCGTCACGTCCACGACGCGCGCGTGGAAGTCGCGGTAGCGCAAGTCGAGCGCCACGACGCCCTGGATCAGGTCGTCGGCGCACGAGCTCAGGTAACAGAACCCGGACTTACAGTGGTGGTTCCACTCACACGGGCACCCGTAGTCACGCATATTGCCTGTGGAACATGGAAAACAGACACAGGTCTGGGACACATTCTGGATTGACAGTTACAAATTTGAGTGCCCAGACGGAAAATTGGGATTTTAGTGCTGAATCTCTAAATCGTTTGCTTTTTTGAAGCACTGACGTTCTACCAGACGTCGTGCTTCATTGTTTCACTTACTTGTACAATCAGGAGGGGTGAGGGGTCTGGCTTTGTGTATTGCTCTGGACAGGGTGACCACTTTGCCCATATTGGGGCTGGAGTCGAGATAGACGCTGGACACGGCCAACCGACCCCGGTTGACCTCGGCGCGGTGGTACCACGGTCTCCTACACACAGATACATGTTGTCAACATCAACACCGCTGACACGGCAAAAAAAACCCAGTTCCAATCGTGTACGGAGGGGCGAGAAGCCTCGTACTTGGTCGGGTCGAAGCTGCGCGCCATCTCGACGCCGGGATAGATGCGCATCACGCCGCCCATGGTACCGATGTAGGTCCAGGCGATCTGGCCCTGCAGCTCCGGGTCGCGCCGCAGCCACAGCGCCTCGAGCCGCCCCGTCAGCTTCACGTCCGGTCTGCGCGACCATCAGAGCAACTGAACACAGGTTCTGCGTACAACACTGATACCAACATGTGATCAAAGATATTGAGTGCTCACCTGACGTCTTTGCGAAAAGTCCCCTTTGGACAGTTGAGATCGTAGGTAGGCACGAAGGTGTTGATGTACTGATGAATGCGCTGGTGCGTCGGAGTGTTGTTCTTCAAGTAGGAGTTGGGATCGCAGAAACACCTCGGAGCCAATTTCACCACCGATTTTGTCATGCTGACGTTTATTCCTGGAGTAATCCGAAAAAAAACCCTGGGATTAGAATTTCTTTGTGCAGTGCCTCTGAGGTTGTGGGGAAAACTCCACAAAGAAAAGCTACATTCCTTTTCCTGCTCCTTATTTTTACAGAAAAGGATGTTTGAATCAGCACTGGACGTCATTTGCTGCAGCCTGACCTCGCTTCTCAAGACAGTTTGCAGCCACAATCAAAGGCGATCACAGAAAGTGAAAAGAAAATGGAATCTGCATTGTTCAGAAAGCTGGTTGACATGCTCTTCAAAGTGTGCTGCGCAAACTTCCAAAAGGAAGAAAACTGAACGAGCAAAAAAGGCCTGCATGGATGGATACCTGGATAAGCCGGGTAAGTGCTTCTGGGATCCAGAAGGCGAAACGCCTCCAGATCCAGGTCTTCGTATTTGTGCATATCGTGCAGGTAGCTCGTCGCGCCTTTTCCCATGGGGTCGCTTGCGTGCTGGAAAACCTCATCTGTTTTGGCCAGATTAAACGCGAAGGAGTAGTCAGAATCTGTAAAACATGAAACATGGCTTCGTACAATCACAGGAGTTTTTGACAGCCACTGCACGAAGATGCCAGCAGTTGCACCATGCTTGGTTAGCGTGAACTGACAGGCTTGTCCGACGGGCCGTGAATCTAAGACTCACTTTTGAACTTGAGAAGTGAATCCCAGAAATTTGCGTGTGTAGCACAACTGACTTGGCTGTGATGGGTTGCTTCATTCAAATCAAAACACCGCACAGGGCCTGGAGTTGTGCCTTTTTGTTTGGTCAGAGCACAACCAGGTAAAAATGTTTGTCAAAATAACTTGAAAGGTGTATTGTCTAATTCCATGCAGTTCTGGCGGATTCAGATGATCTGAATGCCCCCAGTTTTGCAGATAAACGGACTCGGAGAGCGCGCCCGCACCTGGGATGCTGGTGAAGAAGTAGTGCGAGTACTCGGTGGGTCTCCAGATGAGCGAGTTGGAGATGGATACGGCTCGCAGCGCGTTGATGCTGATCTTGACGTCGCCCGTCAGCTGCCGCATCATGGAGGCGAGAACCCGCGAGAACTCCTTCGGCTCCCCGTTGTACGTTTCCAGGTCGATCACAGGAATGAACGTTGGAGCTTCCAGCAACTGGAACAGGAACAGATGTCGGAGTCATGATGTTGAAATGGTTGGTGACAACAGGCAGTGTTGTCCTTTGTGGGTTTAACTCTGGCAAAGCAGCTTTTCTGGTTGTTGGCATATTTTCACTGTGCCGTACCTCGCGTTGATGTCATTCCCCTTCGGTCTCAAAATACAAGGTCAAGTACTTTGTTTCACTTCTGGCTAAAACAGTATCCAGGTCAAACGTTCTGACATTCTGAAACCAAACTTCACGCGAAGGAGGAAGTGTTTGAACAGATTACACATCTGCTGTGCAACAGACATGGATATGGACAAAGACGTCAGCGTCACTCTCATTCCAGTGTGAATGAGCCCTAAGGAACCTTGCGTGATTCTCGTTTCCTCGTGCATACGTACGAGCAAATGTTTGGAATGCACAGAGGGAATGCGAAATCCGACGAAGTGCGCAAACACATTCTGTCAATTCCCGTCGGAAGTGCATATGAAGCTAATGCATTTGAGATCAAGTGACATCAAGCAACGGCGCCGCGTGCATAACGAAGAGAAGCTACCTTTGCAGAGGGCTTTGAGAACGGATGTGTGATGGCGCTCCCGTCCTTGGAGTCGATCATGAAGGCGTAGGCGGAGCCCCAGAGCTCGTGCCTCATGATCGTCTCCACGTGCTCGAGCGGGACGTCCACACCCACCACCCCGATGTGGCTGCAACAGGAAGCGACGTCGGAGAACCTTTTTTGGTGGCCGTTTGCACATGTCATGTTCCTTGACTTTCGTTGTCCATTTTGAAGTTGAACGGAAACATAAAACAAAGCTGGCAATGAGAAGCTGTTGTCAAGCCAACGGCACATCAAGTTTCCCTCTTTAAAAAGTTTGTTGCCTTTTCCTGACCAATCTTCTCAGACCAAGACACGACAAAATTGACGGGAACCTTGAACAAGTTCACCAATTGCATTTGTAACAGATGTTTTGTTTTGACACAGAGCTTTCACCAAGTGAAAGTGACCAAGTGACATTTGGTGCAGAACATCTGATTTAATCCTCACTGGGGGCGTCAGAGGGAACAGGTCGCCACGCAGCCCGGATGTGTGAACTTCCTCACATCAAAAAACAATTCTGAGCTCTATTCGGCTCATCTCGCCTTGGACCAACATTTGCGTAACGTGTGAAAAATGATGGATTGCCCGCTAATGTAAAAGTAAATGGAATTTGATTCATTCATCTCAAGATTGTTGACAGGTTGTTTCCTATGTTCAGATAGCAATTTGGTATCCAGTGTTTTTTCTTGATGCATTGTTTGTGTACATAAATGCCAGCTTGCTCTCTCTGGACTCATCTGATGCATGTCTTGTGATCATGCAAAGTGTTTCAGCTTCAGCTTGCAAAGGTTCTCAGCATCCAGACAAAAAAACGTGTACCCTTGCTCCCTGAAATTTTGCTTGGTGTTACGTGAAATACTTTGACTTCAGGTTGTGAAGGCCAAATAAAGTCGCCCATCCAAAACTAGATCAACATGAACTTTGTTGTGTCATCTGCCTTTCCGCAAACATGGCGCTCCAGGCGAGAATGAGAGCAAAGTTCTGCGAGCGTCGATGAACACAATCCAAAGTTGTTGAAACAGCCCAAGCTGTAACAACAGCTTTCACCTGGAACAAGTTCGCACTTTGTCTGTGCACGTGAACCATAAAAATTGCTGTGCATCACACAATGTGCGAAAAATCTTGTTCCCCGGCCTGAAGAAACAAGGGCAAGGACTATTTTCTGAGAACGCGTCCACATCGTCCTCCTCTACCTCGAGAGCATCAAGTCAAGCAACAGTGTCCAACAGTGGATCTGGCTCGAGAGACAGGGTTCGGCAACTGAACCAGATCAAAACTTTGTGCAGGTAACTCCCCCATAAAACACAGCGCGCTTCGTTCTTTACCTGTTGGTGACGTTACTGTAGACGGGCACGGCGATTGTGACCATCAACCCGAGGCCCATCGTGTCCAGATACGGCGAGCTCCAGATGGGCTCATGAGCGCCGGAACTCGCCTCCAGGTACCGGAAGTAAGGCGCCATCTGGCGGTACACGTCCGTGTTGCCCGTCACCTTGGCCATGGCGCCCTTGTTGTCGCAGGCGAGCTGCCCCGGAAGAACGTGGTTGGACGCCTCCTCCAGCGTGAGGAACGTGAACATCTGAGCCTGCACAAAGAATGCATGGGTTCACTCCGTGGCCGAAGGATACATTCAGGAATCAGACGGAAAAGCACATCAGTACTTCACGGATATGGTAAGTATCTGGCAACACTTCAGCATTGATCAGTGAGAAGCGCAGGGATCCCACCTGTTTGTATAGTTGGTACTGGAGCTTGTGCACGACCTGCAGAACTTGGTCGAACTCGTACGCGCACAACCCGCCAGGCACGTAGTGTCGTGTCCCGTCCTCATGGTATTTGAAGTACCCTGAAAAGAAAGACCAAACCCAGTCTTCGAAAACCGCAATTGCCAAATGTAGGAGCGTTCTTGTTGGTCACTGTGATCTTCGGAAGAAAGTCGTGGCTTGGCAGCTGCGATAACAGATGTCTTGACTCTTATCAAACAACGTCAGCTCCAGGACGTTTTTGGCCATATCAGTCGCAGTCATCCGGATGCAGCATTAAAGCTCAATTCCTTACACAGGAACGAGTAAAACCAATTTTGAAATCCGCCGAGAAGTAGGATGAATGACCATGAAATGTCAGAAGAAAATTCGACTTGTCCCATTTATTTACGGGAAAATGACAGACCATTCTGCTTTCCTGCACTTGCAGCAAACGAGTTTCGCAACGTCTCTGTGCTTCATATTTGATTACACATTACTCTGTGACACGTTGAAAAGTTTTCCGCCGCAGATGCTTTTCAACAAAACATTGGAATAAAAACTGCCAAAGAACTTTCCCACTTGTTTTGGCTTGCAATGCATTGCCTCAAACCTCTGACCACAAACTAACACAGGAACATGCCGCAGACCTGTTCAGTTCGTTTGAAACTTGATGGTTGATGGGTGCTTGGCATGCCTCTGGTGCAGTGTGATTTATTCTGTGGGCCACCAATCTATTTTGTCGTTTGATCGACTCACACACTGCACCGCTCAGCAAACAGGCCCCTGATTCACATCAGTTGAACATGACCCACCGGCGCTGCACCTCTGCCCGTAGTCGTGGTCCTGCCCGTCGGTGACGAAGATGATGAAGCGCTGGCACTGCGGGTTCGAACTGTTCTTCAGCAGCGAGAACGCGTGCAGAAACGCCTCTCTGAAATGCGCATAGAACATCAGAGGAAGTCGAAGTCAGCAAGACCTGCGTCTGCTGGATGTGCCCTGCACTATCACGGAGTGACACTTTGTGTTCGTGCCTTTTGACATGGTAATGCGCTGTCTTCCAAATAACCGCTGAGCACGACGGACTGCAGGAAAGTCAAGACTCTTGGGAGGCAGCGTCTGTCGAGTTGTCGCTTTGTCCTGCTCGTTCCGAGTGCGATGCCATTCAGCGTCGGCTCCCCGGTGACGGAGCTTCTCCGCCACCGAAGCGCGGCGGCCGCGGGTCAGAAGCCGCACCCGACGCCTCGTGCCGAACGCGCCTGAATCCAGCCGTGGTAAAAGCATCCGCTGATGTTTGAGGTGCATGAAAGTCAGTGGCGTGAAAGGGAATGGACGGACAGGAAACAAAGGCATTGCTAGTCAATATCCGACCACTTAATCACACGACGAGTATTGTCACAAAACGTGGAATTCCTCTCAGCATCAACAATGATGGTCATTGTGGGGCTTCCTGCGCAATCTGTCATGTTTTGTACCCAGAAATCTATGACAAGAGAAACTGATAGGCGTCTACACAAAGGGTGGTTTTCCCAGCTCCACGGAAGAAAAGCAGAACGTGTGGTGTGGTTCCCGTTCTTGAACAAGAAGAGAATTGAAGTTCTCAGGAGAAGGATCAGATGTGTGGCCTTGAGAGACGGTGCCAACTGCACACAAGCCCCACGTCACGCACACAGGCGTCATTTATTTCAACAGAGATTGTCTCTCAATGACTCAAAGTTGTCCACAAAACTCCGCTTCAGTGAAAGCAGTTCCGGCATCAGTTTAGTGCTCCTGCAAAGGCAAATGCGGAAACAAATGTCAAACCAAAACGGCTCCAACTCCCTGCTCGTGCATGCCAAATGCGATCTGCAGCACAAAGGATGCTCATGCAGCGATGCTTCCAAACCACTTTTGCCAATTAGCTCGGGTCCGTGCAAAGCTCTTCACCAAATGTTTGGCAACAGAGTGACTTCTTTGGCGAAGAGCAAAGCCGTCCCTATTAGGCTTCACTGACCCAATACATGTTTAAAATCCAGTGGCTCTCCTTTATGGCACAATTATGGTAATGGGTCCGTAGGTCCCGAGCAAAATGACGAAGGAGCAGCTGCTCAGCGACCTGCACGTTCGCTTATATTTGAAAGAAAACTGCTTGAGAATTATGCTTTGGGTTCTTGCAAACGGAAAACAGAAATGCAGATGTCTTCCAATCTCTGAGAGGAAGCAGTCCTTTTCGCAGGCTCCAGGTGAAACTCAGTGGGAACTATAAATCCAAGTGATCACATCTCGTTTGCGAAAAACGTTATTTTTTTCATGTTTGTGACAGAGCTGGCGTGTGTTTTGGAAAGATACAGGTTCCGTGTTCAAGTGTTGTCTCCGTGTAACAAATTGAGTTTCACCAGGAGTTTCATCAGTTGAGGATCACTCAGCAGCTTGACCCACAAGGGCTGAACATTCGGCGCTAATTGAGTTACAGCAGGAAGATACCGATGCCCGTGGCCGCTCCTCTTTCTCTTCCTTTTGTTTTGCTCGCATTTGTTGCGTGTACGAGTATGCAGATGCTCTGATGTGAAGCTGCCAAACATGTTTTCCTGTAAAATCGTCAGAAAACCAAGGCAGATAAGAAAAGGATATGTCCACTGATCTCTCAGGTTCACACATTAAAGAATCGCAGGCAGTGCTCGATTTGCGCTCATGGTTGCTGCTCAACTGTTGGTTCTCAGCATCAAGAGAGCCAGTAAAAAATAACAACAAGCACACAAAAACTGACTCAATGAGTTCAGATGTTTTATCCCACGACATCCTCTCAAGACTTCGAATAGTTTTCTTCAAGTTCGAAGCAGTAAGAACAACAACTGCACACAACGTGACTCTCCAGACTCCTCGAAGAAGCCAGATGGTTAAAGCACGCCACCACTCCCAGCGGACGTGACACTCAAGGAAAAAACAAAAGGCAATCCCGCAGGAAAATAATGGCGGGTTCGACAAGGTACTTACACATGATTAGATCCACCGAGAGGCTGAATTTCCTCGATGGCGGCGGCGAGTTGTTTCTTGTGGCTGGTGGAGGCGGGGACGAGGCGATGCTTCTCGCAGCTCAGCACCTCGGACGAGTGCTGGTGGTACTCGCCCAGGTCCGTCCAGAACTCGGACCTCGACAGCACCACGTTCACGTAGTCCTGCTTCGTCAGTGTGTTGAGGATGTTGAGAGCCACCGACTTCATGCGCGAAATGCTACAAGGACACAATGAAGGGAATGACCATGTTTGTGTACACGTGCATGGAAGGTTGGCCTGCCAGCCAAAGACAAAACTTTCCAGTCCAGTGACAAAACCCTGAAAGTGAAGCATTGTTTGACGCATGATCAGCACAAGGCGACAGGCGTAGTTCTCTTCGACAATTGTCTTATGTGGTCGAAGCCTTGAGGTCCAAAACGAGGATCGGGTTTTCAGTAACAGATCCACCTGTGTTGGACGAGCGGTTGTGAATGGCTACGTTTCTGAGCTGGCACAAGAGGGAATTCTTCCTGTGTTGAGCTGTTGTCCATCCATCCTCTTATCTCCACTCTGCCTTGTACGGCCAATGATTGCCCCTAATGTTTCTTTTTCAATTCGAACTTGTTATCAATCCCCCTTGAGGAACACGGCTTCCATTTACAAATTCACCACTGGTCTTTGCAATTCAAAGCGTTTGCTGCGAGAATGCGGGGACGATAGGCACGTCGCAGGGCTAAGTAACTCACTCACTCACTGCCTCCTCAGACTCTGCGATGTCTCACTGAGTACAGTTCACCTGGTTCCTTCGCAGAGGAAATCTAGAATCTTTGCCGTAAAATACATCCATGTGCGATTCAGAACCAACATTTCCTTCTTGGTTCCAGAGTCAAATGACCTCGGAAGGGGTACGAATCAATCTCGTATGCTTGAGTCGTCCAAAATGATGGTCACCCGGCACAACATATCTTCGATCTTTCAAAGAAGTTCAAGCGGAATGGAGGTGTCAATTTTCACATCGGTTTCGTTGGAGTCTGGGACAAATGAGACAGAGTACAACATTCTGCTCTGGTGCATCTCACTTCTGCTCGGAGACATTTTGATGCTCCACCAGCGATCACCATCTCCAAACAGCTTTGGGCACAAACACCAGGCCCAGAATTGACAAATTTATAATTAACCCTGACATGGGTTGTGACAAAAATTGAAGCAGCATTGAGCATCATTTGACAAGGTACTTGGATAAGGAAATCAGATGGAAAATATGATTTGTGGAGTTTTGAAGGAAAAGTGATTTATCACACAAAATGCAATCTGATCCTGCAGTCGATTTCTACAGGACGTCAAATACCGGTCTCGTGGAGAGTCGGGAGCCAGCAGCTCTATTTGCATCGAACATTTGGCGAAGGCCAGATTTGAAAAGTGAGAAGACAGCCAGATTCGTCTTCTTCTGATCAAAATGGAGCCTGCTTGTCCAAATTTCATATTCTAAAACACTGTCCTTGCCGAAAGCCAATGACTCGAACTTGCTTTCCCGTGTTATTTGAATCAAAAGGAAGGAGTACGCGATTTTGTTCTGAAAACAAAAAATGGAATGACTGCTGAACCACCTTTCAACGGGACTCCATTCTTACTGGCTTATTTCGTCCGACATGAATCGAACTCCACCACACAGATCGCCCCTTGCATCAAATCAGCCACACCAACAGAATGCAAAGGCCGAATGAGGTCCATTTCGAGAGTTCAGACGCACCACCACAGGTACGTAGATTCCATCACGCATTCTGCGCGGGCAGAAGGCAGACTTATATTGTGCCAAGATTACCCATGGGTGTTTTTCCTTCTTCGTTAATTGTCATTTATGAAGCCAGTTTTGCCAGATTCTGCTTCCACTTTTACGATACGGTGCATGCATAAATGATGTTCTTTAGTTCATTGGAAAAGCTGCTGACAAGATCCTTCGGGAAAGATTCTCTGCCCGAAATAAATTTAGAATCTCCAAGATGGAACGCGTCTTCAAAATTTTACTTCTTGGGCGCTTCACAATGCCGTGTTTCTATTTCTGTGGGAGCCATGCACCAGGATCGTATCGATCTCGGGATGGAAACCAATTCTGCTTCTCGCCATTCCTCTGCAGAAACGGGACAGGTCGGCCAGATTCACAAAGAGTTTATTGATGAGTGTTTCTCCATTCCTTATTTACATGCCTTGACCTGCAGAAACCAGGGGTGGCTGTTATTTTGAAATCCATGTGCACTGAATGGAGCCCGGCTGTCAAAAATCAACTGAAGAAGAGCGAAGGAGACTTGAGGCAGCACAGTGCCAATTTGACCAGAAAGAGATTGCTTTGTCCAGCCTTTGAAGAGGCGCAAAAAATTGAGCTCGTAGACACCCACACATCGACTAACCGGAGCAGTTTGTCCTCATTGTGCTCCTGCTGTCACTGCGATGCTTTTCAACATCCTCTTCCGTGCAGCCCCGTTTTGTTTCAGTGCATAATTTATCATGATGAATGTGGACGGTGATCGACTCAATAGCTAATCGCAGCAGACAAGTGCCTCACGAAAACTGCGTCTTTGATTCTGGCCATGGATGAGGGCACAGGCAGTTGGCCGTAGCTTCATACGATCCCATAAAACTGCCCATGTTTGATTACCCGGGCACTATTTTGTATCGATTTGTAGACATATCAATTGCGCCACAGGATTATCATGCAAAGACGACCCAACAGATTTCAGGCATGTTTCATATTGTTTTGGTTTATGAGTTCTTGCATCCTCAGTTCACAGATATGTGGCATGCAATGGCATTCGTGATTCCTTCTTGATTTGCCACGACATCAATGCTTGGTGACACATGAGCTGTTTAGATGTAACCCACACACGGAGATTGTCCAACGTTCCCTACTGTCCAGCAGGTGAGAATGAATCTGCTGTAGATGATGGTCGTCCGTCAGCAAAGGGTGCTTCCAACGAATTCAGAGGGGATTTTGCTTTCAACAAGTGAAAAACCGAATCCAAGTGAAAAAAACACACGCACGGCAAGAACAGAGTTCAGGTTTCTGCATCTTTGGTCCTCGACAGCAGCGCGCCGCTGTGCATAACACTCTTGGTTTTGTCGAACAATTCTTTACCGGGTTTCGTGTGTCACAAAGACCTTCCAAATAAGGTTACTTGACACCAGACGTTTCACAGAAGCTCACTCGCATTCGGCGTTTCATAGAACAGAAAACTTTTTCCTGAAATACTCAAACACCATGAAAAGTATGTTTGTGACATGAAAATTTTCATCATTGCAAGAGTTCAAACGAACTTTTCGCTCAAGCAGGTCTCAGTCAAAATGGAAAGCTTTTGTCCAAATTGGTTCGGAATTAAAACGTAAAGCTTTTGATGAGGGGTGTTAAAATTTACGCCAATCAACTTTTTCACAATGAGAAGCAAGACGACTGCATGTTTTCGGATTCGGAGCACATCGCAAAATAAATGGACTTTCAAGGCGAGCAAACTTTCCTTTTGAAGGGAACCTTTTCGTCGCCGCGATGTTGTTTCATCTCAGATGGATCCATGACACATTGATCTCTTTGCACAAAGGACACAACTCCTTGTGGACCTGCACTGGCGCAGTCCCTTCTGCATCAAGAATTCTGCTTGACCTGGGAGCACCACAAATTTATTTACAGACAATCGGTTGCTCCCTACCATCCGTTCAGCGGAACTGAGATGCACTGCTAATTCAATTTTCTCTGCACAACCTAAATCATTTTCCACTCTCCATAAAATAATTCACTTCAGGGCACTTTTGAAATGTCGTTACTGATGAGAGAAACTTTGATGCAAAAAAAAATTTGTTGATGAGAGAAACTTGCGACAAGAAAGTTGTTCTTTGAAGCTGCACAAAATGACGAAGGCCCGAGGACAGCGTGCACCCTTTGGTCTCGGTGCCCCAGGTCACTTGGAGGGTTGATGATATTGAAGCTTTGATCAATCAATTCCTGACAAAATTATGACCTTTGTGTAAATGTCACGTGAGCGATTAGCCCGCTCAATATTTGGCAAAGAGGAGCTCCAGAACAATCGCACATTTGATTTTTTCAAGACTCATATGAGAGTCATCAGGAAGAGGCCATGCCGAAGCAGTTGACGCAACACCACATCGTGCGTCAGACTTTGGTCCGTAATCTCAGAATTCCAACTATTTTCCCCTCAGAAATCGCCAAATTGCTTTGTTGGATGGCTTTCACATTCACTCCACCACAAATATCATACGAGGTTTGTCCCAAAATTTTCCTTCTTTTGGCGATAGCACACCCATCTGTTGTGATATTCCAACAAAATCTGATCCAAAAACATTACTTGATACCATACTCTCAGGTG
>JAAUXT010098744.1_pt1 | contig 35494 bp, 25 predicted proteins | sample 7278171 | NCBI WGS metagenome assembly JAAUXT01 (sample SAMN14350112, study PRJNA611818) | marine sediment metagenome | isolation source: surface marine sediment (1.8m) | place: French Polynesia: Moorea | collected 2018-08 | reverse complement strand
TCTTGATTTGTTTTACAAAGGGTTGTATTGCTTTGGAAGGAAGATTATGTCCTACTCTTTGTTATTCCCTTAGGATTTGAAAAAATTCACACCCAAACCACCAGAAACGCCACCCAATCGGGTACTTAAATTTCTTGCCTCGTACGAGACCTTGTACTGCTTGTTTTCACCATTCTTCCTCACATGGAAAAGTGCCTGAAGCTTTGGCCATTTTGCACCAGTGGAAGAACTGCAAGTTGCTGGCATAACTGAGTTGCAAATAAGCCCCTGATGTATTTTTGAAGATGACATAGCCGCATGGAAGACGAAGTGTTTTCCGCTGCATCGGGATGTTGTTTCGCGATGGTTCAAGTGTGGAAGTACAAGGGAAAATTTGTGGACAGTGCGACTATGAGGTAGTCAGCGTGAACGTCATTTCTTGTCGTGGACTGAGAATCCACTGTTGCCTTTGCATGGACCTTGACGCACACGTTCCTCAGGCTCCACTCACAACAAGCCAAACAAAACCGTGCATGGTCAAAATGACACACATCGAAATGAGAGCAAATAGTTCTGGAATGACCCGAACAAACGCTAAACGCCCTAAACGTCGGGTGAGACGGGGAAAGTGTTCGTGATCTCCTTTGAGTGAGGCTGAACATCCAGTAGAGGCTCGTGGGCCTTTTTCTTCACTCAAGCGAAAGTCCATCTCACGCGTCGGCGCGCAGCGGCCGCGCGATCGATGCCTGAGGCGGCGTCCTGCACCCAAGGTCCGTGGGTCGCTCACCTGTCCTGGAGCGGAACCTGCACGTGTTCCCACGATGCGTCGATAGTTTCGACCGAAGTTCAGCTCAACAGAGTGATTGACAGAAGTTGTGTGACGGAGATTGATCCACCTGTTAGTTACTACTGTTACTCAGTTGAGTCCAGTTGCATCACAGTCACATCATGAATACCGTCTTACCTGTTTTTCAGCTTGCGGCTCTCTTTCCTCTCCACCTGATGCTGGGTGTGAACGTTCCACAACGCGTGAACTTTCACCGCCTCTTGATATGATGGCTGCCTCTGTTCTCCAGATCCTGGTGTTGACTCTGCTCCTGGCCCTGACGCTTCCCGGCTCCTGGGGCCTCAAGGCGTGTGGGAGCGAGCTCACCTCCCTGCTCGTGCACCACTGCGGACAGATGAAGCGGGCCTCCGCCCCGGGGTTCGACGAGGAGACCGACTCGGAACGTACTCTGGACGAAGACAAACAATCACGGCTAGAAATGCTGGAACAAGGTAATCTTTTGAGGCCGATCGATTTTCTTTTATTTTTGTTGTAAAACCACTGCTTTTGTAGAAATCAGCCACACAGAATAACTTACGACCTGCAGAGGGGTCATCATTCAGAATATGGATCTTCCTGTCTCGTCTGGCAAACATCCCAAAACCGTTTCTCTTGTCGACAGCGTTGGCGCGGAGTGTGGAAGGACTGCTGGGGGAGTGGCGGGACCGCGGGGCTGGCGAGTACGAGCAGCGCGTGTCGCGGCCGCGCGTCCGGCGCAGCGCCTATTGGGCGCCACACAGGGTCCGCCGCACCATGTCGCTGGGAAGCTTCCTGGATCAGTGCTGCAAGGCCGGCTGCGCCATCAGGGATCTCGTCTCCGTCGGATTCTGCTGATCAACCCGGATCAAGACATCGGCCTCCAGCAACGGACAATGGAATGTGGACACAAGAAACAAGAAAACATCGTGACAAAATTTCAGTCATCATTTTCTGCAAAAAGATCCAACAGAGCATGAACTCCTCGTTTGCACACAAAACAGAGTCTGTGGGAAATCATTGTTACATTTTTCTGACGTTGGGTCTGGTTTGCGACTGCAAGGTTTTTGCTTTTCAAGTGCGAAAGTTTGATTTTCTTCACGCCCCCCACCTATCAACGTTTCTACGCTGATGCTAGCGGCTCACACTTCCTCTTTTTCCTTTGGAGGTCCATTGGTATCTCCAATATATCACCATGGCAGAGTCATTCGGGTGTGCTGCAGCAAAAAATTTAGGCTGACGTCTTTTGGCAACAAAATGTTTGTTGCGCGAGGAGCTTGACATTTGTTCGTGGTCATCGTGCACCACTTGAGTTCCTTCTCAATTTGAAAGTAATTGTTTCTTTGGAGTCGCAGATCATCGTGGTTGATCATTCCCTTGTCACCTCCTGATTCGAGCCCGCCGTGTAGATCGAATCAATTCGAATATTTCATCGAGAACAACTCGCTGCACGCTTGTTTTCAGATTGCTTCGTGTTAGCTTTCCAACAAGTCGAGCTCGAAGAAGACGAGGCTGAGTCTGTGGACTCGTGACAAGTCTCACCACCCATACCCAGACAATTTGTTGAGGCCAACTACTTCTGAGTCCAAAATCTCTTCTCCACTTTTTGTGTTCCCCTAGTGTGGCCGGAAACTGTTTCGTGAGTTGGTCCTCACTGCTAAAATGGGAACAGAGTGTGCAAATGAAAGAAAGAAAATTTTCACGGGCTCAGCAAAAATCAATCTCAGCTAAATTCAAATCTTAGCAAGCCTAACCTGTGCTTTCCAGCAATGTCGGTTCTTTTCTTTACGGTGAGTGAAGAGAGGGAACCTTGCACGGTGCAGTAGACTCTGTTCGCACAATGAGAAGCGTTTCAGGCAGACTGAGGGAGACAGCGTGATGGATCTGTGACGTTCTCAGCGTCTTCGGGTTTCGTGTTGAACACAGGGCCCTCTGCTGACACTCGTACGTACAGGAGAGAGACGAAACACACGCTGCGGGAACAGATCATTTTGATGAAAAAATTGATCGGACCTGCCTCCCAGGATGCATGGGTGTTGGGCTCATCTGTCTGTCTGGGAAGTCAAGCTTCTCGTCTCAACGGTACAGCAAAACGAAGTGTGGAAATGTTCAAGATCGATGTGGGCGAAACGTATCCAGAGACGTGTCTTTTGTGTTGCAGAAGGACACGATAACCAGCCAAGCGTAATTCAGTTTTGTTTGATGCTTGGTTTGCACTAGAGAGCCGGGGTGAAGCTGCGAGTGGACCGAACCCTGCATGTCACGTTTGCACGACTCAAACAGCGACACAAGGAAGTTTGAAACAGGAAATTTTGACCACAGGTCACACACAGGCTTTGGTTTCCGGGAACAACAAAGTTTCACACGCGTGGTGGAGCAAACGCAGAGACTGGCGCCGGAAAGTTGCCTTTTGTGTGCATTTTGAAAGAAGCTGTGCAGAGGAACCATGACAAAAAGGTTCGCGCTGGTTGTGACGTGCGCGAGAATGACCCGCACCTGCGGCTCGGACCCTGGCGTCGCCTCGGCTCGAGCGCACGAGATGAATAATCTGCGGGGAAGTTCTCAGCACATTCCCAATGGGCACATTGAAACAGAAACGCGAAACACTTCTGCGTACACCGGAACGCCTCAACCTCAACTGGAACTCTCAGTGCTTGTGTTCTGAACCCCCATACAGAGGACGTCATGGGTTAGGACCAGAAAGGCTGTTGTACAATGCACTTCCCGTTCACCAGCGTTGTGCTGAAAATGAAAAGTTCTCTTTGCTTTGAACCTTGCGGAAATCCTGCTTGAAACCAGCGTGGTGTGGGAGTTTCACTGTGTCTCCTTGCCAACAAAAGATTTGTTGTTGGCAATGGTTTTCCTGTTATTTGAGTTGAACTTGTACAAAGCTCACAACAAGGTGTAAATTCTCTTTGGTCAAAGCAGGTGTCTCATCAAAATCGGATTGTTCAAAACAAAACAGCGTTCGTAGGTCTGGACTTCTATCAGTTCTTTTGTTTCACGGAGCAAGTCAAAATTTTAACGACTGTTGTTTTCGCTGTATTCCCACAAGGACACAGCTTGGAATGTACCTCTCAGCCGGTGTCCTTCGCGACCATTTATCTCTTGTTGCGTTTTTTTTGTTGCCGGTCGGCACGCGTAAACTGACTTGTGTGCGGGAATTTTGTTGCGATGGTCCTTGAGCGATGTTTGTTGTTTTTCTTGACGTGAAAAAAGATGCAAAATGGACAAACACTTCTTCTGTCTGCACGAGCACAGCTGACAACACGTGTTTGGGACAGCGTTGCAGCCACAAGGAGTAAAGTTGATGACGACTTGTGGATGCTCTGATTCTGAGGGCGTTACGATTCGTACTTGTACAATCCGACGAATCACTGATCTAACATGCCTGATTGTTTCGTGTTTCAGTGAATGTGTGCAAGACACACCAAAACGTGCAGAACAGAGCAGAGAGGCCCAGCACAGTTCTGGGCGCTGGTCAAGTGGGAGAGACTGAAGAGGACACAGCAAAGTTTGAGGAAATTTCCCTTGTCTCGAGGCAAGCTTCAAAAAAGGTAGCGACATCGCAAATTTGTCTTTTGTCGGACTTGAAGGGTGCTGTGAATTCGGTATGACGTGAACCTTCAAGCTGGAGGCTCACATGTGTCTAGATCCAAATCATTGCAGTTTACTCTTTGGAAGAAGTCTGGCCAAAGCTCTCGAGGCAACGAAAACATATGCATGTGCACGAGTATGCAAACCTGACCAGAAAAGTGCATGAAGGAAAGAACTTTTGAAACAGACAACTGGAGTGAAATCCGAAGTTGGACAGTTGGGTCAGAGGGTCTTCAGACGTTTTGCGTGTCCTCATGCAGCCTCTCCACTGGCTATGAAGAAGGAAACATGAAGAGTTGTTTGAAACTGAAGAAGCAATATGTCAGTTCACTTGTAAGATACAGAACTGTACAAATATAGAGTATTTCTCCACCTGCAGTGTCCGATTTTTGTACAAGTGTGTTTTTTTCTGCGTCATTGATTTTGTCCGGAGTGTATGCGTGTGGAAGATCAGAGCAAAGGGAACACACCAACCAATGACCGAGGACAGTATAAAAATCCTCGTGCACTACAGTGCAAAAGGGCAAATGACAGAAATGAACCATCGTCGTTGGTCAAATATCTTTCGCAGGTCAGGACTCTGGACCCACGCCCATCTGGATCCATTGTTTTGTGCGAAAACACAGCAAGCTCTGTCCGAGATACTTCCGGTGTCCTCGATGTCCAATATTTTCTGTTGAGAGATTGCATCTATCTGCACCAAGGATCCTGATTATGAAGAACCATGTCCCACCACAGGATTGATTTCATTGCACGTCCTCGTATGCCTGGAAATTTTGCCGCGAAGTCCACGCGTTTATGGGTCGTGAGAGATCGTCCGCTGAGGCCATAGCAACACTGTGGAGTTCGGAAACACCACGCTGTCACAGGCTCAGCTCCAGAACAACAGCCCGTATCCCACTTTTCACTTGGTCAGTCACTGATTGCTGCTGATGCCAAACTCATTAAAATTCATCTTGGTTCGGCTTTCCGTCAAAGTTTGTGTCACAGCCGCTGCCGCCCTTCGGCGCTCTGAGCCGGATCAACATGCAGGTGTGGGAGCCGATTGGGTTTAATGACCTGGGAACTGCCCCGTCGGGACCTCGGGGTCCGTTCCGATGAATTGAGATGCCCTTTATCAGGCGCAACATGCACAGGCAACGCGAGGCTTATTGCACTTTTGGCGACCAAAACTCAATCATGTCACTGCCGATGGTGCACGGCAATTTCTGGTCGTCACTGTTGATAGTTGGGTGATCGCAGAGCTCTTTGTGCTGAAGGTTCGATTCGTCGCTCTTCAAATCGTCTTCAGTCCTTTTTTCAAAAGGGGCTCACACCTCAGGTCTCAATGTGAGGTGATCCAGCCACAAGGCACTGTCGACCTTTTCGTTCGAAATTTTGCAGAGAAAGGCTCGGTCCTGATGAATGTGCAAACGAATCCTGTTCTACACCTACACATGCAGCTGCAACACGCGAACAAATCATGGAGTCGGGCTCGAACATGACGGCGACATTCCCCCAATCAGCTGCGCCGCCCTGGTGGAGTTGAGAATGTTTCTCAAGGTGTCAGGGCAACCAGCACAGGGCCAATAACGATTCGGGGCGGATCGGAGGTTCGGGTAAAGAAGGGGTGACGGACACTCTGTTGTGAGAAGGTCTGTTTTCAGGAACCGAAGGGTGATCAGGTGTCGCTTCTGATGGCATGTGGCACGTCACCAGGCCACTTTTAAAAATGCATACATTTCAGGTGGTTTTACGAGTGGCCTGCAGCAAAGTCGTGCACATCGATATTCGTTGAATGTCTCAGCACATGTTTTTGCACGCGAATAACGTTGGAGCCGGAGTACCAACGCCCACGTCAAAGTTTACATGCAAGTCCAAGCACTCAGGAACAAACAAAGCAATAAAACCCAGCGTTGCGCCGTCAGGCTGTCAGCCCTGTTCTCTTTGTACAAGCGCGAAGCAGGTCACAGAAGTTGCGGAGAAATGAAAATTTGTTTCATATTTTTCTTTGCATATGTTGCGGTGAAACCCGCTATTTGTTGTTTTCAGCATGATCGTGGGCACGTCCTCGTCTTCCCGCGCCGACAAGGAGCCTGATGTCGCGCGATAATTGCCGCCGGGACCCTGAGCGGCGCCGCCAGCATCCTGATCAAAGAGTGCAGATCAGAGATACGCGGAGGTGGGCTTTGATTGCTTGACAGTTTGAAAATGACCATCGCAGGGGCCCCGTGGTCCCTCCCCTGCACACACACGTTCACACGCGCACACATAAGAGAATCACAGAGCGCGCGACGGATCGTATTTTTGATTATTTCCGAATATTTTGAAGAACGGGATTGGCTTTCAAGTTCCAAAATTTTTGTGATGGGGAGGGGGGGCAGTCATTCTCAAAATGTTTTTGGGACAGGTCATACGTTGTAGTGAAGTAAAACAGAACCCTTCCAGTCTCAGTGTATCTTTTTGTGTCCAGAGGGGCCCTGACCAAGAATACTTTTGGGAAATTCATGAAATGTTCAAAAATGTGGTCCCATGAATCATTCACAGATGTCCACACCAACAAGCACGTTTTCCACACACTTGCGGTGCCAAGAAAAGAAGACACACTTTCACAAATGGCAACAGTATTTGTAACAAGGCACGAGTCCATGGGCGGCATGGAGACCTCTGCCCGTCAAGACTTGACGCATCTCATGAGGCTGGTGGACTGCCCCACAGCGTCATTCAGTCTGGATTCCTCACACACTGTTGGGTGCGTGGTCCTTTTTTTCAGATTTGTCTGGTTTTCTTTCAGAAGCTGAAGTCAAGTGACACGCACAGTTCCAGGGTAAAACGTCAGGGTGGAAATGTCCGAAGGTCCACAGGTCAGCAATGAAGAGGACGGCTGGGATGAATCCCACGATGTACGTCACGGCGGGGTACACTGTCCACGCCGCCACCAGGGCCACGTAACGCGCGGCGCTCCAAGCGCACCGCATGCTCTCCCAGTGGAATATGTACAGAGTTGCACTCAATCCTTGGACATCATTCGCAACAACAATCCCCGGAACGTACAATTTCAAGAAAGCCAGAATATTCAAGACAGTTGCAGTGCAGTGTATCCACTTGGTTCCTGCGCCCCACGCAACCCAGAGTTGTGTGAGGAGCACCACTATCCAGTACACCAGGTGCAGGGCGTGAAGGTGCTGCAGGAGGAAACACACGAGCCAGCCGTCGTTCTGGCTGGTGGTGTTCGATCCAGAACCACACAACTGGGAATAGGTGATGAATCTCTCAAGCACTGGGAACGGGACACGACTTCTGTCTCCCAGAGAATACACGAACACACGCGTGCTGTTCAGGAGGCCTCCAGAAGGCAGACTGCGGCAGGCCACTTGCTGGTCTGGTCGTCCGGTGCTCTGCCGTTTGCTCTGATCAAAATAAGTTTCAACATTTTCAGCAGAATCTGCCACGGCAAGAACGTGCGTCACATTTGATTTCAGCGTTGACAAGTCCAGGCAAAATTTCCATCGTGCACCAGTGTCCAGGACAGGGTTTGCCAAGGTCCCAAGTGAGCCACTGACATATCTGAAGCGAGGCCGACCTCGATGGACCTGGGACCCACCCACCAGGCGCAGGTAGAATGGCAGGAGGTCCACACTTCCCGGCGGCAGCAGGCTCTGCCCCACATCCAGATGCTTCGTCCTGAGCTCAGTCGTGCTCCACGTGACGCGATACAGAGACTGTTCAGGAACGTCGTGCTCGGGGCTGTGTACCGTCGGTTCCAGGGCGGCCGTTTGCACCGCGGTCCTCAAGTGCAGTGTCTTGTTGTCTCTCAGTGCTTTGTCTTTCGTCCCAGATCCGCGCTCTGTTCCAGGTGGAGCTGCCTCGGACACCACCGCTCCATGGGTGAACAGGGCACGGACGTCCGCCCGCCTCTCCGCAGGGTCGTCCATACCAACACACAGGACTCGAGCAGCGCAGTCCGCGACAAAATCCACTCTCCGCTCTTGCCAATCTGCACTTTTGCCGTCTGTTTTTGTCTTTTGCTGGTCAAAATGAATAGTTTCTTCCGATTTCTCACCTCGCGTTGTTCCGGTATTCCCAGCAAACTGCACAAGGTCTCGGGCTGCGCTGTCCCGCGCGGCAGTGCGCGCATCGACGCCTTCACGCCGGTCGTGAACGCCATCGTCAGGGCGTCTTTCCCGTTGCCTCGCCGGCCGGAGTGTCACAATCACCGACATTACCCGACACCGCTGAGAGCCGAGGCGCCCTGACTCCTGCAGGGGCCACAGGGCCGGGTCCGACACAGCCACAGCCAACACCCAGCCAGCCATCACCAAGGCGAACAACACACCGCACATTCTCGATCCGTCATGAGCAGGTGTACACACGCGCGTCGTCCTGTACCAAGGTGATATTGAATTGTGTATACACACCTCACATCTGCAGATGAGGGTTGCAACTTTATGCTACTTTGGGTGTACTCGTACTCGTGTTGCTGTTCTGCGCAAGTGTTTTGACCCACATCTGTGACCTACATCGATTAACCCACTCGCACAAGTTTCTGAACTTCGTGAGAACAACTCGGCTCACGCCACTCGCCTTTTGCTGGAGAGCTATATCCTGTAGAATATACACCGTGTAATCCGTAACACTGCACAGTTCCTGTTGCAATTTACGCAATGAGTGTTACGAGCACGACCGCAAGACTTGCGGCACAATACGAGGGTGTATCCAATAATTCTAAGAATCAGCATGGTAACAGTATTTGTCTGCGACCAAAGTGCTCTTGCTTTTGACTTTTGAATAATACACAGACAATAACAAACCAGTCAGGTGACCATGTTTGTTGTTGTCTGAACCCTAAATCAGTCAAATGCTGCATGTGGCCATGATGATTCTTAGAATTATTGGATACATCCTCTTATTCATCCACGTACGATTGCAATGGTTTTGGGGTGAGGCGCACTCCACACGTCAAGAGACAAATCTGTCGACCTGTCGGCGCATTCGTTCTGAGTTCCTTGTTGTGAAAACAATTTTTGCCGCATTCCGTGCACACGCCCTTGTAACTTTTCTCACTGCGTGCATCATGATGAAACAAAATCCCCTGTGTTATTGCTCCGACGTCGACCTGTGTTCAAAGGTGTATTCACGAGGTTTCAACAACTCACGGAAACATGTTGCAAACTTTCATGCACCAGTTCATTTTCATTCTTTTGCCCCAAGGTACAGATTCTGTCCTGGCACATAAAAGCCTCGAACCATAACTGGCACGACCGTGCAGTCTCCCATGGCACAAGCAAACATTGCGAACACGTCAATCAATTTTTTATCTCTGCCAACAAGCTGCAGGCAGTCAACACAAACAGGACGTCACTGATGGCGACCTGATCGAAATCGCACTCAGTTTGCCAAATGGTACTTCCGGAGCTTTACGTACACCGCGTTGAGAACACACACATACGAACATGTGTGCAGGACAAACCTCACAAAATCCTCACAATCCCTTGTTTCTTCCAGCAAAACTGCATGGCCTGACTTTCGCGGAGAACAAGCGAAAAATAAAAAAGTAGCAGTGCCTAAACGCACGCATGCATGTGTCAGTATGTACGAGCATGTATCAGTATGGTCACTCTGCATGTTCAGCGGGGAAGTCACCAGCTGAGAAGGACAAAAGAATCTGATATTGTCTCTGTGTCTTCCCAGGCCTATGGTGAACATGTTCCTATCAGAAGAGGTTCATTTCGTGTCGCGTTTTTTCACATTCATGAGAGTTACACTTGTTGTGACAACACTCCTACATGAGAGTTTGCAGCAGGGAAGACAAGACAGCAAAGAAGCAGAACCAAGCTTCAGGGACCTTGTGGTGCACGAGCCTCCTCGCGACACCAGATATTCTTCTCGCGGGATCCACTGTGCAGGTCGGAGGCTAGTTCTCCCTATTTGCTAGTTCCGCTGCAAGGTAAAAATGAAAAACAGACATTGAAATTTATGCGTGTTTGTTCAGTTGATTTCAAGTGACATGCAGCTCCAAATATTTCCCTGTTAATTTTCAAATGAAGAACGCGATAGTACTGTAATACGTTGCTTGCAAACGTTCTTGTTGGGACACACCCCAGGTGTGTACATATATAGGGCTGCAATGCGGACAAACGCAAAATTAATGCACAGCTTGAGAAGGGCACGTGAACTTAAACCGAGCGAGTCGTGCTTTTGCGTGACACGATTGTTCATGCATTCGTCGGCACTTGGTATGCGAGTGTACCTGCGGTTTCAGAACTTTGGTGTTTCCGGCAGGAACCCGGTGAGCTCCCTGAAGGGGGCGCAGAACCTCTCTGTGTCCTTCAGCACGACCATGGCGGCGCCGCTGATGGAGTCGTCCTCAACAAGCTCAACCAGCGCCTGGGCGACGTCTCGTGGTCTGGAACAGGACCAAAGAAACAGGTTCGGAGACAAGAGTCGGAGACAAGAGTCAGTGATGCGTGGGTCTAAGCTTCAGTCGACGATCAGCTCGGCTGAAGAGACTGTCAGGCTAGGCATACATTGAGCCTGAACAAACAGGAAACGACAATTGTTATCTTTGAACTTCTGGGCTGCTGGAGGTGACGAAAAAAAAGACGTTCAGAGGAAAAATTGAAGGCACCAGTCACCTGAGAGCGGTAGCTATCAATTTGGCCTTGTTCTCGAGCAACTTCTCCACACACAACGCGTTGTTGGCGCTCAGGCTGTGAAACATCTGGGTGTCCACAGAACGGGGACACACGCAGTTCACCCTCACCCCGTGCTGTTCATATTGAGCAGGTTCCTGCACAAAGAGTGAGAAGCCATCAATTGGGGTTCTGTAAGGGCACCATTGGAAACTTTGCAAAGTGTTCCGGTCGTGTTAGACTTGCACACGCTGTTGTTTTTTGTTTCAACATCACCAAACGTCGTGTATGACACGAGGCAGTACTCACCGCCAAGCTTCGGCAGTACCCCAGAACCCCATGTTTAGTCGCCACGTAGACGGGTGCAGATTCCCATGGTCTCAGTGCTGTGAAAGACAAGAACGTACACAGTGTATATCCTGTATCCATGCTGCATGCCTGCACATGACAACAAAAGAATCTAAGCTCTTTGGACGCACAAGTCTTGTCAACCAAACCGCAGTGCTGTATCTTTGGGGAGGGGGTGAATGGGGACTTGGACATTTCTTGTCAGATTGTTCCATTTTGATTCCTGCACCTCTCTTGAGGGGAGGCTCCATGACTTCATTTTCATTTCTGCAGGACACATGTGCACTGAGATTACTCCTCCCTTGTTGGACCACTACCAAACTGAGAATGTTGCACACACCTGCAGCGGAAGCAGTGTGCACGAGAACTCCTCCTTTTCCTCCCTTGTCCTTCCCTATGATCTTCAAAGCTTCCTGTGTCACCCGGATTGTCCCCATCTGCGGATCGAATGGGAGAACACGATGAGGTCTCTGCATCTTCAGTCTACCACAGCCGAATTTTTTGCGTTGTGTACGAGGTTAAAGTTTGGAGTCGTGTCTCACCAGATTAACGTCGATGCATTTTATCCAGTCGAACTCTTGGATGATCCCAGCATTCCCAACAACTATATCCAGATGACCAAGGGTTTCTACGGCTTGCTGGAAGAAGTCTGGTGTGAGGAACAAAACACCTATGTCAGAGGTTTCTATGCTCATGGAGTGACTAAACCAACAGACAATGCGAATTAATGAGTTAGTGGTGGAAGTGCCAGATGCCATGGATCCTTGTCATGTATGGGCTTGCACTTTTTCAGGCGTGGACATCCGATAACCCGTGCCTTCTTTGACTTATTCGTTTTGAAGATGTTCGTGGTTCGCAAGAGATGTGTTGAGTGTGTTGAGTGAGACTGTTTGTTCACTTGTGCCAACAAGTTGGGCCGGGAGAGTCACGACAAACACCTCCATTGCACAAGAAATAAACAGCATGCATGCACGACGAACCCAGATGTTGGATCCGGAGTACTCGCAAAAGCAGATATGACGCGAGTGTGTTCATCAGGTGGGTGGAAGTCCTGTCACAAAGGCTCCATTTTTCTAGAGTCACGCACAAATTCTGAGACACAAGTATGCTCTGGACACCCAACCACACGTTCCAAACTCAAAACACTGTTCTGCAACACGTACTTTGGATCTGGTCGGTGTTGGTGACGTCAACCTTGCTGAAATGAATTGAGTCGGTGCCAAATCGACCTTGCAGACGTTCGGTCTCCTGGCGACCCTTCTCCTCCAGAATATCTCCCATAAACAGCTGGAGAAACACAGAAAATAAGTTCAATGAGTTTTAGTTGTCGGACACCATCAGGTTGGAGGGAACTTCTCTTCCCTTGGACATATCATGTTCTCCATGCCGGACCTCCATTGAAACATTGGATATCAGGCACGTTGAGTTTCAAAGAGGAATCTATTCAGCGGATGGGACGGGGTTACTCCAATCAGGTCCTTTGTCCTTGTCTGCACTCACAGGCTTGTAATCCATGCAGGTTTCGGAACCAAATTTCCGTCAAGCAACTTTGTCATTGCAAGCAGATTGCATGTGTTTCCATCACATGTGCACCTGCATGAGACACAGGTTCTCCTGAAATGGAAGCCCAGAAGCCGTTCTGCTGTTAGTACCACCTTTAGCTGTGTGCCTCTCTCGCAAAATTAATCCATGAATTGCACTTGCATTGCCCACACTTTCCATCTTGAATGTTTGCTCGGCCTTTTGGTAACTTGCACGAGAAAAAGAACTCCCTCCATTGAAGTCGCACAAAACAAGAACACGCACACACACACACACACACACACACACATCCTTTACACGTACACGCACACCTTTGCCCCCTTCTCCAGCAGAGCCTCACAATAAGCGAGTCCAATGCCCTGCGCCCCGGCCACAACCACCGCGTTCGATCCGCTGATCTTCATGTTTCAATGTGTGAAGAACCACAGGCACTGTTCTGTCTGTCCTCACATCAACCAAAATGACTCTCGAGTATCAACACGAAACTTTAATCTGTGTGGCGTGACACTGATTATTCTGAGGACCATCGAAGACAAAATGCCTTTATCTGGAGTGTTATTCAACCCAGTTGCAACATTCTTGATGCAAATTTGTGTTAACAACCACTACCTTGTTGACCCCAATTGGCAGCCTGGAAGGATTATTTACTCGAGCTTTCACGACAACAAGGATTGCTGATGAAAATAGTGTTTGTTTCTTTTCAAACTGTTTTGTTTACAAAACATGTTCACTGCAAGTCATGGATCTGCGGAAACTCCATAATGAACGTTCCCTTCTGCTTGGACATGACCATCACTGTTCCGTTGTGGGAGTCATCCTCAGTCAGCTGAACCAAAACATCAGCTACGTCTCTGGGGCTGAAACGTACAGGTGCAGAGTTGTTCAATGGCAAATGGTTTTTGTCTTTTTCCCCAGAGCAGAAAAGTAGCCGATTCAGTCCTTGTAAAACAATGGATGCAGACTTTGAATATTTGATAAAGTACAAATGAACTTTCTCTCAAACTCACCGAAGAAGTTGGTCATTCTCCTTCAATGAATCTACCATGGCAAAAAAGTGCTCTGTGTGCAGACATTTGTCTATGGCGTCCCATATGGTGGTGTCAACATACGTCGGGCAGATACAGTTCACTCGGACTCCATGCGCATTGAAGTTTAGTTCTCTCTGCAAGCAGAAAGACATAGTCTGCTGGTTTGTTGTTGCTGGAAATACGCGTCAAGCAGCTGTGACGCACCATACATCCAAGCTTTTGGTCAGAACTTGACCCCAGGGGAACCAAGGGACATTAATATGTGCACAGGTACACACTCACATGTATGCATACAAGTGCAAGGGACACCTATTTGTAGAATAGTGAGGAATCACTCTACTCACGGCCATACTCCTGCACATCCCCACAACTCCATGCTTCGAGGCGCTGTAAACTGGGACTCTCTCGGATCCTCGCAGCCCTGCAGGAGATGCACAAACATAGAAGCACAACAGAACCTTGAGGAAACCACTCACAGCCATGTGCTTCTGCTCATTCCGATCACTCGGTACTTCCATACATGGCACACGTGTGCAGGTTCACGTTCTCTCCCTCAGCCCTGCATGTACATTTGAGATGTTCTGGTTCATGTTCAAAGCAAAAGTGGCAAAGTTTGATATTCCTTTTGGCAAAGCATCCAAACAACAACAGCAGCAGCACAGACTGTAGTACCAACCTGAGAAAGGAAAACAGACAATGAACATCAAGAGAATAGAAAAGTATACTTTGTGCAATCGAGGGAGACAGGATCTATTTCACGCAGACAAAGTACGTGAAGACAAGGAGTCACTGCTTCTTTCTGGTGCATGTTGAGCACGACCTTCGTGGCACCGCTGATTGAGTTGTCTTCAACAAGCTGCAGCACCTGGGTGGCGTCACTTGGTCTTGGCGGAAGGAGGACCAAAGAACAAAATGGAACAGGTTCAGAGACAAGAGTGGATTTAACCTTTGGTCAATGATCAACTCAGCTGTCCAATGATATCTGTAGCTGATCTCCACCATTTGACAGTCAGGCTGGGCACACCCATACATTTGGCATGAAGAAATAGTGCACAACAATTGTCACTTTGGATTGCTGGTAGAGACCAGAAATACACTTTCAGAGCAAAAATAGAAGGCACTGAGCACCTGAGAGGGCCAGCTGTCAATTTGACCGCATTCAAAACCTTCTGGGTCACATGGATTGTCCCCATCTGTGGATTGGAAGCTCTATAATTTGTGTTGGAGCTGCCAGATGCAAGTGTTCTTGCTATGGGCTTGAACTTTTTCAAGCATGGACATTGGATAACTCATTTCAAGTCCTTCTTTGAGAAGTTATGTTCATGTTACTAAAGAAATATTTACACATCTCAGATATGTTGAGTGCAGAGACTATACTTGTGCTGAACATGTTTGGTCAGGAGAAGTCCTGATAAACACCTTTCACAAGAGACAAACAGCCTGCACTCATGATGAACCCAGATGTTGGATCAGAGTACTTGTAAGTGCAGATGTCACACAAATGCATTCAGAAGGTGGTTGCAACTTTCACTGGGAAAAAATGCCTTGGATACAAAGGCATCATGAATTTCTCTGGGGTCACACACAAATTCTCAGACACAAGTCTATGGACACCCAATCACATGTTTCAAACTCAAAACACTGTTCTACGACACATGCTTTGGATCTGGAGAATGTTTGCTCAGCATTTTGGTTCTCTGCACAAGAAAAAGGACTCCATTCATTGAAGCTGCACAAGTAACAATAGACACACACACGACTTGCACACATACACACACACCTTTGCCTCCTTCTCCAGCAGAGCCATATAGTAAGTGAGTCCAATGCCCTGTGACCCAGACACATCCACTGTATTTGATCCATTGATTTTCTGATTTCATGTGTAAAGTTTCACACTGTCAGTTTGCACATCAACCAAAATAACTCTCAAGTATCAACTTAAATCACTTTAATGTGTGTAACATACATTGATCATTCTGAGAACCATTACAGACAAAATGCCTTTTATCTGGAGTGTTATTCAACCTGGTTGCAATGATCTTGATGCCCAAACACCACCACCAATATGGCCAATTACTCCTGCTTTCACAACAACATGCATTGCTGATGAAAAATATTTCATTTTTCAAATTCTTTTTTTTATGAATGCATTCACTGCAAGTCATGGATCTGTGGAAACTCCATGATGAATGTTCCCTTCTGCTTGGAGATGACCATCACTGTTCCATTGTGGGAGTCATCTTCTATCAGCTGAACCAAAGCATCAGCCACATCTCTGGGGCTAAAAAGAAAAGGTGTAGAGATGCTAAATGGCAAACACATTTTTTCTCCCACAGAAGACAATTGGCTTGTTCAGATCTTGAAAAACAAAGGATGCAGACTGAACATTTGACAAAGTACAAAACTACCTTGTCTTGAGGAACTTACCAAAGAAGTTGGCCATTCTCCTTCAAGGATTCCACCATGGCATAAAAATTTTCTGTGTGTAGACATTTGTCGATGGCATTAAATATGGTGGTGTCTACACATGTTGGGCAAACACAGTTTACTCGGACTCCATGCGCATTGAAGTTTAGTTCTCTCTGCAAGCAGAAAGGCAGTCTACTCATTCGGTATTGCCTGGAAGAATGTGTATGTTGAGTTACGATGTTACGATGCGCCAAAGATGTCCCTGCATTTGGTCAAAACTTGACCTCAGGGGAACCAAGGGACATGAACACACAGTGTACATATGCACACACACACACAGATGAAAACACACTTGTAGAGGACTCTTATGAGTGGAATGGTTGAGGAATCACGCCACTCACGGCCAAACTCCTGCATATCCCCACAACTCCATGCTTTGAGGCGCTGTAAACAGGAATTCTCTCCTCTCCTCGCAGCCCTGCAGGAGATGCACAAACATAGAAGTACAACAGAACTCACAGCCATACTTCTGCTTATTCCGACCACTCCGTGTTTCGATGCGCAGTATACAGGGTTCACGTTCTCTCCCCTGAGCCCTGACAAATGACAAAATGCAATAGAAAACAAGTTCTGGTTCCTGCTCCAAGCACAAATGGCAATCTTTGATTCAATTGGCCAAGCACCAAACAATAGCAGCACAACGAACTTATTCCAAAGCAGATGAAAACCCAGCATATGAAAACCAAAAGGACAGAAAAAACTCTCTGAAACCGATGGAGTCTAGAAAGACTCTTCACCCGGCGAGGAAAAGGAGTCGTTGTTTCGAACGAATAAATGTGTAGAGTTTGACTGGACAGGTTACCTGAAGCGGAAGCAGTGTGCACGAGAACTCCCCCTTTTCCTCCCTTGTCTTTCCCCATAAGCTTCAGAGCCTCCTGGGTCACGCGGATTGTTCCCATCTGAAGAAGAAAAAGTCAACGTTTCCTTTCCAGAAATGACCATACACACACACACACACACACACACACACACACACACACACACACACAGCTCTAGGAGCAGTGCAACAAGAGAGCAGTTTGACAAGATGTCCTGCTGTAATGGGCTTGCTGTAGTGATGTCACCGCGTGTGTGTGTTTTCGTGTTCATTGCGTGCAGCCGAAAAAGGACATGTTGTGCACATGCAGAAAAACACAACCTTTCAAGCAACCTGTCTTGGCCTCACCAATGTGACTTCCACGCATTTGACCCAGTTTTGCTCGTCAAGAATCCCAGCATTTCCAACCACGATGTCCAGGACACCCAGAGTCTCACTCGCTCTTCTGAAGAACTCTAAAAATCAAAAGAAAGATCTATGTGCTGTGGACTGTAAAATACAACAACGATCGTCAGGAACGAATGAGTCCAGAAGTCTCAGGTGCTTGTGCATGGTTTCCGGTCCCACAAAGGAGTTTGTCCTCAGTCTATGGCAGACAAGTCCTGACTGCTTGTTTGTTTCCTTTTCCTGTTGAGTTTGGAAAAGAAATGGAGGAACTGATTTCAGGTGGCTCTCGCACTGGCTGATGCGTTTTTTTCCCAGCAGTCCCCACCTCAAAACACTCCAGGGAGCTCCGGGGTTAAAAGGTGAGATGACGGTCCACGGGATGCAAATGTCCACAACATTTGCACGAAGCACCACTTCTTTTTCCGGACACTCCAGATCGGGATAAAAGGGAAAATACAGGCCAACTTAACTGACTCGCACCCCAAAACCCCTCATTTCGGACAAAAAATGACCAAGGAAAAGTCGGAATGAAGCATGACCCAGTCTTCAACATTTGAATTAACTTGTACCTTCAACATCGGCTGTGCTGGTGACATCAACTTTGCAAAAATGAACAGTGTCTGGTCCGTACTTGGATCTCAGGTCCTGAACCACCTTTTCACCTTTCTCTTTTTGGAGATCACCCATAAAGACCTGCAAACAAATATCGCAAACCTCGTAGTTGCACGCGTGCACGAACAGACTACGAGTAAATTGTTTTCCGCGCAAAACTGTGTGTGCGAGGTAAACAAGAACAATGTTGTCCTGCCGTTTTGGTTCGAACTACAATCAGTCAGTTTGCAAAGTGAGAACTTGCCACGGTGCGCCCACTGTCTTTTCGATGTGCGGAATTCAGGGGCCGGTCCCCCCGTCCTCCACTCTCCTTTTTCGCGATCAAAATCAAAAATGTCAGAGATAAGCATGGTGACCCCATGTTCACAAAATTTCTTCTCGTCCAAAGTCAACACACACACACACACACACACACACACACACACACACACACACACACACACACACACTCGCACGCACCTTTGCCCCCTTCTCCAGCAGAGCCTCACAATAAGCGAGTCCGATGCCCTGCGCCCCGGCCACAACGACAGCATTCGATCCGCTGATCTTCATTTCCTCAGTCTTTTCAGTACATGCAAGATGACAGTGACACGAGACTTTCAGACCTGTTGCAAACTGTCCTTTTATTAATTTGTTGTGTATGTGTGTCAGTGTGTCATTTGGTCTGTTCTACATCTGAAAGTACGTTCACGTGCATTGCATGAGCACACAAAAAGATTGCACTCGTTGATTTTCCTGAAAAACAGAAACATTTCTGGTCTTTCAGAAACATTTTGGTGTGAACCCTTCAAGGGACAAACATGCACAAGCTTGCACATTGAAACAGGAGAACGTTGTGAGCTAGTTTGGGACCTTCCCTTCATTGAGTGTCATCATGCCCCCCCACTCCCCTGATGATTCAGGCTGGTCAGGTCTGTACTGGGCGGTGAAATGAGAAGGTTGTCATCGGACCCCAAGTGGGCAAGACCTTGGCTTGTCAGGTCTGTACCAGGGGTCTCCATTCATCACAAGATTGCCACAAGACCCTCTGCCTTGGGCAAGACTTTGGCTCTAAGGAGGAAGACTTTTACAGTGATTTGCTTGCTTCACTTCACTTCAAAAATTTGAGTGTTGTGGAAGCCTCCCCTCGGGTGGGACCTGGGTAGTCAGGTCTGTACCCAGGGAGGCATGGAAAGGTTGTCACAGGACCCACCCCCTGGGTAGGACTTTGGCTCTGGAGGAAGAGTGTCAGACTCATAAGCTTGCAAACTTTGGCAGTTCCAATGTCACAGTCTAGGCTGTTATCATTGGGTGTTTGTGTCTTTGTTCTCTGTTTTAAAATGCAGTGACCAAAATGATAACCTCCACAATATAATTTAAGTGATCCAGAATAAGCCACAAAACATTCCAAATACGTGCAAAACAGTCATGTTGCAAATCACAATTTTCAAACAAAAATTAAAATTTGACTTTGACACCCCACCCCACCCTAACTGTGCAGCACAAATATTTTTTCAATGCTGTGGGTATTATTTTGCACAAGATGTCAAGCACACTTTATGATCGACAAACCCCAAGAATCAAACTTTCTCAATTTCAACCACCTGTATAAAACACAAAAGCGCAACACCCACTTCACCTGAAAGTCCCTCCAATATATGGTGAAAATCGTCAGCACACATTGCTGACCAATTCTTGTTCACTTTCTTTACAGTGCAAATAATATTTGAAGCATTGTGATGTTGCTAGTTTGAACTTTTTGGACTAAAAATTCCAAAATGTTCTATTTTGTTCTTTTGAGGCCTCAGGCATTAGTTTGGACCAAAACATAACAGATTGCTGAACCACATAAAAACACCTGGCCACTGGAGTCTGTGCCAGAAACTTGAACTGGATGCCTTGAGGCAGTCGTTCAGCTTGCTCCAAGAGCAACCCGAACATGTATGCTCTGCATGACCAACACTCATATATCACCTGAAAATAGAGTGGGACTCAAAGGATCATTCTTTCCTGATTCTCAAGTTGCCTTGATAATTTGGGGTCGTCTTACCTTCCAAAATTTGAGCGTCTTAGGACTCCACCTCCCTGGGCAGTGCCAAGTCTGGTCTGGTTTGCACCCGGGGGCGGGGTTCCAATGACAAGAGCTTGTCATGCCCTGCCTGATCAGACTCCAACTGGTCAGGTCTGTACCTTTGGGGGCTACAGGTTGTCACAGGACAGCCCCCGGACACAATTTGGGCTTTTCAGGTCTGTTCCAAGAGGGCCCCATAGCTAGCTTGTTCCAGCACAGGTCCTCCCTTGGGTTGGGCTTTGGCTCTGGAGGGAGAGTATCACAAAGCTTGCTTCACTTAATTCCCAACACTTCGTGGGACCCTCCCCTGGGTCGGAATTTGGCTGGTAAGGACTGTGCCTGGAGGCATGACAAGGTGTCACAGTCACCCCGGACATTGGGTCTTTGGTGCAACGCTGCACTTCAGGCTGCTTTTGTTGGGTACAACGTCTGGCTGAACTTTAGATTTGTTCAGAATTAGATTTCTCTGGTTCTGTTAGAGTCCAATTGACAAAATTGTCGGAAATAATGAACCAACACACGAAGCTTGTCACACAATTGAATTTTGCGAACAACACAAGCAGACAGCGTTGGACTTGTTATTTGCGATGGTGTCAACGACTGCCGACTGTCAAAATACATTCCGCTTTTCAACACTGAGTTGAAAGCATCATCTTCGATGTGGACCAACTTTCTGTTTGTGAAAGACAAACATCACAATGAAAAATGCTTGGTGACAGACGTGAGAATTTGTCGATCATATTTCAGGAGAAGTGCTTGTTGACATACATCCATTCAACCCTTTTCAAAAGGAGATCGCTGCAGCCTTCTTGCCTAATTCTGATGCACTCAAGATGTCCGTTGATGTTGACACAAGTATCAAAGTGCAACTTGTTTGAAGGGGGCACCTCGATCTGCCTGGATTGAGGTGTCCTTGGGCAGAGAAGTATTTTGGCCATTTGACTAACACTGGAGATCTTCAATTTTTTGACAAGAATTTTTGAAATTTGAATCATTGGAAGGTTTTTGAAAAAGTAAGTAGAGAAAAATTGAATTTTTTTCGCTCCACAGAAGCAGGTACACAGGTTGCACTTCTGACCGGACAATTTGCTTTCGCGCACATTATTCGTAAAATGTTGCGTTCGTATGCGCAAATTAAGCCGAGTGATCCACTGATAAAAGCTGCCAATCTTTTTGGACATCGGTGGCGCAGCTTGCAGCGCGAGGAGAATGGGGAAACGCTCGTGGTTCACACGGGAACAAAGAACCAGCTGACGGTCGCGCCTTTCTTTGTCAAGCGGGCATTGAAATGCCAATATGTCATGCATTGCCCATTCACATAACTGTGAGATGCTTGTGTGCTGAACTGAAAGTCGCCGATTTCATCAACAAGTGCTTCAAATGGGAGACGTTGGGGTGCGGAAAGTTTCAAACCCGCTGCAAAATGAAATCGCGTTTTCTTTCCAGCAAAATACACAAAATGTCTGAACTCACAAAGTTATATTCTTGCTCATTGCACCACTCTGTGAAAAGTACAACATATTCTTAGCGAGAAAAATATCCAGAAGTAGAGACAACTCGAGTATTATCTGGAAAATAAGCCCCTCTCCCAAAATGTTTGACATCAGATTATCGAAATATTGCGTTGGTGGTCTTTTTTGGAATTTGACGGCAACGACTGGCTTTTCTGAGCATGTTCATTTGGATGGTGGGACTTTGAGACGCATCGATTGGTGACCAGACAAGTTTGCAAAAGGTAGAAATGAACAAATAACCTCAGCACTCATGTCGACAGGAGAAATTGTTTCAGTCCGAGCAAAGAACGATCGCCCGTGGCAAAGACCCGCGGGGCCGGTTCCCCGCGCAGCTCCGTGAGTGAGTATTGGATGCGTTCTGTTCTGACCCTGCTGCAGCGCACCAGCCGCCTTCTGCCTGTCGCTGCAGTGAACATTACTCACTGCGCTCCTCACAGCTGCACAGACAGCAAGGGAAGCGAGGGATGTGTAGCATGCTGCTCTCGAAAACAGTGCACATGTTCAGACTCCGAAGCAGAATGGCTGAAACCCGCATGTGACTCTGTTTGGTACCACGTATGCATTTGTGAAAATTGGAATTGTGGATTGGTGTTTCCTCGTGGTTCCAGCTTCGTATTTGAAGGGCGTCAGCACGTCAGTTCGTGAGAGCAGACGACGCAAGGAATTTGATTTCTGGCTGAAGGTCTGCTCGACGTACAAGGACAAGTAAGTATTCACACTTCCTTTCAGTAAGCTGCCTGTGCACTTGTGGAACAGCAGGATTTGCTTTCCAGAAATCACCAAAGAACGCGACTGCCAGTGTTTTGGTCAGCAAAGCCTCCATAGCTGCCTTTGCATCTGCGGATCAAATTAACACACGCAGGGGGGGGGGGATCACAAGGCTCACGAGTCCTCCCACGAGAGCTGAGGAATCCTATTGCGTGTTCCATTCACTTCAAACAACAATCCGTCGTGATTGAAACTGGTGATACCTGTGCCACAAGACTGACTGGCAAAGTTTGCAGGGATTTCTAATTTGGGGCCAAGCTGACACAACAGTCTCTCATTCAGAAAAACTTGCAAAAATTTGAATCCTTCTGCAGTCTTCTTGTTGCTCATCAGCAAGGAAAAGGCTCGCAGACACAAATTTCTGTGGACTGGATGTCTATCGATCTCATAAAACCAGAAAAAAATTGTGATCGATCTTGTTTCTCAGCTCTGAGAAAATCAGTGCGGTTAATTGAGAAGTTGGATCAGTGTAGGTCTGTGCAAATAATGAATCCTCCTGTGTTGGAGTTCACAGTGAAAACGTACAGTCTGATGTGGCGTGGCAGTTTTCTTCTTCTCGTACCCGGCATGAGCGTTCAGCAGTTCGGGACTCCGCCTCCCAAACCCTTCATCACTTCCTGCTGGTCAAGCAGCGCGCCCCCTTGACCTCTGCATTCACCGATAAATATTTAGCGGCATCAGGTGCCCTCATGTTCTTGTTTATGGCTCAGTCTCCTCCTTGCTGACGAGCCACCATCAGACTAATGGCACCAAACGCTGTGCCGTGTTTTTTGCGAGGAAGTTATGTGCGTTGTTGGTTCAAAAATGTGGGGTTCATTCAGTTGAGTCACAAGCTCCACGTTTCCAAATATTTGAACTTCCGAGAGCGAATTTTCTTGTTTCTCATTTTTTGCATTTGATGCACATGATGAGGAAAGTTATGGAAGGCTTTTTGCCTGATTAGAAGCAAGCGCTGGTTGTTTCGTGTGTGGAAGGCGCGCCTCTAACAGCAAGTCCTGCGACCCCTGGGGCGTTGCCTTCAATAATCTGCGGCACGTGCGCGGCAGATGGATGATGCGGCGCTCGAGACGAGCACGCAGAAACAAACGTTCTGAACAAAGGAATTTTTGCATTGGTAAAGCAAGAAGTCAGTTTCATAAAGGGTGAAATGCCACAAAGCTGTTTTTGAAGAACGCGCTACAAAAAGGCTTTCCTGGCAATAAAGGAGAAAAACGCTTCATCGCACGTGAGACAGTTGTACAAATTCAGAATATCAACGGATTTAATTGTGCAGAAAACAAATAAAGTCTGCATAATGTGCAGAATCAGTCAAATGAGTGTTCATCTTCAAAGGCCTCCCTTGCAACACGGTCTGGGCTCCACTTGGAAGCGGGTTGGGCCTCTTCTCATGCCCGGGGTCAGGGTCAGCTGGAGATTCTCTCGCGACCCCGAAACGCAGACAGTTCGCATTCCACCGTCTATTCAGCATTCACTTGTTTGCTCGCACTGTGCCTCATTGCTGGCATGCAGGATTCAGAGATCACGAGCTACTGTGGCGGAGTCACTCGGCCAAGCTCTCTTACTGCCTGAAAAATCTACTTCACCCAGTTTTCCCTTGTCACTTGTCACATTTCCAAGTTGAAGTTTGTTCCCCCAATGGGGGTGGCCGTTGTCCATCCGGAACAGGTCCTGAGCTTGGCTTGGCAGCGTTTTCTTCTGTTTTGATTTGTCCTCAAAGAAAACAACTCGTACAATCATTTTGGCACTCCCGTGCACCAACACCAGGAGCAGATCAGGATGTGGTCGGGTGAGAGGTTGGGGGGGGGGAGGGAGCTTGACTCCAACGAACGAAAAGGACACAGATGAAAACAGTATTGTGGCTACAAAATTTAAGTTAAGGTGGGTTGGTGAACTGGAAACCTCTCACCACAAGTCGAAGACGTGTTGTCACCTCAGGATCTATATTTCAATCGCCAAACAAAAACTGCAATGCATTCTCGTCATTCTTTGTTTTGTCTGTTCCCATTCAGACAACAAACTTCGGCAATTACGAAGGACATGTGAATCACTCGTGCGTGTGCATTTTGCACTTGATCGGGCGAATTTACGGAATTGGCGAGAGAGTGGGTCACGGGCCCTGGCTCCTCGGATCTTGCTTGAGGGATTCCTGTGCGAACCACTCATCACCTGAGGGGCAGGTGAAAGTAGATCCACTTACGAACATGATAATGTCATGGTTCATGAGATTTCAGGTTGGAACACCTCGTGCTCTCAGCATTTTACACCCGCTGGACGCTCACGCACCATTTCCGTTGACTGTGTGAAGCTGGTCCGGACAATGATATTTTTGCATTGCACCAGGTCTGTCATTAGGCCTGAAATTTCATGACATCGTAGCTGCACACAGAAGGGTGGGAGAACCGAACTGGACTCAGCTCCACAGTTGACCTGGTTCTGCAGTGTGTGATTCTTCAATGTTACAACCTAATTTCAGTCAAAACTGGTGCACCCCAGCTCGGACTTCGCCAGTGACTCTGTTCCCTTTCTTTGGTTCTGTTGACCTTGACACAAACACAGATTTGATACACTGATGAACTGAGTGTCTTAACACGCGCACACATGATTTCAAATTCTGTTTTCCAAAAACTGGAAGCTTTCTTTGCCAGAAAACTATACACTCCCGCGTGCGTACCGTACTGGAATTGCGCTGTTCACGGGCTGAGGCTCACTCCATCATGCAGTCGCGAACCTCTCGGCAGACCGTGTGATGCTCACATTGATGGAGGAGCAATCATCTCGAGCGGGCCTCGGGAATTCAGCCGACTCCAGCTCAGAACAAATCAAGTGAACTCCAAATTAGGGACCCGGTAGTAGATATATCTGCTTGTGCATTCTTTCTTTCCAACTTTTTCCAACATCCCTGCAAGACCCACTGGTTGTTGCTTCACCGTTTACACTCGCTCAGCAATCGAGCCGCAAGAGCCTGCAAGAAACTGGGCGAACAGGGGTCCTGATTCAAAATCCAACATTCACATATTTTCGACAATTTAAACAAATTTTTATTTCATTCCGACGCAGTAGTATTTGATTTTGGAGGCTCGCCTTTGCCCCACGAGTCCGCTGGGCGGGTCTTACCATGAATGCCTGCTGCGGTGAAATGATACTGTCCAAAAATCTCTGCGACCGTCAATATGGCCTTGAAATGGAACAGTGTTGGCACTTGTCGCCCTCGCTCTGGAATGATAATTCGATGGTGTTTCACACCAAGCGAGAGATATTGAATCATAACAACTGGCAGCGAGCCCAGTCTTCATGTGCGAGAAAACTTGTATGAATCCAGAGTCACTGTGGCGACAATGGGTGGATGTTGACTTGATATTTTGGATGAAAACGGCTCCAGACGTTATAGACGTTATGTAGGCGCAACAAAATCAGCACAGACAGCTCAAGACAATCCAGATGTTCGCGCCACGGAAGGGTCACGACTGACTACGGTCCCGATTTTCTCTGAAATCCACTTTGGAGTAAACCCTGGGGATCCGGGGACTCAACTCAATGGCGTCGCGCTGCTGCTGTGGCCTGAGAAGTGGCTCTAGTCCAGCCTAATGAAGCCGACATGCTCAAGGAAAACTCGAGTGACGTCAAGAGAACGGCAGACCGAGGACAGAATATTCTCTTGGGGGTTGAATACAGTGCGAACACGAAAGAGAGGCAAACCTTTTTGGTCGCAGTTGGTGATTCACGACCAGAAGGAGCGTCTGCTGGCTCTGAATTTCTTTTCATATGGTCTGGCAAAGTTTTTTGACGACGAATGATCAGTCGAAAGGCAGTTTGATCCACGGTCTTGTTTGTCACGATGACGTCTGGCATGAGAAGCAGAGAGCTGTGAGCACGGCCTTGTGTTTGCAGTTTGTCTGGGCGGATCCAGGGAGCCCTTGGGGCCGGGGTCCCCTGACCTCGGAAGTACAAATTTAATCCCCTACTTGGCAAGGCAGGCTCCATTTTTCCAAAGTTTTTTGCATGCCAGTTGAAGTGGCCTTCGCCCTATCCCTTTGGATGTGGCCCAACTCAAATAGATCTGATCGTGGAATCACCTCTGGGTTTGCTTTTCAAAAGACGAATTCTGAATCAGGTCTTCCACCCTGAAATTTAATTGGTTTGATCAAATTGTTGAGGCTTTTCAAATCAATTGTTGGAAACAGCCAGTGGCAATTTTTTTTCAAAAATTTTCTCTGAAATCGAATTGAACACACAACACACAATGCGTGCCTTGAGAATTCCTGCAAGGCGAAATCTTCCCCAAGGAATGGGGCTGCCTGGAGTGGTTCCAACGTTTTAGCGACTTTTGTAATTCGAAGGGGGTGAGGAGCAACCCCAACTTCCGCAGCCTTTCTCTGGTCGAAAATGAAAAACATTACGAACCCCTCACACATCTGCGTCAGAAATTGACAGGACAACTGATGCAAACTTTGCGTGTAAAATACATATTTGCCTCAAATCTACATTTCATATTGATTGAGAAGGATCTCTCCATGCACAGACCAGGCATGCAAGCCTGTTTCACAAGGGGCTCAAATCTCTCCATGACAAGGCTCTGCATAATGTCTGCAGAAGCTTGTTATTAGATTGGGGAAATGTCTCCTGACAGGATCTGAATGGCGGAAATGGATATTAAACTTGAAGGATGGGAGGTGCTTTCAAGGCGCTTTTTGAGTTTTCTGATAAGCTTTCACTGGGTGGGGAGATTGGAGAGAAACTCTCGTCTTTGTAGAATCCGAACATCATTGGGGCAATTCGCGTCACAACATGCGAGGGTCAGGATTTGCTCAACTGTCTGAATCGACAATTTTGATCATGAAAGACGGACTTGCTGATGTTTCGGTTCCAGGGGTCCGCACAAGAGGCAGTGATTGCTCCAAATTTGTCTTCTTTGCATTTTGCGTGTTCACACTGTCACACTTGGATCATGGGAGGTGCACCTGCATGTGGTTGATCATCCAGACCCAAACGATGTTTGTTGAGAGCGGCCTCGTGCTCACACATTGAAGATTCCAAGCAGGTGCAGAGCAACCCCCGCCCCCTCCATCGGACACCATAAAAAGTTCTTTGGCAAGGGCCGTGTACGCTTGGGTGTCGTGTATTTGGTTGTCCTTCTTGGGGTCAGTCAGCCAAACAGACGCGGTATTTCTGCAGTGCACCATGGAAGCTGAACCTTCGTTGTTTCTTCACCGCGGTTACTTGTCTCTGTGCGCACAACGTCAAGGAAACAATCCCTCATCGAAGAGGGAACCTTATTTGCCACAACACACTTCCTTGAGGTCATCGCTTTTGTGCCCAGCAGGTCAGCTTGTTTCTGTGACCAGACCCCAACTGCTTCGTGCACCATTGCCCTGGTCCACATCACAAAGGACTCTGTGGATCGAACCCCGATATTCAAACACTTGTTTGCTTGTTGATATCCAAAGAAGCCTTCATGGTTTGGCGTACGTCAAGGTGATATTTCCGTGCCGTACTCCAACTGCAGTGCTGAAACGAGACTGTGTTGTGTCCAAGAAATCGGGTTGTCTGGACCTGCCGTGTGCCGTTCCAGTCCAGTCCAGATGAAGTCGACTGCCGCACAAATCTGAAATTGCAATCTCTACGATGTGAAGAGAAACAAAGCTGGACCGGCCCTCGGTCCAAATAGCCCCAGATTAAGGTCACAATCCTCTCGGCGCAATGCAAATTGGGCCGCTCCTCAGGGGCCCGGCCAAATCGCGTGGCTTCAGTTCCTCCTTCAGAAAGCGTTTCCTGCTCGAACATTACTTCATTGCTGCCAATGGCATTATCGTCAAGCGTCTTGAGGTGGTTCCGAGCACGCTGGACTCGAGAGGAACAGCCACTTTCTTGAACCTTCCAAATCTTGCTTCAAGCATGTTCAAGCCGTGAGGGCATTGACATCATGCGACGTGATCACGGGAAAGAAAGCCACAAAACTGCGTCCGCAATGGGGCCACGTCGCACCCGGTCATTGCTTCAAATGTCCCATTGACGCGTTTTCGCAATCCGTCAAGTCGGCGCTGTTGGTCTGTATTTGTGCATTGCAATATTGCCAGCTCCAGCGCTCTTGCTGCTGTTGTCGTCGGACAGATTCTAATTGCGATTGGTCGCAAGCTCGCTCGTGCTTGAGTGCTTTTTCAGGAATGTCCTGGCTGTGATATCGCTTCATCGTGAGCTATGCTTGTGTGATCCGTGCAAAATGTCCACTGCCTTGTGTTTCTTCCAGGATATCTTCGCCAAGCGCGTCTGTTTTCTGTCCCTTATCCAAAGGCTTCAGAACAAGTCAAAAGGCCGCTGATTGCCCACTCGACTATAATTGGTTTGCAAGTGGATGTTGATTGCACAGAGGGATCCAAAGCTGACTCAAAACCCTTCAATACTTTTCTGTGGAGGCCAAAGTTCACAAAGTCCTCAAGACATATTGCAGAACAAAGGGATCTGGACTCTCAAGTAGAAATATCTGCTGAGTTATATGCGTACGTCGGCTGTGTGCAAAATCGTTCACACGAAATTTCCAACTTTCTTACTTTTCACAGGAGGAGGGGGGAACCCAGAAACCTGGAAAGTTGGAAACTTGGAAATTTTTGAATTCCAGTCCCCCCCCCCCAACCCAGAAAGTCAGAAACCCAGAAAGTCAGAAACTCAGAAATTTCCAAAATCCGGATTACCCCCAACTTAGAAGTCAGAAACTTAGAAATTTCCAACTTTCCAGGTTGCCCAACCCCCTGTCACAAAAAGTCCAAAATTTCAGAATTTCTGAATTTCCCCCAAACTCGGAAAAATATCTCGCCTCACGGGTGGCAGATTCTGGCGGAAAACAACATCAACGCTGAAGCGGCTGATAAAAAGAGTCCAGGATTTGCGCGGAAGAACGCTGTTCAAGCGCAACACCCCATTTCTGAGCATGCGGTTCCGCACGCAAAGTGCAGTCAACGTCGGTTTGTGTCTGTCTGTAGATCTGTGCACTTGGTTCAAGGCAAAGGGGGCAAGTCAACTGATGATTGACTTTCCCCCACGTTCAGTTATCCTGCCAAAATATCTTGCACTGGAACTTACCCGCATCATTCTGAGCTTTCTTGGTTGACTTGATGGAGGGTGTCAAGTCAACCTGTTGAATCCCCCGGCCCCAACCCTTTTTTTGGCCAAAGTTGACTTGCTTCCTGTGGGACACAAATTGGCTGCGCGCAATGCCAACTGCCCGTGAACTCCCGTGTGTTGACGACAATCTTGACCTTGAATCCAACGACTAAATTGGCAGGGGATTTCTTGGCCCCGCTTGGAGGATGCGGTGTCGCAAGGAGATCCAGGGGACCCAGCGGAGGGACCCCTCCGACCCATAAAAACGCATTTGCGCCTCCTTCAATTTCCCATTCTCTTTATGACACGTAATCGCCCCCTCCATGGCACCCCAGCGAAGACAAGGCGAAGGCCTCTCTTCGATGTTTGGTCTTGGTTGCTCAGAGAGCCAGGAAGCCTCAATCCAAGTTCCTCTGAATCACCCTTGAGCCGTCAGTCTGCGTTGACGTGATGAATACTGCATGTGTTGTGGCCCGCTTTTGCAAACCAGAAAGAGAAAAATAGCAGGCCATGTTGCAGGCTTCCAGAAGAACTTTGGTGACGACAGAAGTTACATTCAGAAAAGATGTAAACTTGCCACCAAACAAAAAATGCCCTGCTCAACAATAGACTGTGGCAAAAAATCCCCAAAGCAACAAAACGTCGCAATGCAATAAACACAAGCATTTTACAGTGTCTTGGGCTGTCTGGTGCAACCGACACTGCATGGAATTCGAGCGCTCCGAATTGCGACAAGCCGTGAGTGACTCTCGCAAGCGCTGTTGTTTTCAGGTTATGACATTGATATTCATAGCCCTACTGCACAGGCAAAACAGCATCTGATGGTGCGATTCAGCGTGAAGATCCGATTTGTGTGGAACCACATGCAGATCGTCCTTTGTTCAGCTGTGGGGAAAGATAAGGTGGATGAGCGGGAGGGCGTCATTTAAATGACAAGTGCAGTGTACTCAGCAAATTTGCTCTCGGCTGTTTTCCAGCGACATAGGAACGGTTGAGACTTACAAATGTGAAATAAAATAAAGTTAAAATTGGAAAAGAAATTCTTCACCTTCAATTAAAATTTGCCTCTTCCTTATTTGTCACCGAAAATTTCCCACTTTTACGCACGCGATTTTCGCATTCCGTGCAACTCGCTGCGTGGGGCGGTGTCATGTGGCCTGCTATGACAAAATGCACACGACATTCACTTATGCAGCCAAATCCTTCCGTATTTGAACTGATCACACGCAGCAAAAACCTCAGGGTTGAAGGATCTGCAGCTTTTGCAGGATCAACCTGGCGTTCCATACGGAGTCCAACAGGGACTTGCTCGAGAACATGCAAAGTGGCCCCCAAAGCGCAATTTGGGCGGATACTGCATGCACGCAGCGTTGCTCAGGGCGGCTGTGTCGCAGTGTGCCCCGAGGGTCACGCGCTGCCTCAGCTGTATGATGTAAATTGCAGTCAAAGTCTTGCAGCTTGAATGTTTGTCTTGCCCATCGCTGTAGTGTTCGGTCTCGCTTTCTCTCCTGACCTTGCAGGAACATCATATTGTTCAATGGTTTCTGCTGTGCAGTCGTTGATGTGACGTGGCACAGGTGTGGTTGCTGATGATCACCTAAGCTCAGAGAGATCCAAACACATCACGGAAAACACAGCCAACTGCACGCAGTCTCACTGTGTGTCCTTGATACAGCCTGACACTTCTTTTGGACAGACTTCGGATGACAGACTTGAAGGGGAAAACGAAAACTGGAGTCCACAGCTACAACTCAAAATATGTTGTCCAATATCGAAATTGTAAAACATAGAATTGAACGAGAAAGAACACAAATCAAAAAACAACATTGATGAGTGTTGATGATCATAAACAAGAGAACAATGTTTGTGTCATTGCTTTTGGCCAAAACAATGAAATGAACAGTTGGCCCCCCCCTACAAACCAAATTGAGCTGAACTGTTGAATTTTCTCTGGGAAGAAAATTCAGATGTGGCCTGCTCACCGGCACAATGAGTATTCCAAGCACAACTGTAACCACGGGCTCAGTGTAATCGTTCTCTGTATGTATGTCTGTCTGCACAAAATCTTGCAGAGTTACTGTTGGCGGTAACTCTACCAGTTTGTCTGTAAGTTTCTACACGTGCTCCTCCTGCTAACTGCAGAGTCAGCAGACTAAGGGTAACTCTGCAGAGCCTGCACAAAGCCACCAACCCACTATAATACTTTTTGAGTCCCTCACACACTTTATGCACTATTCAGCACTTGTTGTAAGTGGGCCATATTATTTGGCTGCCATCTTGGATTTCAGAAAGAAAAAAGTGTGACCCAGTCCCAGCTTTCAAAATAGAGCCACCAAGGTGCCAATGGAATATTTCATTGTAAGAAGTCAGAGATGGATTTCTGACCCCTTTTCTGTCATTGGCAACTCACACAATGTCTCTTTATTATTTATTCAGATGACGGCCATTGCAAACAACAATATCAAAGTGTGTGTGTGTGTTGGGGGGGGCTGACTGCTGGAGAGTTGCAGCTATTAATGATCGAGTGTGAAAATTTTGTTTTTCACAAAACAAACTGTGACTCAAGAAGACACTTTTCACGACACAGCGTGTTTTCGTTGCCTGTCTCATTCCATCTCCGTGCTGGTGCATCGACAGCAAGGAAATCTCAGCCTTGCACCCTGAGGAACAGGAAGGTTGGCATCAGAACCCATCATTGTTGATCCACTGCACATCTGCAACGCACCAGACGCTTCCTTCGAACCGTTGCTCACAATTTTACTGTTGGTCTTGCCATTCGTTGATTTGCTCAATTGCTGTGGAAAGCACCGCCCACCAACTTGGACTGGGCCCAGAACAAGATCTGTGCACAAATCGTACATCACAAAGGTAAAGCGCTTCATGCCGACTGTTTGAGCAGCTCACACCCTGTGAGTACATCAGCGGGCACTGATAAGCCCCCGTGTTTTCACACTCACTCCGCAGTGGAATGTCAGAGTTGACTGAAGCAATTGTTGGCGCTCGAAGATCTTTTGCTTTTGTTTTGTGCAGATTGGTCAAGATGCAAGCCGCCTTTGAAAGTCAAGATGTGTTCGTGTGAAAAGAGACAAGGCCTGCTGTTGTGAAGTGCAAACAGCTCAACAAGGTCACGATCGACAAACAATAGAGCTGTCGTCACACGACAAGCCTCAGTTAGTATCAAGGTCACTCAAAAATCATGATTATAAGACGGGTTGTGAAGCAGTATCTTGGTGACACCAAACACACAATCAAAGGCATTTGCACACTCCCATTTTCATGTTGTTACAACCAAATGTTCAATTCCTCATGACGATCTTGGAATGAGACATGATTCAGCCTCCAGCGTTGAAAGCCTGGGTTGATCATTTGAGCTGAGAGCGAAGCAAACCACCTGAAAGTGAAACGAAAGGCTCCAACGGAAACACAGTATTTTCCAAATGCCAACAGGAAACGTGTGAGAGCTGCTTGGGAACGATAGGTGAGCGGTAGCCTTGGCGAAGAGCACAAAGATGAAGAGCATTGAGTGGGGGATGTTCTTGGACGACGATGACATCACAGTGGGTCCATCTGAAAGAACAAAACGTCATGCGCCGGGACCACACAAAGGAAGGAAGACATTAGAGAGGTTTCTATGCATCCCGTGCGGGTGCCCCTCCGTGCCATTTCACGTCCGGTGCCAGGAGAACAAATTTTAAATTGGATAAAAGAATTCCTTAATCTTGATACTTTTTTTTCTAAACCTTACAGGATGTCACCAAGGGTCTCAACAACAGAAATCTACAACCATAGTGCATTTTGGTTGGATCAAAAGCCTGTGAAAAAGCCATGGAGAAAACAACTGGTTTTGCACCGAATGTGAAATGGGACCGGGTGGGTCCCCGCGGGCTGCATAGAAACCTCTCTATTTGGAGGGGATTTGAGACAGGGCCCGACCTCAAGAAGTGCTATCATTGTTCTGGTCACCCTGGTACATATGTGCTTATTTTGCACGGACAAGGCGTCCTGAAGCATTTTGTTTGCAGAGCAAATTTTAAAACAGGTGTTAAAGTTCACACACAAAAAAAACTCAAATCTAAACGAAGTATCCGGATTCAACGTGTCCGTCCTTCAGGTGCCTTCGACAGTACTCTGAATAATTCATGAAAGTGCACAATGCAGAATGGATGAACAGAGCCTGTTTTCGCTATTTTTGCTCTGGGTGGATTGAGGGGTGAGACGACCCCCTCCCCCACCGAAAAAAGACGTGCGTGCGTGGTCCCCACCATCTGTGAACACACAGCAACCTTGAACCACAGGCCTTGTTGCCTGTTAGCGCCTGGATATTTCTGGCTCCCACACGGGTGACAAGCGCATCCTTGCGTCTTTGAAATGCACGACGCACATGGTTTCTGAGAGACTGTTCACAATTTGGGTTCGGGTTTAACGAGTGGCTGCCACATAAGAAATTGACAATGAGAGTGCCTGGCCGCGTTTACCCTGGGTGTCGGATTTTTTTTACATGGCTGCAAAACGAGGTGTTTCCTTTTCTGTAGAAAAATAGTTGACGACTGAAGAAAGACATGGATATATCTGATGTTTTTTACCCCTTGCAATGTAGCTTTATCAGATGGGTCCCTTTGTTGTTTGGAGAATTGTTGGAAGGAACTGCAGTTTCTCTCGTCCCTCGTTATGCTTTGCTGTAACTTCCAAACAAATCTGCTCAGACATAAAGTGAAGGACACGATAATGTGATATTGGACCTCAATCTGCTCAGGCTCCAGGCTTTCCTTCCATTGCACTGCACCTTGTGCAGCATCAAACAGACTGTGAAAACCCGGTGTCAGTTGTACCTGAAAATCCCATTTGCAACAATTTCTCAGACCCTTGGAAGGACTTCTCCCTTGAGCGGGAACGGCAGATGACAGTTTCTGGTCAGTCAACATAGACAGAGCACCTCGTACTTCGCTCACGACATAATCTCAGAATATCTAAGAAACTACAGTGTTCAACGGGTCCATGGCGCCCACCGAGCCACCCTTTGGTGATGGTTGGAGGTTTGGTCTCCTTGCTGGTTTGGACCTCCTGACCTCATTCTTGTGTGTCTTGGAGGCAGGGCTCTTGGTGAGGTGACATTCTGGGGTTGCCTACAAGCTTTGCTGGCTCAGACACATTCTTTTCCCGATTCACAGAAAGGGAAATACGTGAAAGGTAGTTGTTCTGTAAACTTGGACTCTCACATGCAAGAACCGGCGGAGACAAGCTGAACTCCTCAATCAGAACCCGTCAGAACCTGCTGCCTCTGCCGCTCCTGGAGCTGAGGAGAACTCATCAGCGAGCCAAAAGAAAGCCAGAGGCTCTTCATTTGGTTTCTACGCAAAGCGAACTTTTCTATTGCACCCGGAAGGAAGGCCCAGGGTGTCTCTTCCACCTTCGAGGTCTTTTCCTACATGGAAGACAAAAATCTGTTTGCACGAGTTCGCAACTGGTTGAACCGTCAAACATCTGTTTCAACCCACACACCAAAGGAATTAAAAGCAGAACAAAGACTTTTGATCTCTTTGTGCTTCCTTTCAACAAGTGATCGGCCGAGAATAAGCTGTCAGTTGGGTCAAAATGAGCAACTTTGAAGTGGATTGTGCAACTTTGAAGTGGATTGTGCCTCAAGCGGGCCGCAGCCTGCATTTCGGCTCAACTTCAACAGCCCCAGGCACCTTGGTGCAACCCAGGATCCTGGGGCCCTAAGAGCATGAGCCCTTCGTAACCTTTGAAACCAACCCCCCAGTTCTTCATTGATGGTCGCGCGTAGCCGGCCATCTAGGTCCCGCTGTTGGCTTAAAAACCCTTAGCATTCATGTGTGCGTCTGTCCACACTTTGGAATGTAACCTCCCACCCTAC
>JAAUXT010057687.1_pt1 | contig 35503 bp, 39 predicted proteins | sample 7278171 | NCBI WGS metagenome assembly JAAUXT01 (sample SAMN14350112, study PRJNA611818) | marine sediment metagenome | isolation source: surface marine sediment (1.8m) | place: French Polynesia: Moorea | collected 2018-08 | reverse complement strand
GTTCTGTCACAAACACGTGCGAAGAAACGAAAACTCGTTGCTGCTGAGACGGGGTTCAAGTGTGACTCTGTGTGTGTGTGTGTGTGTGTGTGTGTGTGTGTGTGTGTGTGTATGTATACATGTATGTATGTATGTATGTATGTATGTATGTATGTATGTATGTATGTATGTGTGTGTGTGTCATTTCGAGTGTACGGACAACAGACGTCTCTTCCTGTTCTTGTTCGTCACAGTGATGCCGTTTGACTACAATAGCTTCCCAACACATGTGAGTTTTGTCTCTAATCACAGTGTGGTAGAACTTTCCAAAAACGTAGTACACTGGGATTTCTTGTCCTGAAGACTGATAGGAGATCTGATGACTGTTGCTCGCAGCGGTTTGGGTGGTTTCATACTGGCGTCGTGCAGATAAAAAGCCACGGAGGGAGACATTGCCTTTCACTGAGCCCTCAAAATCACTTTTCCACGTCGGTGACAAAACTGACACTAATCACTTCATCAGATTGCTCGCCCTATTTGCATATCATGACCTTGCTGCTGAAAAGAAAATGGAAGCCTAATCCCACTGATGGAATGTGAGTCTTGTTAAGGTATTAACAACAACGCTCATGATAAAAATCGATGAAGTCTTTCCAATTGATGAAATTGCCACCATTGTAATGCAAGAATTTTGGAAATTGACTGCAGTGTGGTGGGTTGGCATGTTCAAAGAGGGGAACAGGCTCATATTGTGACGAAAAAGGGTTGGATTCAGAGGAGACATGTGGACAGGCAATTTCTCCTCAAATGACGTGAAGCTTTCCACGCATGGCAGGTTCAGGATACTTTCAACAGAAAGAATTTCACATCGGTGCTGTCAATTTAACTGTTCAACAACAAGGACCACCAAGAGAGATCCGATGTCTCAGACTTGCCCAGATTCTTTTCTGTTTGGTTTGTATTTCCAATGGAAAAAATAAACTGTCTCAGGTGAACATTACCAGGAGTTTGGCTCTTGTGAGACATTTTTCACACCCTGAGTTTCCTCCTGTCAAAGTTGAAACGGGAAGAACATTCAAAGGTGCTGAACTGGCCTTTGCACTGGCGAAGTGGGGTGACCCCTGAGTTTCTTCGGCAGTCTTGTTTCAATGTGACCTTCAAAAATGACAAAAGCTCGTGTTTGCAACTCAGCTTGGATGCCCAAACCTTGTCTTTGATGGCAGATTTTTCAGAGGAGAGCAAAGCTTTTGAAATGGACCATTGAGATCAGTTAGACAGTACTTGTGATACATCCAACTAAACATCAGTAAATTTACCCTTGTTCAAAAAGCACAATGAGTGTAAAGAAGTTTCATTCTTCATGACTGTTGATTCTGGCCAGGGGCTATGTTGATTATGTTAGCGGAAACCCTGCTGAAGAATAGAAATTAAAATAAAAGAGATGATGCTGTCTGGATTTACACTTGTGCGTGGAATAAATTATCAAGTAGCACTTTTCCCCCCAAAACTACCTCCAGTGATTTCTCCTTTTAATTGAATACTTGAAAAATGCCGTGGTTTCGAAGTCTTCGTTTCCTTTCGTCCGGGTATTCATGGGATGTTTGCAAAGGAATGCAAAATCATGGTGAGCTGTGCTCGCTCATAAGAAGTACAATAAAACCTTGTCGAGAGGTTAGATGAATCAATTACAAAATTTGAAAGGCCCTTGGTGTGCTCCTGGTGGCTGAATACACTGCAATGAAGTGGAGAATAACTGTGGACTTTTGACTTGAGGCGATACACGCATCCAATTTCATCTCCTGGCACCTCCTGTCTTTCACTTCTCTTGCACAATTTGACAGTCTTGCCCCTGCAATTGAAGGCCAGTCCCCCACACATATCCCAGCCACATGGACACATGCCCACTGCCAAAAGATGGTCGCGTCTACAGAGTGGTCTGTGCCCCTGCTAATGTCAAGATGTTGATCTCACAGATGCACAGGCTGCGAAATTCGGGCTGATGGCATCACGAAGTAACCGCTTAAACACATGGCCTCAAGCTATGTAAATTCCCTCCCATCCACCAGTGTCCTATTCCCCAACTAACCGAATTACCTTACATCAAATATGGTCTCTCATCAGACAAGGCTGTTTACTTTGGAGAATGGTCAGAAACGTATCTCGGCATCAAAATCTTCCAGTTTTTCCAGAGGCTACAAATTCAATCTACAAATCCATCTACCAGAGGTCAGCTTTTGAGAAGATCAACAATCCCCTTTGGTCCACTGGAGATTGTGACTCTTTCGTCTGTAGATCGCTTTCGGGATGATGAAACATTTCGTTGGAGAAGCAATCTTCCAGAAAGCCACGCAGAGACACAACAGACAAAAATCAGAAACCTTTTCTTGTGTTGCATGCAAGGTTCAAGGTGTGGAAGAAGAGCAGTGCACTTCACTCCTTTTCAGAAGGAACGGACTTTTCACTTTCTTTTCCGCAGTTTGCACTGTTGTCTAATTTGTCGCATTGACTACAGTTCATGCAGCAGTGCACTCTTCTCCAACACAGCGGCCCACCTTCAAAACCAAAGAATTTCTGGGGGGGGGGAGGGGGTTGCCGCAGCTACGTCTGATGCAGAAACTTCTAGAATGTACGGTGAGTTAAATAAACACTTGCGGCCAAAAATCCACATTAGGTATTCATGTCCTCCCCAGTATTTGAACAATCAATTACTTCTAAGAATACAGGTAATCATTTGGCCCATTACTGGGGGTCTACATTACGCCAGTGACAATAAACGGGTATTTGATGCGTGGATATTTTCTTGTCTCCATTACCTTGTCACAAGATGAGGTATTTAGCGAGGGAGCGATTTGTCGCGTACTTTGCAGCTCGGCGAGGAAGGACCCTGTAATTTGCTCGGGCACGCAAGCATTGCTAATGACAGAAGTACAGCTGAGGTGCTGAGGTCCGTGGACACCTGAGAGCGAGCATACCCTATCATTTTGCCTGTCAAGCAAAGGCCACCGCTTCCCTACACCCAGCATTAACCCCTTACTTTTCACTCTAAGGGAGTTTCGTACTTTTTGTATCCTCCTGTACTTTGCATCAGGGACTCTCCACCGTTTTGCACTGTGCTGCTGAAACAGTTCTCGAGTTCTCTTCTTCGTACAGTTGACCATTGAAGTCACCATGTTCACCATTTTCTCTCGGATCTGTTCGAAACGTTGGAAAGATCGTCCGTCAAGCAAAACCTTGGGTTTTCTTGTTTCACTTCCAGCTGAAAAGAAAACATTTCCAAAAAGATGAACAAAATCCACCCCGTGTTCGGTCTCCGCAACCTTCTGCAACACAGCGTGATGTGTGGTTGTGAGAATTCAGCAAAACCACACGCGCCCACCTTAAAACACAAAGCCACATTTGTGCGGAGGGCTTCGGGCACCTATCATCATGTGAAAGGCGGGTCACTTTGCAGAAGAAATTTGTCTCCTTGTGGGGCAAGACATCTGAATTTCTGCTTTGGTGAAAGCGAGCTGCCAAAGGTAAAATAGGACTTCAATTAAATTTGGTCAATTCGCAAGTTGTGTCTTCATTTCTTCCCGGTTTTTCGGGTCGCAGTGACAAGCTGTTTGTGGTCAAAACCTTTTGACAGAGGGAAAATTCAGTGTGTCCAAAGTGCATTTTTCAACTTATGATGAAATCCAAGCGACTGATTCTCTCGAACTGGCGCAATCAGCACCAAAATATGAAAGCAAAACTTGCAGGACTTAGATGTGCACAATTAGTGGGGGTCCAATTTGTCGACCAATAAAGCAGGAAGAATGGATGATTAAGACATTATTTCTACAGTAGGCGGTGAATAGTAACAACGCTAATGACAGTGTCTACTTGATGGCTAACAAGATCATCAGCTGATCAGGACTTCAACTAATTTTGCTTTTATTTGGTCAACGTTGCCACAACATTGACAGATGGGGAGTCCCTCCGGTGACGAAGCATCTCGTGCCAGTAAGATTACATCAACTGCGCCTCCGACACTTGCTCCCGGGATTGTATTGAATATTTCTTCATTAGTTGCACCTCTCAGGCCACAACGACGACACGATCCACGCGGAGTTCACATGTTCTCTCCGCTGGTTCACGACAGCAATTCTTCTGAGGTGAAGACACCACCAGTGCATGAAACAAGAGCCCATTCATTCTGTAAACGTCAATTTAAACTTGAGTGTAACAAGTGACGGACATACTTCATTCTGTCTTCAGTAGGTAATGATGCTCTCTCCTTGCTTGTCAGTTCTTCAACAAAAGTGGCTTCGAGCTTTATGCAACCCTTTGAATACGTGAAATAACTGTCCCCAGATGTGTCACTTGAGTATTGAGACTCTCAACCGAATGCACTTTCAATGCACAAAAGGCTGCAAGTTTTCGTAACCGTGAATGAATCATGAACTCTTCTTCACCTTGAAAGAACTTTTGGCTTTTGTATCTTGCTTTCACATTTGCACTTGGGTCTGAACTTTACTCAGATGGCACAAAATGCAGTTTGCTTGTCGAAATAACAACTGCGAAAACCTGGACACAGTAGACCGCACAGATCTCCGACTCACCAGGTGGCATCACGACTCGGTGCAAATGAAGCTGGGAATCCATGAAATTGTTGATCGCTTCTCTGAAAAGAAAGTTTCGAAACGCAGATAATTGTGTATCGGAGGCAGTAACTGTGTAACTCTGTCCCAAATGATTGGTTGCCCCAAGTAACGAAGCTGCCGGCGAGAGACGGCCTGGATGGGGGTTACAGTGATTGTGCAGAGGTGCCTCAGAGCTGTCAATGGCACCTCTTGGCCTCTTGTTATTGCCAGAAAAGGGAGATCAAACTGTTGTCTCCCGAAGTCTCATAGCTGCGTGCCATATCTGCATCCGTGCAGAGTGACATTTGATCTGCTCCAGTCTAAACCCATTAAATATAATTGAATTACCCCAGTGTTTCAATTTAAATCGTGTAGGCACCTGTCTCGGGGAAACTAGGCACTGCGACAGACGTGCACTTTCCAACAGAAACAATGACACAGTCAATCTTCACAAATAACTCGCGGAAGATCTTCCGCATCGACTTTTTCCGCCAGAAATGATTTGAGGCCACGAAAACACCAGTGTTTTTAGCGCGTTCCAATAAGTGTCTTGTTGAAACAGTCGCAGATTCAAGAGTGTCCTTCCTTTATGCAACATGAACACATTTTTGCACCTCAAATTCCAGAAAAGTTTACTTTTGCTATTTGCTCGTTGGTGACGGAGGCCGTTTTCATTTGCAGAACATCAGCGTGACATGTCTCTTTGAGAAAAGGCACAAAAGGGATGCACATTGATACGAGGGAGGAGCTTTGCGAGGCAAGCCACGCGCACAGCTTGGTTCTGCGCAGGCCGCCGTCTTTTCCTGCACAGCAACTTGCTTCAATAGGTCACTTTGGCACTGTTCGAAAGGTGGCTCTTCCCAAACACAACTCGTCGCAGCGTTCAGCATTTTCGGCTGACAATTCCTTCCGAAAAATGTGCTTTTGTGTGTGCACTGGAAGAGCATTTCCACAAAACTTCATTTGATGAAAATGAGCGTTTCAGAATGTGCGGTTCTTGATATCAAAGCCCTCCCCATGCGTGCTTTCTTACGTTTCTTCTGTCTTTGTACCGATTGTACTTAGATTTGATACCTCGTCTTGCAGACCCCCAAGGAAGGCATCCGACTTCACAGACTTCGATCACTGCTTCCCTATTTGTGTCGTTGTCGAAAATCAGATAACGATCCGTTGGTCATATTTCAGCTTTCTCAGGATCATCAAAAGGAAATCATTTCGGGGAACTGCACTGACAGGACGAGCTCAGCCAGAGCGCGCGCGAGTGGGCACGGGGGATTGGTGCGAGTCTCAACATTTCTCGAACTGGACAAATTTGCGGGAGTTTTCTGCACGATAGATTAAATTTCTCACGAGGAGATCGTGTTGCTGCGTGAGGCTTGGTTACATAAAGGTTCATTGAGAAAAGTTTGGCAGCAAATTTTTCAATCGAAATGTAGATTACATTCTTTCTCTTTTCGCTGTGAATTGTGCCAAACCACGAAACTAAAAACATTGCAGTCCAAAGATTCGAGAACCAGTCCAAACATGTGTACCTCCCGTGAGCTGGCAGACAATACAGAAATGTTTCTGTATTCAGCCTGAATTTGGGCGTGTCTTCGGCCAAATGCGCTTCGGGAATTGACGAGACACTGACGTCAAGAAAAGTTTGATTTGGTCAAAACAATAAAGTTTATTCAAACGTCAACTTTTTTTCAGAAAAGAGTTTTCCTTGCATTTGCTTGAGTTCGCGAAGTTCTCATTCTTGTCTCATCATCTGTGGTCAACACTCTGTGGAGACACGGTGCACTTGAGGTTGCGCAAATTTATCATCACAGTGAACATGAAAACATCTGCAGACAAAGTTGTAATAAACCCATTACCCACACATCTTCCTGGAAATAACACAAAATTCGCGCATTTGATTGCAACTGATGTGTAGCTTCCTTGTCATTACACTAACATTGTTAAGCTTCTTGCCTGTCATTCCTACTCGGCGGCTTCATCTTACAATTGAAGGTTTCTGCCCAGTAATTTCCATTTCATGAAGTTATCAAATCATATTCACTGCGAAATAGGCAGCTTCACCTCTCTCCCAGGGACGGGATCATGGATTGTGGAGGTATTTGCACGCCTCCTGGGACTTGTTTCTTGCTCTTGTGTTTCGAAGAATATTCTTCGCTGAATACCACGCACTGCCAAGCAGTCACGAATCCCTGGCAGACACTCACTTTTCCGTGTTCTTTTTTTTCAAGGAGTGTACGTGCATACCCTCACTACTGTACTGCCAAAAGTGGAGGGATCTTTCTCGCAGTCCTAGCTCTGTGGCTTGGGAAGCTAGACTTTGCTTTTGTTCAAACAAAAACATGATTTTTGATGTTTTCTGTGATGAACTCAAGTAAGTCCTGGACTTTTTAGGTTGTAAACTCAAACATAATTTTGAGATTGTTGTAGTGCATTGTTCACTGGAGCAGATTGCGAAAGTCTAAAATCTTGGCCAAACAAAGGCTCGATCACACGTCCACACAGATCATTTCTCGGGAGAGTGTGTCCGAAAAATGCGTGAGAAAAGCACCTTGGCGTGACAGTGGATGACCAAGTTCTTGCGCGAAGCAAAGTTGTTGCTTTCCTGAAGAGGCAGCACAACCTAGAACCGTGAGCACAACGTCCTCACTGCATTCCACTGTGCTAGTGTTTCCATCTGTGATTGGGGTGGATTTCACAACGACATCGTCCATGGTGAATTTGAGATGCGTCGCTGGTCTTTCAGTGGGAAAACAAAAATTGCCGCACCAATGTTTTCTCACTTGCATTGCCGCTTTTTCAAAGTTGAGGCTGATTGTGCTTCTGGCAAAGTAGAGAGCGCAAAGCACAGAAACAAGGGGGTCAGGTACTCGACAGAGCAGTGAAGCTTTCAAATTGTACTCAAGACTTTGACCCAGAACTTGAGTATCACTGTATGTCACTCCGCCTCTGTTCGAGAAGCTATATTTTGAGCCTTGTCAAAGGTGTATGATAGCTGTGTATGATAGCTATTCATAATGTAGTTTTCAAAATCATTGTTCACAAAACTGCACTGAGACTGGTGTACGCGCAACACTTCAAGCACGGGGGCACCGCAGATGCCTCTTCACCACTCCTTATCCCCCATTCTCCTGCCAGACACGGGTCTGTGGTTCATATCAATCCAAACACCCAAGTGATTGGTGATAAAGGTGAAGACATTTCTTTCAGTGACGAGGACAATCTTGATGATCAATTGTAGGTCGAGTGGTACCGACTTGAAAGCCAGAAATACCTCTCAGGCGTTCTGAGGCCAGAAAGAACAGCATTCCGTGTACATTTACACCATGAGGCTCACCATGTTCGGCGATGACCGATTTCTTTACTTCAGTCTGCTTGGTACGTTTGGTGTTTTTTTCTTTGCTGAAACTGTCGCAAGCAAAAGACAAATCACAACCAAGACAACATTTGGCAATGGGCTTTCTCTCACAGAGTAGATCTGACACACGCAGTTGCGTTGGCCAAGCCAAAGAGGTTCTTGCTTGTGGGGCCTCATGTGTCTTGCCTGTACATATTGAATGGAACTTGCCACAAGATTTCTTGCAACGCAAGCACTACTTTTCCCAAAACATCAATTCGTTTGCATCCAAACAATTGTTTTCTCCTCCCGGAAACACAACACACACCCCAGTGTGTTACGATGGGCACTTTTGCACTGGACTGGTCAAACACAACCAACCTTGTTTTGCCAGCTGAACTCGTAACCACGCTTGTCTCTCCCACCTCCCTTGTCAGGCTGGGGTGAGCCCTGGATGGATACCCCACTGCAGAGGAGGGTTGGTTGCTTGGTTGCCAACGGTGTCTGTATAAGGTCGCAGTCAGCTGACCAGGCATCGTCACGGCAGAGTAGGAAACAGCTTCACCTGCAGACTTGTTCTTTTTCAATGTCCACAGCTTCATGTCCCGTGGGCTTTGCAGAATTTTGGCCAGGGGGTTCTGCCGCAATTCAATCAGCCCATCTCGTGCACTTGTTGCGCAGCTCCACTGCGGATTTACACCTGCGAGTTTCTTTGCATCAAAAGTTTAGGACATCAGACGTCAATCAGCCAAGACACAACAGAACACATCAATGTACTAAAGTTGACAAACGGTCATCGAACCGAAGAGCGTCAGCATTGGAACAAGGATTTTGTGTGGCATTGAGTATGTACAAGCACTCGACCCGCACGAACAGGTGCCAACATGTCTTTCTATCTTTTTATCACTGGCAGATCCAGGCAGTCCCAACATCCTGCCCCATCCCCTGAAAGTCAAAACGTAGAAAGGTCTTTGAACACACCTTCTAGCAACCAGAATCAACGTGGGACATCGCACTCGCAGAAGCCTAAAGCATTGCTTCTTGTTCAAAATTAGAAGGAGAATGAAATTACTGTTTTGAGAGAAGGTTCTATGAACAGACAAAGTCCTGGACCCACTGTACCATTTTCTGTCTGTGAGTAGATGCATTTGCCTCAGTGAGTGAATGATTTGTGTCCGCAAACTTCGCAGAAAGGTGCTGCAGATGCAGTGAACACTTGGCATCTACATGCCATTCACCAACTGGTGAGGGGCTGATTGATAGAACCAAACACCAAGTTTCTGTCTTGAATAGAACCTGAGATGGAACCATTTGCACCTGGTTGCCAGGGGCTGTTATGAAGGAAAAGTGTGGAGAGAAACCGAACCCTTACAAAAGAAAGTAGGTTCCAGCTTTCTATCTTGAGTACAACTTGAGATTGAGCCTTTACATCAGGTTGCTTTGGGTTGTTGCTTGGGAAAGTGTCTGGAGCAACCAACCCCTCTTCAAAAGAAAGTGTTCATAGACCTTTCACACCAACCAACCACCAAAATTCTATCTTGAATGGAACCTGAGATGGAGCCGTTGCATCTGGTTGCCAGGGCCACTGTGGGGAAAAGAAAGAAAGAAAGAAAGAAAGAAAGAAAGAAAAGGAACAAACAGTCTTTCCCATACTCCTTTCCCGCAATCCCCCCAAGCCCCACCCCCGCAAAAAGGGAGAAGGGACATGGGGGGGACATGAGGAGAGGGAAAGGTGGGACTCTGGCCGACCTTGCCCGTAGCGCACGACCACCAGGTGCTCTGCCCTGAAGGGACATTGAACAATCGTGCTCCCTCATCCTGCAGTGCACCCGCACAAGAGAAGTTCCACGAGAAAGAGCTACTTTCGATCATTCCCGTTCTGTTGTCAACAGAAGAATACGCTGTGTCTGTCAGAAGGCGGTGGGTTCACCTGAAACCAGATGAGAACTGAACACAGACTGTCAAACATCTGCCTGTTTCTGGACATTTCATTGCTACTTTTATGTGTCAGTTGTGACTGGTGAGCATCGTTTTCATGATCAAATACAGCACAAGGAATCCAGGGAGCCAAAACAAAGCAGCAGGAAAACATTTTCACCTGAGTCAGTGTTGCTAGAGCACATCACAAAGTTTTTGCTTTGAACTGTCTTCTTTTTGTGGGGCTCCATGGCAGGCAGCTTCACCTCATGACAATTTGTTATCATCTTTTGATCAAAACTTTACTTCTAATTTTGTTTGAATCACCCCAAAACTACTGCAAAGTGAAACTTCAGTTGGGGTACATTTGCGTGCATCCTCGGCACTTCTGCTATTGCCTCCAGTGGCTTTTCCTGCAGTTTCAGTTCAGACCACACTTTGGGCTTGGGTACTGGCCTTTCTGCTCCCATGTTTTCTCACGCTTGATCAGATTCTTCTCAACTTTAGTTGAGTATGCTTTATTGACACTTCACCAACTTGACAATCATTTGACAATGTAAGCCCAGAAGACCAACCGTATTCAAATTGTAACTTGAACTTGTCTTTGGTGGCAATACAAGTGGGGAATGTCTCCTTTTTTGGCCAGCAGCAGAACATTATCACCAGGCTCAGTATCATCGGGCTCACTATCACTTTGAACTACATCCTATATCTTCCTCTTGAGGTGCTCCATAGCAGCTTCATCTTTGAGGAGCTGTTTTGGGAGGGAGCTTTCATTTTGGTGCAGGTGGAGGCATTGCCTCTGTGCAGGAGCTTCACAGCAGACTGTGCCCTGGGTGCTGGAGGAGGCTGTGGCTGTGGCTGCACGTGTGTGCTTTGCTGCGGGAGCTTCAGCTGTGGGTCTGAGTGTCAGCGTTGGAACGAGGCCCCCGTCAGGTTGGCAACTCAGCCTGTCCTCGATCCGCCAGAGCTGAGTCTCTTCTTCCTTGACCGATAATTCCATTGACCTCTTGAAAAGGAGCCCAACGGGAAGAGTCCGGCTGATGGTCAATTATGGATTGATGTTCGTTGTATGTGACCCAATTTAATTTGGTTCCAAATGAAAGGTGCCTCGTCCTGTGGTTACAAAACTGAAAACATAACAGAGGTGACGCAAATAGCATTCAAAGAGGGTGTTATTTGTGACTAAACACACATATTTGACCGTTGGTCTAACTTTCAGCGATGAACTGAACGGCAGAAGCACTTTCGACACCCCCCCCCCGCACCTTCAACACCTTTCCGACAACATGGTTTACTGATCAGAAGCCGCCACCGCCACTGCACTTTGTGATGGGGCAGAAGGATTCAATGTATGTAAATTTCATTATGGTGAGTGTCCAGCGTGAAAATGCAAGAGCTCAAAGCCCTGAGGCATAAAGAAGGAAAGTTGCAGGTGGAGAGTGCAGAGAGTCGTACAGGCAGTTGGTCAGCCGAGCTGCAGCCATGGCAAAGGTTCACGCTTTCGCACAAAAATCACCCGGAATGACGTGACATCGTTGCCTTATCTGTCTCAAGTAAGTGAAGCTTTTTCTCACGAAAAGAGTTGAGTGAAGTGCAGCATCAAGTTTGGAAACTAAAGCACGCAAAAGTAATCACGAGGTCAACTGGGTTGTTTCAGTGCGAATCAGACTCCTGTTCACCTGGATCTGGACGCACTGGACGGACTGTTGCGCTTTGCAAAGGGTTCACTCGCAATCTCCCCAGGAAACATATCACCACATACTTCATGATATTTGCCACTCACAACGCCTTTTGTCACACCATCCCTTACAGGTGTGAGATCCTCCACTTCCAGGGGGTCAGTTCAGTCAAATGCCCGGCTGGACGCGTCGCAGACACAACGAAGAGGTTCCCTGATCAACCAAGCAAAAGTGTTTAAACCAGTCAGGAATGGGACGCCCTTTGGCCTGAGTTCCGGCCAAATACGGGTTCAGCCCTTGAGCTATTGTTGAACTGCGTAGTTAGTCACTTGATCCCATCCAGGGATTGAACCTATATCCTGCCCCCTATCTCCTGGCAAAATAATTTCAGTTCGTACGTCCGGTTGAGGTTGGGGCATCTCAGAAGGTCGCCCGTCAACCAGATCCACCCCAGTCCCTTTCTGGAAAATTAATAATCGGCATGAACATCAGTTTACGTGGTCAGTAGAACGGATCTGGTCTGGTCATTAGACCTTGCAAAACAACACTGCGGTCACAGAGCCTCTCGTACGTGACCACATTGTTGTAGAAGTGAGTTCACACACTGGAGAAATGGTTCCTGTTCTATTACACAATTCTTTGCGAGACCAAAGGTCTCAAAAAGTCGTTTTGCGATTTCACAGGAACCATTTTTTCCAGTTTGTGTAAACCAGAAGCACTTGTAGAATATATTTATCTGTTCTCGATCGTTGTACAACAGGTGCTGCTCCAGCTCACAACGTAACACGGAACAGGTACAGGATTTATTGAAACAGACCAAATATGGCAGAAGGACATTTGTACACCTTGCAGTGAAAGCAGTGAGAAAGTAACTTTTTTCTCGGAGAAGCTCAACGAACAAGAAGTTTCTGCATGGTGTTTCACAATGTGCCCGGGGATGGAAGAGACAGAGGACAGCAGTGCATCAAAGCAAAAGCAGAGAGAAACTTTAGCTGCAGATGTCAGGCTGTGCATCTAAAAATCCGACCTTTTCTGCAGATGGCACTGAACGCGCGGGAGATTACTTTGCATAATTTAAAAAGACAAAAATTAAAATGCTTGAAATTGGGTCACTGCTGCTCTGGCGCTCGCGACAATTTGCATAGAGGTTTGTGCAGCTGAGCAGATGTTTTCGGTGTGGGTGTAGACCAAATCGCCACCCGCCACAAAAAAGTGCAGTTCAAGGAAAAATGAAATAGAAATTTTTATGACATTTTTTTCAAAGCTCAAATACACGAGGCTAATCCGTACCACAAAGGGATTTTCTCTCTGTCGCTTTGCGAACGATTTACTCAGCTGAACTTGGTAATCTTCAATTGAAACCAAAAGAAACCATCGTCCTTCATTGCACCCAACCAGCCCATAAATTATACATAGATCAGAGCCAAGGGGATGTTTGCTTCACTTGTCCAATTTGGCATTGAATCTTCGCAGACAATGTCATCGTCGATGGATTGTATTATGTGTCATTGGTCAATACCTGTCTGCGCCGTTTCTAACACTTGAGCAGCCAGCAGCGCCTGGTATCCAGGGGGCGAGTTTTGCTGAATATCGGCTCAATTTACCGTCTCCGTCCTCGTGTCATATCCGCGCAGATCAGGTCGTGGCGGACGAACAGGTGCGAAGGGCTGACAGCGACTGATGTTTAACTCCTGAGTAATAAATCAGCAGATGGCTGCAAAAAGGACCTGGACAGAATTTGAATTGCGCATTTAATATCGATCACGAGCAAAGATCACCTGTTTGCTTCTTGTTGGAAAGCGGAGGTTGTTTTTCTTTTTCAAGGATAAATGAGGTATTTTCAACTCATTGTGCTATGCACATAAAGTTCGCAAAAGGAAAAAGAATACGGTGGGTTTGCAACCGGCATTTTGCCTGCTCCTTTTGGAATGCCCCCCCCCTCCACTCCTCAGATTGCTGCTCTCGGCTCGAACAGATGATGGAAAGCAGCAACCGGCCACAGGCAGAGACAGAGAGCTAGACCTGGTCAATACTCTTGCACCCAACTCAACTTTTTTGTGTTCATGATGCATATAATAACATGGTGAGATGGCAGACAATGGATCAAATTATGAAAAACTGACACAAAAAATTATTCACCTGGCAAATGTGTCTAGGAAATTACAATTTGAATGAAAACGCGCCGCCTTTGAAGTTTGCACCGCTGCCTTGCGACGCTGGTAATTTTGATGCCTTTTTTCCTTTTGTAGGAAGAATTCTTTCTTGCACGAGGATGACTGTGTGGAGAAGTTTGTCATTGTTGGTCGCGAGTAATTTGATTGGGAGACCATTTGTTGAAACTCACCACAGACTGAAAAAGAAAACAAATTGATTTGGACAGGTGAATGTGGCACACAAATGTACGTGGCATACAAACACATACTTGTCCTCCACCTCGGGTTGGTGCTATTTGAAGAAACCCATCATTTTATACTAATCAGCTCACCAACATATCTCCTACTAATTTCCCTCAATCCCAGCTGTCTCCTTCATGTGTCACACAAGCAATATCCAAGTTAATTGAAAATCTGGACAAGTTCATTTCTATCCTGACGAGACTACGATTCTCACCTACTTCTACATATGCTCTCGCTTATCGCCAGTGGTTTTCGTTGTGAGTATTCGGGCTCCTTTTCCTTGACGAAAAGGTGCAACAAAGGTGTTTCGTCGTCTTAGCAGAGAACAGTTGAAAGACAGAACTAGTGGGTCCAAAACAACCTTGTTGAGTGACTTACACCTGCTGCTCTGCCGTGTTTCAGCCTTGTAGGCTGCTTGATCGGGTTTTGTCTTCAGTCCTGCATTCGAGCACAGGCTGTTCAGGCCGAAGACAATTTCACCTTCGTCATTGACGATGTCATTTTCGGTAACTTTGACTGTGCATTCATGCAGTCCTGTGAGAATGATTCCAAAACACATGTTTGTCATTTGCCCTTCACACACTCCCGTCGCAGCAATGCGAATGAAGTAACATCCATCGTTAAAGCAGACAGTTCTTGCTCTTTTTTCCGGTGTTTTTCTGGTGTGCATGCATGACGGATGACGGTGTATGAGAGGCAGTCTGGCAAGTCTAAGTTCAACGGCCTTGCACAAAGCGAATCCAGGACTGAAGTGTACGAATCAGTCGAACAGCACAGGCTCTGGCAACGGTTTGCTGTTTTGTGCCTGAAAGATTAAAATCTGAAAATTTTTTCGATGGGGGCTGGGACAGAAAGTCTATGTTGTTGGGGTGATCAAACATCCCTTCTTTCAATTGTGGTTGCACTGGTTTGAACAAGCTTTGTTGCCCAAAAGTTGCCACAGAACACGAACTTTGAAAAAAAGTTTCGTCCATTTTGAACTCCGTTCTTGACGACATGAACTTGGCACTTCTTTGCTCCTCTGAGCCGGAAGCACAACAGCAAAATTTTCTTGAGGGGCGGAAGGCTCACAGGGGAGTTTGTGTGACAGGGAGGAGCCAACGCTATGCAACTGGCCACCACGGGGGACTGCAAGAGGGTAGCGCTCATGCACAGGTGTGAATTTGCCCACTGAACAAGAAAAAAAGCTGCCTGTCGTCCTTGCCACCGTGCATCCAAATCACTTCCCTGCAAGTTTTGCAGGACACCATTCGTGAGACACACAAGAGATCATTGACACAGGTAAAACCGTCAAGGACACGTGTTCAAACTCTGTGCTTTGAGGAAAAAATCTCAAGAACGAATTGTAACCGACAAGTACACCTGTCAGTATCGTTATTTCAGTGGGCAGCCACAGCCCTCCAGTTGAAGAATGCTTGGTGCTTCCACTGACTCCATCTCAACTCTTAGTGCTGTTTGGTTCTCCCAGTTTGATCGTCAACTTTCTGTTTCTTTTCATTGCATGTCTGGGGAAGGCAGATTGGCGTGGGATGGGCAGGGCAGGTATGGCAGAGTGCAGTGGAGCAAGCAGGGTTCATCCGTATGTCGAAGGGTGGAGCTGGATGAGGTGGTGCGTGGCCGACCTGGCTTGCGAGAGGAGGGCCTGGTGTTGTGGACAGGGTACGATTTGCAGGGAAAGCCAGAAATGTCAAATCCCCCGTTTTTTTCTGGCTCATTCAAAACCGACCTTCAATGAAAACGTTCAATGACAACAGACGAACGAGCCTCACAAGCTCTAACACACAATGGATGCCAATTGTTGCTTGTAAAACATCGAACAGGACAGAAGATCTACAGTGCGCAAATCGTCGCTCCATGCACTGTTCGTCGCTGCCCACATTTGTTTCTTGCAGACGAAGTCAATATTTGGTGCTTGAAACAGGAAATGCACAGCACATCCTTCCGGGATTGTTCAGAATTTGACTGATTATTTCAAAAGATTAACGAATTAATTACCAACCGATCTTCCAGACAAAGGGAAGGTCACCTGCACGCAAGAAGACCTCTATTGATACTTTGCTGCTCCTGCCCACCTGCCACAATGAATCGTGAACTACCACAGCATAAGCTGGGCTTATTCCAAGAAGAAAGTTTTAAATCTGGATCAGCATGCTCAAGAAATTCATGTGAATATGTGAAAAGTTGCTGATGACTCTGGAGTATCAATTAACTGTATCATGGAGCTGTGGTGGGCGTCTCGTCTTCATGCCTTCATTATCTGCTCAACATCTGAGCTCAAACTGATGGATGAAGCGCTCTGCTCACAAAAAAAAGTTGCTTTCTGTGTGATAAATTGACTGTACAAGTTCTGTGTGACTTTTTCTCTGCGACGAAGCTCGCTGAGTATTGTCTTAACAATGGCTGCAGCTGCAGGTGGTGATTTTTCTATTGTTTCGCAGCGCTGTTGTGACTGCTGGAAATCAACCGTCAACATCGGTTTCCAACAGGACAGCGCACATCCTCCGTCGCCATTTATAGAAAACATTTTTCCGGGATATTAGGCTGTTGTTGCCGGATATCCACGGAAAACTTCGGCACACAGACTGTCCTTGCATGTGGAGCACAGATTAATTGCACAAAGCACACCAAATTAATAACTTGAGCCTGAAATGAGCTCTGGCTCTCATTTGGCTTCACTTATACATGTTCATGCAAGGCTTGTAGCCTGAGAGAAAACAGCAAGTTTCTTGACAAGAACGCCAACGCAGCTAGCCGACTCGCAGGCAATCATCAAGAATCAGCTTTGAAGCGGAAATGGTGTCTCCGATGTGCGACACGAATGTCAGTCTTCCGCCTTGTTGGTCCAACTCCGTGTCCAGACAGCGGCTGGGTCGTTTGTTTGCATTTTGCTGATCAATTGCACAAATATAAAATCGCAAGTAAATTTCGTGCCTGGTCCTGCTTTGAATTTTTTGGCCAAAGTAGTGTTGATGCAACCTGAGTGCAGCTCGATTTCCAAAATGCACTGAAAGCGACATAAAACACTGAATTATTGTTCTGCAGTGGTGATGAATAACAAGATCTTATTAAGATAAATTCAAATCGATAAAATCTTCTCACAGCTTCTTCAACTCAGGGACAAATTTCATGTTGTCACAAGGAAACAGATAAGAATTTCATGAATTTGCCATGTGAATATCATCTTTGATATCTCTGTCAGCAGAAGCCCGAAATTCTTGCTTGTTGTTTCACACAGAACTCAGCATACAAAACAAGTATCTCCAGAGAACGATCCGTTTTGCAAATCTCTGCCCAAACTTGAACGTGACCTGATTTCTTTCAATGCAGGCAGGTTTTCATGCAAATTTGTGTCGAGCAGCAGAAGACAACTGAAAAAAGGAAAGTGCGTCAACAATGACATTTTGATCAACGCAAAAAAATGGCCATGGAATCCCTCAAACTCAGGGCAGGCCAGCACAAGTGCAGTGAGAGCCGTCGCAGGGAAAGTAAACTGCTTCCCTCGTCACCACAGTTGCAGGCTCGTTCTCCGAGTCCCTGGTTCTGTTGCAGGAATTCTGGACCCTGGACACCCAGCGAGAGTTCCTAATTACTGCGACGCTCAGACACAATGCAATGGCTCTGAGACAACTTTGACAAGTTTCGGAGTTTTACTTTCAGCAGACCTGTTCAGAAAATGGGTTCAAAGCTTCACTGCAGGCAAATCTAGGGTTTGAATATTTAGTGGCGCAAGCAGCCCACAAACGACAACACTGTGCTCAAGTTTTCACGGAAAAAAAATACGAAGTCATCTCGTGATGAAATTCTCAAGATTTCTAGCATGAATCTGGCAACGCAATCACTCTTTCACACGTACATTCTTTTGGTTCAATGCGTCTCTTATATTTCGCTCCCAGTATCGCTGCGACTAATATTGAAGGAAACAGAGCATGTAATCAGAAAATCCATCCATGACAACAGCAATAAAAATGGTCTCAATATTTTGCGTCGCACTTTCTCCCCTTTTCGCAACACAGACCGGCACAAAGTTAATGATACAACAGATCTGACTCACTGGGTCGGGACTTCAGTTTTGAAAAAAAGATCCATTTGACTGATCATTTGAGCACAAACTTTGATCAGAATGTGTTTTTTTTATCTCGCCAAACAAACATTGCACATTCCACGAAAAGGACATCCATTGTACGGAGTCAAGCACGTACAATTGCAACCTGGTCACAACTTGAGCTTGGTTTATTGCACTGCCATCAATCAGGCGCCCCGAGTGATTCAAGAAGCTGGCTTCATTGACAAAAATGACTCAAACTGTGAAATGGGAACATTCAATAGCCGTCTCTGTGTCTGTTCGACACAAAACAGTTCACCCGGTACAATTCGTTAAAATGTAGGCTTTGTGAAGGTTGTTTGGGGACCAATTTGGCATTCATTTTGACACCGAGGCTGTCCGTTCATCTGCGTGCACAGGACGGCGTGAGTCCGACTGCTTCTACGATTTGATTTGCTCAAGAATGCACATCCTCTCAATTTCTGTCTTCTAATCTCGGACTGTGGGTTCACCAAAAAGGACACATTTCTTGGACCCCCTTTGCTGAAAACTAATTGTCCGAACTCAGGAAGAAAAAGGGACCATTTGGAGATATGTCGACCCGACGCGTTGTGTCAACAAGTCCAGTGCCTTTTTTGACGAAAAAGCGTTCGTGCGAGTTGGTGTCGTCGTTGCACGATCATTGATCTGCTGATGTCTGCTAAGTCTTGACACAAACCTTGCGTCGCCCAGATTTGGACGTCGGATCGTCTTGTTGTGTCTCGATCTATTACCCACTTTCTTTCACCCTCTTGGAGCAAAACACATCAAATCTCGCCTGTCCTTGTTGCCTCAACTCTCTGCATGCAGATTAAATGTTTCACTCACTCCTGTAATCAGCTGTTGCAAGCAGCAGCGACGCACGAGTTGCAGTGAGGATCTCATTAAAGCATTCTTGCAGGCTCCCAAGAATTCTGCATTGACGTGCTTCCGCGTAAAATGGCCATACTCCTATTAAAGCACTGCAGGGGTAATCTTTTTAATTAGTGTTCTGACTTTTTACTTGGAATCAAAGCAGGCAAAGGGCACCGGGAGAATGGGCAGCAGCAGGAATGCGCTTTTTGCACAGGTTGATATCAGGCAACGCATTGTGGGTGTGAGAAGATTGAGAAGCCACACAGTGATGCTCGTGACTCAGAGATGCAGATCTGCAGCTGCGAGGTTGTCAAAACGTTTGTGCAAGACACCAAGCGTGACCATCTTGGTAAATTCAGAAAGCACAGGCACACAAAGTGACCTCTGCACCGTCATTGGGAGCCACAGATCGCGTGGTGTGCGGACCTCCCAAGACACGAAACCAAAGAAGAAATTTCTACAAAGCTGAGTGGAAACGATCTGGTAGAGAATTTAATAGCCAAACAAAAGTCAATATCCAGAACACTGAGCCATTCACAAACACTTGTGCTGCTCAATTTGAGATATTCGGGAGGTCAAATGGGTAGACCCGCTCTCCAACGCAATAGGATCACTTGGAGCGCTTTTGTCCCCCCACGGAGCACGAATTACGTTGGACTCTACAACGCTCTTCAGCCCGAGCCAATCCACCAGCCTCCCGCGCTCGGCAAGTATTCCCCGGACGCGACAGTCAAATTAAATCTGAAGTAAAGTTAGAAGTGGCAATCAACGCAGACAAAAGAGCCATTGACAAAGTTGGGCTGAAAGTTAATTGTGGCCTCTCGTGTCCCTGAAGCTGGCATCCGTTCAGGCGATTTGGTCACCACAGTCGCAATTACACTTCAACACGCACCAATTCCATTCTCGTTTTCGCTCAACAATGTCTGCAGCAGTGTGCGGTCTCAAGAACTGAACATCTGTTTCATGCAAGAGCAAAAATCCTGGGCTGTTGGTGTGAAAAAAAAAGTTGCAATCAGCATGGCTGGGATTTCCAAGCGTAAAAAGGACCAAAAGCGAGAATTAACATGTTGAGTAATTGCCGCAGTGCTACGTATTGATGGAAAGTGTGCGCTGGCATTTGAACACATTTACAAGGAGCGGTGTGACAGCTGGGAGGGAAGGGGCTTGCAGGGAGGCGCCCCCCGGGAGGGAGCTGGCGGAGCCGCGGCGCTGGATGCGGCCGCAGCCGGGGCCTGGGGAAGCTGCGGCCCGCGCCGCGCCGAGCACCGAGCTGCATCCGAGTGCAGCGCCGAAAGAACAGCCTCCAACATTTGGCTGAAACATCTGACAAATTTCCATGATGTTGAAAAACGTCACTACAGCTCTTGTTCTTTCGTAAGAGCATTGCTTTTGTTGATTTGTTTTCGAGAATCATGTCATATCTTTTCCCCACCTTCTCACATTACCGTGGATTTGAGTCCCGTGCTGCTTTGTTCAAACCAAGAACCCGTTCCGATTGTGAAAAGTTCCAGCGGCAAACAGAACGTTTTATTCTGCAACCCTTCAACATAGCGATATGAAGAATATGACAACATGAAATAGATCCCTGGGTTTCTGAAGGCATGCTTTCACATGCAGCTGAAGTGCTAGTCTTCTGAGAAACCTTGGAAAGTTCTCTCATGTCGTCAAATCAGCTTGACAGATGAAGGGATTAAGTTGATTACCCGACGAAATTCAAGAACGAGGCTGGAAATTTTCCCTGGACGGACATACACTCGTAGGAAGCACAAAATATCCACCCACAAGTGGGTGGCTGAGTGAATTTCTCCAGTCTCCAGTTTGCTTGAAACCACAAAGAATGGCGAGAGCGAGAGTGTAATTCCTCACACTGCTTCTTTCGCACAAACTGTGCTGATGGGCTGTGAAATTGAGTCGTCTCGACAAGAGCGTTCCGAGTCGTGTTCAGGTGGAAACGCTCTGCATTTGGAACGTGTCTGCATGTCACAAAGACCTGGAGGTGTTGGGCTCTTCCACAGAGACGAGAAGGTTTTCTCGCTGAAAGGTTTCGTCGCAGCTGCAAAGCAAGACGTATTCCGTATCTAGCGTTGTGCATGTTTGAAGGGAATCAGATTTGCCTGCAAACAAACATGATGCGCTCAGCAGGATTTCAAAAGGAGTCATGATTGGAGTTGGATGAAGGAAAAGCAAAACCATTTCCACACTGCTTTAAAACAAAACAGAATCCAATATAAAGCTGCGGTAATTAAATTTTTTCGCAAATCAAATAAAATGTACCTGTTTCCAATGGTTTCCGTTCGTTGCGCTACACGCAAATCGAAAAATCAGAACGGAATTTGATTAGGCACACGGCAGGCAGCCAGGCGGGCTGGGCTCAACAGCTAACGGGCACAGTGAATTTTCCGAGCGCTTCTCCAGTGTTGGATCCATGAAGGTTTTCGGTTTCTTCTTTGGAAATTCGGAGGGACAACACTGCTCCCATGAATGTTGGTTTGACATGAATTCTCAAAAAGTTCACGCTGCAGGATGAAAGAACGCTTTTCGTATGTGTGGCATAGTGTGTCAAAGAAGTCTGAAATGCGGAGTTGAAAAGTTGTTTTCATGTTTGTGTCCCTCCACAGGAGTGCTCATGAAGCTTTTTGGTTTGTCGAAGACCTGAACAACTGTTTTGACTTGTTCTTTTGCGCAACAGTTTCAGCACAAAGCTCTCGAAAGTGAACGTTCCAAAGCAGGATTCTCGGCCTCATCCAAGGTTCATCTGGCTGCACGAGTAACAAAAAAGTGTCTCCCAAAGTTTGGAGCACACGGCACAATCATTGCATGCCGCTGTCTATGAGTATATAAGGCGGATAGGCTGTCAAACGCTGATGACATCCGGCTTCAATTAATCAACTGCCCACACTGCGCAGCTGCACCTCACTCATGGCCAGCGATTTGGTGGACATTTGAATTCAGTTGAAGAGTTGTGAGTGCAAAAGTTGAATCATACAGTTGCGAATCTCACGTTTCAAGCGAACGCATGCTCCGCAAAAACTTCAGTTTCAACAGCCTTTCGTCCAGCAGCTGAAAGATCCTTTTTGCTGCAACAAATTGACGCAGATGTGCCTGCGAATAATTTGCTGCAGTTGGTGAAGTGCGCAAGTGAGCCTCCCATACAACGATCCATAAAACTTGTAAAAGCTTTAAAATGGCCAGGCCACTCACAACGCCAGGAGTTTCCTTTGTAAATGGAAGAAATTTTTTTTAGATATGTGATCACTTCTTTTCATGCTGACTGCATTCACTTCAGGACCTAGGTGCAAATCACTACGCCACTTTTCACTCAGCCCGCGACACCTAAAACCTGCAAACCATTTCTCTTACTGTCAACTGATCGATATTTTCCTTTAAAATGTCCCACGCCTGGTCCCTTCCCTCATCTCGCCCGCCATGATTTCATCTTTCCACGTCCCATCTCCTCTCGGTACAAATTGGAAGCCCACATCCCCTTTTCCTCTCCTTTCCACTTTCTCTCTGGCATAAATTTCAGAAAGCGAAGTCTTGTCAATAATTAAAGCAACCAGGCTTCAATTTGCAAGGAGACAGTCCCCTCGCGGTCCTCCCGCCTTGTCTCATCTTTTATGGGCAAGCTTCCACGTTTTTTATGCAGTCTTTACACACTGCAGCGTTGGTCTCAAGATGGCTGCAACTTGTGGCCACTTATTTTCACATCTATATTTCCGAGCTGCTTTCGCAGGCAGCGCGTGGGTGTGAACAAAGTGTTGTTGGACTTGGAAAATATTCGCTTTTTGTACTTCAAAGAAAGCTTGTACAAAACTATCGCCGTTCCACATTCTCTCGATTTCAGAATCTCCGCATTTTTGATGAGCACAAAAAGAAGGGTCCATGGCCGCGCCGTGGAGACAGATTAAAATTCAACAAAAGTGTTGCCATGGCAATGTGACGTCAGGGATCAATAGGCATGAGTACACTGCCTAATTATCAAAAAATTCAAGCAAAATGAAGTTCAGCATATCGTATTCAATGTGCCACTCTGAGACGTGAAAGCGAGAGTGCTCAAAGGGTTCCTGGCTGCAGAATTAAAATGCATGTCGCTGGAAAGATGGAGCTGAAACAATGGAGACCGAAGAAACAGCTTAATGCAATAGACGTCAGATGCCTTGTTTTGCAGAGCATGGTAAATTTCACACCCAGTACATGTCAATATTGCAAGCTCAAACCAGCTCATTAAAATACGGCCCGCTCATTAGGCAATCTCCGTCGCTTTTCCGATATGTGCATGTAGCTACTTTTTCTGCGCTGCTGCCGAGCCACTGTTTTGTCTTAATGTAGGAAGTGCAAAGAAACTCAAAGCGTCGATTGCAGTCTATGGCAAAACATGCTTTCTTCTGACGATGCTTTGAAACCCCCGGAAAACTAGCACAGCAGTCAAAGAAAGGTAACTGCACATTCCTTCGGTTCCATCCCCAAAGAAGAGCACACAGGCTCGAGGATTAAATTACAGCCCAATTGAAGAAAAAAGACTTGAGGCCACGGGTCATTTTCGAATTCAAGGACAATTTTCTGAATGTTTTACCAGGGACACTCACAAATGGAACTGCTGTCACTTGCCTCGAGCGCAGCTCCGTAAGAATTGAGTTTGGTCGATATCTCATTAGCGAGCACAACTGAAGCCCTAGATCGCCACAGCCAAATGGATTGCACTAATTAAAGTGAGCCATCCCGTGTTTTGTCAAAACGCATTTGAAGGGAATATCCGGACAGGAAACGTACCTCCCTTATCAATTAATAAATACTGTGGGTCTCCCTTGAAAATACACCTGTTTATTCAATAATATCGCCTTCTGTGACCTAAATAATTCGATTTTATCCCCCAGGATCAAAGCAGCGAAAAAACTGGGTAATTTGTGTGTAAGCCGGCTGTAATAAGATCTGCTTCATGTGCTGTCCAAAAGGGGCCAGTCCAATTTACTTCAAGGATGAAAACATTGTGCATTAATAATAAGCCGCCTCGCGCCATGGCTTCTCCGCTTCCCTTCCGTCCCTTGAAGAAAAAAACCTTTGGAGGAATTAGAAAAGGTCCATCGTCAGAGCGTCGGCAACAAAGTGATTTCTTTTGACTTATGTGGCAGCGGTTCTTTAGAATATGGAAACCATTTTCCTCCACATTTGAGCGCATTTGAACTGCACTGTGGTGAGGGCTTCGTCCTTGTCTAATCAGATTCAGCGGCCCCTCCATCAACTGAAGCAATAGTTGCGCCACTGCTTTCTGGGTCGGGAACAAGCAGCGAGTGTAATTACGCGGAAGGATGGGAGACTAGAAAAATTCAGATGGAATTACATTTCGCCAGCAACCACTCACTATGTCCCAAGGAAATTCTTTCCATAGCAAACCACTGAAACTTAACATTGAGGCATTGGTTGCTGTTGCAGACTGAAATATTGGACATCGGAGTGCCCGACACGCTGCCGGAGATTGAACTCTCTTGGTGTGTGTCCTTGGTGGGTCTGTCTTCATCGTCTGCCTGCCTCCACCTTGATGTCTGCAAAGATAATATCGCGTTGCAAAAAGAGGGGTTTTTCCCTTTCAGTATGGAACCATGTCGCAAAAGGACAGGGACAACAAATGAATATTTCAAGAGGTCTGTCCCTGGCTAAATCCTTCGGCATCATTCTGCTCAAAGGACTAAAGTTACAAAGCCTCCATCCCCTGAAGAGCCGAGCTGCTCTTTTTGATGTCAGCGAACGCACTGGCTGTGTAAACATTGACCTTTGCGTGAAGACGCTACTAATAAGTGCGATGAATATTTAACACAAAACTTCTTACTCAAATCCTTCACGCTTGCATAATTGATCCTCTCTGGAATCGCCTGGCTGAAACGACGACGGATTCTTTCACGTTTCACGCTCACACACAGCCAGGATTGCATTGTCTTTGCACGGGGAGAACTTCGACCAAAGCTGGAGGACACTTGTACACGTTGTCTTGATTTGTGCACTTCAGACTATGCCAACAATGCTTGGAAAAAGGCATTGCAATCGTCTGCACAAAAGGCCAGAATGACGGTGCGGTGGACATTTATGAAAGTTGACAATTCTCACTTGTGTTGCTGCAAAAGTGACTGCTGCAAATTCCCCCAAGAAACAAAGACTCTTTTTTCTTTTCCATCAAGTGAATGTGGTCAAAAGCCGCGCCTGTCACTTGTAGGCACGAAATAGCTGCACAGGAAGAAGCGGGGTAGTCAATTATGTATCTTGACAGCTTATGTGTTGCCAAACACAATGCAAGGACGGCTTCTGAAGGGTCTTTGATGGAAGTCCAATAACGCACGGACCTATTATTCATGTTATTTGATAAAGGGAATTGCCTTTAGTGACCTGTGTTTGTGTTCCTTTGCCCTTAATTTGACATGATAGCACCCGAGGTGGAGTGTTAACACTTGCTGTTGACACGAATATTTATGACGGGAAGATGTCCAGGGGTGTGACCGGGCGGAACCCGGGCCCCGCTCGCAGCTTCAGCGCCCGTCAGATCAAACAAGTTGTCGCCGTCAGCTAGCCGCTCCCCTCCCGTGGCAGCAGTTCACTCACGCAACGACCCTATCAAAGTCTTCCGCCTGCCCCAGGTTAGGGACCCGCATCCAGGGGTCACAGTTTCCGTCATGGATACCGAGAGATCAATTTGTAATCTGCCCGTCTTGTGCAGTAATGTGCGCGAGGCTATTTCAGACGTTAAACTTCATTAATCGTGCTGATGAAAACCCTTGTCAAATTTGTCGGAATGCAAATGCAGTGCAGAGGATTGGCCAGGGGTGGGTAGCCGTGGAATGCTGCACAGCGAGAGCTGTGGAGAGGTCTCGCAATCCAGGGTTCTTTACACCTCAGCGTGCACGGACGTATCATTTACAAGCATCCACGTTAAATAGGTCAATACTTCAGGATGACCAAGCAACACATGAGGATTTAGCCATATTTGGAAACTTTCTTTCCTCTCTGATGTTGTGAATGTGTTGCAGCTTGATTTGGCCAACTTGCAGGGCCCTGCAGGCATCCAGCCCTCTCTTTCTCCTCCACAACCAGCTCCCAGCTTCAAGGGCCTGTAAAGTGGGTGTCATTTGTTATGGGCACTGATATTCTCCAGCAGATAGAGTGCATTCCTCTGTAGGGAAAAGAAAACTTTTCCTTCAATTTGTCAGTCAGATTCACAATCAAATTTTTATTTGACGAATGCCCGCGGAACTGTAAACGTTGTGTCGGTTGTTGGACCTGAGTCAGGGCACTGTTTGCACATGTCATCTCATTACATGGGTGTTCAAGGGATCTGCAGTCTTCCCAGAAAAAAGAGCGCAAGTCCACAACCGTGTCAGACGGTCTCGTGGAATTTGTTGAAGTCTGTTTTGCATCTTTTCTGCCGTTTCTGCCTCTTTTTCGCGTTAAAGCATTTCGCTCTGGTGAGAAGGAAATTGTCCACAATGCAAGAGTCTTCACGCATAACCTTCTCCATGTTCCCCAGAAAACACCAGTCTGAAAGAGGAAAGGAAAACACAAATAGAATATTCATGCATGGAAGCATGTAATCTTTTGAAGCCAGCCAGACAAACTCTGATTATCATGTTTAAATAAATTCATGGGGGGAATATTGATTTGGTAGAAGTAAATATTTATGAAACATTTAAAGGCCCAATTAGCACACATAGGTTCCTTTCTTGGCATATTTTACTCCATCGCGCATACACGCACACGGAAAGTTAAAGTAAAGCCGTTGGACGCAGTGGAGATGTTTGACTCGGCAGTTGATGACAAATATCCTCTCCGTGGCGTATTACATTGGGCCAATTCCGAAGGTACCTGGTAAAATATATCATCTGCAATGACACTAAGTCCATCATAAGACACCTTACAAATTAGGACTGCATCCTGGCTTGGTCATTACCTAGATGGGACTTTAGAAAGGATATGGAGGGAGGTTCCCTGGGTCTCGGGGAGCAGTCATTATTCACGGCGGAGGAGGTGGGCTTTCTACCATGATTTACTGAGTCTCTTTGTTAGCCTCCAAGAAGAAAAAAATTAGCACCTATAAATTACTGCTTCTTAATAAATAATCCATATCTTGCTGCAGGCGTATTATTCAAGACAATGGATTTCTGCTCTTGCTTTCCGTCATCAGTGGCCATTTCGTATCGCGTCCTCCACGTCTTTTTTCCTCTTGAGTAAATGCCATTTTTCAATTAAACCAATTCCTTCTGCCGATAAGAATGTCCTTGTGCATAATAAGGAGACAATTACTGGACTTGCACTGCTAAGTACAGGACATTATGCATATCTCATTCGTTATTCTTCATGTTGTGTGAGGGAATATGAATTTGTTCCTCAGTCGTTGTTCTCCTCGTTCTCTGAGTACTGGTGCATGGTGCTTTACTTTTCTCGGCGCAGAGTGTTGAAATGCTGTCAGCAATCCAATTTGTTTCCGATTATCAACTTTACATTTTCAGACGTGTCCAGCGCCGTAGCTTCAGTTTGCCTGCAGCAGTGTTGTTGACAGCTGATTTGTGCAGTAACGCCTGCAGGTTGTGCAACGCGCCAACGACAATCCGACAACTCTTGACACGGATGATTGGCAGCCTCTGATTACGTTAATACATCCCCAGGTGTTTGATGAAGCCACATATGAAGTACAAACTAGCAATTTTCATCAGGAATGGGCTTTTGCTGGAAACAAGGTCAAATATTGTGGACGGCACTCCATTACGCCTCAGAAATGACGACGGCTGGAGAAAGTTCTGTGTCTCGGAAGCCTTCTTGTGCAAACTGTTCAAGTGTCAGATGAAAGTTACTCAGCGTGAAAGTTTCAACACGATGCAACCGCAAGCAATGACAACTATAAACTGTCTGTCGTCTCCTGCAGAAATGGACCAAGCACAGCCCGTCAAAACGCAGACATTCGAAAATTCATACCTCTTTCCCTGGTGATAAAGAAGAACCCGGGACGAGTGAAAATGTCGCGGGACTGATGACCTTTACAACTGGTCCTCACGTTTCTCTGCACATTGGCAATCCCGTCGGGACAGATTGTGTAGGTGAGTGAATTCGAGGTCTGTATTCTTGTCGTGATGGATTGGACTGAGCCAGGCCGTCAATAAGCTTCATTTAGCTCGCAGTTTAACATCCCAACAGGTCTTCGGCCTGCCCGACCCGTCATCATCATCCATTGCGTCTCAGAAAAGACGGGGTTTGCAATTGAAAAGGACAGAGATATGGGTAGGCCAACACGTTTGCAGGGAAAAAGTGGGAAAGAAAGACCACGCAAAATTGTATGCAGACGACGAGAAAGCAGAAATGTCCTTGCGAATGGAAATGTGCGGTGGAGAATGGAAATTACTTCATGAGTGTTGAGGTGATTATCGCTGCAGTAATTTGCATCCAGCGATGCTTGCTTTTTTCCAGGGGTGGTCTTCGCAAAAGCAAAAGTTTTGCAGGGGCTTCTGTTATCCAGAGGCACGCAATAGTCAGTCCCTGGGCTACCATTGGGCCTGCACTTGATTGTTTTTCATCCCTCATCCCCGAGATTCAGATTTCTTAATTAACTGCGATGCAGAGTATTTTGTTCTGTGTTTCTTGGAGGGCTTACATTTCCTTTCCACTGATAAACAGCTTTCTTGACGAGCATTGTTCTTTCGCAGTACAAATCGCAAATCAATATCAGGAACTTTGAAGGCAATTAATTGCATATCCAAATTTTGGACAAACTGCTTCTTCGGATGATGCACCGAAAGCATGTTTCTTCATGTGTTCAGTTGAACCCAACGATTTCGAGCTGCATCTGCTTGCAAGTCTCAAGACGTCACACACCAGACGCAAAAGTGTTGAGCATGATGTGAAGGCGTAAAGAAGTTGTTGCCGCACATGTGAAGTAAACCAAACAATCCAATTGGCGCAGAATGAGGAACAGTTGAATGAAAATTGGTTCTCAAATCAGATTGTTTTTTCGCACCTGTTCGTGCAGAAGATGCCAGTTTTCAATGAAGCAATGTGATTGCGCAGTCTGCGCTTTCCCCGTCTTGATTTTTTTGATGAAGGAAATTGCCTGATTCTTACATCGGTATGACTTTGTTACTTGCCCAAGTCTTATTAGTGTCCCATCAGACTTTCCTACCAGCTCCAATTCATGAAGCAGCGGCTGCCTTATCAAACTTTCCATGTCCTTCCTCAGAGGGAGGACAATGCTGGTAAAAAGTTGTGGACTGTTTCTTGGCTGATTACGAGCTCCCGCTTCCTTCTTTATGCTGCGAAAAGCTGCCTGCAAATAAAATAGCTGCGAGGGGATTTAAGTTTCTCGCCAAACCAGGCCATTCCCTGGTTTTTTCATCTCCATTTTGCACAGGCGTTGAATATCTACACTTTTTTCCGAAAACATTCTGCAGCCATACTGTATTTAACAGGACTGTGAAAAGAAACAGAAATGCCTCTCGGGAATGGCAATTTTCTCCATCTGCTCTCCTGTTGTCAAATTGCACTGAGTTGCTGCGACGCTTTGCCATTTAAAAGTTGGAAAACCTTTACTGCATTGAATATGGGAAGAGGTTTAAGGCAGTGGGCATGACTGTAAGGGGGGTCACTAAAGCTACATATGACATCCTTCCTGTTGCATTAATCCTGTTTTCATTTTGCCCATGAAATAAATTGGATAACCAGACAAAAGTCCACATTGAGGAAGGATTTACCTGGGAGGTATTCCCAGAAGCAGTAATTATACATCCACATAAAAGACCAAAAAATCCAGAATGAGATAGCGAAGCGGCGGAAAGCAGATAGAAGCTTTTTTGTACAGGATAAGACCTGAGTCTGCAGAGAATGAAATGAGAGAAAACACCCTGGAGCAAATTTAATATTCATGCCACTTGCTTGGGCCCGTGAAACAATCTGCATCTCACAATCATCTCTCAATAACTAATGATAAACCTCAATTGAAAAGGATTGTTCAAGGTCTCAGACCCGTCCCGGCATTTCCTAGGGTGCGGAAAATGCCTTCTTTCACACAGGGCTCACCGGGTGTCAACAAGGACATGCAATTATTGCAACAAGCATCTTTCTGCTGCTATTATTTTTTAAACAGCTTCCGATTGAAGAGGCGAGATTTATGATGGAAACTGTGACGCGAGGAGAATACGCAGCTTTGTGACCGGATACGATAAAAAGCAATGGAGGCTTAGAAATTGCACTGCCGCTATAGATTGTCTGGCATTGAGTCGTAATCCATAACGGCAAAATTTCATTATCTTGCCATGCCCAGAAAAAGCATGAGTTGCTTTCTCAAGTCCTCATTTCTATTCAATTCATGAACAAATAACCAGAGAAAAGAAAAGTAAGCTGAATTGGCAGTCGTTTCACAACAGGAGAAAGAAAATCGCCATGCTTTGAAGAAACCATACAATGGTCCACAATCTTAATAAAATGCAGCGCTCATGACTCCAAATGAAGAGAGACAGACAGAGACAGAGGTACATGGACAGACTGATAGAAAACTTCATGTTTGCATTTGGCGTTCCTTCTTCTGACCAAAACGTTCAAGCGATAACTTGACAAAAATTTTGGAAATCCAACCAGAATTGCCCTTTGTTGCGTGCACGTTACTGCCACGAAGCTGATTCTTTCCCTCTGTGGTGTTCATTTTGGACTCTTCTGAACAGACGGTTTTCTGTTTGCTTGTTTGTTTTCTGTTTTCATCGCATCAAACCGAACTGCACACCAGTCTCTTTCTCTTCAGAATGGCCTGAACAAATCGCTGGACTCAGTTGAGTTGGTGCTCCTATTCTGGATTCACACATACACAGCTGGAAAGAGCCAGCAAAACACATTGGACAGCGAAAGAAGAAAATTTCACTCAAACGGTAGATTTATCACCTCCAGATTTAGCAACTGTTTGGGTGGGACTTTATTCCATCCGCAGAGCCAACACATCACTTCAACCTGATGACGTGCACTGCAGACGACCGCTGGCAACGTTTCCTCAAACATTCCTCGATGTATTCGGTTTGCGAATGTGTCGTTGGTTTCCAGTCACACGCTCTGGACGATTCGAGGAGTCTGGAACCAACGTCCCCTCCCTTGCGCAACCCCTTTGTTTGCTTGTATATTTTTATTTTCAGTCAAAAGCAGGGCCTGTGGCCCATTTTGAGCATTTGAGGGTTGAAACTGAGACCCTGCACCCCTTCCCACCTGATTTCTGAATGTACCAGTTGGAGAATTGACCCAAACCTAGGTAAACACGTATTTGGCACGTGCAAACCTGTGTCTCTGATCACAGAAGGATGCCTCATCTCCGCTGTGCCCGCAGGTCGGTCTCCTTGCAAAAAAAAGAAAAAATTGTGGGCCAAAACTGGTGACCAAACCAAAAGTAGGTTCAAGATTCACAAGCAGAAAGCCAAGATTTTGGTATTGTCAGACAATCAACAAACCAGAAGGTGCCACCAGCTTCAAGTACCTCTGAGGGGAAGAGAGTGTAATTTGGGAGGTGTGCCTCACTTGCAGGTCTTTCTGTTCACTGACACAAAGTCCTGTGCAGACGAAAAGGACTCTTCTGATCACAAGAAAGGGGAGATTCTGTTCACAAGAAGGGGAGAATCCAAATTCAAAGAACAGGAACTCTCATCAGTGAAGATATGCACCAAGCCGGTGACCACATTCCTGCTAAAATGTGTTGCACAAGCCATCTGCTGCTGTCATAGTCGTGCCAAAATATGCTGTACAATGCCTGGCCAGAGACCACAGAGGGTCACGATCTCTCTCCCGATGTCAAAGTCCAACTTAAGCCAGAGACTATGTCCAGGAGGAGACGACTTCATTCTAAATTCAGGCTCCAACGCCCGCGTCCACACCTGCATGCCTGAGACGTTCGCTTCACAGGAAGCTTGCCACATTGTGCCAAAGTTCTATTTCACTTTATCTTGTGAAGTGAGACGGATCTGAGTGCGTCTGGTGACCCCCAGAGTGTCAATTTACCCCTATTTTCACTTTGCGTGCTTCTTTGGTCAAAGTTGCTTCCGAAGGGGCCGGGCCCCTTTGACCAAATTTTGGATTCACCTCTGGCCTGATGACTGTTGTGTTGCTGGTTTTCTCTGAAAATAAATGATGTCTTGCAGAAGGGTCTTGCATGGAGGCAGAGTGAAAGGCGAAATACCACACAAACCCCACGAATTTGGGCGGATCCAGAACTCCGGTTTCTTTTTTTTCTTTCTCGAGAAGAACAGCTTCACCAACGGAGCACTTCAGGCAAAATTTATTCAAATGTTCAAGTGTTGAAGTTGATCACATCGTTTGAGCAAAGAGTGATTCCGAAAATACACCTCCAATTTTAACATTTTCAACTTGATCTCATGTCGTACACATTTCTCAGCTGCACACGACACTTTGAGTGTTTAATCCGACAGCGAAACATACCTCTTTCAAAGCCCAACATAGGTTTTCTTTATCAGCCAGGAAGAGACAAAAAATGTGCATTCCAATTGGGTTGGGGAAGCCCACTTGTGGATCCTGGGTCAAAGTTCACTTGCAAACTTTTCATTTGGGTCCATGCAGAAGAAACCAAGCTTGTGCAAAACTGTGGCACATTGAACCTGGGAGGGTGAACTTCTTGGGGGAGGGAGGTCAGGCCAAAATATCTGAAAAGTGGGTGGAATGGTATGGGTTTTGTTGTTGTTTTGTTCAGATTCAGTTCAACTTGTTCAAAACCTGATGGTGGTGCACGAAGATCTGCTGAACTCAGGTTATGTCCACTCTGCAACTTGCTGCAAATTCGGTGACGGTCTTTTGGACACCACACCCTCCAACTGTCATACATTCGGTCGACTCAGTGAAAGAAAGGCGAGAGACCTTGACGATTCGAACAAACCATGCTTGTAGTTTTGGTAGAATCTACAATCGGTGGACATTTTTTTCTGGAACTGCAGCGGCCGGCTGCTTTTACTATGCAGGTTCTTTGCATAAAAACAGCAAGCGAAACCAAAACGTTCTCCTCCCTCCAGAACGGGAGCATTAGATATGTAATTACAGACGACATGTCAGTTGAATTGCATTATTCTCATATGGATTGGAAACCTTGTGGAAAAAGCATGGCTGCTGCGCCGTAGCCATATAAAGTATTGTCTTGTGTCTATGGCTTCTAGCTGGCTTGCTCCGGCTGCTCTGCATTACTTGACATTGGTTCAATAAAAATGGCGGTCTGGCGCGGCGGTATGACTCCGGCGAGCAATGGTCACCTATTGGCCACCTGGTCGCGTCACGTGGGTGAACAGTGGTCAGCAGCGCTGGACAAATGGCCGTGGGAGGAGGCACGCGACTGGCTGCCGCTGGTCAGTTGGACAGCAGCAAGCCCCGCCCACTGCCCACTACTATGACCAATTATGGCACTGCTCTGGACAGCATCCACTGCTCCCTTTAGCCAATGGACTCGGCGCGCTGCGTTTGCGGCTTTTCAGACCGGACGCCATGGCCATCTGCAGATAGAAAAAACAAATGCGCTGCAAAAATATTACAATCAACTCTTATTTTGTACACATTTCATTAGTCGACACTCTATATTTTATCAATCTCACATTAAGGGAGATAAAATGTCTTTGTTTGATGGCAAATAGTTCTGGGTGGTTTTATCAAACAAAGGACTAAAAAGCTTTACTGTGTGCATATTAAGTCTCAAACACCATCAACGAAAAGAGACATTCAGGGGGGAAGGAGAAAAAAGAACAAGACTTCTGTTCCGCCTGACAATCAATTTTCAAAGTCGTTTGGTGAAGAATGAGAACTGAAACGGAATGTTGTTTTTGCTGCATTTCGACATTTCAGCATGTAATGAACATGACAAGAGGACTGAAGAATGACTTGTAAAGTAATGAGCTGAGGAAGAGGGAAGGCAGAGACAGGCAGGGTAAAGACGCCACAAAAAACAAATCCACGCGCGATACAGCAGTTCTGTCGAGCATGCAGGATCAAACTGACATGTGAAAAGCACTGACGTGAAAGAGCATTTCAAAACCTTGCACACGCAGTTGCTTTTCGCCACCATGATGTGACACAGACGAGCACCTCACACCTGTTCACAAACACGCATTGAATTCCGGGTTGACGTGAAAGTAGTTTATTGATTGGAATGGACTTGATATCGCTTCAAGCGGAATCGTCAGCCTGAGAGGAAGGCGGGGGAAAACCTCTTCCATGTAAGAATTATGGCGGAGTGAGGGAATTTAATCTTGAAGCAGCAGGATTTCTCCACCTAAATCACTGCTGTGAAACGACCACTTTCACTTGTACCATGTTCTGCTGCTGTCTAAATTTAAACCGCCTCTGCTTCCCTGCTTGTGGGCTGCAGCATAAAATTCAAATAGTTTGGTGTCTAAAATTTGCCGCGGATACTTTCGACCGCCTCGTTCTTTTTGATGCAAAAGAGAATATTTCGAACCAAAAGAGAACGGCATCAGCATGTGTACACTGTACTGCACGCCGTCATGTGCTGTTCCATGCGCGTTTGTTTGGTGAGATTGCAAGAGACAATGAAATATTTAAGACTAAACATGTGCCTTGGCATAAATACCTTGAGGAGAAGCTTCTTAAAGAAGAGACGTGCGCGTGCGTTTTTCCCTCCAGGACGTGACTTCCAATTACGCCTTCATCCAGTTTCCACGACACCTGAAGAAAAACAGAAAACTTCTTTGTCTGATTTACGTCACTTTGAACCTTATGAATCGCCTTTACCACGGGACGTGAAGCTATTGAGACTCCAAAATATCACAACCCAAGTTTGCAAAGTTTTTGATGCTTTGTTGCGGTGGATTTATTGTTCCATCCTGGGGGATGATGAGAACAACAGATTTGTTTTCTTGTGTTGCTTTCTTGGGGCGGTGAGCGAGTGGAAGTCACTCAGTCCTTCCATGGAGCGAACTCACAGTTTCTGCTCTTCTCCAACACTCAGAAAATTTTGTTGTGTTCTGTTGGTATGATCAAGACCAGCATGGTTGCTTTCCGCATAGCCAGCTCTGACACCAGCCGAAATTCTTGGATACGTGTCCAGACACTGATGAAGGTGGAACCAAATGACGAAGAAGCGAGTGAATCCGCAGTTTGGCGGAGAGCGTGTTGTTCTTCCCCAGCACGGTTTCTTCAGAGGAATCATGTATCGATGCAGCCATGCAGGCAGTCAACCCTGTTGTCATTGCCGAAACAAGATGTGCTTTGTTCTTCCCTTTGACAGAGCAGACACAGACATAAAGGAACAGATTGACTTCCTGCAGTTGAGTGAGCTTGCACAAGTCCGTGTGATACCAAACTGAGAACATGCAGAGCAGTTCAACCCGCACATATCTCAAAACAAAATTCCGTATCCATTCCTGTTTTTCGTGTTCTGCAATTTTTGCATCAAGCTCCCCTGCCTCCGGGAAGGGCGCTGCTTTTTGACAACTTTGACTCAGGCTAGTGCAATAACGGTGGACTGAGTAGTGAGTAGTAGAAGTCTGTTCTGTTAAAACAACAATACATATCCCATAGCAATTGACTGTAATACATTGCAGGATCAAGTCTCACTTGGAAGTTGCATTGTCGGGTATGTTAGAAGTGCAAATAACTAAGGCGCTGAGTATCTGTGTGTTGAGAGCGTATGACAGAAAAAG
>JAAUXT010034882.1_pt1 | contig 35505 bp, 40 predicted proteins | sample 7278171 | NCBI WGS metagenome assembly JAAUXT01 (sample SAMN14350112, study PRJNA611818) | marine sediment metagenome | isolation source: surface marine sediment (1.8m) | place: French Polynesia: Moorea | collected 2018-08 | reverse complement strand
GTTGTGAAAAGTTGGAAATTTTTTTCGACGGATCGCTAATTCCTTTTTATGGTAATTTGGCATTGCATTTACGACTTTTTTGGTGAGGTTTGTTTGCGGATCGATTGTGTTTAAAATTTTTCGAAATGCAAAAAGTGCGTTTTCAACTTTTTTGTTTCTCAACCGATTTCAACTTTGGTTATATATTCTTGGAGGGTATCACTGGGGGAATCTTAGTGATGTGGGTTGGAGACTATCTGAGATGTTTTTTTTCACGTTGGTCATGTTTGTCACATACATCACGTGATCAGTTTGTTCCCCTTGAATGGCAAGGTAGCTCTCTAAGAGCCAATCTAAATCCATCCGCATCGCGGCTCTCAGACCACGTAGGAACGTGATATATATATCAAAATGTAGGGAATTTAATGCTTGTTTTAATGGTACCAGTTTTGTTGAGATTGATTGAAACAAATTATCAAAATTTTGAGTTTTTCTCAGTCATCTGCTTCAGAACATCCTGGCACTTTGCCTCTGATGTCATCAGTAAACAAACATGGCGGCCATTGCCGATTCGGACACAAAAAGTGGATTTTCTCAGCTCACAGAAGGAATTCAGACTTCATCTTTGAATATGTTGTGGCCTGGGATGTACCCCAGGTTGTGTCAAAAAATGGTTGAAATCGGCCCAGTAGTTTTTGAGATATTTGACCAAATGTGTTGCATGTTGGTTCGGTGGGGTAGATCTATCCCAGTTCAAATCACCGCAAACTCCATGGAGTTGTTTTTTGCCATGGGGCGCACCAATACTGGAGAGTCCTGAGAGTCTATCTTCCAATGAGTCCCGCAAAAACATCGTTGCGGAAGGACAAAGTGACAGCTGCACAGCTGCGTGTTCCTGCTTACCGACCAGGTTCCAGCGCATGATAGATCTACGACTTTATGGAATATTGACCAAACCTCGGATTGATTTGGCACGAGCCCAGAGGTTAAAGACCCACACTGGACCGCGGTAACTGTAGACGTGAACCAATCATTTTACCGAGAGCGAGCCAATTGATTTAGCCATGGATATTGTGAGCAAAACAGACTTGTGGCTTGACATGGTGTCCACAGCAAAATGTCAGGTCATATTTCTCAGCTCTGTTTGCAGGTTTGTCTGAAGCTACAGACAAAGAAGAATCCTGCTGGCTTACTGATTTCGCTGTCAGATGTTTTGGGAGAAGACTGTGTCGCACGGGTCTGGACCAAGAAGCTTTGCAGAGGACATTGAGGGGGATTCACAACTTGAGTCGGAGAGCCAACTTGACAAGACGACGTGAGACCCTTGCAAGACTTTCACAATTTTCACTCTAAGAAACAGTTCGCGTGGGCGTTCCAGTGAAAACTTTGTACAGGGACAAAACTGAGCGCCCTCACGCTCAATTTGCTCTTCTGTTGGGCTTCAGGGAGCAAAGAGCCTTGTTGCTCCTTGTCAATGCGATCAGTTATTTCTGTTTCCGCACAATGATGATATCAATTGATGTTTTTTGGATCAATCTGTTGTGCGTCAATGCTAGATTTCACTGATGGATTACTCTCATGAAAGCGGCCATCAAATGGAGTAATTTTTCCCAAATAACAGCAAATTCTGCAGTGATAGAAACGAAACCACCAAAGCCTGATCCACTTTCTCTGTGAAGAAGGGACAATATCCACCAAACCCAAACTGCATCCCAAAGCTCTGAGCTGTTTTGAGTTTTGAGTTTTTCGCGTCATGGGTTTTCCGAATGCGGCACATCGCTCATGTTAAAGCAGGAAATATTGTGACAGGGCCGCAAATGGCCCCGTGTTTCGCCCAGGGCGGTGACACCACGTTCTGCGACCCCATTGACACGACTGCGATGGCACCAATGGGCAGATAAAGTGATGCATCGGGTCCATTGACCTTCATCCAAAACACACACGTGTTTGTCAAAAAAGCGCCCGCATCTGTATCTTTTTGTCGTGGAGAGCCGTCCAATGGAAAGGAATTGGTACTGCAATGCCAGAGCGAAGGTGTGCGTCTGTTTATGGTGTCCCGGTGAGGAACACGACGGTGACGAAAATAGGCTGTTTCTGGTGGCCACAGCGCGTTATCACCTCCGCTGGGAATCTCATTGTCAGGACAGACACTGAATTCCATTTTGCTCTGCAGCAAAGGTACTCATGCAGGGACACGGAAGACAAATGTCACTTGACAACCAGGAAATGACTTTGAAAAATTGCTTGTGAAATGCCAGAGAGATGTGATTGCAAGAAGCACTTTCCTTTCATGACAAATTTCCCAGTGACAAACTCTCGGACCAGATCCTCATGTCGGGCTGTTTTACTGCCTGTCGTGTTGGTGCATTCGTGACAAAGTGCAGTTGACAGTGATTCCAAACAAGTTGCACTGAATCTGATTATCTCCTTCACACAATTAAAGCTGCATTAATATTGCACAGTATGACGGCGAATCAGCTTTGCAAGTTCATTTCGCGCAAAACTTCGGGTGTTTTGCAAGTCCCGCCCGCAGCGAGATGGATCGCTTCGTCCTCCATTGATTTCAATTTGTTGATTGCACCACATCGTATTTTCTGTTCTGAGCGACTGTCACAGGGAACGGAGCGCAACTTCTGAAGTCACGGGCGTTGCGATTATGTCTGTCTGTCTGTCTGTCTGTCTGTCTGTCTGATTGCCAAGAATGAAAGCCTGGTGGAAGTGTTCCTCTGAGGAAAAATGTCAAAGAGCCACATTTTGCAACAGGTCTCTGTTGCGTGAAAACCTTGCTCAACTCTGAGTTCATTTTGACGGAATTGGTCCTTTATTATCACAGGTGAATGCAAGCTACAAGCTATTTTAGCATTGTGACACACACAAAAATCACTCCTTTGCACAACACTGACACAACAAAACACAAAGGGACCAATAGAAACAGCAAGTCTCAGCTGCATTTTTGTCCAAACCCATTGTCAATGCCATTTTACAGCAAATTTACACACAACGAGACACGCTCCTGAGGAAATGTTTCGCTGCTTTCAAACTGAAAGAAAGATTTCCTGAATCCTGACACCTCCAAGAAGCTTCCGTCGACGAACCGTGATGGGTGGATTGACTATGGATATCTTTCCACTGTTTATCGAAACAAAAGAACAAAATCTGGCTTCAGCAGCTCAGGCCGCAGTGTGAAAGTGACTGTGGTTACACGTTCACTTGCATGATACCAATGGCTGTGGAATGAGCTGCTCAAATTGGCCACCGGCTTTCGTGACAGGGTTCTCACACTGTACAAAGATGATTCCTGTGAGACACACGATGTCTTTTCGAGACTTTTGGTCGAGATAAGAGTTGTCTGATTGAACAGGAGCACTTTTTGTATGAAGTGAGAACCCATCTCTGCCGTGATGTGAGCACTCATACGACACGTTTTGTGACCACAGAGTTGTACTCGTAGAACGAATTTTCTAACACTTGCACATGAGCGGAATCTGAAGCAGAAGGAGAGTGAACACGACGGCAGCGACGATCACGGGCGACGTCTCCGACTCGTCGCCGACGGTCGCCGTCGTGATTGTGTAGTTCCGCTCCGACAGCGTCTCGTTCTCGTCCCGCAGTTCAACTGTCGCAGCTTCTCGTGCACGGGGTGGAACGAGATTCTTCGGCCTGCGCTCCTTCTTGAAGTTCCTCTCAGTTTTGCCCCTGCTCGATTTGTCTACGTTTTTGTCCTTTGGAGACTTTTCCACGGTTTCCAGGATGATCAAAGTGTCGTTGACTGGTCCGTGTTGGACAGAGTTCCCGATTTCGTCAGCGGTCAGGGTGTGCTGCGTGACCACTTTGACTTTGCGCTTCGGGTCAATTGAAAACGTAGCAACAGGACGCAGACGGCCTTTGCGAATCTTTTTCTTCATGAATGAATTGCACTGATCTGACTCGATCAGATGGAAAATGTTCTCTGGTCGTTTTGGAAACAACCAGCAATGGATGTCATCTTGATTGGAGAGAGTCACCAGTATTTTATCCTCCTCCGGCGGGAGACTTGAGTATTCAATACAACTGAATGTTTGGCGAAGGCGCTGCACTGAACACTCGGGAAAACTCAGCTGCACGTTGTCTTTGTTGGAATTCTGTGTCAGTTCACCTGAACACCGAACTCCGTCTTTGAACAACACAGCGAAGTGCTCGAACTCACGAAGGTCACATTTCACACTGGAATTGAAGTCCTGTGACAGGAACAAGGTTTCGTGTCTGGTTCTGTATGGATTCTTGTTGATGTCCTTGTCACTCGTGAACGCGAACTTTTTGCAGCTGTAAGAGTCATTTTTGTCTTCCACAATGGGCCACAGTCTGGTTTGAGAGAGCTGCATGAACATGACATTTGTTGGCAACTTTGAGAACCTGGCACAGGTGAACCTGGGTCTGCAACCGTTGTTTGAGACCGTGACTAGCATCTGTTCACCTGACTGTGCTTCGCTGGTCTCAATGCTCGTGGATCTCGTCGGCTTTTGGCCGTTTGATAAATAGAGACAATGAAGAGTTTCGTGGCCAAAGACTTCAACTGTTGTGGTGTTGATCTGCACAGTTTGTTCTCTGCTGTTTGAGTCGGTCCAGGTTCCATTGATGGGGATGCTGAATTGACAAACAGATGGATTCAAATCTGTGCAGAACCCACAAGTTCTTGCGCAGGTTCGAGCGATTTCCTTGCTGTATGAACACGGGTCACTGAGCGTTGAACATATTTCGTAGTCATCGTAGCAGAGGGAATTCAAAGTTTTTGGAGTTTGTCTGCTCATAGAGAGTGAGATATAATTTTTTGTCAATGACACCGTGTTGTCAGTTGTCGCCAGCAGATCTTTCATCAAAAGTGCAGAGAAGCCCTCTTGTCCAGTTGGCTTCGGTTCTGGAAACCTCAAAATCCACATGTAGTTCTGTCTTGAGTGTTTCAACAGAATAAAGTTGAAAATGTCATCCTTCCAGTTGGCCACACAATAAGTCCTCTGTTCTGGGTACATGTAAAGTCCATCAGGAACACATTTAGCTTGCCTGAAATGGAAGTTTAGCCCCTCCCCAGGCAGACACTCACTTTCCAGCCTTGTTTCTCCAAGATAGCCATCGCAAACACCTTTGTTCATACTCTTGTCATACACTTGCATGTTGAAGCCTCCAATCAAGGCACAATCTGTTCTCTGACGCATGACGCCGTTGATGTCCATGATGATCCACCCATCGAGTTTGAGGTCCCCTTCACACAAGTTCCGACCCATATTCTCCGATAAATTTGCTTCTTTGATCTGCAGAACGAAGTCGGATCGTCTCATGATCTGCATGCAGGTGTACCGGCCGCTGATCTGCCCGGCCTCTTCATGGGCGACGAGGAAGCGGTCGTCCGTGAAGGATTGGATGCAGACCCGCGAGTAGCCGCGCGCTCGCTTCTCCGACGAGATGACCGTCATGATGTCATTCCTGAACGTGTACCTGAGAAATTTAAAAAAGAATAGATCGTTTGATGTGAATTAGATGTTGACCTCGTGACCAGTTTGGAAATCCTGGCAACTTTCAGGGATTCTTTCAAGGTTTCAACCCAGATCCTTGTATATCTGAAATTTTGTTGCTGAAGACCACAACATCTGAGCTGAATGTGACTCGAACAAATCATTTCCAGTTGCACTTTGCGAGATAAAAAGCTGAAAACTCTCTGCCGTGTTTCCTCAAAGGTCTTCATGGTCTCATTTTGCAAATGGTCAGAAAGCCGAAATGTCCCTCGAACCTTCTTATTCCATCAAAAATCAAAGCCGCACAAACAGTGGACGAGAAAATCCATTTGGAGCGGCCTCATCCCATTATACCTACTTGAGACTGGACTTTTTATTCTGGTCTTTGATCTTGCCTCTCCAGTCTCTCACATCTGCGCTCCCGTTGACACTGTTCTGGACGTAGTCTGGAAAATAGCAGCCATTAGCGCAGCTGCTGATGGCCAGGATCAGTAGGAGACAGTAAATCCAGATTTGTCTGTCACGCGCACGTGTTCTCCAGGTCATCGCCATCTTTATTGGCTTAGTTCAGGCTCCAATGCAATTTGCGCTCTCTAATGTGCTTCTTGCTCTGGGATGAGACAGAAGCAATGAAAGTTCGAAAAATGTCCGCAGAAAGGCCACTTCAACTTGTGCGTCAGTCCAAAAGTGGCCGCAAGAGTGTCCGATTGCCGTTGTCTCACAGAAACACTCCTGCAGTATCCGTCTGTTGTGGGCAAGAAGAATAAAAAAAGAAATGTCCAGTGCCCTTTCCTGGGCTACTTCTTCTTCCTTCTCGGTCCTTGTGTTTTCGACTTCAGATGTTGGTGTGGAAGCAACTTGACAGTCAAGTGAAGCAGAATTTGTCGCTGCAAGGTCAGGCGATGTTCTTTTCAGCTGAACATGTCTGGCCTCTCACCCCTCCGCAGCGAGGTCTGACGGGAAGCTGTCAAAGTTTCCGATCTGGCTTCGCCACATGGTGCTTCCAATCGCCTCCAAATCCGAGACAGAGAACTCGCCCCTCACCCAGATTAATTTCCGCGCAATCTCGGGAACGATTCCTGGTCAGGGTAATGTGTCAGTGTGGAAGGAAGCCCGAACGCAACCTGAGAGTAATTGTGTCCTTTTAAGTTGCTCATTTGTATGTAACACATTCCAGGCGTCCATTAGGTAACGTCTCGTGGTTTCGAAGAATCGACGGCAGGGCTCTTGAAAGGAACATGTTAAATGCGGGACTCGGGTCTCCGGGTGTTGCTGTATCACATAGACAGATGCGATCTGGGCGCTTTGTTGCACAGCGATAATCCGGATAAAAGGTTGTTTTGGGAGGGAAATCGTCAACAGATTTTTAGGTTAAGTGCGTTGCTTTCTGGGTGCACTTGATTTGGGTCACACAGTCACCGAGGGGATGGAGGCTTCCTGAAGATGAAAATTGCAGCTTTGGTGGCAATCCCCAGAGAAGACGAACACAACTCGGTTCTGTTGTCTCCGAAGTGCTTTGTCATTTGTGTTTTCTGTCCACGCTGCCTTTCAGCGCTTTGTGACAAAAGTCTTTGAAAGTGCAGAGTCCAAGACCCGAGCACTGCAGTGCAGTCGCCACACAGGTGCCTTCTCGCTCCACACGGCCCATGCGCCAGCACTGTTTGGAGGCCATTCAAACTTGAAATTGCTTCTTCTGTTACCAATCAGCAGGAGGTAAATTTTACGAGTAGATGGTGGGCCCTGTTCAAGCTTTTCCCCGTGGTGTCAAAAGAGTCTTTGTCCACGACTAATAGGCTGGGCTGTCTTCAGGCGGTGAAACACGAGGTCCTACAAAAAATCAAATGAAACGGATTTGAGTAAATTAGCTGACCGCTAATCACACAAGGTCACGAAGGAGATCACCAGACAGTTTCTCCAGGTGTCAGTGTCAACAAGGAACTTCATTTCTTTCAAGTATCATCAGCACGTCAACGACACAACACCTCAATGGCACACACACGCACACACACACACACACGCGCACGCACACACACACACACACACACACACACACACACATTTTTGGCGGAACTATCAACCGTTCCTCTCAGTTGAAAGACGATTTGAGATTTGCGTTTGATTCACTTGACGTTCTGCTGCCTCACTGCTCACATCTTCGTTACTTTGTGCGGTCGCCTCTTCAACAACATCGATGATGCATCTAATTTTCCAATGACTACGCCAATTATCACAACATAATGGACCACAACGTATCATTAGCACATATATTTGGCTCACAGGTGCTTTCTCAACCAAGTTCAATCAGTGCTCGTCTTCTTGCTCGGGTGGTTGCAAACTAGATATGGTCACCTCGCAGGCCAGACACCTTTCTGCAAGCCAGCACAAAAACTTCCATTTTCAACATTTTCCATTTTGAAATATTTGTTCTTGATTCTGAAAGTATTTGCCCAAACATGGTTTGTCGGCTCACGATTTGATACATCGCCAAACTTGACCCTCTTGCTCCAATCGTCTGTTGTCCCTGTGTGATGTATCACACTGTGGCCGTGGGTGCCACCGTGGTGTGTCTGGGGTTGCAGGTTCAATTTTGGAGATAATTCTCGAAATCACCAGAGAGCCCTGATATCTGATAGCCTCTTGTCACTGACATCGAAGGCAATAAATAATGTGATGGAAAAAAGTTGATCCTTCTTTGCTGGCAGCACAGAGTGATGCATGACAGACGTTTTTGATCTCTGTCAAAGATTGTATCAGCATATTGCATTTGCCATCGACAGATAGAGTTACTGTCTCAGCATGTCAGCCAGAAGCAAGAGACAAAATCCCAATTAAGATGTTTGAAATACCCAGTTCGAAAGTATTTTCTTGGCTTTCTTGTATACATGTACGGACGAACGTTTTTTTTTTCTCACTCGTGTCACCAAAGTTGTGGGCTGTCGATGTTCCTTTCACAGCAGCTGTGCACATCGGCTTTGGTCTTGAACAACACACAAGATTTCAGTCTTAATCTGCAGACCTGTACAGTTGCTGGTGAATTTTTTCAAAGGTATCAGATCAAAAGGCCTCCTGCGGAGGCCAAACGGGTCCCAGGTCAATTTTGCAATCCAAAACTGAAACACAACAGCCTGGGGACCAACAAATGAAACACTGCATGTGTGTGCAGGAATGACAGTGTATCAACTTACACAGGACGAAAGGATGTTCCCCATTGAGTTCAATTATCACCCTGAAGCCAAACACCTGAATGTACCGAAGACATTGTTGTCCGTGGTGCCAAAACTTCTCCATAACAGAAGCATCTTGCTCTTATCAAGCATCGGAAAGTTCAAGGAGTTTCTTTCGGAACCGACTCATGATAAATTGTTGCCCAGCAAACAATGCCTTGTTCGGTTGGTGTGTATGTTTTTAGTAATTTGCGGTAGTTTGGCCTCCGTGCAACAGTTTCAACTCTGCCGTTGGCAACACAGACATTTCCAGGGTGATGTTTTTGAAAGTGCCCAAAACTTTGGTTCACCTGCCAAGCCCGCATGATGGAAGTGTTATGGTCTCCTCATTTCCCACGACAGCGGCTCGGGAGACGAGCCGCGGACACCACGGAAGCCATGCATCTTAAACAGGACACACAAGACCATTACCTGTGAATTTTCCGTGAAAACAGGCAAATCCGTCCGTCTCGTACGATCAATTTTTCGTCGGTAACTCCTCAAGTCTGAACACGAATCTGCCTTCTTCTTGCAGGTCAAACACTTGTTGTTGTAGTCTGTCCAATCCTTGAAAACTTTGCACGACCCAACGAAAGAGCCAGTCTGTTGAGGAAGATGAGTTCCACAAAAACCCTGCAGCAGGTCAAGTTCCTTCCAAGACACGAGCTGCATACGCTGCCTGTTTCTGAGCAGGAATCCTCGCTGAGTGCTTCTGTCTCATACTGCCTTCATACTGCGGGTGACAGCTATTCGCTGTTGCCTTTTGTGTAACGAGCAGCCACCGCCTCTCTCCCCTCTCCCGGTCTCTCCTCCCCGCATGCACGCAGCCAATCTATTGCCGAGCTACGATTGGCTGTGTTCGCCTTATTGAATGGGAACTGGGTAATGGTTCCGCGGAGACACTGCGTCTGATAGGAAATCCACAATCACTGCTCAGTGCTTCGGATGAAGTCTTAAGGTTCACAGCACAGTACAACTTTGCAGTGGAGAAATGAAGGTTATTCAAAGCTAAAGAGATTCCACTTTCAGATGGGTAATGTGATCCAGGGATTGACTGCTTCTGCAGAGTCGAAGTCAGTGAGTGGCAAAAATCAGTCCTGGAAGTCGAATTGGAATTCAGCGGAAAACATTTTGATGGGCAAATTCCATACCACATAAAGCAAGAAATGTGCATCAGCGTCAGTTGTGGTTTGGATGTGTAGTCTTTCTGCAACAGGCCAAATTGCTCCATTTTGTGCAGGACAAGGGATTTCCGACATCCACTGTTGGATCTAATCCGGGGATTTCTCTGTCCATCAGCAAATGCATCAGCGCCAGTTTTATCCGGAACACGGCCTTGTACTCACTTGCCTAATGCTGAAGCCGCCTTGAGTGCAAATGTGGGCACATCATTAAACACCTGTTGTGCAAGGACATCAAGCGGGCAGCAGTTTTCATGCTGCCCATACTCAGTGTCAAAGACCGCAAAATGCGCAAATTTAGTGAGCACCGAAATTCAACACCGAATCAACACAGACGAAATTTTCACACATCTGATTGTGTGTTTGCGTGCTGGATATCACCAGTGCGAACTTTGCCAAGGGCGGAAACTAACACAAGCTTCTGACACTCGGTAATACGTACTCGTATGTCGAGAGAAGCAGTAATATTCTCACTGTTCCACATTTTACCTTTCCCAACCGGTGATGGTCAATTAGACAAATTGTGTCCAGCGGCAGATTCGGTTCAATCCTCTCAGCATCTGCCGGCTGAGGAGAAACGGTCACTTCAAAGCAAAACCAACAGCCAATCGACATTACGAGAAAGCTGAAGATGTGTGAGACACTTTTGCAGAAATGACAGAAATACACACTGCTCAACAGGCGGTCCTCTTTTCTGTCATTGTAATCAGACTGGAGGCAAGTCCGCAGTTCTTGAGACACATCCGGTGCGAGATGAGGCTCGAACACCAGCTGGTCGCCTTCTTTCTTTCCCAAAATGCCAAAGCGCCTTCTTGCACAAAAGTTGCGTTTGGACAGAACAGACTTTAGAAATGGATCATGTTCATTGACTGGTTGAAGCACGCAATTTTGGCTCCAAATCGTGCCCAGGCATAGTCTCCCTCGAGCATTTCCTCCGACTCTTCTGCCTTTTACACCGACTTTATGGACCACTGCCACTTTGTGTCCTTGGCAAGTGTAACTCAGGACGGCGTCACATCAGAGACGGTTGTCTCGTAAACCTGCCCAATTTCCCACTTTTGCGCTCACTGACAGGAGACGCTTTTGACAACCGCGTCAAGCTGCATCTATTTTATGATGAACAGACACTGCGCATTCATTTGAGGGATTTGAAAGGCTGTATTGCAGGCAACATGTCAGTTGCAAAGACATTGAAGACACTCAGATAACATGTTCTAAATCAAAGGATCGAAGTGCGTCCCATCCTGCAGACAAAAGCTGTATTCTCTCTGCACGTGTGGGTGTCTGCGTCTCAAATACCAATTAAAAACCACCACCACCTGCAACAGATGCAATCTTGACACACACCATGAAACCGTGTGGATTCTATCGGGCAATGAATGATGAAATAAATGTGAATGTTCTGGCATAGGGAGAGCGGGTACCTTGCGTGCAAAGGGAAGAATAAATGGCTCAAACCCAACACCTGCAGCTACATTGAGAACGGCTTGTGCTGAAAACGTTCGACCATCGTTGACGTATGTTTTCTGACGCCATGCACGTGTGCTTTGTTGGCTTCGGAAACGTCAAATGTGATATTGGTTCACAAAGATAGATCTACAATACCACTTGGAGTATTTTCAATTCTTTTCTTCATGTGCGAGCACAAGTCGTGGTGTGCAGCTCTCTCCTGCCAGGATGAAGCCAAGTCAAACAGTGCAGTCAACCATTGAGACGCCAGTTGCATGGAAGTGTGGACGAGTGTTTCTGTCTCCTTTAACTCCTGCGGCCAAACCTTGCAGGGGGCTGTAAATGCAACAAAAAATATCTCGGAAACTGAAAATTTGCGTCCGATCTCACAAAAGATAGCGGTCGATTTTCTTCAAGGGTTTCATGGCCCCCCTTCTCCAGATCCCATGCAAAGTTACCGTATGTATCCTTCCATGCACAAGACGTAAATTTGGTGTCTGGAGTGCAATTGAAATAATGACATCCTCACACCCAAGAACAGGACGCACCCCTCCTTTGACATTCAGTTCTGTGGCAAGACAACGCAACGCATCTGAAACACAGAACTGCTGGCTTTCCCAAATGTTCAGCAAAATGTTCAGACACTTTTCTTGTAGGAGATGGCAGACCAATTTTTAAGATGTGCGCCGCGTCTGGTGAAACGAATTACTTTCAGAACAGAAAGACATCTGATCCTTCTGAATCAGAGCGACAAACCTTAAAACATGACCTTCGTGCAATTTGAGTGACTCTTGAGCTTTCAAAATTGACCCCAAACATCCTCCTCTGGAGGTACTTTTGACCAGTTTGTTTGTTGTCTGAGGATACCACTGTGAACTCTGGACAATGCTGGAAACTTGATCACTTTTTGCAAAAAGGTATCGCGTTATCTTGGGAATCAGTTAGCTTTTCAGCTGATGTTGGGTAAAAAGACTGGATGCCGCTTAAAATGACTTGTGCGACTTGTATTATTTTCAGGTTGTTTCAGGACAAACACCGAACAACACAGAATCTTTTCATTTTGTGTAACGCAATCTCCGAGGCAGGGAAAGAAGCATGGGGTTCTGTTCTTCAACGTGATTCCACGGAAAACACGACGCCTCTTTTGTCGCCATCACCTAAATCCGTTGACCAATTTCTCAACATGTTTGTATTGCACAGTTTTGAAAATCTTCTCGTTTGGAGTGTTTTTCTTTGCACTGAAAGGTTTCGTTCAGAAATTTGACACGGAAAGAAGAGAACAGTCTGTGAAATCACAATTTGAGACCTTAGGACGTACAACAACAACCGTAGAGTTGTGCAAGTCCTGCAGACACATTGTGGGTGAAGAACAAATGAACAACGGACACTTTCCCCCCATATTTGTCGCTCCGCTAACAAGTGCGTTCAGCACGAACAGTAATCAAGACACTGCTGTCAAGAAAATAACGTATAACAGTGTCAACCGCCGAGTTCGAGTTAATTAAAGGAAACAGTGTGTGCATGATGTCACATCTGCCTCACGTTCCGTCCCTCACGTTGATTCAGCCTCCTCGTCGGGTGTTTGCGCTGAGTTGCGTGCGACCTCGGAGTCGCGCTCACGATCCCGTCGCTGCCGCTCAGTGGGCGAGCGCGCAATTAAAGACGCAGAAACGTGCTGTAACTACTCACACTAATTGCACCTGCTCCGCAAAGCAACAGACGGTGAGAGGCTGTTCTCAAGACGGCGAGCAGCCAGTTCCTTAAACACAATGGAGAACTTCTCAGCATGATGACAAACGTGTGGCGGAAGAAGTTGTAGCAACCCCATTGATGACCCTTCTACGGAAAGGAAAAACCTCCGGAAAAGAAACACTGAACATGGGACTGTCAGCCCTGCATTTGGTTGCCTCTTGAAAGCACTGATCTTATGTGGAAGCAACAATGATTTCCAAGTGAACTCCTGACGTCGGCTTGTACAGTCCTTACCTCCTGGTGACTAAAGTACGAGGGGCCTTGGCACGTCGCTGGTCATAACGTTTGAGCGTTGGAGAAATTTAGGTCAGAAGAATCTGTCAACCCCTGGGGATGTTGGGGACTTCAGTTTTCATGAAATCGAACCATTTTTGTGCGTGTCTTGTTTGTGTCAGTCACGTCCATTTGCGCAACTTGTTCGACCTTGTATATCTGGTGCGAGCTGCGAGGAAAATGGAACGACACGTACCTCAGAGTTTTTCGGGTCACAGCACTGATGAAACGAGGTCCAATCTGCACGTACGCTCGCACGGAGGCTTTGTGGAAATTTTCAATCTTTCAGCATCTTACGTTCTTTCCATTCATCGTAAAACGTTTGTGTCAGTTGGGGTTGACGACAAACATTTCGAGTTCGACTTCTTTCTTTTTTTGCATTTTGGTAATTACTTTCTTATTGCTTTGGGCTTTGCACTGTTCTTGAAGCCTCAGTTCTGGGGCAGATTTTGCCTCTTTGAAGAAGCTGTCAACGACGCAGTAAATGTTGTGCTGTTTTCTTTTCGAAAATGATGCATTCACTGCCCTCTCTCTTCTCTCTGTCGTTCGCTCTCCCTCACTATCTGTCTGTCTTTGTCTCCCTGTAATGGCAATGCAAATGGACAAGGTCGTTATTCCAGATCGTACATGGATGTGTGTTGGCGTCCTCAGCTGGATTCACTTGACAACGGAATGTGTTGCTCACCTGCATGCGGCAAACAGGTGTGAGAAAAAACTTTTGAAACGCCGCGTTTTCTCACCTCCTGCTTTGCAGCGTCGTTCAGCTGATTTTTGGACGAGGGTCTGAGACACTTTTTGCAGTTAGTGGTATTGTCTTTCATTCTTGCTGTTTTGTGTGCTGCTCTCAATCCAACTGCACTGCCAAGGAGGATTATTTTCTATCTTGGCCGTTCTTTGGGGAGACTTAAATTTGTTGTGTTCAGTGCTCGTTAGCGTAATCATACCTCACAAGCCAGACATTAGTCAATCCTTAATGGCATCACATGAAAATCCCTTTACCTTGATCCTTCCAGGAAGGAATTCAATTGACCAAGTGGGACTGTTTCTACCCAGGCAAAAAACGGAAGCTGTCCGCAAACGTTCACGTCATAATAAAACAGTAAAAAGCTGTTTGTGCAGCGTAATTGATTCCTCCGGGAAACGCCACTGGCTTTCGCTCAGGAAGAAATACGATATGCTGTGAAAGAAAACATCTGCTCGTGCGGGGAACGAAGGAACTTCACATGCATCGGACAGGGAATCTTGCCTCGCAATGCCTCTGAGAAATATTTTGCCTGGATTGCGCATTCAATACTGTCAATTAATTATTGCCCCGGTGGGTTGGGCCGGCAGACAAAGATTGCAAACGAAAGGCGGGAAGGGCATGTCCGCTCTAGTCGATTCTATTTCCGTGTGGCATTGTGTCGAAAGCGCGAAGATTCGAATGTACTTCCACGTCCAGTGGCAAAAGTGTGGTGCAGCAAGTGGGCGGAAGTTCTCAGGTACGTCAGCTGTTCAAGACAACCAAGAAAGGTCTCAGTCAAACATGCAGACAGTCACCAAGGACGTCAAGAACAGTGGAGCTGACATTGAGAAACACGCGGCAGCGACCCCTGGTCTCATTACGGCTCACGAGCTGGCGTCTTGGGGAATTAATATTGCGTCTATTGTTTGGGAGATTGTCTTCGCCGCTTGCCGGAGGCTTTGCGCTTCTTGTGACAAGACACAGAGCAGGGCACTTTTCTCGAACCTTGAGTTTGTGAAAAATATGTTTTGATCAAAAACGTTTGGTCACAGATTCCAAGTCTTGCGCGAAAGAACTTGTGACGAGATGTATACAATTTAGTTCTGGCTTTTGAGGGGCCAAAAAACCAATGACGTTCCTGCTGTCTGGACTTCGGTTTCCTTTGTTAACTTTACTTGACCAGGCCAAATCGTTCGGACTCACCTGCATGAAAATGGACACATCTGCAAACTGCCTTCTGAAGCAGGAGTCCAGATTCCTCGGATTCTCTGTCTTGTCGCAAACCCTGTGAAACATCTGCACACCCTACAGAAATCTTCCAGAGATCTTGACTTGTTTTCGAGTGCCGAAGCTCGGCGAGCAGCAGATGTAGCATTGAAATGGACAAAGTGGTTCTCTTTTGAGCTGGACCATTACATGTGGTCACAAGAGCATAGCATTTGAATTTTGAATGTCGTTCTGTTGGTCCATTTATTGCTCTCTTGTGGATGCAACGAGCGGCAAAGCCCATTTAAAATAATTACAGGCGTCCACATTTTTGATGCGAATTGTCATAGCTGAATTCAATGCTCACCATTAACGGACATTAGCATAGCACATTGCGCATTGCGATGTTGAACCGCTGTTGGCTAATGCTACGTGGTATTCTATCCCAGCTGTCATCATGGTCCAATCTTGGTCAGTTTAATCAACTCCTCATTTACAATGACCTATGATCAAGAAGCAAAATTCTGATCGGCCTGTACGCGGACGCAGACCAATCTGCTCTGTTTTTCAGTGGACTCGTCCATCTGTGCGCCTGCACGAACACCCTCCCTGGCTGTTCGTTTCACGGTGCAATTTCCCTGATCGGACCCACGTGAAGCATCGCCCGGTACCGACTGCATGGGATGTTCGACCTTGTTAAAGTTAAGCATCAGCTGAGATTTACATTGTTGCAGTGTGCACTTAAAAATCCCAGATGGTTTCAAAATGCAAACTACATATTGTTCTCAAGCTTTCCAATTTGCAAATGTATGAACATCTCCTCTGAGGATATTGTGACTGCTTAAGTAATTTGATTGTCGTTGCGAGGCGCACAGCGCAGTTTTAATTGCTTGTCACTGCCGGAGCGGCAGGTGTACTTCGCGCATAACTGGATTCGCAGCGCCCGTCTAATCACACGGAATCATCCGGTCAGGGTTCACGCGTCGCCTCGAACCTCCATCCAGAGACGAGACTCTAATCCTCTTAGGCAAGAACTGCGGGCGCTGCACATTTGCCGAAGGTCCGCTTGATTCAATAGTTTTATGCAAACTGAATACAGACCGAAGCCACTTTGAAACTCATTTGCACTTTCAGGTCATCTGTGAGGGCGGCCTTGCACATGCCCACGATATGCCGCAAACTGAAGAACGGTGACCAAAAGCGTGCATGGGCACTCAATTTGTTGCCTGATTTCTTCTTGCTTTCAAACAGGCACTTTCACTCACACTCCCAGAGAAGAAAAGTTAAGACTGCATGAGGAGAGACTGCGTTCATCTGTCGGCGAGACCGCTTGTCTTCAGGAGCGACACGTCGCTCGAGCCGATCGATGTTTAATTTATGGCTCCTGATCACAGCTTTCACTCACCGAGTTATTGTTTGCATTATGGGACAAAGAAAAACAAAAGCGAGGTTGAATTACAAGTGGGCCAAAGAAACGACGGGCATCTGCCAGGTTGTGTTTTTCGCATGAATAATTCACGTCCTGTGAAATGTGAGTACATAATGAGCAGATTGGTGGGTGGAATGAGGAGCTTTGTAACTTAATTTGCAGCCTTAGTGTAAGTTCCACTCAATCCACTTTTCCCAAAGTGGTGTTTCCCAACGACAGCGTTTTTGATATCAAAGCATAAAAATTTATGGAACGGAAGAAAGGGTCGATTGCTGCGAGTATTGAGTATTTCGACATGTTCTGTTGTTTCGTGACATGTTTTGCAGGCACCGTTCTAGCGACGCAAATGTTCCAAGAAAACGAAGCAGAGAGAACTGTGTCAACAGCAGAACTTGTGTTCGCTCGCCATTTTTCGAATTCGTACCGTGGAGGAAGTTTCGCCAGAGAATGTTTTGTTTCCAGAAAGTTTCTTCTCCCACCCGGTAAGAACCAAGGACCATGGAAAAAAACAGGCTGCTGGACCAAGCCAGGATCGTGGCATTGTTTCCTTGGACCTGCCCTCAGGCAAGCCTTGAAAATTGCTTTGTGGATTGGGCCACAGCTCACTGGTCATGTGAAAACAGTTGCAATAGTAACAATGACCCACTGCCCAAGTTCTTAAGCAAAGGCCATACTGAAAGCCCATGTTCTGATCATTGAAAAGCACGTCTGGACGCTATTGTATTCAATCCAAGTGGGTGCAAAGGTCTGCCAAAAGCAGGTGTTCTGGTGCAGAACATTCCTGAGAAGGGTGGGACAAACTTGTTGATCTTTATAAATCCACAGCATCATTGCATGCTGCGACACAAAACTCCAGCAAATGGACAATCCATAATTATTGGAGCAATGTGCGTGTGCCAAGTCCATGACCCAGGGTTAAACAGATGCACTCATCAAATATCTGGTCTTTCCATGCAGTGAGAAGATTGTTTGGTTGCTGTCTTTCAGCAAGAGAAATGCCTTGATAATACCATTAAAAACCATGAAACCACAAAATTTTGATGAACAAGAGGGTCATCAATAATATGATGTGTGATGGTATGACTGACAACTCACAAAAAATGTGAAAGTTTCTCAAATGGTACCACTGAAATTGCACTGAAAAGTCAATGAGAAATCCCAAGAAAAACTGCCTGACTTGGTGTGGTTGGCATGATCTATTTGACACATCAAAATGATTTCTCCAAAACTTGTGATCTTAAATGTGCTAAAGAATGGAGGGGACTCCACCCTCTTCCTTGGTAGATACAGAATCCATGCATTTTGATGTGTCAAATAGATCATCCCAACCATACCAAGTCAGGCATACCAAGTCAGGCAGTTTTTCTTAGGATTTCTCATTGACTTTTCAGTGCAATATCAGTAGTGCCATTTGAGAAACTTTCACAATTTTTGTGAGTTATCAGTCATGCCATCACAGATCATATTATTGATGACCCTCTTGTTCATCAAAATTTTGTGGTTTCGTGGTTTTTAACGGTATTATCAAGGCATTTCTCTTGCTGAAAGACAGCAACCAAACAATCTTCTCACTGCATGGAAAGAGAAGTGACATCTGCATTTTTGTCCCTGCATGAAAACAACTCGCCGCGTGGGTGCATGCAGCGCCAGAATCAAAACGTACGTTCAGTTGTGATTTACACATCGTTTTCATTTTTCAATTTTATTCTGCTTTGGACTTGTTTGCTCTCAGGGTCTTTGATATCAAAGAAAGAACGAATTTTCCAAGCATAAAACACACTCTGACAGATGGTTCAGCACCAAATCTTATCACTCAGTTTGTATGCTCTTTGACCCCTTTCTGTTGTCACAAGACAAAGCCTGAAAATAAAGACGGAAATTTCAGGGGCTAAATGGGCAAATTTTATGGGAGAAGCAGCTCATGATTGTTCGTTTTCTCTTTCGTTAGATTTGCAGCGATTACAATAAGGTATTGTTGTCGGCAGTTCCCCTCCCCTTCTGTTGTGGATGAATTCCAAAGAGGGAATGGGTTTTGGAGACATGATACTGTTGTTGCGCGCACCTGTCTGCATCTCAATCAAAAACCTATTTAGAAAGTGCTTTTCACCTGGTCTTCGTTTGATTTGCCTGAAAAAGAAGAGGGTATCACGAGGTCGCATGTCGCACGGCTATTTCGAAATGTGAGTGTGTTTTTGTGAACCAATTAAGAGGCAATTGGGCTTCACTCGTGATTTTCCCCACAACACTTTTATCCACTCAAACCAAATCCAGACGAGCCTCTCAATTCATCGTTGTCTTGTGCGGCCCTTTTCGAATTCTGTAATCCGCGCAGATTTCAATCTCTTTTGTCGCTGCTGCTGGATCAGTCATCCAGGCAATCCACTCAGAGCTGGAGCCCAGCAGACACACCTCAAACTGTTCACGCGCTGTTTCCCGTTTCCTCGCGCAGATTCATTCGTGGTTTGATCGCCTTGAACCACTCTCGCCGAGTCCACACATTTCCTCAAATCCCTCCCAACCAGAGGAAATTCGGGCTGATTTTCGCGCAATAAATCAATCCGGAGATCAGCGCAATATCCATGCAAAGCTTTTAGTGGCAATACGTCACTGACCAATGGTCAATAGTCTGACCACCCAAGACGAACTTCATGCAAACGTCGTGGGTGGAAGTCATGGAAACGAAAAATCAATGGAATGCAAATTCTTTGCATTGTGTGTTCATTTCCCTTGGTGTCTTCAACTGCCCAAAAACATTTCCGATCCGGCACATGAAGTTTGGATGAGGAGTTTTGAACTATGTGTGTCACGAGAAACGCAACCGGGCCTACTCGAAAAAAACCCAAACCAAAACAAGGGAAACCGTGACCACAGTTTGTACAGCATCGAAAAACCATCAATTTAGCACAAGAAATTATTGCCTCACTGCGACTGCACCTTCTCTGACCACAGGACACAAGAGTTTCCAATCTCACAAGATCAACCGATTCGGGAGAGGGCACTTCGGGCTCTCGCTCCCTCGATTCGAATTCAGGAAAACAAATGACTCGCTGACTTCGTGCGATCATTATCGTCGCCCCGACATAATCTGATTAAGGCGGGTTAATCCACACAGATAATTATCAAGATCAACCCTGGGAAAAATTTATTCAAATTGAAAGAAATTTTATTACCCTCTCAGGGAGGGCGAGGGGAGGTAGCTCCAACATGACACATCCACAAAAACTGCCGGCAGGACATTTTATGACCGTGCACTTCTCTCGTCTCAGACTGATTTCTATCAGTGCGGAAATCATAAATTTTCTACGCGCGCTACACACGGGCGCAGATGGTCTTCACACTTCATAGATTTGAGTGGAATTGTCACTTTCAGCGCATCCCACTTCGCCTTGCGGTGTCACTTGTCAACCTCGAGCCAAGTGACTTTCCCTGCACCTGCAGTGAATGACACTCAGATTGAAGTTCAATTGGAATCTTCCGAGCTTTGCCGACGTGGCGATCAAGCGTGCAGTTCTGCGCTGCTCAGCTTCAATCCCAGATCATCACGTTTACGTGTTGCGATGTTCTGATGTTCGGTGCGGGTTTCTTTTTTCACGAATAACACAAACGAAACAGAGTGGATTGCTCAGACCCGTCTCCACGCTTTGTTGAGCACCCAAATACGCCAGTTAATGGCACATGCCAAATTTGATTGTGCCCAAATTATTGATGACGTGGAGAATTGTTCGAAACCAAGTGAAAAATTTTACGAGCACAAACATTTGGATTTTGCTGAGCTGAACATTGGGAGCAGGCGATGCGCGACCTTCGGCTTTGCTTTTGTTGCGCAAAATCATTTCCCGCAGGAAGCGTTTGATGCCAATAATTGAAAATTGACAATGCACGTTCGATTTGACCGAACAACAAACACAGCTTTGACTCACATCAACTAAGATACAGATCTCGGCCCTGGCATGTACTTCATCATTCACGCACATGCGACTGTGCACACATGCATTTTTCAGATAAAGAATGCACATTCAAATATTCAACCAACTCATCAATGACAATGTCATATAAAGGATCAGAAAACTTGCGTGCTTGTGCGAAAACTCAGGAGACAAATCTTCAAAACCAACGAAATCAGTGTTTGCATCAAATCTCGGCACGGCAAAACACCTTCTCACTTTCTCGAGCACAACATTTCCGTGGTGAGAAAAAGATTAGTCACATGTAAACATGAAATCACTTTCGACTGAAACCTATTTATTCCAGCTTAATCGCAATCTGCATCGCAGAACGCAGAAACTAAGTGCATTAGACATGCGTGGAAGCCACGGGAGCTCGAAAAGCAGAATTACATCCTGGATAGCCTTGTCCAGGAAGCCCATTTGATTTGGCGTTCTCGCGATCACTTTGTCTCGCATTACACGCAAGATCAATAAGAAGCTGTTGCTGTGCATTTCAATGTGGTTTTGAGACCTCAACAAGATTGTTTCACCAAGGAAAGCTCCAGTCATCTGCCAACAGAGAGCCAACGCAACCTTCCCAATTGTTTTGTTGGTTTCTTGCACCACCCTCAGAGAGCCTTGTGTGGAAGCACTTTTGGGTGATTTTGCAATCATCCTTGGTCCAGACCAGCAAGAAACTCAAAACAGTCATGCAGACAAAAATTTCTGGATGATCACGCTTCTTCCCGTTGCGTGGTCGGGAACAGCTGCGAACGTCACTTGAACAAAATAGATCAACCCTTTTCTGACACACCTGGACAACCGCTGAATTCAATTCTGCCTATTTCAGAGCATCTGAAGCTAATTTTGTGAGGTGCTCTTTTGAAAGAGCTGGTCTGTAGATACACGAGATTGCTGCTCTGAAATTTGATTCTACTCTCATCAAATGACAGAAAACACCGGTGAAAGTTCGACGAGTTCTGTCTTCTGTAGAGATTCGCTTCTATTTCAAGTCTGCTGGTGAAAAGACACCGCACCACGCGATGCCTTGTGAGTGGAGGTTGTGCAATGATGAGTGATGTCACTCGTGAACAATTATCACAGCACTCCGCAGATGGGACCAAGACGGCAAACTGAGAGGAACGGAAAAGTACAATCCACGCAACTGCCCCATTTCGCGTTATCCAGGTGTGGCATTTGCTCCTGCATCCATCAAACTTCACGTTTAAAATTGCCTTGCCACCACACATGCCATCGGAAAAAACAAACTCTGACTGATGAAAGCGAGGTCCTGGATCATTCGATTTGGAGACGCTCATGTAGCTGCAGTTCAGACAAGAACCAGGTTAGCTTCACTTTTGTCATTCTGGCTTGTTGTGCTGTGTGCAAAACACCGACTTTTGTTTCTACATGAGGAAGAAAACCCGATCGGACCAGATGAAAATGTGAGGACGGGCATCAATGATCAGATGTCGTCTTTCCAGGGCGACGCGTTTCCATGCATACGGCAGAGACCAATGCCAACCCTGAGCACACATTTGAAGAAATGTTCAAGTTTCTTTGTTGAATGCTGGTGTTTCAATCATGTCTGTTTGGAAGCTTGTTGACCCGATATCAAATTGTGTCGTTCACCAAATTGAAATCACTTCTATTTCGTCTTGACCTCCTTTCCACGCGGCAGATGGCGGCGTCATTGCACGAGCATCCACATTGCTCTGAATCGTTTGAACAGCCAGTGATTAAAACATCGTTTGCTTTGAAAAGTGGAGACCCTGATGGAAATTGTGTGGTTTTGGACTGCAGTTCAAAAGAAGTTCAATGAACGTCAGGTTTGGAAACTCAATGTCTCGCTTGTTTCAAAAATCCATTTTTGGCCCATTTCAAACCTGGAAACAAGTGTCTGAGCGAGCAAAAGATCAAAAGATCCAAATGCAATTGCTTCAGATTTACTGCGCAAAAATCAAGGGGGACATTTTGACCATCCATTGATTGGAGGCTTGCTCGTCAAATGTTGACTTCGCTACTTACAGGCAACAAACTCTGATGAATGGGCCCGTAGTGAGTCAGACAGAACAAAGGATTAGAGATCGCGTGTTTGCGCTCGATGTTCAGGTTCCAATTCAGATTTACTAAGTCTGTTCCCAGAAATTGATCTCGGGCCGGTGTGTTGAATCGGTAAGCATCACTGTCAACCAAGCAATTGAAATTCACGCTAGCAAGGGCATGAACTCTTACAGGCATGCTATGTTTACATAGGCTGACAAAGAGTTTTTGTCCATCAGTGAGATTTGGCCCAGCCCCACTGTTTAGATTTTAATAGGAGATAATTCGGATTTTATCCCAACTGAATTTGCGATTGCGTCACAAAGAGGAAGAAGGATGAGCTCTACTCTGCAGGAGCTGAGCTCATCAGATGGTGGCAGGTTGGTTCATTCGTTTTTGAACTGGTTGTGAAATGCTGACGCAACTCTGGTGTAAGTGAAAAGAGGTGTTCAAATGGTCAGCGAAAGTGATCTGTGTTGCCCTTTTCTGACTCACATGTCGCAGCTCTTTGCGGACGTTTCTTGGGCACATTCAGTCGGATGTTTCTATTTTCCATCAAATATTCTGCTCCGATCCAAGTGTTTCTTCCTCAGGAAACGTGGAATCCGTTGTCAGGGAAATTGAGTCAAGGTCCAAGCTGAGCGCACCGGACAGCGCCGGGCAACAAAAGACGTGGAGATTCTGCCAGAGGCAGGACGTGGACTGAGCCACTAATCCCCTGACACACAAGTGCTGTGTACTCTATGCTGATTAGAAATCGGTCAATTTTTAATTAGAATTCCCTGTGGGTGTTCCACCCTCTTCTCTCGTTTCAAAAGAGATCGATCTGGCGATTGAAAAGTGTCAACTATCCTCGGTGGGAAGGGTTGTAATTGGTGTTCCGATCTTCTGTGGTTCGCTGACATCGTGATGGGCTAATTAGACGATGGGAGAATTGCTTTATTGGAAAAACTGATCCGATTCAAATTGCAGAGGTGAAATGCAGCATTTGTAGCTCGCGAGCACACAAAATGTGACCACAAGATATGATCGACCAACATTTTTGACGGAACCCGCAAAGCTCTGGATCGAAAATGCTGTCATTTGCTCTGCAGAACGCATTCAGCTGGGGTTTGTTTCTTCCAAAGACGAAACAGAGCATATCCAGCTCTCAGGTTCCTGCAGTCTTTCCTGCGCCATCTGTTCCATGAATTCTGATGATAATGTTGAAATTATCGATGGGTGATAAAACACGCAGGTTGACATTGTTCCTCAAACGCATTCAAATCGCACAAACTCTGGAAGATAAAATCTGGAGCTGATGGCCACAGTTGACGGACTAACTCAATATGGTGTGGTGTTTGCGAGTGAATCCCTGAAGTCTCTCTGGTTTTCTTACCCGTTTGTACAAATTTTTGGCACGAATAGATCTGCCGGTACCAAATGTCGCCGAAAAAATTCAACGTTTTCAAAAGCCCTTTCACTCACTCACTTGCAAAACGCAAAAATGAGCGAGGCTCGAACTGTGTAATCATATTTGCAGCACTTTTGATTAGATGACACGGGCCGCCCATTTATTACCGCCTGCCATTTGACGTGCTTGTTCCGAACCAGCCCAGCATGAAGAGCAGCCCTGAACAGATATTGTGGGACGGACAAGCTGCTGCTGATGGCAGAATTTATAAATCAAGTTGCGGGTCATTTTGACCCTTTTAAAGTTTGCATTGTGAGGTTCAAGAGCAGGGTTTGTGGTGCGTGACTCCTGTTCGTGGGCTGTGAGGCCCTGGATGAAAGCGCTGCTCCAGTGGAGAGAAACTTCACACCGCAGTTCATCATTCTGCCTGACAAGTGCAGGTAGAAGAAGTAAAGAGCCCAAAATGCACACACAAAGTGACTTTGTTGTTCGCAGAAGGGCACTGGCAGGACTTTGCAAGTGCTGTCCAAATGACAAAGGTTAATTTCAGAACGAGACACTTTTTTCAGTGCTTGTCAAACACTGTCACGTAAGGGCTCGAGACAACATGTGTTGGTCTTTTGTCACCTTGGCAGCACCTGCCCAAATTCTGGTCAATGCCTCTGACAGAGGCGCTTGCCAGGTCCGAGAGTGAGATTATCCAGTGACAGAAGACTCCATTTTGATATTTGCGAGTTTACGTCAAAACGAAAGGAGACAGACAAAGCAAGCCTTGACATGATAAAAGTTGCGACCAGCCCATGATTGGAAACGAAACTATTTTCACATTAGTTGCTGGAATCCGAATGTTCGAGTGCTTTTTACACAGACGACAAGGACCTATTCGTTTTTATCACCACAATGCAGTTGTTTCTCAACGCCAAATTTATTTATGATGTACCGTCATGGAGTTCGGGAGAGACAAAGTGGCACTGCTAACCAAACAGTTGCCTTGATAAGGCCACAGTTCTTAACTGTATGACAGTTCTGAACTGTATGGAGACACCGAACATAGCCATTACAAGTGAAGCATTGCTCTTTGTTGGGCCTTTCCCGGAGGATGTTTGAAAAAAAAAAAACCGGCGCAAACGTCTGGATCAGCCAGGAATCAGCAACACAAAGAATCCTCCTCAGAGCAGACACAATGAGCAACTTGACCCTCGCGACTTCTGCTTTTGAATTTGGCGGAGCACATGAGAATGTCACAAACTTCCAACCACACTGGGTGACAAATTTTGTCAACTGATTTATCAATTTGCCTCGGAGCCTATGGCTGCCACAGTTGTGTTTGTCTAATCAGCTGCGAGAAAGAGCGTTCAGGGTTATTGTATTGAATATTATTCACAATCATGATTTATGGTTGAATTTTTGCTGTTGAATTGAATGCATTTGTGTCTCATGTTGACAAGGGACAGGTATCAGGTTGTAGGTTTCGCATTGGCGGCACATGAACCACGAACAGTATTGTCCCTGTGTAAAGAATATGAATTCAAACTTGCATCTGGCATGTACATGACACCTGTAGGATTTTTTGTGTGCCTTTGCGTGCATAATCCGAGACGTGTGTTGACAAAGTATTCAACTGTCAACTTGAGACCGCACACCACGGTGAGGTGCAGAGAAAGCTTACAATCATCGCACACATTTTGCAAATTTGCAGAAACAATCCTGCTTGTTTTGTTTTTGTGTGGTGTGACTAATGCGACAGTAACTGGATCCGTTGACCATCTAAGAAACTGAAGTTCGGAATTTCAAAGTGACGCGTGTTTCAGCCCTGTCAGGTAAAGTTGACAACATTGATATTAACTTCGCAACAGAGTCCCAAGCGGTGCATGCAAGCATGCCTGCATCGCTGCGGGATAATCGCCGTCTGATGCATTGTAAATCGCGTGTCGCGCTTTGTCCAGTCAGCTGGGCCAACGTTCATTGTAGACCACTCGAGCACTTCCAGCTGTCCAAGCTAAATATTGACTTGGCTCTCCAAACAACTTATCAGGAGTTGGTCTCTACCCGAATGGGAGTCAGCGACCACTATCATGTCTGGCGATCTAAATGCAGAAATAGATGGGTTGTGCCGATGAAGGTATGTGAGGGACGTGAGAGATACAAATTGACATTCAGTGGACTCGGAACAAAGACTCAGCAAACAATGTACAGTGGACAAGAAACATTGGACTCATAACCTTCCCTTCGAGTCTTTCCAAGTGACATCCTGTTTGTTGAAGAGTCAAGGAAGTCAGTGTTGTTGTTTCGTGCAAATTTTGAAACTTCCGCGTGCTGCTTCTGCAGACGCACGGAAACTTGAGCTGCGAGTTTCCAGCATTTTCGCGGCTATGAAAGCGGGGACTTTGAGACATGTGCGACAGAACACAGAACTGCCAAACGAGCGTTTCGTCGGCGGAGGATAATCCTGATGCGACTCACGCGTTGACATAAGTGCGATAGAGCCTCCGAGCGTCTGGTCCTGCCAGACTCGCGGAGCCAGTGAGTGAGTAAACGCGTCCTGCTCGTCACGGCTTCGCGTGACAATGCTCCATAATTCACCAGCGCCGCTTCTGACATTCACCTTTTGTGTGGAGGTGAATGGACACTGCATGCACTGAGAGCTTCGCTCAGCAACTGTGTCCGATTAATTGACTCAAAACTCATTTCCTATTCCACCCATCACAGAACAGCGCAGTTTTGAAACCAGCGAAACAATCTCAGACACCAAAAGTGCATGATAATAGAATAATGGCCTACATTATCACCCTTTCATCATAGATTTTTTGGACCAAATTACCCACAATTGGGTGCATCCTGTTTTCAAATACATAGCAATATACGAGAGCATTGCTATGTATACGAGAGCATCGCGAGCATGGCGATACTCAGACACGAGGTTCGCTTCACTGCGCACCCGTGTTCGCATTTGAGTGGGAGTCATCGTTTGATTTAATTGCACAGGGAAAAATAGCAAGGATCCGGTTGCCAGATGAAATTCTCCAGGTATTTGCGGTACGTTGGAAAATCCAGGATCTCAGCATCAGTAATGATTTTTGCCTTTGAAATTTGCGGTCAATACTCAAAGCTGGATTAACACACATCGACTGCTACTGACATTGAGCCGTTTAAAACTTGAACAAATAAAAACAACACGCAATTGATGGATCGTCGAGGTGGAAAATTCCGCACGAAGTCTCCTGCATGGCGTTGTTTGGTGAGTTTTGTTCGTTGCGTTCTTTCTGCTTTGTGGCACTCATAACACATGTCGTGTGTGCGCTTCATTCCAGTGGACAAGGGACTTTTCCAACTATTCTTTCGTATTTGTGTACTGAGTGCTGTCGTCTTGGCTGTTCGCTTGAAAAGTCTTTCCTACTGCATGAACCATCGGGAATATTGTCTGAGACAAAGAACGTCAAAAAGAGGTTGGTTTCGTGGTTGTAAACTTCATCCAAAGAACCGGCAAGGAATAACCTTGAGAAGAAAGAAGGACGTCGCTCGTATTTCCAAGGTCTTGCATTCATTCACATGCAACATGACTTTGTGCTCTTTTTCCTGAAGAAGGAAAATCAGTCATTATTTCTTCTGTCAGCCTTAGTCAAGAGTAGTGAGCCTCCTGGGAAATTTACACCTGATTTGGAAGGAGAAGAGAAGGCTGACTGCTGTGGACTCTTGTCTCAAACTCCTCTGGTTGTGCGTGCTTCAATCAAACCCTCAATTACAACGGACAAAACAAACCATTGCGTCGGTGAATCGTTTCACCACTCTGTTTTGTTGCGCACGACATACTGATTGATTGACAGGTAATACTTTGATCGATTTCTTAATTGAATGCTTGTGTGCTGTGTCCACTCAAGTCGCCAGCTTGGCTGGCCGTCCGATGCAGCCTTTGAACTGAAAACCTTCTTGAAACCTGTATTTACCTTGGAATGAACTGGAAGTCCCTGAAACCATTCATATACAGACCTTCTGCCCACACGTGCAGGCTTTTTTTCTGAATACCCCGTGTAATCTGTTTGTAGTCCACCCACATGCAAACATGAGGTCACTTTCCCACAACAAAAAATGTTTGAAAGGCAATTTGTGGATTGTCAGAAGGTACACCCCACGATTTGCGCCCACCGTCTTTCATCACGTTTGTTCGGAGGTGCTTTTGGTCCTGTATGGAGGGTCCAGCAATTATTCTCCATTGGGACGTAATGTTCCCTGAACATGCCAAAAGCTCAGGACTGGGCACATAGGGTTTCCGACAACAAACGGCTGTGAACTGTCTTCCCACCTGCCGCAGGGAAGTGATCACACGATCAACCTGCAGGTTTTGAGTGGAACTTGTTTGTCACGTGCGAGTCGTCGACTCACTTCTCACACCAATTGCATGGTTGTTTTTTGCAATCGAATGTACACGCACAGAAAGCAAAGAGTGAAACACAGCAAAGATATGATCATCTTTTTTTTGTGTGCACAGTTTGCAAAAAGTGAAACACAGCAAAGATATGATTATCTATCGGAAATTACTTATTTCACTGGAATGTATAAGAGGTTAAACAGTTTATTGGTGTCAATTATACCAGTGGGAAATCATTATCTCGTGGTTGGGCGGGCTTCTATAACAATTGGAGAGAAAAAGGTGGATAAAACGCAAATAGTGGTGGAGAGGGGGGGGGGACATCTGTCAAAATGTGCATCACGCATGCATAATCAACACTTGGTTCAAGTGCCGAAAAGAGGAGAAATCAAGAGTAACAGTTTTTTCATCTGTCACGGAAAATTAATGAAACACCGGGTCGATTTGTTGCGCGGTGTCGTGCTCACGTCAGATGGAAGTGGAAGGGTTCGCCTCGGCTCCAACACACGCAAGTTGGCTGCTAATAGGGTAACATACCAAATTCTTTGTGGGGTCAAGGAAGTGTCGACTTCATGACACAGACTTTTAAAGGTGACTTTCAAAGAGGCAGCACCTTTCACTGAAGTTGATTGATCACTTGCTTTGAAATGTTGGTTGCTGAGAGCTTTACGATTCCTGTTTCGGGTGGTCTTCTCTGACCACATGTTGACACGTCTCAAAGTTTTGGACTCAAATGCATGCGTACCTTCTTTTCACACAAACAGCATCAGGACTTGGCATCAAATGTAATTTACAGAAGACTTCTTTGCTTTTGATCTCAAATGAACATTTTTGGTGAATTTTCAAGGAAACAGAAAGCCACTGCTGAGACGTACGCAACTGATGAACGATTCGACTCAAAGGTGCTGATAAAATATCCAATTATGGAACAAAGCAGCTTTAGAGAGATAAAAGAGCAGAAAGGAGGCTTGATTTCCTTTTCAGAAGAAGCTGAAATCTTTCTTTTTTCCTAATTAAATTGTTATCTGCCCAATTCTTGTGATAAGACTTGTTCTACTGCGGAACATAGCTGATAACCTTGGCTGCAAGGAAGAAGATGAGATAAGCGCGCAGCTGACTCACGATCACCTACGTGTCCTCGTATTTGTTTTTCGTTGACATCAGAAAAAGTCATTCTCTATCCAGTTGACATTGCAGCTTTCACTTTCAAAAACAAAGTAAAGTTTCTGTCACTTGTGTTCACGAATGGAAGGACTTGGAACACAAAACCCCGTGAAGTTGGTTGTTGTCACTCAGTGCACAGAGTCTGATTGATCATCACTGGACCCGCAGCGAAGGTCAGCGGGCGGCCGAGCCGCGTACCTTCCTTGCTGCGTTTTTGCACCAACCTCGAGTCCGAACTTCAAAGGCTTCTGCAGAGAGGTCAAGCGCTAATTGATGTGCATAATTTCACATTCATATGCAGTACAGTTACTGGAATATCCTTTAGCGTTTGTTCAATAAATCATTTTGTTTCATGCTCTGTAGCGAGTGGCTAATAAGGATTTATTAATGCAAATGTTCGTTTGGGATGGTCATTGTATGAATAGGAATAGCTATGGCAGAAGGTTAAATGCACGGGATGGGAACCAATAATTACTTTTTGCAGCGCACCACTTGAGAGTGTCCAGATGCCAAGTCCCGTCTTTTGCAAATCGCATTTGGTTCCAACCTCTAATTTTTGTAGCTGAGGGTTCTCCTCCCTCACATGAAAGGAATAACATTGGTCATAAAAGTCCAAGCAAGCAATAATTATGAATTCCTCCTCTTCGTGAATATTTTTGGACGAAAGAATACGGTTGTCCAGTCCCCTTATGATGACAACAATTCAATGAAAGTTTGTGTGAAAGGTGCAGCTTGTGTCCAAGTTTGACACAATGGGAATTGTTTTTACACTTTCTCACAAGAGTCGTCAGTTCGATTTTTGAGCTTCAGGGCGCGAACGTGCATTGCACCAGTTTATTTTTCTGATGCAGAATTTCTCGCAGAGAAGACAAGAAAGTGGCTTTTTTTCTGTAAAATGTAGGACAACAGAAAGTAGGTCAATCGGATTAATTGCTGAGAATTGCTGTTCAGCTCTCGTGAGATGTTCTTTCTTGGAACGACATTTACACAATACCCGTCGCGTCCAAATGAAGCTCGGCGGGGAACAATTGCACATTCAGACACACAGCTTCAATTCCTCACCCTCTTGCACACGCGTGTCGCTGATCAAAGCTCTCTATTGAAATGCAACCCTTATTGGCTTCCACCCAGATTTGCAATTGAGCCGTTTCTTCAATGACATTCCTAATACAGTGACCAAACATTAATGCACATACCCGGTGAACGGCAAGGCGAAAAGTGTGACCCCTGCACCCCGGAGGAGATGCGACGATTTGCATTGTGTGGAGATGAACCAATAGGAGCGTCGCTCGCAGCAGGATGAGTCTGATTCATTGACAGTGAGACATCCTTGTGAAGAGCCGTTGCTTGAACAGTGCAGTGTTGGAGACCTCGCAGAGCGGAGCAAGGACGTCGTGTCACAACAACCACAGCGGTCAAACGCGAGCGAAAAACGAGGTCTAATGAAAGTATTGTTAAAGGATTGGACATCAGAATTGACGTGCTGAACGTTGGAACTTATTTTGCCTGTTCTGCTGGGAATTCAGCTGAATCACCGTTCAACATTCTGCAGCAAAGACATCGTACAGAGTCGGTAAGCAACAATTTAAGTTTTTGTTGAAGACACAGCCTGCATGTTCAGCAACAGATTTTTGTTGGGAGAGAAAGTGAAAGCGCTCGTTCCCACATGAAAAGTTCATGCGTCAGATTTACTTGGTGCTTTCCGCAAAACCGCCATTGTCAGTTTGTGTGACGTGTGGAACTGAAGACAAAATCAAGTAATTGCCTCATCCAGAGTTGTACTCACTTTTGACAAGACGCATAATGTGAATATTCCCAGAGATGGAGAATGAGAAATCTACAGAGACTTGAGTACACTCCAGTGTAATTTACCATTTCACCAAGAGTGACATTTTCCATAGACGCGTCTGCGCGGAAATGTCAATTTGTGGCAACTCAATGAGCATAAATAAAGTTTCCCTCCACGTTTTCTATTGATGCATGAAGTCCTTCAGTGGACATGTGAACACAAGCGTGTGTCACTTTTATGTCCATTCTGGGGGAGCCGCAAACCCAAACGAGATTTTCATTGCTGCAGTCCTGACCTGCTTGGCCTTGCTTTTACGGACTTGGCAGTTATCTGCAGTGCGGTCAGACAGATGCACATGTGGGTTCAAACAGATGCGACTCCCAAGGCGAAGAAGTCATCGAAGCAATTGGATATTTCCTGCTCGCAGTCTGGGCTGTGTTGCTATCGTTGGGTGGATCGCCAGGACACTCAGAGGAGAACATGGCTCAATTATTTCTCGGGTGCAACATCCTGGCTGTTTCTCTGAGCGTGCGCTCAGACAATGGATTTGATTCAAAAGACACGGTGAATCCACAACGCGTTTCGTTTCCACATGTGTCGCTTTCCCAGGGAGTAAAAATTGCACGGTTTGGTTGGATCGTCCCACAATTGCCAGGGAAGACACGGGGGAGATTTGTGCTCCAAATGTGCCAAGGTACGTGTCGGGCTTCACATAGAGGTCAAGAGATCAACGTGTTTGGTCACCACCCATAAATCTGAAAGACCCCCGAGATAGAAACAGGAGACGCGCACATCTTTTGATGCACATCTGCCTGACACTGTTTTGTTCGTTTTCATGGGATGAGGAGAAAACAACTTTCGTTTTCACTGCACGGGAAGAACACCTGTGGTAAGGTTTCTTGTGGTCATTGCTTTGGTTGGAAAAGACTTGCCGGACTTGTCTGGTTTTGCCTGCAGTTTTGACGCTGATTTGTACAGTGATGTCCATTTGCTTCTAAATTTTTGCAAGATTCTCCTGAGATTTCCCTTGAGGTCAGTGCAGGCATTGTTTGTCAAGAATCTTCGCTGGAATCGGTGTCCTCACTTGGCTTCACTGGTCCAGATAAGATGTTTTGGAAATTCCCTGTCATTTCGCACTGCCGCTCTGAAACATGTAATCAGATAACAGTAGCTTTGATGATAAATCTCGTGGACATGTCACCGCTTCAAGTAATATGTACTTACACTTCAAGTGGGACAATATATCAGGCCTTTATGTTTACTACCTGTTGTGCACAGACCCAACGGAAATTTTTAAACACACACCTGTTGACAACAGTGCGCCATTAATAAGTGACAGTCCATGGTTTTGGAGCAAACAGAGTTGAGGTGGGCAATGACTTGATTCTCTGATTGTTTCTCTCAAGTGATTGTTTGCCGAAGCAAACAGATCCAAACATGATATGCAATTTGTGCGCCTGGTGGTCTGCACCACGACAACACAAAACACCTTTTTGGGTCTCGTGAGAGAAACTGCGTGGTCAGGAGGCTTAGAAATCTGACACGTCTTGTGTTGCGTGCCACTGGCACTGAAACATCGATTGAGAATTGTAACTTTTGTCGTGTACCTTTTGTGAGGGGTCAGTCTGTTATTTTTGATGAGCATTGTTGTCACTGATGACTCTGGTGAGCGCACTGTTGCGAGCTCTACTTTCCCTGATGCTCTTGACAAAGAATAATGGATCTCTGCTTCTGTTTGCTTTTACTCCAAGCGATGCCATCGAGACAAAACAGATCCGGCAATTAATGCCAGACATGACGGAACATCCATGACCACAATTACACGAGACATGAATGCAAAGTGAATTCTGGCAACACTCGCGTGACCAGTATGTATAGCAATGGCTCCGATGCCTGCAGACCAAGCTCTGCACATGTTTATGTCTCTTCCAGGTTTGTGCTCAGTGAGCTGCTGTCTTGTCTGCGGGATGCAGAGTCAGATTTCCTCGCTCGTAACATTTCTCATGCACTTTTCAAACCCTGTGGTGCGCATTGAAGAGAGAGAGGAAACTTGAACAATGATCCAACATTCCTATCTCCCCGGGAAGCAGATCGACCGTGAAGAACCCTCTGCTGACATACCATCTGTGTCTCGGCTTCCTCCGACGTGCCCACGCAAAACGTCGAAACGATTTCCGACAACTTCAGCCAAAAGTTTACAATTGGAACACTGATTCCCGGATTGCAATCACAGCGTGCAACGTGTAACGTCTCTGTAGAATTCAATGATACCTGTCAGAAGTCCATTTGGACAAATTTCGCCACAAGCGGGTGCCCTTGAAGTTACAAAAGCTCGCTGTCAACCACTGAAGCAGTTGTTGATTCTGCCTGTGGAAAATATATTTGCACAGGACAGGAAAACAAACACAGGTTCTCTTTGCGCTGCACACAACAATACTCTATTTATCACTGACACGACACAGTTTCTGGTCATTTCATTATTAATGCTCAAAGCCGCCTGAATGACAGCCAGATGTGAGACGAGCTTATTAGCTGGTTATCACGCATATGTGGCCAGGCGAAGTTTCCTCATGTATGGAAATGACCACAATGCGCGTGCTCGTGTTGGAAGATTCAGTTGACTTCGAGCAGTGATTACACGCGAGGTGTATCTGTTTACACGGTATGAGAAGGACCCAGAGAGAATCGCTCTCTCAGGTAATCACAGGAACACTCGAACATAAGGACGCACCTGGGCGCAAACGCGAGCGATTGCGCAGAAGTGAGAATCTGCAGGAACGCCCGAAGGCTTCTCGAGTGCTTCAGCTATTCCTCAACAAAAGAGGGTTAATTTCAATCCACATTTCCTGGGATGTTGTGCAATTCTGCTCTGCCCTTTACGTTCAGGTTTTGTGTTTGCTCGATGTCATGCGGAAACAGATGCGAGAACTACACGTCAATGCACACAAACAACAGATACAGGGAAACTTCATTTGTCAGAATTCCACACAAACACACAGTGAGTAAGTGGCCAAAGCTGTACCTGCATCAGAGGTTAAATTTCATGCATGTGTAACGCAGCTGCCGGTGTTTTACTGGAAACTCCTGCGAGCAGTCTGCGTCTGGTTACACACGATTGGATGGTCAGGAAGGAGTGTTCTTCAAAGCCTCGAAGACATTCTCATTTGTGAACTGGGTCAGTTAGTGAGACTGGAGCTTGTGAACTTATAGCCTGGGGATAGAGGAGCTTCTCTGTGACTGCACTGCAGCTTCAGACGCCGACAGACGGATTGATAGTCGCGGCGGTGTGATATCTCTATCTGCCTTGCCAGAAAAGTTCGGCTTCAGATCCGTGTTCGTCAGCACACGGAGAGATTTGGAGTACAGCTCGTGAACCCAAGCGTGCAGCTTCCTCTGTCGCTCTCCGAGAGTTTGGAGTTTCGTCAACGCCAAAAGTGAGGATGCATGGAATTGTGGCGTTTTTGATGTCCATTGGCGCTGTGTGTGCTGAAACTCGGAGTCCACGAAATTCAGGTGAATTGGAGTCAGTTCCGCTTTCACAGAATCAGAAACATCCACAAATTCACGGAAATCCAGGTACATCTACACAAACGCATTTGCTGAATGTTGCTGTGCAAATGTGAGTGTTTCTTTCGACCCGCGGACTGTCTGCTGTCTCGTGCGAACCCTGCGCTCCCGATGTGGTCCACTTCATTGATAACACAGCGCGGCGGCAACACAACCGTGAGCAGCCGTCGCCTCAGTCGCTGACAGGTGCTCCAAGCAGAAACACCGCGCACTCGGCTCTCGGCTCAGTGAGTGGGTGGCCCTCACACAAACGTGCGCTTCAGCGCTACTGGCAAGTCAGATGTCAAATTATCATTGCCTCGAGCTGGAAAAATGAAGATTTCGGACATGTGTGCGCATATGTAGAAACTTACAAGTGAGGAACACATGCGAACTGTTCTTTTCTCGTCTGCGCAAAGTTGCACTGAGAGACGATCGCCCTGTGAGGAGGATGTGCTGATAACATCGCATCTTCGCGGAAAGAATGTGGAGTGACTTACCTAGTGTTGAGAAAGATGAACGTTCATCGCCAGCCTCACTACCATGGCACGAAAACATTGGTTCCTCACCGGGGCAAAAACAGAAAACTGACTGAT